>Ga0265336_10000253_pt1 | contig 37997 bp, 25 predicted proteins | sample 42119metaG_FD_193583 | JGI IMG/M metagenome (GOLD analysis project Ga0265336, IMG submission 193583) | Rhizosphere microbial communities from Carex aquatilis grown in University of Washington, Seatle, WA, United States - 4-21-19 metaG | ecosystem: Host-associated > Plants > Roots > Rhizosphere...
TCAAAAGGTACAAATGAATCTAAAATCAGCGATATTTTTTTTAGGTCTCTCTCTTCTCAACGGATGTGCCAGGGAAACGGCAGAGGGAAATACTACACGATTCATTCCCTCTTCCAACAGCGGCCTGGACACGGCCACCTTTGCCGGAGGGTGTTACTGGTGTATGGACGCCGCATATGAAAAGCTGGACGGGGTCAAAGAAGTAATCTCGGGGTTCTCAGGAGGTCATGTAAAAGACCCGTCCTATGAGCTTGTTTCCAGCGGGACCACAGGGGCTCGTGAGGCGGTAAACGTCATCTTTGACCCCGCGGTCATAAGTTATTCAGAGCTCGTCGACGTTTTCTGGAGAGAGTTCGATCCGACAGATGACGGTGGTTCATTTGTTGATCGAGGGAGTCAGTATCGATCCGCCATCTTTTTTCACAATGAAATGCAAAGAACAATTGCAGGTCGTTCCAAGAACGACCTTAACGAAGCGAAAATATTCGACCGGCCGATAGTTACGGATATCGTTCATTTTTCTGCGTTCTATTCGGCCGGAGAGGATCAGCAACAATTCTGCCAAAAAAGCCCTGTTCGTTACTATAGTTATCGAAGTGGATCTGGCAGAGAAGAATACATCAAAGGAATCTGGGGAGACATGAAAATGGAACACTACAAGAAACCAGCAAAGGAAGAGCTAAAGAAGAGATTGACCAATCTTCAGTATGATGTAACGCAGAACGAAGGTACGGAAAGACCATTTGCGAACGAGTATTGGGACAATCACCGCGATGGAATCTATGTGGATATCGCTTCTGGTGAGCCACTCTTCAGCTCGCTTGATAAATTCGAATCAGGCACAGGCTGGCCGAGTTTCACAAAGCCAATCGATCCGCGATTTATTGTCAAGAAAAGTGATGCATCCCTGGGAATGGAGCGCACTGAAGTTCGTAGCAAAGCAGGTGATTCTCATCTTGGACACTTGTTTGATGACGGCCCGGCTCCGACGCACTTGCGTTATTGTATGAATTCTGCGTCGCTCCGGTTCATCCCCAAAGAAGATCTCGCGAAAGAAGGATATGGCTACCTTGACTGGATTTTTAAATCTGGGAAGATGTGAGCAATATAAGGCGTAACCGATCGGGGAAATTTATGAGCAGGTAAGAAAGCCCAATAAAACAAAAGGTTTTCTTGCCTGATGGTACAGACAAATAAAATTGTACCGTCAAGAAAAAAATATCCCGTTGAGAGCGAAACACTTTTTCGCGATATTATACGCGATTACAATTGTGCCCGTAGCTCAACTGGATAGAGCACCAGCCTTCTAAAACCGTTGCAGCAACAAAAAGCCCCTGTATTTACAGGGGCTTATGCATTTGTGGCGAGCACAAGTAACCGAAATGTAACTTACTAATTACTAAGAACTTGTTCCCAGTGCAAAAAATTGTACGAACAATCACTCTATAAAACTTTTATTCGCGATACTGAATTCTGAGTTGACTGACCACGCTTCACAAAAGAGGTGATGTTCCTTTCCCGTTATTTCACCATCAGCATTTTCTTCCTGTAATATCCTTTCTTCCCCTTTTGATCGTTCACTGTTAATTGATAGATGTACATTCCAGTTGCAACATTTGATGCATTCCATACCTCTTGATGGTACCCTGCAGACCGATCGTCGTTCACCAGAGTCGTAACCTCCTGGCCTATGGAGTTGTATATTTTTAGAACGACGCGAGTTTCATTTGGGACCAAGTAGGAGATGGTCGTTGAAGGATTGAAGGGATTTGGGTAATTTTGGTACAACTCAAAATGATCAGGCGGATTGACGCTTACATCGAGTTGCTTCGTCCACTTCTCACCCGTTGAACTTGTGATGGTAAACGTAAGCGTCTGCGGTTTATTGACCGGAGCAAGTTTGTCCACGGTGAATGAAAATGAGGCCGTGGTGTCTCCTTTTCCCTTGAGCTGATTTATTGTCTGGTTGGCAGATGTAAAGTGAAGCCATCCGGGAACACCCGACACATCCGCTTTAACTCCAGAAGCGACAACGGTTGAAGTATTGCGAACGGACAGTTCTATTCTATTATCCTTCGACTCAAACGGAAGCTGATGCTGTGACAGTGCAAAGCTAAAAGTGAAAAATGTAGAGGCGATGAGAATGCTTAAAGTTTTCATTGAAAGAGTCCTATTTTGTCCATGATCTCTCGAGTACTAGTTGCATTGTGGTGATTTTTTCGAAGCAACAATCTCATTGCCATTCAACTTCCAAGTCAAGTTCTTGCCGTCAAAGATCACTCCGAACATTTTGTCCTTCTTTCCCGGTTCAAACACTATGGGCTGAGATCTATCGTTCGGAGAAGGTGTGAATTTATTTTGCGGACCAACTGGAACTGAGACAGAAACGCTGTCAGTATTTTCATAACCAAACCAAGCGGTATAGGTAGTATCGTTTTGTTTTGTAACACAATCCAGAAATGGATAAAGAGTTTGCGGTAGAATGGAAATAACGCTCAATGCTAAGGAATCGGAAGTGGCGTTGTCATCATGAACGGCAATATATGCCGTTATCGGTGTATCAACATCTGCAGGCCGGATTGTAGCTTGTAACATGGTATCTGATAGAATAGTTGTTGATCTATTCGCACCGTTGAGTTGTACTTTGGAGGCCGATGTAAAATTCTTTCCGGTCACAATAAGTGTGCCGCCCCCGCTCCCTGTGAGAATAGTCTGTGGGACTATTGCTGCAATGGTGACCAGTTTTGTGAGGTCGATATTGATGGACGTATGCTTCTTTTCGAGATAGTAGAAAATTGAATCGGGATAATTATCAAAAACCAATAGCTTACCGTTGGCAGGTAATTGTAAATGTTGCAGCAGCCGGCCAGAAACACCGCTGAAAATGGATATTCTGCCGGGATGGAAATATTCATCGGACGCCGATTTGTAATCTGGCCTAAGGGGTGTTTCTTCGATGATGACATATTTTCCGTCGCTGGATATCGAGCCATGAGAGAGGAGAGGAAGTGGAATAACGACCGATGTATCGAGATCGATGTTGTATAACGCGTATTTTACGTTTGTGATTTGAAGTTGAGGGTATGCATAGAACAATAAGTACTTCCCTTTCTTGCTGTCATGAAGCATTTTCTCGGTTCCTGGAGCGACGATGCTTGACAAATCCCGAGTGATCTGGAGTTGTTGTGAAATAAGTGAGTATTTTCCAATGGCAAGCGGTTTTTGAGGACTCCACTTCTCCATGTACAAATAGTTCCCATCGTCGGAAACCGAGCTCGACGAAGTAATCCAGTCAGGCGGAACCGCCAATGTATCAAGGACTGAGAATGTTGAAGCGTCACAGATGACAGTTCGCTGATACGGTGAAAGCTCATCCCAATTCACCAGGCTGTCAGGAGATGGAAGATTCCATGTAACATAAAAAACGTTCTTTACTGAGTTGTAAATTATTCCATCGTATGCCTCCCTACCATTGATAGCGCCAGTGTAAAATGTATTGGGAGTTGTTCCCGATGGGTGAGGGAACTGGTCAGGGAAGGTATGAACTGTCAAATAATTGCTGGCATTAATAGCCGTGATTGACTCACAATATTCATCGTCGCCTAGTTTCTTGTAACTGTTATCACTACGAACAAAAATCCATTTTTGAGCAGGATCCCAGGACACACTGCCGAGTGGATTTATAGCGTTGGAGTAAAACACTTCCATTGAACCATTCTTCAGGTTGACGCGCCAGAATTTAGTCGTATCCTTTCCGCCCGCGTAATAGTACGACTGAGAAAATGATTGACTGAACAAGGAAAAGCAACATACCAGCATCAAACCAAAACATTTTCTGAATCCCATAATATCCTCACTTATTTTTTAAGCCACGGTTTTGAATTAAACCATTTCCACACATTGTCTGCATTTCCAACGACCGTTTTCCAGTGTTCTGTTTCTTTCGTCCAGTGTCCTGCTTCCCCAAAAACTGCAAGGAGCGTATTCGCTGGAGACCATCTCCAGTACCGAGGGCTATTACCAGATTTTCCAAACCCCCCATTGTAATAACAATATGATTGTAGGAACACCTGGTTGTGAATCGGCTCTGTACTTTCTTGGTTGTTTTCTAATGCTGTCGGCTGTGGATCATACTTACTAAAGTCAGATCTATTTTGATAGTTTTCGGCCTTTGCTATACATTTATCAAAATAAACCTGCCCTTGCTGTACGTTTGCAACCCAATTCCAAATAAGGTCATCATAAGAATAATCCCAAGTGGGGTGACCAGCTAACCTAATTCCCATAAATCCAAAATCATTAAAATCACTGCCTCCCTGTAACGGATATCCTCCTTTGTCTCCTTTGTTGATATTGAATTGACGGAACGAAGATTCTTGCCACGCCACTGCTGCATACTGATCAACTGTGGCGCTTGTGTGGTTCTTAAGCTCAGCGAGCACAGTTGCCACTTCGGGGTTTTTACCCTTAATGTTGAACGTCTTGTCAAAATCTTTCACACCGGAATTTTCAGCCGTAACAGCTTCAACGTGCAGAGTGACGGTTTGCCCGCCGCGAATATAGGCTTTTAAGTCCACGTTTAAGTCCGTCCATTTATTTGTTTGCCCATCTGCTTCGCCTTTATACTTTTCATCGTTCTGCGGGGTCGTCCATCCATCTTTGTCACTTAGCCACTTGATGGTTATCTCCCATTTATATTGGACAGGAATAGTCTTTATATAAGGTAACTGCGCTTTTATTTTGGTTGTCAAATCTGGCATCTTGGGGAGGTCATCGCCAGAAATGAATTGATCATCTTCAGAAAACTTTACCTCTAAATTCGCTTGGGGAGATGATACAATCACCATTCCAGTTCCAGTTTTAGAAGAGCCATCCATTGATGTTACAGTAATCGTCACCGTGTCTGGAAGAGCCGATAATTTTCCATCAGCCACGAACTCCAAGGCGCTAGCATCCCCATATGTGGAATTTAAAAAGCTTGTCCCCGTTTGTGATGTAGCCTGCATCGTTTTTGTGCTGCTCTTTGGGAAATTCACGGCAGCATTTTTCAAGACTTCGTTGTTCAAAATCTTTATAGCGTATTTCTTCTGCCCTATCACAGAAAATTTGTCCAAAGGTTGCAATTTGTGCACACTTTCCCCTTTGCTTAAATGATCCATGGATCTTGCTGCTACTGATGCTCCCCCTTGTGCAAGGATTACTTCTCCTAATGAATCGGGACTCCATGATATCGTAAGAGGAATGTCATAAGGGTAATCGGTCGAATACACAGGGTTGTAAAAATTGTCAATAAGATTGTTATAAATATCTTGGGCCTGAACGTAAAAATTAACAGTCTGGCCGTGCTCAACGCTTTGGGGATTTGGCGTTAAGGCAAAATGGTGAAGCCCAAGCAACATCATCGTCGTTGTGTCGGTCGCGAACCCCGATAGATTGGTCGCTGTAGCAGTAAAGAAAAACGGTGCATACCCTTGTGCCAAGACTTGAGGAACATAGTCGGCTGTGTTAATCACAGCTGAGGGGGAGCAGACGAGCACCGATGCATATTTTTCACCGGGCAGGGGCGAATATTCCGGCGTAAGCTGAATGACCGGATGAACCTCCTGACTTATGTAAAAATTCCCGTGCTGGAGTTGAATCGTCGGCAACGGCGGTTTCTCGTATGTGAAATATCCGACATATCGCGTTATCGATCCAATCCCAAGCAGGCTTACGCTGACCTGAGTAAATGAGCCGTAGCCTGGACTTGATATACGGTGAATATGTAAAAGTCCCGTTCTCTCCGGCGCAGTCGCTGTACAGGAGCTGCCCAATATAGGTCCCGTCTTCAGGAAAAATTCCCATATCTGCCGCAAGAGCTCCTGCCTTTCCCGTACAAGGGGCGGCATACATTATCCAAGTCGTGTCCGGCATTTGAATCTGAATGAGCGATCCATCGAGCTCGTCGCCAGCGACCATGAAGGAGACATCTACAACAGGTGACGTTGCGGTCACCGATTGTGGTTTCAGCAAAATATTTTTCGGAGCAATTGTCACAGTATCCCGGATAACAATCTGAGAAAATGAAACAGAAGAAAACAATGTCGAAAAGAGAAACACGTATGCGAAATGGATGAGTTTTGTGGAAAGTTTTTGCATGGTAAGTCTCCCTGAATTTCCCCAATAACGATTTTACTTACTGCGAATATCTTAGAAAATGCGAACAATGTCAAGTTATTTCTTACATTCGGCTTTTTTAAGACTAAGTTCTTTCACTTTTGGAGTTGAGGACTACGTCGAATTGCACACAAAGGAGGGTAGGTATTGGGTTGAAGTTAATTCGCGAGAACTTCCGCTTTTTTATGTTTCAGCTAATTGTGAATAGTTCTAGGAGTCCTCACTCCAAGAAACGTGTTCATGACTGATTGCCGTTCATCCCCAACATCAGCCACAAGAGCTGGTAAGAATGCCCAATAAAATAAAAGGTTTTCTTGTTCGATGGTACAGACAAACAAAATTGTACCGTCAAGAAAAATTATCCCGTTGAGAGCGAAACACTTTTTGACTATATTATACGCGGTCATTTCGTGCCCGTAGCTCAACTGGATAGAGCACCAGCCTTCTAATACCCTTGAAGCAACAAAAAGCCCCTGTGTTTACAGGGGCCTTTGCGTTAGTTGCAACGCCAAGTAACCAAAACGTAACTAACTAATTACTAAAAATCTCTTCTCGTTCAAAAATTAAAAGCACGAACCGTGACCTTTCAGAATATAAGTGCGCTATGCAGCAAACGTTCTATTCCGCTATTTCACCATCAGCATCTTCTTCCTGTAGTTCTCTTTCTTTCCCTTTTGATCGTTCACTGTTAATTGATAGATGTACATTCCAGTTGCAACCTGTGATGCATTCCAAACCTCTTGATGGAAGCCTGCAGACCGATCGTCGTTCACCAGCGTCGTGACCTCCTGGCCTATGGAGTTGTATATTTTTAGAACGACGCGAGTCTCGTTCGGAACCAAGTAGGATATGGTCGTTGAAGGATTAAACGGGTTTGGATAATTCTGGTACAACTCAAAATGATCGGGAGGATTGACGCTGACGTCGAGCTGCTTGGTCCACTTTTCACCCGTTGAACTTGTAATAGTAAAAGTAAGCGTCTGCGGCTTGTTAATCGGGGCTAATTTATCTACTGTGAAAGAAAATGCCGCCGTGGTATCTCCTTTTCCCTTCAGCTGTCCTATTGTCTGAGAGGTAGACGCAAATTTGAGCCATCCGGGAACATTCGAAACTTCAACCGTAATTCCTAATGCGGCAACAGTGGAAGTATTTCGAACGGACAATTCTATGCTATTGTCCTTCGACTCAAACGGAAGCTGATGCTGGGAGAGTGCAAAGTTAAAAGTGAAAAGTGAAAATAAGATGACAATGAGTGCGTTCATAATCCCCTCTTTTGGGTTCGTAGTCCATAGTTCGAAATCTTCATTTTCCTGTTCATTGTTGATTGCGTGCTTCTCAGCGTCCCCCGCGTTTTTTGCGGGGATCATTGTCCAACATTCAACGTGATCACGACAACCGGATTCGTGGATAGATCCTGCGTCTTATTCTGCAAAACAGAACCAGACTGCGCACGGAATTGCAGGTTTGCCGGAAGCAGTTCTTTTGTTGCATTTCCGTTCACTGTGTTGCCAAACTGTCTCCATGCACCGGAATAATAAGTTACCACGGCATTATTGACGGGATTGTTCAGGGTATTTATTACATTCACCGTAGCTAAGACAGTCGAAAAGCTTACGGTGTTATTGCTGCCGACATCCTGCGTCTTGTTGTTGCTGACATTCGCATAGGTCAAGCTGAATTGGTAGCTATTCGGAAGCAATTCCAGGGAAACCGCTCCGTTTTTCGTAGTGCCAAATGTCCTCCAAGCGCCGGAATAGTATTGCACTGTCCCTGTATCCATTAAGTTGCCTTGGCTATTTTTTAATTGAACAGTAGCATTCACGGTCTGAAAAACTACAGTTGGGTTGCTGTTCAAGTCTTGTTGCTTGGTGTTGCTAGCGTAAGCGTACGTCAGCATGAAAGAGTAATTATTGGGCAAAAGCTCCTTGGTAGTAACGCCACCCGACGTTGAACCGAAGGTTCTCCATGCACCAGAATAATATTGCACAGTTCCCGTATCCATCAAACTCCCTTGACTGTTCTTCAATTGAACAGCCGCATTAACTGTCTGGAATACGACGGTAGAATTCGCTCCAATATCCTGCTGCTTATTATTGCTTGCATAAGCATACGTCATACTAAAAGAGTAGCTGTTGGGTAGAAGTTCCTTGGAAGTAACGCCACCCGAGGTTGTCCCAAATGTTCTCCATGCACCGGAATAATATTGGACAGTCCCTTGATCAATAAGACTTCCTTGGCTGTTCTTCAACTGAACTGCCGCGTTAACTGTTTGGAATACGACGGTAGAATTTGCGCCTATATCTTGTTGTTTGTTGTTGCTAGCAAAGGCATAGGTCATGCTGAAAGAGTAATTGTTCGGCAAAAGCTCTTTGGTGGTCACACCGTTTGTTGTGGTGCCAAATGCCCTCCATGCGCCGGAATAGTATTGTACTGTGCCGGTATCCATCAGATTGCCTTGGCTATTTTTTAATTGAACAGATGTACTCGTTGTTTGGAATACGACAATAGGGTTCACGCTCAAATCCTGAGCCTTATCGTTACTGGCAAATGCATAGTTCATTCTAAACGAGTAGCTGATCGGCAACAGTTCCATCGTTGCGACGCCATTGACTGTCGTCCCGAGATTTCTCCACGCTCCAGCATAGTATTGAACGGTTCCGGTATCCATTAAACTCCCCTGGCTGTTCTGGAGTTTGACCTGTGCGCTGACGGTTTGAAATACTACTGTATCGCTCCCGACAAAAACGTTCGATTTTGTTTGCACGCCGTAGGCATACGTCATTTGCAAGCTCATGGTTTTAAGCGTGGTGTTGACGGTGAATGTTCCGTCATTGTTGTTCACGGCGGGTTTCCAACTGCCCTCATAGTATTGAAGCGATCCGCCGGTGAGTTTAGTGCCGAGACTGTTGATGAGTTTTACGTTAAGACCCGACGAAGATTGTGGTAATTGAGCCAATAAGTACTGCGTGTTGTATTCGATGAGCGCATAGGCTTCATTGGTAAGATTGCTAGCGCTATCGGAGTTTGCGCTGATCAATATCGATTGAAGAATTGAGCGCGCTCCGCCTATATCATTAGATTGAAGATGTGTTAATGCTGAAGAAAAATAGCCGAGATATTTATTTCCCGTGGCTTGGTCTTTGATCCAGCCCAATGACCGGGATTGATTTGTGTAGCCGATTAGTGAGTCGACAAAGGCCAATGGCGAGGTGGGATAAGGGGGGTCTGCAGGGCCAACAGTTGTGCCAACGTAAGAATTACTGAAGATATTATTGAATACGTCTTCCTGCAACGTTGCAGTGTCGGATAGTTTCGGCTCAATCATCGTAAGAAATGCCTGGGCGTAATAATGAGAGATGACAGGAAGCCCACTCGTTCTTACGATAAATGAATCTTGCTCGCCGCCAACCCGAACGGACGAAATTCCGCTATCTGAGAATATTGAAATTGAGGGGGATGTGCGGTGAGCAAATACCCAATCGAAGGGAACAATCCCAATAGCTGAGACGACCGTATCTTTGATTCCGAATAGCTTTATATCTTGTACACTTGAGCTGCTGTTAGTAACGCCATACCAGTAATTGAAGAGTCCGCCAATTTTTGACATGCTAAATGAAACCGTCGCGGTGAGATTATTGGCAACTGCAAACTTATTGTTTAGAAGACCGTTTGGGTTTTGCAAAAAAAAATACTTGGTTCCATTCCACTTGTAAATAACATTCTCTCTAGAGGTTTCGTTACCCTGGTCGTCGAAATGGGAGATCTCGCCCACAAGTTCATAGATACCGTCTCCATCAATATCGCTCAAATGACAGTATGTGTTGATTTCTGAACCGCCATCTGCAGCTGCATCATTTATCGCCCACCCTCTCACTCCATCCCAACTGAATATCCACATATCATAATCATCAGGATCGGTGGCATGTTCCCAATACGTTACAATGTCGACATTGCCATCCCGATTTATATCAAATACCGCGCTAATATTCCCGGAAGAATAATCCCCCATCAAGGTATCTGACATCCAAAGAATCGTATTGCTCTTGAAAACACCAATCGCGAATCTACCCACGCTGTCATTACGTACGCGCGTGGTGAATAAGAAACAACCGGTCAATGTGTGATAGGGATTCGATATTTGGTCAAAATAATCCCATTTTTCAAGGCTTGCACTGTCAATGTCTATTATCGCCCCAACCAACGCATACCTGCCATCCGCAAGCGAAGATAGCGCGGCCTTGATTTCAGTTTGAACTTGGTCAATGTTCTGGCTCATCAGATTTGACGAAAAGCCAGACCCTGAGATGATAAGTGCTGCAAATAAAAATAATTTAACTTTATGCATGCTAGGCCTCTTTTTCAGTCAATTGTCTGTCATGGTCGGATTATACTTATAGGCGAGCGGAAATATTTCTGGCCCGTAAGGCCAATTATATCTATTTCTCGCGGCATCCTTATTTGCATTAGTCACCCCGTTGTACATATTCAATGCGATAATCCATGTTCGCTCATATCCTAACTGCCAGTAACATTGTGGGTTGCTATTAGGATAGTTCTCGGTCTTAAGCTCTGATTCTAGCTGTTTTTCAAGCCAAGGAATTGCCAGGCCGAAGTTTGTCTCGGTAATATTAATATTTTCAGGCAAATTCCCGTTACTTCCTCCAGCGACGATATCCATAGGATAATGCATTTGCACAGCAGTAGTATATAATAACTGCATAAAGCCATAAGACGCTGCCAAACGCGTCTGCGCCGTGAGTTTCATGTTCCCTGCTTCATATTTATTCTGAAGCCAATCATTTGCCGCGAGCCTTCCCTGATCTATATAATTCGGAATATTATTATGAGCGGCATTTATGGCATTTGTAAGGAATGCACCCTGCCAACCATCTAATGCGGGTTGTTTCCAAAGAGGTCGGCCGTCGTTGGCATAAGGCGGGTAGTTATTTGCCGTCGCAGCAGAATTTAGTGCTTTCGATTCACCGTAAAACTTATCCCAAATTGTATTGTGCAGGTCATGAGGATAATTGGGATGAGCGTTGGAGTGGTTAGTCGGAACGCCAGGATCTCCGTCGCTAGAAGGTGTTACCTTGTATAGAGATGTGTTCTCCCTAAAATCCACCCAATTGAGTTGCATCCATACATCATAAAATGGTTCCCAGCGATAGGCGGGTAAAAAGCTACTTTCTTTTTCAATTTGTGCTTTGATCAATTGAGGCGGTATTCCGTAATCTCCGGCAAGAGTGATGATCTTCCCGTCTAGGTCAAAATCATTCCCTAGGACATCATTAACATGGTGAGGATTGTCTCCTAATAAATCGGGCTTCTGTACAGTAATGGTAATTTGTGCCCAAGGAGCCCCATCATCGTTGCCTTCGTGTGCCATCATTGACACCTGGCTAATTTCACCAAGGTGCCAATATCTGCCGACGATGCGGATCATTCCAGCGGGTAACTCTTTCGTATCTTGTAGTATATTGTCTGAGGATATGACCGGGTACTGGTTGTCCCAATAGACGGATTGCTCTAAGTCACTTTCGGCGGTCGCCATGGGATCATCAAACGAAACATCCGCCAGTCCATCCGGGGGCAGGATATGTCCTGTTGTCTCCTTGATGGTAATATTATCACCACACGATTTTGCGCAATAAAAGTACTTTTCTTGACCAAGCAAAATGTCGGATGAGAGAGTGATGGGCTCAACAGGGTCGAACTCAATCCATCCAAAATAATCAACAGAAGGAATATAGTAAACGGGATCATAATGTAGATAGACACCTAGAAGCCTCCCGTCAAAACACTCCGGAGTCCAATCTTGAATTTCAACTGTAGGATAGGATACTATGGTCCCGTCCACATCAGGTGCCTCAGAATATGTTAACGATACATTGGCCGACAACAATACCGGGCCGATCGGTAGCATATTTTCCGGAGGGTAAATTGGGTGCCAATCCGTGCTATTGGACCAAACCACCGTATGAACGATATCACCTACTGTTAAAACAATTCTAGGTCTCGGCGTTCTTTCGGGTTGAAAGCCAAAAGAAACCATGTACATTCTATCTGTCGATTGAGGCAAGAAACGGCCCCCACCCCAACGCGGTGAAATAGTTATGCTATCCTTAATTACAATCTGAGAAAAAGAATTTGAAATAAGGAAAGGCAAAAGAACTAGAGTAGTACAAATAGCGTGAGATGTTTTCGTGAAAAGCTTTCGCATGGTGAGACTCCCTGATTGTCCCCAAACAAGAATTGACCTCTGCGAATATCTAAGAAAATGCGAAGAATGTCAAGTTATTTCTTGATTCTGGCTCGATTTACACACTGGGCGTGTAACTAGTGACCTGACTTTCAGAAGATTCAGCTAATTCTTTTTCAGACACTCATTTTCCGATCTGCATTGCAAATCGCCCTATATACGAATCAAGCATCGTCATTGGGTGAATGATCCCTCAGTTCTTTGATCAATATCCTCGCAGATGATCGTTTGTAAAACCGCTCCCTCTGTTTGAATTGCCTCTCAAGGAATGGAATTTTCTTATCTCGATAATCAATAATGAGTTTTTGATCTCCAGACTCTCGCAATCGTCCAATATATTGTGCAAGCTTACCTTCGAACGCGAAGGGGAAAGCAAGAACCAGACAAGTAATTCCACGGATATCTATTCCCTCGCCAAAAAATTGCCCTGTGGAAAGAATTGTCTGATATTGCCTTCCCTCGATCTGCTTAATTTTCGATATTCTCATTCGCGCTGAATCATCCCCGGAAATTACGATGGTTTCACATTTGCCCTTGAGATACAGATTGAGAACTTCGAGATGCTCCTTCCGCTCACTCAATACGAGGACTTTCTTGTTCGCAGCGGTTTCACGTAGAATATCTTCGACGATTAACTGATTTCGAGATGTATCAAAGCAGACGACCTTCGCAAGAAGTTGAAAGAGATCGGTCGTGAATTTGAAAGGGAGGGTAATGCTCGTTTCTCTAACGATGATTTCAGGAGTATTCTGTGCCGCGATCGACGACACTTGAGCGTCATGTGTCACATCCATTTGTGCAACGATTTCCCCGATATAGATATAGATCAGTTTTTCATCGTTGTGTTTTCGTTTAGGAGTGGCAGTGAGCCCGTAGAGAAAATGAGGATTGAGTTGTGCGACAACCTCTCGGAATGTCGACGCGGGTATGTGATGACACTCATCCACCAAGACCATGCCAAATTGATTTTTAATTGCCGAGAGGTCCTTCGTTCGAGCGAAGCTTTGAAGCAATCCAACCGTGATTTGTTCTCCGATTTTCCTCTTTGTCCCTGAGTATTGACCGATATGCGCCTTCGGTATGCCAAGAAACGTTTGAATTCGTTCAACCCACTGGTCCAATAGCTGTCTTCGGTGGACAAGAATCAATGTTGGAACTTTTCTTCGCGCGGCGAGTTCTAGTCCAATAATAGTTTTGCCGCTTCCAGATGGCGCAACGATCACACCCTGGTCACCTTCCAGGGCTGAATCAAGTACCTTCGTTTGAGATGGAGTTAACTGAATAGAGCTTTTGAACGAAACGCCTGTTAAAAGAGGGCGATCGTAACGGATTTCATGCGCGATGTTATGCTCTTTCAAAAACGTAACCAGTTGTCCTAAGAATCCCCGGGGGAGTGAAATCACATCTCCCGATTCTTCAATGAGCTTAAAGTATTTTTGTACCTTGTACGTCGACTTCCCAAGTCGACGTTTTTGGAGATATTCGGTGTTAAGAAAATTCAGTTCTTCTTTCAAAAAGTCCTTTAGGTCCGATATTATTTCTGACCGCGCAAAAACGATTTCATTGCCTACTGAAATGGAGAGGACGCCGCTCGCTCGTGTGGACGCTTTTAATAGACTTTCTTTCTGTGTAAAAAGGTCTTGATATACATGATCGATTTCCTGCACCGAATAGCGCTTTACTTTTTTAAGAAACTCCCATTGATCAGGAAGCGGCATATTGTTCTCTAAGTCAAGAAACAATGTGTTGCCGCGGACGACGGACTTTCCCTGAAAAGGCAATGCAATTAGATTTCCAAAACCGCCTTTTGACACCGAGTCCTGGTTGGGAAAAAGCCGATCAAAGCTGACTTCTCTTTCAAATTCCGACATGCCAAATGCTTGGCGTATCAATTCAAGTCCGATTCGCCGGCTTCTGTAACATGGGTATGGATCTGAGAAGAATATCCACACATGACCGCCGCTGCCTGAACGAGATCGCTCGAGATATGCTGCCAGTCCTATAGTACGACAAACATCAATGAAAGCGGCTGCCTCTTTTTGCCAGTTTTCTCCATCAAAATCAGCAGCGAGAAAATGTGTTGTATTATCGGGAAGTATTGGGTAGACACCAACGACGAGCAATCCAAGGAGATGCTTCTTAATCACTTCGGCCGTAAGAGGGAGCAATTTTTTGTTTTCAAAATCCTTTATCGATCCACCACGACGCTTGTGCGCCATGAATTCATCCCAATTAAATTCGTATGCAGGACTGTAACCAGAGCGTTCGCCTTTTTCCCAGCGGCGAGCATATCCATCCATCCTCCCCCTGAAGAGGGACAGAAAAAGTTCGATCTTTTTCGCATCAATCTGAGCCATGGACTATCTCACTAATACCGTCCATTGAAGATTGCGATACCATTGATCAGACAAAGTTTTTTAAAAAACAGCCGTCACCAAACGCCTCAGCCATGTGAATTGCGGTGGGTTGTTCATCAATTTCCATAGGGTGCACTCACATCATGCAGAGAAATTCTATCGACATCTTACACAGGAATGAACATCTATTCCCATTTTGCAGCCTTTTGTTTCCACGAGACCTTCAAGATCTTTCCACCAAGTTCTGCTTCTACAATCGGTCTAAGGAACGCGTGTATCTCGGAAAAGACATCTTTGAAAGCCATCGGGGATACTAATCTTGTGCGGCTCTTGAAAGCATCCCAAAGGCGCTGGAAACTCGCCTGCTCACCAAGATTTGAGTTCAATAATGCTTCTGCTGCTTCCAGACTTGTTTGTCTTTGTCTGAAGGTATTTCTGATTGCGGACTGAAGCAGCTGACCATTAAAGTCAAATTCATGACTCAAGAAAATCAAATCAAAGAAATCCTTCATTCGAGAATTGAAAATGCTTAGCTTCACTATTGCTTCCAATTTCTCAGCGACAATTGTTTCCTTCGAATACGCCAACACTTTCACGTCTTCTGTCCCGAGCAATGTCGGATAGTCCATCTGAAGAGGCGGCGGAGTCATAACATCACCGAAGCCGAAATCAATTCGGATCTTGTTTCTTGCGGCCCCGATTTCTGCAGTAAGCTTAACACGAACTCCTGGATAGTCGGCCTCGTCTTTGATCTCCTCGCTTTCAACCGAATCTCCAGAAAATGTAATCCCGTCATTCGATTTGATCAAGACAATTTCTCTAACAATCCGTTCAAGCTCCTTCCTATCATTCGAAACACTCACGCCGAGGAAATCAATATCCTTTGTCGGCCTGGCTTTTTCGACGCTGAATGCAAGAAGAAGAAGACCTCCCTTGAGCACGAACTTATCGGCATATTCGGAAGCAGCCAGACGGAAAAGAAGTCTTTCTTGGATATACCGCAATAGAAGAAAATTGAAATCTATATTCTCTTTCTCAGAAATTTTCTTGAGACGAGCTAAAATGGAAGCAGGGACATTGGTTAAGTTTTTCTTCATCCAACAATTGCTTTCACATACTGTGAGACAATTCCTTCGACCCGACAAACCTCAGCGAGCTTCATTAGTTTGTTCAGATCCCGACCTCGACGTCGGAGATACTCCTTTAGACCCTCAATTGCAAGATCTTCCCCGAGTTTGTTCCTAAATCTAAAGCAATCACAGATGGTCTTTTCCATTCCGTACAGCCGAATACCCCCGAATTTGGTTTCGCGGCGTTCGACTCCGGTCTTGTATTGCGCCTCGGAAAAAAAATACGGCTCTGTCGGAGGGTGGGCTAGTTTCACCGGCTTATCCGAGCGTGGAATTGCATACGTGATCGCTGTCGGTACGAATGTAGTAAGTTCATGAAAAGCGAGGGCGGAGGAGAGACAAATGACGGCTTTCGGCATGGCAAGGCAAACCTCTACAAGACCGCTTGATTCCCCCAGTTGAGTGTCGGCAAGCCGGTAGATTCCAGGTTTCACTTTGACAATTCGGTCTGCCTTCAGAAGATTTCGGATATCTCTTGTTTGGAAACCGCTCGCCTTCATATCTTTCATGCGAGCATATCCCTTGTTTTTTATGAAAAGCTTTATGATTGCATCCATAGAGGTATTGATTCTAAATTTCTGCACTTAATATAAGAGTGCAGAAAAAAAGAATCAAGGAGAAAGTGCATTATTATGGGGACGCTAAGAGGTTGTGAGATATCTGTGTGATGGGGGAAACACCTAAGAAGAGAAACTGCCTTGGTGGGAAGCTCTAAAGCCTTGTATAATTCGCGGTTTTCGCCGTTCGTACTACGGGTGCCCGGTTGGGGACGCGCGCCTCTTTCGCCTTCTGAACCTCTCCAGTTACCAAAGTGGTCACCTTCCGCCTCCAAGTTCAACGGCAGATATAGACCACCAGCCACAAGAGCTGATGTGACCTGCAAGAATAGCGGCACAATAAATTGAAAATTGTTATCACAAAAAACTCCCTCACTGATTTCTAACCGCCTATACAAAGGATCTCATACTTCTACAAGTGTTACCCTGCTCGTGAACATCCCGGCTTATTCAACGATTTTCCCTGCCTCGGTTACCGCGCATTGAAGCATCAAAGGAATTAATCCTCTTTTCATCCTTTTGGATGATTCCGGCTCCGTTAAATCATCAGTAGTATATTTCAGGCAGTAACGGGTGCAACCAATTCTGTTTCGTGTATGGGACAGGCTTTGTCCAAGTATGTCTCAATGCTGCATTGCGAAGCATGGGTTTAGACATCAAAGCTGATCATGTCAGATGCGAAGCCGCTCCGGATAAACCGGTAGTGACCAACGTACTCGGGCTGCCTGTTTTGAAAAGCAAGGAACGACAATGCTCGAACATGATCGACAGGTCTGGGGAATAATTCTTGCGGGCGGTGAAGGGAAACGCCTGCAGACGTTCATCCGTGAGCGCTACGGTTCCGACATTCCAAAACAATACTGCACCTTCACAGGTACGCGTTCAATGCTCAGGCATACGATCGACCGAGCAGAGTTGCTTATCACTCCCGAGCAGCTTCTCATTCTCGCCAGCATGCAGCATGCGCGTTACATCCATGAACAGCTCGACGATCGCCCGGCGGGAACAGTGATCGTCCAACCCTACCGGCGTGAGACCGCTCCCGCGATTTTGTACCCACTTCTCCATGTTCATCAGCAAAACCCCGAAGGGATAGTTTGCATTATTCCCTCCGACCACTTTGTATTGAACGAACAAGGTTTTATGAAGTACATGGAATTTTCCTCCGAGTTTGTTGCTGCCAACCCACAATCGATAATGCTTCTGGGAATCCATCCGCAAGAACCGGAAGGCGAATATGGCTGGATTGTTACCGGTGACGAAATTCCCACCGGCAATTCAAACCGCGTCTATAATATTTCACAGTTTGTTGAAAAACCAGACCCGTTCACTGCAAAACACCTCTTCAAAACCGGAAACCTGTGGAATACCATGGTCGTTGTGAGCAGGGTGAGAGCCCTTTTGAGACTATTTGAACTCTTCACTCCATCGATGTATAGAGCATTCTGGGACATACGCCACGCAATCGGTTCGTCTTCCGAGGTTCAGGTTGTTGAAGACCTGTTTTCAAAATTATCCCCAACGAATTTCTCCTATTCAATCCTTGAAAGGAATCCCGCCGGGCTTCGCGCTGTGAAAGTAGAAGGAGCGTACTGGAGCGATTGGGGAGATGCTGGCCGAATTCAAAGAGATCTCAAATCTTTCTGCACAAAAGCTTTGCCCCCAACGGTACCGTTGCACTATGCGAAGATGTCCGACGCGGCAGCGTTTGTTTCGGAAAATCACGAATCAGTATAACTCGTTTGAAGTTGTTGAGAAATACGTAAAAGAAACGATCTTCTGTTTATTAGCTTAATATTAGTCATAAGGTGAGAACATGCAAAAGAAACAAGTCGTTGTCGGCGAATATGAAAATGAATTGGATGCTGAGATTGCAAAAGGACATCTCGAAGCATCAGGCATTCATGCATCCATAATCAAGGACGATGGAGGGGGAATGCTTCCATCGCTCCAAAATGCGGACGGTGTAGGATTGGTGGTCGCTGAAATTCAGCAGGAGAAAGCCAAGAAAATACTCCAGGCGAGACCATCTCGACTCGATCGAAAAAAGCCCTGAGGGCGTTCTCGCTCGTCAGCTGTACATCCAAGATTAGAATTATCTGAAAAATAGCATCACACGAAGAAGCAAAGCCAGGCAAGCCTTATTTCATGAACTACTTCGTTTCCTGGCTCTTTCGCGTTATTCGAACTTTGCGGATTTTTCAGAGGACTCGATCATAAATTGAAATGGGACCAGAGAAGAAGGAGTTGCAATCATGAAAACCAACCCTCTGAAAGAAGTGGAAACATTCGGGCAGTCGATCTGGCTGGATTACATAAGTCGGGATCTGATCACCAGCGGCCGGCTCCAGCACATGATTCAGGAAGATGGAATACGGGGAATGACCTCGAATCCATCTATTTTTGAAAAAGCCATTGTGCAGGGCAACGATTACGACGAGGCAATTCACGCTTTGGTGCTTCGGGAAAAGAACGTTAAGGAAATATATGAAGCTATCACCGAGCGCGATGTGCAGAGCGCCGCGTATGAGTTCGGATCTCTATACGAAAAAGCGGACGGCGGCGATGGGTATGTCAGTCTGGAGGTCAATCCACATCTTGCTCATGACACCAAAGGGACAATTGAGGAAGCGCGCCGGCTATGGGCTGCGCTGAACCGACCCAATGTTTTCATTAAGGTCCCTGCCACGGCCGAAGGACTCCCTGCAATCCAACAACTGATAAGCGAGGGGATCAGCATCAACGTCACTTTGCTCTTTGGGTTGCCCCGCTACCGTCAGGTGGCGGAAGCATACATCGCGGGCATCGAAGCGCGGCTAGATCAAGGAAAAGCTGTGCTGCACGTAGCATCTGTGGCTAGTTTCTTCGTAAGCCGCATAGATACGCTGGTGGATTCGCTTTTGGACAAATCTGTCGCACGAGGAGACACGGACGCCGACCTCGTAAAAAAGATACGCGGGCAAGTTGCTGTTGCCAGTGCGAAAATCGCATATCAAATGTACAAAGAAATTTTCAGAGGGGAGCGTTTCAAACGACTAGCAGCTCAGGGCGCACGAACCCAACGCCTTCTCTGGGCAAGCACCGGAACCAAGAATCCCGAGTACAGCGATGTAAAATACATTGAATCCCTGATCGGCCCGGAGACGGTAAACACGGTTCCTCTGGAAACCATCGATGCGTATCGCGATCATGGTAGTCCGAAATCACGGCTTGAACAAAATCCTAAGGAAGCTGAATGGGTACTTGCACAATTGCCGGGACTCGGGATCAACCTCGACGAGATCACTCAGCAGCTTGAAGACGAGGGTGTCAAGAAATTCAATGAACCGTTTGATAAGCTGATGGAAACATTGACAAAGAAATTGCTGGAGAAACCCAATGGAGAGCGTAGATCGTGAAATGTAGAACGTAAGATGTAAAACGCAAAACATTTCCAGGGCCAAATTGAGAGCGGTGGTGGCCATATTTTTTTTGTGGTGCTTATTTGCGTGTTGTATTTTTGGTTTCGGCCGTGATGCCTGGCTTCTTCACATTCGTTGAGACCGGTGCCGGAAATGCCGCGTCTGTGTTATTCTGTGAAATTGTTTTTACTACACAAAGTGAAACGAAGATCTAGAGAGTTCCACGGAGAAGCACCGTTTTCGACCGCCTCTCTTTGCGGAGTCGATGAAAGCAAAGATGAATAGCGCCTCGGAACGAAACATTAAAGTAGTGATATGAATATAAGTCCTTTCGCGGGAAAACCGGTCGAAGCTTCAATGCTGGTCAACATCCCCAGGCTTGTCACGGCTTATTACACGGAGGTTCCCGACCCCTCGGTGCCGGAACAGCGGGTTGCATTCGGAACCTCAGGGCATCGGGGCTCGGCATTCAAGAGAGCTTTTAATGAGGACCACATCCTAGCCATAACGCAGGCGGTTTGTCTCCATCGAAAACGGCTGAGAATCGACGGTCCGTTGTTTCTGGGAATTGACACGCACGCACTGTCGGCGCCGGCCTACGCGTCCGCCCTTGAAGTTCTTGCGGCTAATGGAGTCGATGTGATGATCGCTGAAGAGGACGAGTATACACCGACCCCGGCGGTTTCTCATGCGATCCTCTCCTACAACCGAGATCGGAAGACAGGCCTCGCCGACGGCATCGTTGTAACGCCGTCGCATAATCCGCCGTACGACGGTGGTTTCAAGTACAACCCGCCGAAAGGGGGACCGGCGGAGACCGATCTCACCGATTGGATCGAGGCAAAGTCGAATGAATTTCTTGAGCGGGACCTCCGGTACATCAAGAGGATTCCTTTCGAAAGAGCTCTTCACGCCGGTACGACGCACCGGCACAATTACCTCGATGCATACGTGAGTGATCTCGGCAATGTGATCGATATGAATATCATTCGTGATGCGAAGATAAATATAGGAGTCGATCCGCTCGGCGGCGCCGGCGTCCACTACTGGGGACCGATTGCCGACAGATACGGACTGAATCTGACGATTGTCAACAACACCGTCGACCCGACCTTCCGATTTATGACCGCGGACTGGGACGGCGAGATACGAATGGACCCATCGTCGCCGTATGCGATGCAGAGCTTGATCGGTCTGAAAGATCGTTTCGATATTGCCTTTGCTTGCGATACTGACCATGACCGGCACGGGATTGTGACGCGAAGCGCCGGCTTGCTGCCTCCGAATCATTTCCTTGCTGCGGCTGTCTTCTATCTTTGTCAGCACCGTACGAACTGGAAAAATGAATCGGCGGTCGGCAAAACGGTCGTGAGCAGCCAAATGATTGATCGCGTCGTTAAAAAACTTGGGCGGACTCTCTACGAAGTTCCGGTCGGATTCAAATGGTTTGTCGATGGATTGCTGCGCGGCTCGCTCTGTTTCGGAGGTGAAGAAAGCGCGGGGGCTTCATTCTCGCGCATGGACGGTACCGTCTGGACCACTGACAAAGATGGAATTGTACCCGCGCTGCTGGCTGCGGAGATCACGGCCCGGATGGGCCGCGACCCCGGCGAACTCTATCTCGATCTTACGCGCGAGCTTGGTGAGCCCGTCTATGACCGGGTAGACGCACCTGCGACGCCTGAGCAGAAAAAAATATTGAAAAACCTTTCTCCACAGGATATATCATCTAAAGAGCTGGCAGGAGAGAAGATTGAAACGATTCTCACTCATGCGCCCGGAAACGGCGCATCGATAGGCGGGTTGAAAGTTGCAACTGAGAACGGATGGTTCGCGGCACGCCCGTCAGGCACAGAAAATGTTTACAAGATCTACGCGGAGAGTTTCCGTGGAGCAGATCATATGCACCGGATCCTGGAGGAAGCTGAGAGCATCGTGAACAATGTTCTTGTAAAGATTTCTGCCGTGCCAATTTCACCTAAGGAAAAACCATGATCAAAGACATCCGGGCCGGCAAAAATATAAAAATGCTGATGGACACTTTGAAAAGCGAGAATGGCGCAAATCGTCAGAAAGCAAGAAAATCGCTGGTAGCTCTCGGAAAGCCCGCGGTCTCATCTCTGACACGAGCATTGCGAAATTCCAAACTCGATCAAGTTCGCCGCGAGGCGGTCCAGGCTCTCGGTGCAATAGGCGACCCCCGTGCAATTCCGCCGTTAGTGAGCGTGCTGGAAGACAGCGATCCTGATGTCGCTTGGCTTGCTGCTGACGTTTTGAGGAAGTTCAAAAAGGAAGCCTGGCCGCCGCTTCTCCGTGCGTTGCTGAAAAGCGGTTCTGAGTCCGTTTCGCTGCGACAAGGGGCACATCATATTTTTCGGAATCAGAGAGAGAACGGGTTCGACGACCTGCTCGCAATCCTCGTGGAGGATCTTGGCTCCAGCATCGTTCAGGAATCGACGCCCGTTGCCGCGTATGACATGCTCAGACGAATGAAGGAGAATCCATGAAGACTCACAGCAATGCTAAAATCCCCGGCGAAGATCTTCTTCCAACCGATATCGACGGTTTTGATTCGCTGGCCGAGCTCGCGTTGGACATGCGATGGTCATGGAATCACGCCACTGACGAAATATGGCAGCGACTCGATCCGGTATTGTGGAACCTGACCCACCATCCTTGGGATATTCTGCAGACAGTCTCCAGGCAGAAAATCAAGGACGTTCTGGCCGATCCGGCTTTCGCCAAAAAGATTAACGCCTTCCTGCGCTCCAAGAAGCAGGCGGAAAAGACGCGCGCGTGGTTTCAGCAAAATTGTCCAAAGTCGCCTCTGAGCTGCGTAGCGTACTTCAGCATGGAATTCATGTTGAGCGAAGCGCTCCCGATCTATTCTGGAGGGCTTGGCAATGTAGCCGGCGATCAACTCAAAACTGCCAGCGATTTGGGAGTGCCCGTAGTTGGTGTAGGGCTGCTCTATCAACAAGGTTATTTTCGCCAGGTGATTGACGGGGAGGGAGCGCAGCAGGCCCTTTACCCGTACAACGATCCCGGACAACTTCCGATCACGCCGATGCGGGCAGCGAACGGCGAATGGTTACGGTTGGAGATCGCATTACCCGGTTATTCGGTCTGGTTGCGCGCATGGCAGGTACAGGTCGGCAGAGTGAAACTCTACCTGCTGGACAGCAATGACGCTGCCAACTCCCCGGTTCATCGAAGTATCACAAGTGAGCTCTATGGGGGCGGACCGGAACTGCGCCTGAAACAAGAAATGGTGCTTGGTATCGGGGGATGGCGGTTGATCCGTGCACTCGGTCTTCAGCCGGAAGTCTGCCATCTTAACGAAGGTCATGCTGCGTTCGCTGTCCTGGAGCGCGCAAAAAATTTTATGGAAGATAAAAGTCAGCCTTTTGATGTTGCGCTCGCTGCCACTCGAGCGGGGAACCTCTTTACAACACACACAGCGGTAGCTGCCGGATTTGACCGCTTCACTCCATCCCTCATCGAACAATACCTCGGCAGTTATGCCGAGAAAAATCTCGGTATTTCACTCCATGATTTGCTCGCTCTTGGCCGTCTGAATTCAAACGACTCGTCGGAAAGTTTCAACATGGCCTATCTGGCAATCCGGGGGAGCGGGGGTGTGAATGGCGTGAGTCGTTTGCACGGAGAAGTCAGCCGTCATCTCTTTCAGCCTTTATTTCCCCAGTGGCCGGTGAAGGAAGTCCCCGTCGGCCACGTGACGAATGGAGTCCATATGCCGACGTGGGATTCGGCGTCAGCGGACGACCTTTGGACAGAAGCGTGCGGGAAAGATCGCTGGTTGGGGACGACGAAAACCATGGAGCAGGAGATTCGAAAGGTTTCTGATGCAAGGCTTTGGCAATTTCGCTCGACTGCCAGCAAGTTCTTTGTGAAATACGCGCGCGAACGATTGACCAAGCAGTTGATTGCCTCGGGCGATACTCTTGAAGCGATAAGCGAAGTGGAACATTTGTTCGATCCAAACGCCTTGACCATAGGATTTGCTCGCCGCTTTGCCGCGTACAAACGGCCTAACATGTTGTTGCATGATCCGGAGCGACTGCTGCGTCTCTTGACTAATCCTAAACGTCCTGTGCAACTTATCCTCGCAGGCAAGGCCCATCCTGCAGATCTTGAAGGGCAGGCTCTCATACAAGAATGGATACATTTTATTCGCCGGTCTGATGCCCGCTATCATGTCCTCTTCCTCAGCGACTACAACATGCTCTTGAGCGAATACCTTGTGCAGGGTGTAGACGTTTGGATCAATACCCCCCGGCGGCCGTGGGAGGCGTGCGGCACGAGCGGCATGAAAGTTCTTGTCAACGGCGGCATCAATCTCTCAGAATTGGATGGCTGGTGGGCAGAAGCCTATACACCTCAAGTAGGATGGGCTATTGGTGACGGAAAAGAACATGGAGACGATCCCGCCTGGGATGCCGTCGAAGCAGAATCCCTTTACTCCCTGCTCGAGCGAGATGTTATCCCGGAGTTTTACAACCGGGATAAGAGCGGCATTCCCATCGCATGGGTCAGTAGGATGCGGGAAAGCATGGCATGCCTGACACCGCGTTTCTCTGCCAACCGCACAGTGCGCGAGTATACCGAGCAACACTACCTCCCGGCAGCGATCGCCTACAATATGCGTATCGCTGATAATGGTGCAATAGGGAAGAAAATCGCAGCTTGGCAGCAGAGTGTGAATCAGAAATGGGCTGCGCTGCATTTCGGTGAAGTGAAGGTTACAACCGATTCTGAACGTCACATATTCAATGTTGAAATTTATTTGAACGATCTCGACCCGAACGCAATCAGACTTGAACTTTATGCTGATGGAATTAACAATGGCGCTCCGGTGAAGCAAGAAATGAAGCGCGTTCGTGAACTGGATGCGACGTCTGGCAGTCACGTTTACAGCGCAGCGGTTTCGGCCGCCCGGCCGCCGTCGGACTATACGGCACGGGCGATGCCAAATTACGAAGGCGTTGCAGTTCCTTTAGAAGCCGCACAAATCCTGTGGCAGCGGTGACCTGGCCGTCTGCAGAATCTATACGGCATTGAATAAATGTATTAAGACACTACTTTGAAAAAAAAGCTAATCAACTCAAAAAGAGTACCTCCAACGCATGATTGCGCCGTAGTCGACCATTTGCCTGTTGCCCAGAATCACCATGTCATCGGCGTGCTAAGCCCGGAAGATGTCATGCCGTTCCTGCATGCAGTTCAGGGATTGGGAACCCGACGAATATGAAAACTGAATCTCAATTACCGGAATGAAACGGTCAACCGAAATTACGACATTGTTTGTTGATATCGGCGGCGTTTTACTTACCGATGGATGGAACCTTGCGGCCAGTAAATTGGCGGCTGAAAAGTTTAACCTGGATGCGAAGGATCTGCATAAAAGGCATACCCAGGCTCTCGGCGCCTACGAAGAAGGAAAGCTCACCCTTGATGAGTTCTTGCGTCGGATGGTGTTTTATGAAAGGCGGCCGTTTACCCTTGCTCATTTTCGGAAATTCATGTTCGCACAGTCGAAGCCTTTTCCCAAAATGATCGGCCTGATTCGTCGGCTTAAGGCGCGATATGATGTGAAGATAGTCGTTGTCAGCAACGAAGGACGCGAGTTGAATGAATACCGGATTCATACATTCAAATTGGATAGGTTCGTAGATTATTTTATTTCCTCCTGCTACGTTGGATTGAGAAAACCGGACGCGAATATCTTTCGTGTTGCACTCGATACGGTGAGGGTTCCGGCCAAACAGGTAGTCTATCTCGAAAACACCCGGATGTTCGTCGAGGTCGCGGAAGGTTTGGGGATTAGAAGCATTCTTCACACGGATGCCAATTCAACGCGCGCGAAACTCGCCTCGCTTGGATTACGGGATGATGAGAGAGCGATCGATGGAGACCGATAATCAGCTTATCCTGGCGATCAACGGCGGCTCGTCGAGCATCAAGTTTGCGATGTATCAGATTGATGGACCTCCAGTGCGGTTGCTTTCCGGAACAGTAGACCGAATAGGTTCGAAAGATTCAACTTTGAGCTTCAGCGGCGAAGATAAGAACAACAAAAGCATCGTTACAGCAGAAACTTCTGACCACCAGTCGGCGGGAGGATTCTTGATCGATTGGCTTGAGCGACGGGATAATTTTTCTTCAGTGAAGGCAGTGGGTCACCGAATCGTCCATGGTATGGAACATGCTCAACCTGAAGTCATTACCCATGAATTAATAGATGAATTGCATCGTATCAGCCCGTACGATATGGATCATTTGCCGGCTGAGGTCGAATTGATAGAAGCGTTTGGCCGGCGTTATCCAAAACTTCCGCAGGTGGCATGTTTTGACACGGCGTTTCACTGCACGATGCCCCGAGTGGCTAAACTGCTTCCGATTCCCCGTCGCTTCGATGCAAGGGGTATTCGGCGATATGGTTTCCACGGTTTGTCGTACGCGTATCTCATCGAAGAGCTCGCCCGTGTTGCCGGTGAGGATGCTGCTACGAGGCGTGTGATATTGGCTCATCTTGGGAATGGAGCTAGCCTCGCGGCCGTTCACGAAAAAAAGAGCATTGACACCAGCATGGGCTTTACGCCTGCAGGCGGGGTCACAATGGGTACCCGCCCCGGAGACTTGGATCCAGGCGTTGCATGGTACATCATGAAGTCTGAAAATTTATCGCCCAAGCAGTTCAATAATTTAATTAATCACGAATCCGGCCTCCTCGGCATTTCTGAAAGCAGTTCCGATATGCACGACCTGCTCAACTCTGAAACTCGCGACGCACGAGCGGCTGAAGCGGTCGCATTGTTTTGCTACCAGGTCAAGAAATGGATCGGTGCGTTTGCAGCGGCGCTGGGCGGGGTGGATACACTCGTGTTCGCCGGCGGCATCGGAGAGAATGCACCGCTCATCCGATCGCGCATTTGTAAAGGGCTGAACTTTCTCGGTGTGGAATTGAACGAGGTGCGCAATGCGGAATCTGCGGACGTGATTTCGGCGGACGACAGCCGAGTAACAGTTCGCGTCATTCGCACGAACGAAGAACTTATGATCGTCCGGTCAGTCAAGAGATTGCTTGGTCTTTGCACAAAGGAAGTTGATCAGACAAGCACTAGCTAATAACAAGAACCAATCACAGAAGCCGACTATATCTTATACTACTCTATGTAAAAGATCCTGCAAAAAGCGCCGTTTTCTACAAGGAGCTGTTGCGTCACGAACCGTTTGCATTATTTAAGAAAGGAACACATATGAAAGAATCGAAATCCACAACCAAAGACCCTGTCTGCGGAATGTCCGTCGACAAAGCAACCGCTCTCCATGCCGAACGTGATGGAAAGATGTTTTATTTTTGCTGCGACAAATGTCGGCAAGAATTCATGTCAAAACCAGCCGGGGCTAAGCGTTGAAACAGGTCTTGAGGCTGGTGTACTTAGAAGTGCGATATTTACGTCGTCAGACTTTGTTATAGATAGAAATAGGGCTATGATGACAAAAACTCTCTCTCCGGAATTGCTCCACAGGATGGATGCATATTGGCGTGCTGCGAACTACCTGTCGGTTGGGCAGCTTTATCTCCACGATAATCCTTTGCTTCGGAAGCCGCTGAAACTGTCACACGTGAAGTCGATGCTGCTTGGGCACTGGGGCACAACGCCAGGGCAGAACTTTATCTACGTGCATTTGAATCGCGTCATCAAGAAGTATGATCTGGATATGTTCTACATCTCAGGTCCCGGACACGGGGGGCCGGCGCTGGTAGGCAATACGTATCTCGAGGGGACTTATAGTGAAATCTATCCGAATATCACTCGGGATGAAACCGGTCTGAAAAAATTGTTCAAGCAATTCTCGTTTCCCGGCGGGATCCCCAGCCATGTTTCGCCTGAGTGTCCGGGATCGATTCACGAAGGGGGCGAGCTAGGATATTCACTCAGCCACGCTTTCGGAGCTGCGTTCGATAATCCTGATTTGATTGTCGCCTGCGTTATCGGTGACGGCGAAGCAGAAACAGGTCCGCTGGCCACGGCATGGCATTCCAATAAATTTCTCGATCCGATCAGTGATGGAGCCGTGCTGCCAATCCTGCATCTCAACGGCTATAAAATAGCCAACCCAACTGTTTTGGCTCGTATCGAGCATGAGGAACTAGAGCAATTCCTGAGAGGCTGCGGATGGACGCCGTATTTTGTGGAAGGCGATGACCCGGAAGTGATGCATCAACTGATGGCTGCTGCTTTGGAGCAGGTCATCGAAAGCATTCGTGAAATCCAAACGAATGCGCGGACAAAGAACGATACCACTCGTCCTCGCTGGCCGATGATCGTCTTCAATTCACCGAAGGGGTGGACCGGACCAAAGATTGTCGATGGGCTGCAAATCGAAGGAACGTTTCGAGCTCACCAGATTCCCCTTCTGGTAGATTCCGGGCATCCCGACCATCTCAACCAACTTGAAAGCTGGATGAAGAGCTATAAGCCAGACGAACTTTTTGACAAGAAAGGGAGTCTGATGCCGGAATTGGCCGAGCTGGCTCCTAAAGACGACCGGCGGATGGGTGCCAATCCAAACGCCAACGGTGGAAAGTTACTGCGCGACTTGATTATGCCTGACTTTCACAAGTACGCAGTGAATGTTCCATCACCCGGGTCAGTTGAAGCCGCCGACACGCACGTGCTCGGAGAGTTCTTGCGCGATGTAATTACGCTTAATCGGGAACAACGAAATTTTCGGATCTTCGGTCCCGATGAGACGCTTTCCAACCGGCTGAATGCCGTTTTCGATGTCACCAACCGGCAATGGGAAGCACGGACGAAAGAAAACGATGAGTTTCTTGCAACCGACGGACGGGTAATGGAGATGCTGAGCGAGCATCAGTGTGAAGGGTGGCTGGAAGGATATTTATTAACGGGAAGGCACGGGTTGTTTAACTGCTATGAAGCGTTCATTCATATTGTTGACTCAATGTTCAACCAGCACGCCAAGTGGCTGAAAATCAGCGCGGAATTACCGTGGCGGCGAAAAATTGCTTCGCTCAATTACCTGCTCGCTTCGCACGTCTGGCAGCAAGCTCATAATGGATTCACACACCAAGACCCCGGCTTCATCGACCATGTAGTAAACAAGAAAGCGTCAATCGTGCGCGTGTACCTTCCGCCCGACGCTAACTGCCTGCTATCAGTTTGGGACCATTGTTTAAGGAGCCGGCATTACGTGAACGTCGTGATCGCGGGCAAATACCAGGCGCCTCAATGGTTGACCATGGATGATGCGATTCAACACTGCACCAAAGGGATTGGCGTATGGCAATGGGCCAGCTGCGATGAAGGCACAGAACCGGATGTGGTGATGGCATGTTGCGGCGACGTGCCAACTCTCGAGACTCTCGCAGCCGTGTCTATTCTTCATCAGCATCTTCCGGATTTAAAAATTCGCGTGATCAATGTTGTCGACCTGATGAAACTGCAGCCGAGTGCAGAGCATCCGCACGGACTGAGCGATGAAGACTTCGATGGATTATTCACGAAGGACAAACCGATCGTTTTCGCATTCCACGGCTATCCCTGGCTGGTGCATCGGTTAACGTACCGGCGCACCAACCACGAAAACATGCACGTTCGGGGCTATAAAGAAGAAGGAACCATCACAACGTACTTTGATATGACGGTTCTCAATGATCTTGACAGGTTCCACCTTGTCCAAGATGTGATACATCGGCTGCCGAAGCTGGGGGCCGCCGGCGCTTCGTTGAAACGTATGGTACAGGATAAACTCATCGAGCACAAGCAGTACATCGACAAGCACGGTGAAGACATGCCGGAAATCCGGAACTGGAAGTGGAGCGATCTCAAATGATCGTCCAAATTATGCATGATTGGTCAGGAATCTCCGGAAATTCACTCATGACGCGCCGGGATGGTACAAACTATTCTTCAGAAAGGGAAGTGAGCAAATGAATGACAGTAATCAACATCACCATACTCATGGAGGGTCGGAGAACGACACCATGCAAAGACTTCATCAACCGTACTGGAAATACGCGCACCGTGACTGGCGCATTTGGCTCGCGGTTGTTATCATGGTCGGAGGAATGATCATCTATGTCATGACCGATGATTTTTCCATGCGCTTTCGGAACCGGCCGCCGGTCACGTTGGGAAAATAGCGGAATCCGAAAGGCTTGCATGATCAATGGATCATCCCATAAAAGATGCAATCGAGGAGTATAACAATGAGAGGAGACAATGAAGGGTCAACAATGTGAAATCGGGATGCTCGGCCTCGGCGTTATGGGACGTAATCTCATGCTCAATATGGCGGATCATGGATTTTCGGTGGCTGGGTATGACAAGGACCCGTCCAAAGTCGCAGCCTTGCGCCAGGAAGCAGGTCAGCGCGATGCACGCGGAGCCGCGGACATCAAAGAGTTCATTGCCATGCTTCGTCACCCGCGAGCAATCATATTGCTTGTCCCCGCAGGTGCTCCGGTCGATTCTGTGATCCAGGAGCTGGTGCCGCTTTTGGCGAAAGGTGATCTCATCATCGATGCCGGCAATTCATATTTCAAAGACTCGGATGTCCGTGCCAGAAACCTTCAGACGAACGGGATTCAATTTCTCGGCGTCGGTGTTTCAGGAGGAGAGGATGGAGCACGGCATGGACCGAGCATCATGCCGGGCGGGCCCAGAGAGGCGTACGAGCTTGTTCGTCCGGTGATGGAAGCTGTTGCAGCAAAAGTGAACAGCGACCCGTGTGTGACCTATATCGGTCCGGGGTCGGCAGGCCACTTCGTGAAGATGGTCCACAATGGCATTGAATATGGAATGATGCAGCTTATCGCGGAAACCTACGACCTTATGAAACGCGGACTCGGCCTCAATGACGAGGCTTTGGACTCAGTGTTCAGGACATGGAACGATGGCGAGCTCAACAGCTACTTGATGAAGATCACCGGCGACATCTTTTCAAAATTGGACGCACAGACCGGCAAGCGTCTGGTCGATGAAATACTGGATGTGGCGAAACAAAAAGGGACCGGGATGTGGACTTCGCAGAGTGCGATGGAACTTCAGGTGCCGATCCCGACAATCGACGCAGCAGTCTCGATGAGAGATTTATCGGTGTTCGCAAGAGAACGGCAAGAGGCCAGCGTGATTTATCAGCGCACTCAACCTCCGTTCACAGGCGACCGCGATGTGTTTCTCACGCAGATGGCACGTGCCCTTTTTGCCGGAATGGTCTCTGTGTATGCTCAGGGGATGGCGCTATTGACCGTTGCTTCGGACAAGTACGCGTATCACCTCGACCTCGAAGCTGTGGCGCGCATCTGGCGCGGCGGATGTATCATTCGGGCAGCACTCCTCGACGACGTCTGCGCGGCGTATCATGCTAAGCACGATCTTCCAAACTTACTGCTGGATGGAAATTTCTCCCATAAAATAATGGATCATCAGGAAGATTTGCGACGAGTGGTCTGCTTTGCTGCCGAGTCAGGAGTGCCTGTCCCGGCGCTGATGATTTCGCTCGGATATCTCGATGCCTATCGAAGTACCTGGCTGCCGGCCAATCTTATCCAGGCCCAGCGCGACTATTTTGGAGCCCATACCTATGAGCGGATCGATTCTAAGGGCACTTTTCATACTGAATGGAAAAAATCGTAGGCGGTCGATTGCCAACTCCCGCTATTAATATTTTGCCGACGGTTGAAGACTTCGAAATTGCCTCAGCTCGCGCTGTCGGCCGACTCATAAAAGCAGCCGTTGGTGAACGGAGCCGTTGCCTGGTCGCGCTTTCGGGGGGAAATACGCCGCGAGGCATATACCGGCGATTGGGTGATTTGCTGACGTCACAATCCGTGGATCTAAGCAGGGTCCATCTTATCTTCGGCGACGAACGAATGGTGCCTCCCGATGATCCTGACAGCAACTATGGAATGGTCCGACACGAGCTTATTTCCCGCGTCGTGATCCCTCCTTCAAACGTACATCGAATGAAGGGCGAAATGAATCCGGAAGCTGCTGCGCTTGAGTACGAACAGGAACTAAAAAAGTTGTTTCTGTCGTTTGCCGATCGGTGTGATGTAATGCTGCTCGGTGTCGGCGAAGATGGGCATACCGCTTCGCTGTTTCCCGGGAGTCCGATTCTCCGCGAACAGCAGCGGATTGTTCGGAGCGAGTTTGTCACTGATCTAGGAAAGTGGCGTGTCACGCTCACGCTTCCGGTCATTAACCGTTCGAGAGCTGTGATGTTTCTTGAAGCTGGTGAACAGAAGGCCGCCATCATCAGTAATATCCTGGCGGCCGCTCAACCAAATGAAGAGCTTCCTGCATCCCTCGTTCATCCCGATCCGGGATCTCTCACGTGGATGCTCGATTCAAAAGCGGCATCCCTGCTGCCGTCACCGTTAGGTACTCGTGTTTCGTAAAGATCGCAGCATGGCACGCCGAATTTCAAAACATCTTGCAGGGATTAAGAGGAAGGGAAAGAGCAGAATGAAAATAAACGACCAACTTGAGCCGACGGTCTTTGTCATTTTTGGCGGAGCCGGAGATCTGACCTGGAGAAAGCTTGTTCCGGCACTGTTCGACCTTTCCCAGGACCGGAGCCTGCCCGATAAGTTTGCGATCATCGCCGTCGACCACATGAAATTCGGCGATGTGGCTTTGCGCCGCCGGCTGCACGACGGCGTCAACCAGTTTTCCCGTTTCGGGAAGGCCCGCGCCGCTTCATGGAATCAGTTTGCTCAGCACATCGCTTATCAACAGGGCGATTTTAAGAAGCTCCAAACTTACACAGCGTTATCCGCTCGATGTGCCAACCTTGAAAAGGAATGGGGGACCAAGTGCCACCGCATCTATTATATGGCGACGCCTCCCAGCATGTTCGGCGAAATTCCAAAATATCTGGGAAAGGCCGGGTTGGCGCGCGACCACAAATGGGCAAGGATCGTCGTTGAGAAGCCGATCGGCTATGACCTCCAATCCGCGCGGACATTGAATGCCGTCCTCGCTGCTAATTTTGATGAATGCCAGATCTACCGCATCGACCATTACCTTGGAAAAGAAACGGTTCAGAATATATTGGCTTTTCGTTTTGCCAATCCTCTTTTCGAACCGATCTGGAATCAGCGGTATGTGGACAGCGTTACGATCACAGCGGTAGAAGATGTCGGTGTTGAGCATCGGGGAGGTTATTACGACCACGCCGGAGCCCTTCGAGACATGGTGCAGAATCACCTGATGCAGCTGCTCTGCCTTGTTGCGATGGAACCGATGGTCTCCTTCGAGGCCGACGAGATCCGCAACAAAAAAGTGGACGTTCTCCACGCTGTTCGTCCGATCCACCGGGACGCGGTTCATGAATGCGTCGCGCGCGGGCAGTACGGTCCGGGATGGGTTGGAGGGAAAAAGGTTTGCGGCTATCGCGAGGAGGATGGAGTGTCGCCCGATTCCCAGACTGAGACATTCGTCGCGCTCAGATTGTTCATCGACAACTGGCGGTGGCAGGGCGTTCCCTTTTATCTCCGTACCGGAAAAAGGCTTACACGCCAGGCATCCGAAATTTCGATCCAGTTTAAAGGAGTTCCGCACCAGTCGTTTCCTGCCGAGTCCACACTCGATTGGCAGTCGTCCCGGCTGGTTATGGCAATTCAGCCCGATGAAGGTATCGTCCTCCGCTTTCAGGCAAAACATCCGGGCGCAAAGATACATCTGCGCTCAGTGGAGATGCAATTCAATTACCACGACGCGTTCGCCGTCCGCTCGCCCGATGCGTACGAGACGCTGCTCTGGGACGTGATGAAGAACGACGCAACATTATTCATGCGCGCCGATCAGGTGGAAGCGGCCTGGCGGCTGCTAATGCCCGTACTCGAGGTCTGGTCGGAAGCTCCCCCCAGCGATTTTCCAAATTATGCCGCGGGGACATGGGGCCCGGAGGATGCTCAGGGCCTTCTCGCCGAAGGGCACAATTGGCCGCTGCCTACAAAACTGGCAGGCGGGCGCAAGAAAAGAGAAATGAGCCGGTAATGCACGAGGCAGTATCTATAACACTACGGTAGGACCAGGAGATGAAATCAGTGAATCATATGATCAGATCATTCGTGCTTTGCGTTTTTCTCCTGCCAATGTCTCTCATGGCTCAGATAAGCACCGATTTTTCTTCGACTGAATTTGAAATATATATATTGAAAAATCCTCTTGTCACAACCGCTCAGGCAATGAACGTACCGTTGAATAGTCTCGAGTTGTCTTCCCAGCCATTTCTATCAGCACGTGATATCAAAATCTATCGGTGGTCGGCACATGAGTTTGATCTGCAGAGCAGAGGAGACTCGGTCTTCCAGAAAATGAGTGTTGATCGGTACGCGCCTGGCGGAATTCCGTTTGTCGTGGTTGTGGGCAAGCAGCGCATTTATCTCGGCGCATTCTGGTGGACGTCCTCATCAAGTATTCCACCATTGACGTACATTACTATGTCGACTCCCCATCCCTGTATCTCTCCCTGCCCGATATGCCGACAACCGGATTTGAGAAGCGATCAGAGAATTCATGACGCATTATTTGATGCCGGAGTTCTGGTTCAATGATGGCTGTATGGCTCCCGGCAGGTCGAGCCCGAGGTTGCACGTAGCACAGGTACTAAAAGTATCTCAAAAATGCTTTCGATGTAGAATGAATTGGTAAATGTCATGCTGTTCGTAGCGAATGCCGAAGGCAGCCCCTCGGGAGCATCCACGACACTAAAGCCTTGGAGGTTCAAGGTATGTCATTGTCATGGATTCTTCACCCCATCTGAAAAACGACGGTCGACGACTCGACTCGTCGAGGGTTCAGAATGACAATGATCTGTCAGTGTTCCTTCAGAAGGACATGATCAAGCATTTTTGAACTGGCTTCTAAGAACTTTTCGTATACGGATGTAAAGTGCGGCAAACGAATCGGATTTCCCCAGAGGATATTCACATTCAACCCTCAATAAAAATACCGCGATCGGATTCATCTCAATCGAAGCCTGCAAACATCAAACCATCTGACTTAGGATCTGCATCGGTTCCCGACGCTCTCGCAGCGCTCGGTGTGAATGCCGATAGCGGTCTTACGCCCGCTGAAGTCGAAATACGCCGCGTCCAAAACGGATTTAATGAGGTGACCGAGAAAAAAAAGCATCAGGCACTTGTCTTTCTGAGCAAGTTCTGGGGACTTTCAGCATGGATGCTCGAACTGATCATGGTAATCTCTATCGTGACGGGCAAGGTTACCGATCTTATTGTCGTGGGAGCGCTCCTCGTGATCAATGCTGTGGTGAGTTTTGTGCAGGAGCACCGTGCGGCCGGCGTTGTTGACGCGTTGCGTCGCCGGCTGCGAGTTAGTGCGCGTGTCTTGCGTGAATCGAAATGGCAGCTCGTTCCCGCCCGCGAATTGGTTCCCGGCGACATCGTCAGAGTTCGGCCAGGCGACATCATTCCGGCTGATGTGAAGATTATTACCGGAAACCTGATCGTAGACCAATCGGCGCTCACCGGCGAATCGAAGGACGCTGACAAAGGGCCCGCTGAAGTGCTCTCATCGGGTTCGGTCATCCGCAGTGGAGAAGGAAACGGCGTGGTCATGCTTACAGGCGCGAAAACTTATTTTGGCCGAACCACGGAGCTTGTTCAGCTTGCGCAGCCTAAACTGCACATCGATGCAGTGGTCGCGAAGATCGTCCGCTGGCTTTTTCTCGTCGTCGGAACTCTGCTGAGCGCCGTCGTCATCATCTCTCTCATACGCGGCACGCCTCTTCTTGAGATGGTGCCGCTCATTCTCATCCTGTTTATGAGCGCCATTCCACTCTCGCTCCCCGTGATGTTCACCGTGAGCATGGCCGTCGGGTCGAAGGAGTTAGCGAAGCTGGGCGTGCTGGTTACCCGGCTCAGTGCGGCCGAAGATGCCGCAACAATGGACGTTCTTTGCGTCGACAAAACGGGAACGATCACGATGAACCAATTGGCAGTCACCAGTGTGATCCCCATGGAGGGAATGTCGGAAGCTGAGGTTTTGTTTGCCGGCGCGCTTGCGTCGCAGGAAGCAAACCAGGATCCGATTGACCTCGCGTTTCTCGCGGCCGCGAAAGAACGGCATGCTTTCGAAGGCAGACCCAAAGTCACACCAGTTTCGTTCGCCCCTTTTGATGCGAAGAATCGCCGCACTGAAGCTGTCGTCTTGCAGGATGGACAGAAGCTGCGAGTAATAAAAGGAGCGGTGGACACGGTGGCGCAGGCGTGCGGACTTGACGCGGCGGCGATCACTCTACTGGAAGCACGGGTCAGTGAATCGGCGCTTAAAGGATACCGGACGCTGGCTACGGCGCGCGGCGCCGAAACGGGCGCACTTACCCTGGTTGGATTAGTAACGATGTATGATCCTCCGCGGCCGGATGCCAAGCAGCTCATTGCTGAACTCCGTGACCTGGGCGTTGCAGTAAAAATGCTTACAGGCGACGCGCTTCCGGTCGCCAGCGAGATCGCCCGCGGCGTTGGGTTGGAGAACATCAGACGTGTGGCAGATTTGAAAGCGGCGAGCGCTCAAACGGGAAATAAGGAATTTGATCTTCTGGCTGGAGCCGATGGATTCGCCGAAGTCTATCCTGAGGACAAGTATATTGTCGTGAAACATCTTCAAGCCGCCGGCCACGTGACCGGAATGACGGGCGACGGCGTCAACGATGCCCCCGCACTTCGTCAGGCTGAAGTCGGCATTGCAGTCAGTACCGCGACCGATGTCGCCAAGGGGGCCGCGAGCGTTGTCCTTACCGAACCCGGCCTGACGAACATCGTGGCGTTGGTCCAGCATGGGCGAACGATCTACCAGCGCATCCTGACGTACATCATCAACAAGATCAGCCGGACGATCTTGAAGACCGCTTTTGTGGCGATCGCCTTTGTCATCACCGGCCGATTCGTCATGTCCGCATTTGCCATGCTGCTTTTAGTTTTCATCACCGATTTTGCAAAAATTTCTCTGGCCACCGACCACGTTCGTCCTTCAAAGAAACCGGAGACATGGAATATAGGCCGGCTTATCAACTGCTCTGTGGTGCTGGGCGTATTGATGGTCGGAGAAGCGCTCATTCTCTTGTTGCTGGTCTGGTCGCGATTCGGACTGGCAGCCAACGACAATCTCCTCTATACATTCAGTTTCCTTACTCTCCTCTATTTCGCCGCTTTTTCCATCGTGTCCGCGCGTGAACGCCGCTGGTTCTGGGCTACGATGCCCAGCAAGACTGTTATTGCAGCTGTGCTGGCGGAAGTGCTTCTCGGTACTGGTGTGACATACGCCGGCTTTTCAGGACTTGTTCCCTTGCCGTGGTGGCAGACTCTTTCCCTATTCGGCTGCGTGATGGTTTCCTGCCTGGTAGTTAACGACGCAGTGAAGGTAGCCATGGTCAGATGGTACGTTTCCAACGCCTCTCCTCGTACAAGTCCATCCTAAAAAGCAGCCGCAAAATGCCGGGATTCTGCGGAGCGGTCGCTTCCGCTTTGACCTCTCGCGCGATATGGGATTAACTACTCTTTCATCCCTTTGGGTGATTTCTAACTGCCGGTTAATTCGATAGCTTTTATCAAGTTTAAATGATGATGTGATGGGTTTCGACAAACATCGTCATCGCTGGCCGATGAAATTCCTTGAGTTAAGTATTTCTTACTGCTCGAGTATCGAAGGCGCATCGGATTTTCACCGACTGATATCGAGGAGAAGCGCGTGCCATCTCGTTCACCATTGACTTTGATTCTATTGGTTATGTCTGCTGTGACGGCGGCAGCTCAGACCGGCGTTGAAGTAGGCCCTCAAGTTGGTTTCTACAGAGCACAAGACGCTGATCGCGCGAGAGGAATGGGAGGGGTTGCAATGCGGCTCAGATTTTCTGAAGTGTTCGGCTTTGAAGGGTCGATCAATTACAGGGAAGAAGTTTACAGCGACGGCATGGTGGATGTGAAGAGTTGGCCTGTCATGGTAACGGCACTGCTCTATCCGATTCCCATCGTCTACGGAGCTCTCGGTGCGGGATGGTACAACAGCTCCATCGATTATAGTTTCACTCCTGTGATTGTCAGCGAAACAAAAGAG
>Ga0265336_10000266_pt1 | contig 36901 bp, 30 predicted proteins | sample 42119metaG_FD_193583 | JGI IMG/M metagenome (GOLD analysis project Ga0265336, IMG submission 193583) | Rhizosphere microbial communities from Carex aquatilis grown in University of Washington, Seatle, WA, United States - 4-21-19 metaG | ecosystem: Host-associated > Plants > Roots > Rhizosphere...
TGACGTCATCCCGCTGCTGCCCGAACTTCTGTCCTGCGAGGGGCCGCAGCGAAATGACGAGAAGGCGCAACATTACTACTTGAGACAACACTGAATCAACGGGTTGCCTGCTGGAACACACCTACGGTTCCCCGCGGGGAGATCGAAGTCGCAGTTTTACGTCTTGTTTGACGCATCTTTACTACTCTTCACGGCAACGGCAGCGGCGGCTTCACGCAGGCGACCACCACCGGCCTGACAAGCGACAACCTGTTCCACAGCAACGGCTGTTACAGCTCCAAGGTGGTCGACATCGACGGCGACGGGCTGCCGGACATCATCCGCTACAGCGGGCCGACGACCGCGAGCGGTGGATCGTGCGGCACGTACGGCAGCATCCTGATCTTCATGAACAAGGGTAACGGCCAGTTCACGAAGGCTACGCTCGCATCGCCGGCGCTGCCTATCGCGACGGGCACGAACTGGAAGAACTTCCTGCTGTTCGACGTCAACGGCGACGGCCGGGTCGACATCGTCACCGCTGTAGCGCCACCGGCGTCGTGCGCAACGACCGTCTGCGCGCGGCTGTACCTGGGCAATGGCGATGGCACCTTCACCGAAGCGACGTCGAGCAACATCCAGCATCTTCCGGTTGTCATCCCGCCCGTCGCGGGCATGGCCGTAGGCAGCGGGTACGTGACCGACATCGACGGCGACGGCCAGCTCGACATCGTCACGTCGTCGCTGCAGTCCTGGAACGGCTCCTTTGTGAGCTATCGCTCGATGGGCAACGGCAACTTCGAGAGCACGCTCAACATCGCTTGCCCTACGCCGCTTGACGTCAACGGCGATGGCAAGATGGACTGCATCAACCATGCTGCCGGCGCGCTCTATGTCAACGACGGAAAGTCCACGAAGAAGACGAGCACGTACAACCTGACCGCATCGGACACGCTGGGCAGCAACATGGGTGTCGTCGTGCTCGACGCCAATCGCGACGGCCGTTCGGACCTGTTGCGATGGGTGTCCGGACCGACGTCGACACTCCCCAACGAGTTGTTCCTGAGCAATGGAGACGGCACGTTCCGCAAGTCATCGCTGACATCCTCCTTCAATCTTGGCACGACGCCGTTGAAGACGACTGACGGCAGCGTGGACTTCGTGCTCGGGGACTTCACCGGGCACGGTGCGACCGAACTGCTGGTCATGAAGACGTCCGGCACGAACCAGCTGTTTCTGAAGACCGATGCTTCGCCGCCCGATCTGCTGACTTCGGTGACGACGCCGATGGGCATCCAGACGACGCTCGCCTATGAACCCCTGAGCAATTCGACCAGCTACGTATCCGGCCGGGACGGCACTGCCAAGCTGCCGCTGCAGGATCTGTCGCCGCCGGCCTATGTCGTCGTCGGCAGCACCACGACGACGGGGATCGGATCTTCGTCGAGCACGCGCCAGTTCGCCTACAAGGGCTTGCGCTCCAGTCTCGACGGCCGCGGCAGTGCCGGTTTCGCACAGACGACCGAGCAGGGCAAGGCACCCGACGGCAGCGACCTCGCCGTCGTGACGGACTACATCCAGTTGGCGCCGTATGCCGGCTTCCCCGCCATGCGCCAGACCTACAAGGGCACCATCGGCCACCTTGGAGCGCGCTTGTCACGCGCCACCTTCTCCTATTGCGACACGACGTCCGCGTCAGCCGCGACGGACATCAATACGTCGAGCCCGGCTGCGCCGACGCCATGCGCCAGCACGGCACTCGTCAAGCGACCCTACGCGTATCAGGTATTCGAGGAGTCCTGGGATCTGAACGGCGTCGCGCTTCCGACCAAGCTGACGACCAGCAGATACGACTCGTTCAACGACCTTGTCTCGCAAACGGTCACGACCTCGGGCGCGGGTGTCGGCGCCGCGGGATCCCAGTCTTTCATCGAGACCACGACGAGCAAGTTCTGCGCGCCACGGACGGACGGCCAGTCGACGGCACCGATCTGTGCTTCCGGGGCTGCGAATCCGCATTCGATCAGCGCGGGCGCTTGGCAGTTGGGTCATCCGACGAAGGTGACGGTGCAGCGCACCAGCCCCGACACGCGGCCTGCCACATCCGCCGGAAGTGCGCCCCTGGCGGCCGCGACGCAGGGCACGGGCAAGCCGCCGGTTCCCCCCGCCGCTGCGCTGACTGCCGTGCTCCAGTTGCTGCTGTCGGTTGACTGAAGAACTCATCGACTTGAGGAATGTCTCCGTGAAGTCCAGACTCGACAACTTCCGCACTGCATTCTCGGGCGTGGCCATGGTATTGGCCTGCATGAGCACCGCCGCACTGGCCGACACGGCCACGCGCGTCACGACTTACAGCTATTACGGCGATGGCGGCCCCGGCGACTCGGCGAGCGTGAAGCCCGGGCTCGTGAAGATGCAGATCAAGGACCCGGGTACCCCGGCCTCGTGCCTGTCGACGGCGTTCGGCTACGACGTCTTCAACAACGTCACGTCCGCCGTCGATTCGAACTGCTCGGGCGCCTCTGGGCTCGCCGTCTTCCAGTCCCAGACGCGCACGGCGACCTACGGCGTCTTCAATGTCGGCAGCATCAACGTGGCTGCTGGCGTGTTTCCCAGCGAGCGCCAGATCTCCGACGGCGCCGCGAGCACGACGCATTTGCTCAAGCTGCAGTCGCAGCAAGACCCGCGATTCGGCACGCCCAAGAGCGAGACGGCGCCGGACGGCCGGGCCACGACCTGGGTTTCCGACGACTTCGGGCGCATCGTGCGCAAGACCAATCCGGACCAGACCAGCGTGTTGACGCTGTATTGCGTCCTGGCGTCGAAGGGCATCGACCGGAGCTCCAACTCAAGCGGATGCGACGCGCTCTCCTTCGCGACCTCCGAGGTGCTCGCGGACGCGGTGAAGGTCGTGCATCGCGAGGTGCACGACAAGAACGACGTGAACACCGGCTCCTGGGAGCGCATCTACTCCGATCGCGCCGGCCGCCCGATCCGGATGTCCAAGCGAGCCTTCGACGCCGCGACCCAGCCCGTGGGTGCGGGAACGGTCGTGGTCATAGACACGATATACAACGACCAGAGCGTGGTCATCGCGACAACCCAGCCGTACTTCCTCGCGTCGGGATCGTCGTCGACGAAGGGCAGCACGCCCGCGGGTGGGACGCGTATCGACTACGACGCGCTCGGCCGCCGAAGCGCGGTGTACGTTGCCGACCCCCAAGGCGGGGCCGGCAACGTCTCGATCGGAAGCCTGGGTTCGCGCGTGGTGGCCAAAATCGGCTATAGCTACAACGGCCAAGTCACCGTCACGACCAACGACAAGGGGCAGCAGCGGACCGAGGAGGCCGATGCGCGCGGCAACGTCGTGCGCGTCACCGATCCCACGGGTGCACAGCTCTCGCGCCAGTTCGACGCCTTCGGGAATCTGGTGTCGACGTTGGACGCGTTGCAGAACCAGATATCCATGACCTACGACGGCTGGGGTCGCCGGCTTTCGATGACCGATCCTGACCTCGGTGTCGTTGGCTTCTGCTACGACGCGGCCGGCCAGTTGCGCGCGCGCCAGGATACCCGCATGCGCGGCTCCTCGGCGCTTGGCGCTTGCCCGGCCACCACAGGTGGCTCGGCCACGACAGCAACAAAGGTCACCAGCTGGACGACCATGGCCTACGACTTCGCGGGGCGCATGACCCAACGTACGGAAGCCGAGCAGATATCCACTTGGAGCTTCGACAACTGCGCCACGGGCCAGGGCAAGCTCTGCGAGGCCACCACCACCACGGGCGTCGACCGCACCTATGCCTACGATTCGCTCGGCAGGCCTTCCAGCAGCAAGCTGTCGGTCACGGGCGGCCCCACCTGGGCGTTCTCTGCCGACTACGACGCGACGACGGGCCATCTGGCGCACCAGACCTGGCCGACCGGCCTACAGGTTTCCTACGGCTATACGCCCGCGGGCTTCCTTAGCGGGCTGAACCTTGTCACGGCGGTGACCGTCAATGACACCGCGAGCCCGAGCGCGCTCTGGGTCGCGAACTCGACCGATGCCTGGGGCCACGCAGAAGGCGCCACCCTGGCCAACGGCGTGATCACGGCGACGACCGTCGATTCGCAGGGGCGCGTGACCGATCTGACCGCGGGCAAGGGCGGCGGCACCGCAGCGCTCGGCCAGCATTACGCCTGGGACAGCCTGTCGCGGCTGTCGGCGCGCTCCGACGACAACGGGGACGGCAGCACCGGCGCCGTGAGCGAGTCGTTCGGATACGACGACGACAACCGCCTCGCCCAGTACACGGTATCGGCGCCGCAGATCGCTGATTTCGCGCGCGTGGTGACACTGCAGTACAACGCGCTCGGCAACCTGCTCTATAAGAGCGACGTCGGCGACTTCACGTACCCGGCTGCGGGCGGCAGTCTGCCGCACGCGATGAGCGCGGTCGGCTCCACGCACTACGGCTACGACGCGAGCGGCAACCTGACTTCGGCGACCGGAGGCCGGTACAACTCGCTGGCCTTCAGCAGCTTCAACCAAGTACTGACGGCCGGCGGCAGCGGTGCCAACTACGCCTGGCTCTATGACGATCGCCACCAGCGCCTAATGGAGTCGCGCACCGATGCGCACGGCACGCGCAAGACCTGGTACGGCCACCCCGACAACGAGGGTGGCCTCGCTTTCGAGTTTGTCGAGGAGGCCGACGGCAGCAAGAGTTCGCGGCACTTCCTGAGCATGGGCGACGAGACCATCACGCTGATCTCGGCGGGATCGCTGCCGCCGCTCAACGCGGACGTGGCACCGACGCCGCGTACGAGCATGAGCTTCGTGCGGCTGGAATATTGGCATGCGGATGCGCTCGGCAGTCTCGCGAGCACCACGGACGTCAACGGCATGCCGATCGCGCGCTACGCCTACGATCCGTTCGGCAAGCGCCGTTACACGAACGGTCGCTACGACATCTACGGGGCCTTGGTCATCGATTGGGCCGACGCAGGCTCCACCGGCACGGGGCGCGGGTTCTCAGCGCACGAGCAGATGGACGACATCGGTCTCACCAACATGAACGGCCGTCTGTTCGATCCCCTTGTCGGCCGCTTCGTGCAATCGGACGCCTTCGTCCCGCATCCGGGCGACCTGCAAGGCTTCAACCGATACAGCTATTGCCGCAACAACCCGCTCAATTGCGTTGACCCGTCCGGCTTCGACGACAACCCGCTGTTCCCCGGCTCAGGGTCGGGATCGTTCGCACCCCTCAGTGAAAGCGACCTGAGTTATTCCTGGACCAACTATGCAGTGCCTCCGCAGGTACCCGGGGGCGCGCACCTGACCACCAACTTCAACGGCGCAGCCGTCTGGGCGTGGACCACCTGGGGCGGCACGGATGAGCTGGTCGAAGTGACTGGCCACACGGTGCTGCTTTCGTCGTTTCCGAACATCATCCCGCCGCAGATCGAGGCCTCATGGGCCGCCGGCACTAACCCGTCCGTGGGCATTCGCACTTCGCAGCTGGCGGTGGCCGGCGCGGGCAACAACGGCTCCGGCGGACATTCCGTCTGGACGGCCGGGCGCATCATCCACACGGGCCTGGACGCACTGTCGGTCGTGCCGGTCGTGGACATCCCAGCGGGGATCGCGTCGGGGATCTGGAGTGCGGCGGAAGGCGACTGGACCGGCTCCTTGCTGTCGTTCGGCGCTGCGGTACCGTTCTTCGGCGAAGCATCCGCGCTCGCAAAGCTTGGGCGCACCGCCACAACCGCCGAGCGATTCGCCAAGGAAGCGGAGGCTGCCGCCAAGGCTTGCGGCTGCTGCTTCGCAGCCGGGACGCCGGTGCTGATGGAGTCGGGGCCACTGCCGATCGAGCGGGTGGCCGTCGGCATGCGCGTGAAGTCGCTCGACGAAGCCACCGGCGAAGTCGCATTCAAGCCGGTCACGGCGCTGATCCGCCACGACGGTCGGCCCATGTATCGGCTGCTGCTCAAGGACGCCGCCGGCCGCCGATCGCAAATAGAGGTGTCGGACAACCATCTCTTCTGGGTGCTCGGCCAGGAATGGGTCGCCTCCGCGAACCTGCAGCCCGGCATGAAAGTGCGCGGAGCCAACGGCCGACCGGTGCGCGTGGTCGGAATGCGCTCGTTGCACAGGACGGCCGCAACCTACAACTTCGCGGTCGCCGATTTCCATACGTTCTACGTCGGACGGACGCCAGTTCTCGTGCACAACGGCTGCCCGGCTTGCAAGTTGGCCAGCGCCGCCGCGGGGGACGCCATCTATGCGTGGACCAGCGCCTCCGTCAAGTCGGCGGACAAGGCACTATCTGAAGGTGCGGCATCCGTTACAGTCAAGTCGCGCGCCGAAGCGGAAGAGCTTTTCCTGGGCCGCTATCAGGCCGACGGCTACCGCAACGCCACCGGTTTCGACGGTGTGGGAACCAAGGACTACTTCGGCAGCAAGGGCGGCACGTACCATTGGGATGACATCAGGGGAGCGGACGGCCGCGTGATGAATCATGGCCCGAACAACGTTGACGGACTCTTGCCGCACCTTCAGATCGCGCCGATCGGCGGTGGCTCGAACATTCATATCTTCTTCCCTTGGTGAGCGTGATGCGCGCAGCAATCAAGAACCAGTTGGTCATGTGCGGAGGCATGGTCGCTGCCGAGGTCGACCCGATCCGTCCTGGATGGCGAACATGGTTCGCCATCCACAGTGTGCCGACAGCCCACATCCTCAACCCAGCCCGGCCGACGGGCACTTTGCACATCCCCGGTCTAGACATCACTAAAGTCTCACCGGCTGAAAAGTTCATATACACGTTGAAAAGGGGCTCAGTCGACGAAGAGACTCTGCGTCAAGGGTGGGATCCTTCGGGTAGCGCGATCATCGACCAGTTCCAGATCGCGTATTCGTACCTGGAACTCGAGCGGGCGCTCGCGGAGGTCGCCGTCGATCCTGAACTCTTCCGCGAAGCCTGGAATTCGGACTACCCGTTATAGGTGGCTCTGAATGCGAAGATGCTATGTGGGACTGGCCGTGAGAGCCCCGTTTGGCAAGACGGGATTTACCGACCTCTACGGCGTTGGTCCAGGGATGCTGAGCGCGCCCGGTAGGATGCTGGCGTTGAAGTCGTCGGATCGCTATGCCCCACAAGTACAACGCCGAGAGCCGCCATCACATCTCCAAGGTGAAGTTCCAGGTGACGAACTGGGCCACGTACGAGGCGGGGCTGCGTCGGCGCGGCAGCCTGACGCTGTGGCTCACGGAGGATGCCATTGATTGTTCGCGCCGAAGCCGAACTGAGCCACCGCACCGACGCTCGACTGCGCCACTTGGCTGGGCAGAAAGTCAAGCCGAGATGCGGGTTCTAGGACGATTCGCCTGGCTCACCCAAGCATCGCCATAGCCCACCAAAATGGCTCAGATCGGCGTCGGTGCCAACATCCGGGGCTCCAATATGAATTTGCATCAAATTTGCGCCCAAAGCGATTGGGCCTAGCGTTGCCAAGTTGACTACTCAATTATTCGAAGCTTCGGGCGTAAGTATCATGGCCCCCCAACGTTTGTGAGCGTATTTGTACCATTGACGAGTTAGTATAATTATCTCTTGACTGAAATGGAGTTACTATGAATGCTTTGCGGGTTATAGGAATCCTTGCTGCACTTTCTATTTTTGACGTGACGCCGTCATTTGCCACCGGGCTCTGTCCAGTGCGCATGTGACTGCTGTTCGCGTCGATGTTAATGGAATGGGGATCATATTCTTCGATCAAGCCTTTGTTGGCACCTCCTCCATATACGGGCAGGATAAGTCATAAAAGACTGCGCTCGCATTCAGTCCCACGACGGGGAAAGGTGCGCTAGCCGTGGCACTCAACGCCAAGGCAACCGGTGGGCGGATTGAAGCCTTCGGTACTGGCGCATGTAGCATCTATGGGGATTACATTGAAGATCTTGGTTACATTGTGATGCATTGAATAAATCCCTAATTTTGATATTGATCTTCCATCTAAATAAACTTGGTTGCCCGAATCATGAAAAAACTCTATACTTGCGCAGTCTACTTGGCTGCCCTTTCCCTCTTTGGGAGTCAAGCAAGGGCTGCGAATTACGTATCTATTGGTCCAGTTAGCAACTACTGGGTAACGATGGACAATGATCGAGTTTATTTAAATCATCCCTCGATTGTTAGTCCGTGTCTAAACCAGCGCGTAGAAATCCAATCTACGCTGCCTTTCTCTGCGGACTACGCGAAGAGAGTTACTGCGCTTCTGTATGGTGCCTATTTTACAAACCGCAGCATCACGTTTGTGTTTGATACGACGACGGCCACGACGGCAAATGGTGGGGCTTGCCTACTGAACTCGATTGCGCTCGTTCCAAATTAGCTAAGTTGCTTGGCGGTCGGGCGGTCGCAGCGCCCAATGGCTCCAGAGTTGATGCTGATCGATCTAACTGGACGGCCTCTGAAGCCGCTCTGCCTACAGCGCGTCATCAGCTTCGGGATCTATTACACGGTGCCGATGGCATTGGCGAAGTCCATCCGCGAATCCGGACTGAATTGCGATGGGCTAGTGTCCTGTCCCGGTAATACGTGAGTAAAGTCGGTGCAGCTTTTCGAGGATGGAATCGGCTGTGGCCGTCCATCGAACAGGCTGGCAATTCTCGTTGTGCGCGGCGACGAAGTGGTCGATGCGTTGAACAAGTTGTTTGACGCTGGTGAACGAGCCGCGGCGGATAGCTTTGTCAGTAATCAGAGCGAAGAAGCGCTCCACCTGATTCAGCCACGAACTGTAGGTCGGGATGAAGTGCATGTGCCAACGCGGACGTGTCGCCGTATGCGGACGGCGAACCCATCTTGAAATCGGCTTAGGAGCAAAGGATGCTCGTGTCCAGTTCATGGCGGGCGCGCACCAAGGCCTGGACAACCGGCACGCTGGTGAAACTGTAGGACAAGAGGTCAAGCTCGGTCGTGGCGGCATCGATGACCTTGACGACCAGGTGCTCGCTGCCCTCGTTGGGGCTGAAGGCGACTTCGACCGTTCCTGCGGCCGGCACGGTGTACGAGTTCGTGGACTGGTAGGTGCTGACCGCCTGATCGATGAGTGACTTGGACTTGCGGGCCTGGACGACTGGCGTGACGAGCGTGGCGGCCAGGGCGACGGCGATGATGGAGCGAAGCGGAATGGGCATGCCAGGATGCTACATGCGGCCTGGTGTTGGGGCCGACGCCGAAATGAACCACTTTTGGGCCTTGTACCGACGACCCCGTGAGCCACATTGGCCGCCCTCCGAGCCGCATGCCCGTCGGAGGCCGAGGCTAGTGAGGTGGCGCAGTCGAAGGTCGGCGCGGTGGCTCAATTCGGCGTCGGCGGCAACAGGGTGGCGCAGTCTCGCGTCGGCAGGCTGGCTCATTTCCAGCTCGGCGCCAACAGTTGATGGTTGTGGGCGTTCACGGCGCCGCGCGCAGCGGGCTGAACATGCGGTCGATGAATGCGGGGTTTGTCGCGTAGGCGAGCTTTGCCGTCTCGTCGGCTGCGGCCCAGAGCCTGTCGCGAGCTTGCGAGCTCGCGTGATCGAGCTTCATGAAGGCCTCGATCGGCTCACCTGCATGGTTCAGGCGCAGGTAGCGGTCATCGAGCAGCTGCTGCGCCTGCAGGGCGGCAGAGCGCTCTTGGACTGTCATCATGAAGGATGGCAGATCCTGCAACCACCCAACACCCCAGCGCTCGGCCTTATCAGCAGACCGCGGGGCGCTGTAGCCCGCGGTGCCGATGCTGAGCATCTCGACGTTGGGCATGAGGCCGGGCCGGCGCGTCATGATCTGGGTCAGCGCCAGCATGTCGGGGTTGTTGACCGAGAGCCCGCCATCGAGCATAGGCAACCCGTCGATCTCGCCAGGCTTGAAGTACGTCGGCGCGGCGGAGGTGGCCAGGCAGACTTCCTTCAGTGTCGCTTCCGAGGCGTGGGCGGCCCCGAAAAAGCCCGACAGAAGCACCTTGACCTGGCCGTTGACCCAATCGACCGTCGGGATGATGAGGCCCTTGTCCAGGTCACACATCCGAGTAGCGCCGCGCTTCCCCAGGCACGCGTCGATGGCCTTGGAGAGGTGACCCTCGTCGTATAGCGTCCCGAAGAGGGCGCGCCGCATGGTGGTTGCCTTGCGGGGCTCGAAAATCGTGGCGCCTTCGGCGTCGATCGCATCCAGCACCCGGTGGGGCAGGACACCCACGGAAAGTGCACACGCCATCAGCCCGCCGATGGAGGTGCCAGCGAAGACGTCAAAGGATTTGTCGAGGGGGCCGGTGTGGCGCGCTTGCGCGCACACCGTCACGAGCGTGCGGGCTGTGAAGAGCCCGCGAAACCCACCGCCAGTGAGCGAGAGAACGCGAAGCGGGCCGAAGCTCTTGGCCAAGTTCAGGTTGACGTTGGGCGTCGGCAAGCCGCCCAAATCGTCCTGGAAACTGCTGTCCGAGGTCATTGCGGCTCGGATCTGCTCAGAGCACGTGAATGCTGACGCCCAGCGCCTGCAAGGCGGCGTGTTCCGGCCGCGCGCGCTCGACGACCGTCAAGCCTTCGTGCAGCGCCACCGCATAGACCTGCCGATCGATCTGGCCGACGGTCGGAACGGTGGGGTTGTGCGAGAGCATCGTCCACATCTTCGCGTGGGCGCTGGTAAAGCTCATAGCTCGCACGCCCGACTCGGCCTTGATGTGCTCCAGCAAGGATTCGAGATCCGACTCTAGGTACTTCCGCACCGCCGGATCCGGCGTGGTCTGCACCTTGCCGTTGGCCTGCGCCACTGAGATGACGCTGACGCGCAGGGCGCGCGCATCGACTTGGGCGGCCCACTGCGTTGCCGCGGTGGGCGCCGTTCCGATCATCTGCAGCAGAGTTGCGGCGGGCAGGAGGAAATTCATCGCCGCGCGCCACCGGCGACAGCGTCGAGGTCGACCTGCGGAAGCTCCAGCTCAGGCAGGGTGTCAGCTGGAAGGGGGTCGAGTTCCAGGACGGGGCTCTTGCCGAGCTTGCGGAACGGCAACGAGGCGATGATGTCGCCCAGCGTGCGCGATGGCCGTGCCTTGGACACGTGCTCGCGCAGGACGCCCACATCCACCAGCAACGCAGACGGACCCGCCGACGTCTTGGCGTTCTGGATGATGAAGCCGCGGCCGGTTTCGGCCGACTTGCGCATCAGGGCGGGTATGTCGCTGCGCGCAGCGGACACGGCCAGGGTTTCAACCTCCAGCTCGACAGATCCGCCGGAGCCGATCGTAAACGACAGTACAGCCATGGAGAACTCCTGCTGTACAGCGCCACCCGGGGTTCGGGCAGCATATGTACATGATGTACTATATCGCACTTCCCGCACCTTCTGCAAGGGCCGCCGCCGGCGGATTACCTGGCTGTCACCACCCAGTTCCTGCGTACCGACTGACCTCAGTACGCCGACCGCAGACCTCGAGATCGGCAGTTGAAACACCTCGTAGAACATTCGCTGCCGACAATCGTCATGGGCATGTGCGATTGCTTCGGCCGCAAAGCCGACTTGACGGCTGCGCGCAGGGCGTTGAACTCAAGGGTGATTCGGACTGCACTTTGTCTTCGATCTTGCGGCGCTGACTCCAGGAGATCACAACTGGCCCCTGCGCTGCCGTGGCCGAGTGTGCGATCAGCAGAACTTCGCCATCGGCGATGCCGGCGCCCTCCATCTCATCCCCGGCGGCGCAACGATGCCCACTCAAAAATGCCCAAGATGCGGGGCAACGAACATTGAACAAGCTGGCCACGGTCAGGCGGTTGGAGCAAGCGTCGGCGGCGTGGCAGGCGCAGTTACTGGTGTTGTTGCAGCCATGACGGCCGCCGCCGCGGTAGGTGGCGAGGCTGGCGCCGCTGCAGGTGCGGCTATTGGCGCGGTAACGGGCGCCGGGATTGGTGCAGCACCTGGAGCGGCGATCGGCGGCATGGCCGGAGCTGTCGTTGCCGCGCTAACGGCCGGGGCGGCTGCGGCGCTTGCCGGAGGGAAGCTCGGCGAAGTTGTCGACAACAAGATTCTGAAGTCTTGGTCGTGTCACGCCTGCCAGCACACCTTCAAGAACCCCGGCGCTTGACGTTCAAGTCGCCCGGGTCAGCGCCAACCACCCGAAATTCCGAGTTTGTCTACTTGCGCGTTTGATCTCGGCCGCGTGGCAGAGGTCAGATACTGACTTGCAAGTCAAGTGTTTAAGCTGCTCGAGTGGGGTCGAAGAACATGCCGGAACGCAGAATGACAAGGCAGCCGCCGATTGAGCGTCTTACGAAGCTGACCATTTCGTCCAAAACTCGTTAGACACCAAAGCAGTGACTTCGCGTGAGCACCTCACTGCGACACCAACGAATCCAAGAATCGATGTCGATACCTCACCACCACACGGCGCATCTCGATGACGAGGTGGCATTTTGGATCGTCGCTCACATCCACAAGCTCGACACTCATGCAAGGTGGTCTGCGGAATGGCACAGCCGACGAGGCGGCGCGGTCAACACGCCGGCACCGGGAGCCGCGCGGCGCCAGCCGACGGCGCGTGAGGCCAGTACGACCGGGGCCGGAAACTTCTGCTGCGCGATCAGGCGGTAGATCGTGGATCTGGCCAGCCCGGTCCATCGAATCACGGTGGGCATGCGCATAAGCGGTGCAGACTGGATATCGGGCGAGGTGGTGGTGGGCTGCGGTTGGTGCGAATGCATCTTGAACTCCAAGGAGACCCGTCCGAAGAACTCTAGGTGGTTCGCCCAGGCCGGAGTGCGATGACTTTTGGCAAAAAAGTGTCGGCGGCGGGATCCGAACAGTGGCCCTCTCAGCGGAAGTCTCCCTGTCGCGGTGGAGGAGGGGGTGGCTCAGGCTGGCGAGAGCCTCAGGGCCCCGAAGCTACGGTATCTGCGACGGTATATCGTCAAAATGTTGACGCAATCCTGTGGCGTCCATAGAGTGAAATCGAGACGGTTGTTGACAACAGTACCCGATTCATTGCCGGAGGGACTCCAGACCCATAAAGCCTCGAGATTTCCCTGCCGGAACAACTGCACGGAGCCAACGCCTCGATCTCGCCCGCTCGGAATTTCAGCGTAGGCGCCGTCAAAGTTTCAGGTTCCCGGCGACGCCGTTCGCCTGGCCGATCAGCGCCAGATGCCGCTGGCCCCGGCAATGCGGTACCGGGTCAATTTGCCCGAAGCCCAAGACCGCCTGCGTAGGCATCGCGTGGATGATCAACCGTGGGCCAGGCTGCAGCGACACCGGCGTCTCGCCCGTTAGGGCCTTCGCGAAGCGGCCGCTGCGGAAGTCCCGCACACGCCGCCCTGCTGATGCAGTTGGCGTTCCAGCGCGTAGCGCGCGAGAAGCCGTTTCGTCGGCTGACTGCCCGCATGTGCCAAGTTCAACAGGCGCTGGCGCACGGAGCCGCAGACGTTGCGCGGTCGATCAGGCATCGCAGGTACCCTGAACCGAGACCTCGCTACCTTGCTCCGTCGACATTTGCTGGAGCTTGCTCCTCGTTGCGCCGGCGGCGACTGAGTGGTGTTGCGCTCGAAGTTGTTGCTGCGAGTTGCCCGACTTTCGCCGGTTGGCCTTTTTGAAGCAGTTCGTACAGCGCTTCGAGTGCTTGGCGCTTTTCAGCGAGGTAGTCATGGCCGTCGTAGTGGCGTGCCTGCACCCCGGCGACCCCATGGGACTGAAGCCGCCCGCGTATTTCGCGCGATACCCCGGCGCTGGCCAGGAGGGTCTCGATGCCGGAACGGATGCGTTTGGTCTGAAAGTCTTCGATCTGCGCACGTGCCGCGTCCGCCGCCCAGTCGCTCAGTGTGGTTGCTGCGACGTGCGTCTCGCCCTCGTCGGTCGAAAGCGCAAACTTGCCGCGCGGCTTGCATTCTTCGAGGGCTCTTTGGGCTTCCTTGATCAGAGGCACCGTGTGCGGGCGGGGCGGATGACCAGGGCGGCCTTTTCCGTCGTGCAGCAGGATTGAATCCACCGCGACATTGGCAGTAAGCAGATTCACGAGTTGCTCGATGCGTTGCCCGCCCGTGAGCAAATGAAGTCGGAGCAACGCTCCCTCGAACCCGGCCTTCGGTTTGACGATGCGCCAGTAGAGGCGCAACTCCTCCAGGCCCATGGGCCGCTTGTCAGGCCGATTCTGTGATTCGTCCGGCTCGGTTTCGGCAACCGGATTGACGGTGATTGCGTAAGTCTTGAACGCGACCGGAATGCTTGGCTTTGACCGGGCGGCTTTGGCGGTTTGGTAAGCGGCCCGAGCGTAGCTGCGCAACTTGTTGGCGGTTCTGCCTTTGCCAGCCTCCAGGAGTCGACGCATCATGTCAGCGAACTGCTCGCCGGTGACATCCTTCGCCGGCAGTGCCGCGACCTTCGGCTAGGCCTTGATGACGTGAAGCTGGAAGATGCTGCGTGCATCCTTGTGCGAGCTGCGGCCGACGGCCTGCTGATGATCGCAGTAGGCCATCAGCAGGCACTTCAAAGTGTTAGCGGCGGCCAGTTGCCTGGCCTGCTCGACGGCGTGAGTCGACTCGCGTTGCGCGTTCACGAGTGCCCGATGGCCGCCGTTCGCGCGGTTGCGGTGATGCGCGATGGCGAGTGACTCAGCCGCACGCGTTGCCGCCGCAATTGAATACCCGGCGGTCGTCGGTTCGAGACTCTTCGGAGCGGCGCTCGCATCGTAGAGGCCGATCAAGACGCGCTCGCTGGTCGCGCCGATGCTGTATCGCCAATAGAGGGCCACCGCACCCGCACTTTGCCGGCGCGCCTGCAGGGCTCCTGTGGGCAGGATCTTGTGCAAGGTCTTGAACACGCCCGAAGGCAGTTCGCTGATCGTTTGGCCGCTCGTTTTCGTTGCCATATTTAAGTCCGCTGGTCGATCCGTTGCCAGAATATTGCCAGAATTTTGGCCGATGGCTTTGGACGCTGCAAGACGAGTGGGGACAACGAAGTTAATAAAATCAACAAGTTACATCGATTGCTTCGTCCCGAGACGTCCCATGAAGTCTCTGTTTTTCGGACTCTTAATCCGTAGGTCGAGTGTTCGAGTCACTCAGGGCCCACCAAAATTAAGAAACAACGGCCCAGACGGCGACGTCCGGGCCGTTTGTCTTTTGGGCTCCGGCGTTCGTGTTGCGCTTGCCGGTCGGCCTGGCGCATTGTCCATTCCAGTTTGCGGCGCGCGCCGTGGCTGGGCGAGCGACAGGGCGGCGGGCTATGGGCTGGACATGAACTGGAGCATGACCGAGTCGAGGCGCACGCCGCCGCCCGGTGATGACTCGCTCCGACGACACCTACTCGTCGCTCGGCTCCCGCAACACATCGAACAGATGCCCCATCCGATGCGCCTTCGTATCGAGATACGCCCCGTTCCTGAGGTTGCGCCCCACCTGCAACGGCACCCGCTCCGCGATGTTGATGCCGTGCGCCTGCAGGGCGTCGATCTTGGTGGGGTTGTTGGTCATCAGGCGGATGTCGGTGGCGCCGAGTTCGCGCAGCATGGCGGCGGCCACGCCGTAGTCGCGGGCGTCGGCGGGCAGGCCCAGCAGGCGGTTGGCGTCGAGGGTGTCGGCGCCTTGTTCCTGCAGGGCGTAGGCACGGATCTTGTTGAGCAGGCCGATGCCGCGGCCTTCCTGGCGCAGGTACAGCACGATGCCGCGGCCTTCCTTGGCGATGGCCTTCAGGGCGCCGCGCAGCTGGGGGCCGCAGTCGCAGTGGCAGCTGCCGAAGGCGTCGCCGGTCAGGCACTCGGAGTGCATGCGGGTGAGCACCGGCAGCGTGGTGGCGATGTCGCCCAGGCAGAGGGCGGCGTGCTCGAGTCCGGACGCGGCGTCCTTGAACCCGTGCAGCTGGAAATCGCCGTAGGCGGTGTTGAGTCGGCAGGAAGCGCGTTCGAGGGTGAAGGACATGCGGGCCTGTTGGTGAGATCCGATTTTAGTTCGCCTGGGGATCTCCCTCGGGTGCGGGGCCGATATGCGACAGTAGCGGCCTCGAATTCGCCTCCCTCGCCGCGCGCCCGCGTGGCGCGCCGCGCCCCACCATGCCCCATACCGACCTCATCGCCGACATCTTCGCGGCCTTTTCCGCCGACGGCACCGCCTTTCCCCCGATGACGCTGCGCGGGGGCGACGCGCTCGACGCCGGCAAGCCGGCGCCGCCGTTCGACGTCCTCGTCGACGCGGTCTCCGACGAGTACATGGAGGCCCACCCTTGGGGCAGCGGCTGGCTCGATGCGGCGTCGTGGCGGCACTACCTGCCGTTCATGATGGCGTACGCGCTGCGCCACCTGGACCGACCCAGCGAGGTGACCGACGCGCTGCTGACCTCGCTGCGTCCGCCCGACCGCGATCCGCCGCGCCTGGCCTCGCTGTCGGCGCCGCAGGAGACGGTGCTGCTGCGCTTCCTGGACACGCTGGCCTACGCCGAGGGCTCGGCCAGCATGGACCTGGCCGCGCTGGTGCTGTCGGAATGGTGGACGCCGGGGGCGATTCCGCCGGCGGGCGACGCCGACTGAGGCCGGCTCAGCGCGGGCCGGCGTGCGCCGCGTGCGCGGCCGCGGGCGCCGGATGCAGCAGGGCGCCGCCGAAGCGGTGCCGTGCCAGCTCGCGGGCGATGGCGGCCGCGGGTTCGTCGACCATGTCGATGTTGACCGAGCTGGTGACGGCGCGGCGCAGCGCCGGGCTCAGGCTCATGCGCAGCGCGACCAGGAACGGGCAGCCGGCCACCAGGGTGACGCGGTCGCCGGATTCGTCGCCCAGCGTGCCCTCCAGCTGGCGCGCGAGCAGGGTGGCGAAGCGCAGGTGGCGGCGACGCTGTGGGCTGATCGGCCGCGCCGGCCGCGGCGCGGGCGTTGCGACGTCGGCGCCGCCGGCCGCGTCGTCCTCGACGAAGCCGCGCACCAGCCGCAGCGAGCCCGTGGCTGGGACGCGCTCGAACAGGCGGGCGCGGGTTGGACAGGCCACGAGGATCCATTCGCGATTCATCTCAGGCTTTCGGCATTTCGCGTGCCAGCAGGCCGGCGATCGCGGCGTCCTTGTCGTCCCACAGCGTGCCCACCCAGCGGTGGAACTGGCCGCGGAACGTGGAGTCGCCGACGTAGTCGCCGCTGCACAGCTCGGCGGGCACCGGCAGCTGGCGCACCTGCGCCACGATGCGCGGGCAGCGCCCGCACAGGAACTGCCAGAAGGTGGGCACGCCGTCCGGGTAGACGATGGTCACGTCGATCAGGGAGCGGAACTTCTCGCCCAGCGCGTTCATCGACATCGCCAGCGCGCCTGACTTCGGGGCGAGCAGGTGCCGGTAGCGCGGACCCTGGCCGGCGTGCTTGGTGGCGGTGAAGCGGGTGCCCTCCGGGAAGTTCATCACCGAGGTGGGCACCAGCGAGAACTTCTCGCAGGCGCGCCGGGTGGCGTCGCGATCCTGCTGGGCGAGCGCGGGGTTCTTCTTCAGGGCGGCCTTGCCGTGGCGGCGCAGGAACGGGAAGTCGAGCGCCCACCACGACAGGCCGATCACCGGCACGTAGATCAGCTCGTGCTTGAGGAAGAACTTCAGCAGCGGGATGCGGCCGCCGAGGGCGCGCTGCAGCACCAGGATGTCCACCCACGACTGGTGGTTGCTGATGACCAGGTACCAGTCGGCCGGTTCCAGCTGGGCGACACCGGTGATCTCCCAGCGCGTGATCGACAGCACGCGAAAGATGGCGTTGTTGCCGGCGACCCAGGTGTTGGCCATCGCGTTGAGCAACGGGTCGAGCAGGCGCCGCACCCCGGCCACCGGCAGCACCAGCTTGACCAGCGACAGGACGATGATCAGTGCGCTCCACGCCAGGGTGTTGACGACGATCAGCGCGAAGGCGAGGGCGCCGCGCACGGCGGCGGGCAGGGGCAGTTTCATGGACGGGCCAGTGGCGGGCGAAAGGGCGCATGCTCGCGCCTGCGGCACTGCCGCGCATTGTCCCGGATCAGACGCGGGCCCGAAACCGGGCCCGGATGCGCGCGACACTGACCCAGGTCAAAGACCCGACAGCCCGCGCCGTCGCACCATGCTCGAATGAACGAGCATCCAGGAACACACGCCGAACCCAGCGACGCGGTGATCGTCGGCGCCGGCCCGGCGGGCCTGGCGCTGGCGTGCGCGCTGGGGGACCTGGGCCTGTCCGTGCGGCTGCTGGAACAGCAACCGCTGGTCGCGCTGGAGGCCCCTCCTGACGACGGGCGCGAGATCGCGCTCACGCACCGGTCGCGCCGGTTGATGGAGCAGTTGGGCCTGTGGGAAGCGCTGCCCGCCGCCGCCATCGCGCCGTTGCGCGAGGCGCGCGTGCTCGACGGCGAGGCGTCGCAGGCCTTGCGCTTTCCGCCCCCGGCCGGCTCGTCCGCGCCGCTGGGCTGGCTGGTGGGCAACCACCACATCCGCGCGGCGGCGTTGGCGGCGGCGCGGCGTCGCCCCGGCGTCACGCTGCAGTGCGACGCCCGTGTCGTGGCGCTGGATCTCGGCGACCGGCAGGCCGGCGTGACCCTGGCCGACGGCCAGCGCCATGCCGGCGCCCTGGTCGTCGCGGCCGACAGCCGCTTCTCGCAGACGCGGCGCCTGGCCGGCATCGGCGCCTCGATGCGCGACTTCGGCCGCAGCGTGATCGTGGCCTGCATGGCGCACACGCAGGACAACGACGGCATCGCCTGGGAGTGCTTCCGCTACGGCAACACGCTGGCCCTGCTGCCGATGAACGATCGCCACTGCTCCGCGGTGGTCACCGTGCCCAGCGACACGGCCGCCGAGTGGATGGCGCTGCCGGCCGCCGAGTTCGCCGCCCGCATCGAGGCGCAGTCCGGCGGCCGCCTGGGCACGCTGACGCTGGTGGGCGAGCGCCACCCGTATCCCCTGGTGGGCGTCTATGCGCAGCGCTTCAGCGCGCGGCGCTTCGCGCTGATCGGCGACGCGGCGGTGGGCATGCACCCGGTCACCGCGCACGGCTGGAACTTCGGCCTGCATGGCGTGGAGACGCTGGCCCGCGAACTGCAGGCCCAGCGCCGCGCCGGCGGCGACATCGGCGCCCGCGCGCCGCTGGACGCCTTCGACCGCGCGCACCGCCAGGCCACCTGGCCCATCTACGCCGGCACGAACGCGATCGTCTCGCTGTTCACCGACGAGCGCCCGCCCGCGCGGCTGTTGCGCCGCCTCGTGCTGGACGTGGCCGACCGGATGCCGCTCGTCAGCGGCGCCGTCAAGACGCTCGTCACCCGTCAGCTCACCAGCGACACGACCCCGTGGACGAGCCTGCGCCGCCCGGCGTGAGCGTCCGCATGCCCCGAAAGGATTGAACCCATGACCGAACTGCTGTGGTCGGACGCCCTGCTGCTGGACCTGCCCGCGATGGACGAGACCCACCGCGAATTCGTCGACCTGCTGGCGGTCGTCGCCGAAGCCGACGACGCCGGCCTGTGCGACGCCTGGTCGGCGCTCATCGACCACACCGAGGGCCATTTCGGCCAGGAAGACCGGTGGATGCGCCAGACCGGCTTCGCTTCTGGCAACTGCCACGCCACGCAGCACCAGGTGGTGCTGGCCACGCTGCGCGAGGGCCTCGTGCTCGGCCGGGCGGGCCACCTCGGCGTCGTGCGCCGGCTGGCGCACGAACTGGCGATCTGGTTCCCGCAGCACGCGCAGAGCATGGACGCGGCGCTGGCGCTGCACCTGCGCGGCGTCGGCTTCGATCTCGGCACCGGCCAGGTCGCGCGGCCGGAACGCCTGCCCGGCGAGGAAATCCACGGCTGCGGCTCCGCGGCCTGTGCCACCGCCGAGCAGCCGGCCGAGCCCGCGCACGCGGCGGACTGACCGTCGACCCGGCGCCGGGGCCGCGGCCACGGTTCCGGGCTCCGCCGTGCGCACGTGCGTGCCGGCGAAAATCCCACTGTTTTCCTCAAGAACTCCCGACAGACCGCGGGCCGGCCTTCGCTCAGCATTCGTCCTAGACAAATGCCAGCAGCGCGCCGCCTGCGTGCGATTCGACCTCGGGAGGTCCGGTGAACCTGTTGTCCTTGCTCGGCCGCAACGGATTCCTGCCGCACGGCGTCTGCTTCAGCTGGTCTCCCGGCCTGCTGTGGTCCATGGTGACGGCCGACCTGCTGGTGGCCCTGGCCTACTTCTCCATCCCGGTGGGCATCCTGGTCTACGCGCGCAAGCGGCCCGATCCGGGCCTGCGCCGCGTCGCCACGCTGTTCAGCGCGTTCATCGTCGCCTGCGGCGTGACCCACCTGATGGATGTCTGGACGATCTGGCAGCCCGACTACGTGGCGCAGTTGCTCACCAAGGGCATCACGGCGGCGTTGTCGCTGGCCACCGCGGTGGCCGTGTGGCGGCTGATGCCGGCGGCGCTGCGCCTGCCGTCGGTCGGCGAACTGCAGCAGGTCGTGCGCGAGCTCGAGCAGGAAGTCGCGCGCCGCCGCAGCGCGGAGCACGAGGCGGGTGACATCGAGCAGAACCTGGCGGTGACGCTGGCCAGCATCGATGCCGGCCTGATCGCCACCGACGCGCAGGGCCGGATCACGCGGATGAACGCGGTGGCCGAGCGGCTGACCGGCTGGACCCACGCGCAGGCGCTGGGGCAGTCGTACTGGGACGTGTTCGTGCGCGAGGAGCGCCCCGAGGGCATCACCGCGCGCACGATCGTCGAGGTGCTGGCCGAACAGGGCCTGGGCATCGAGACGGCGCACCGCGTGTGGGCGGTGTCGCGCAGCGGTGCGCGCACGCTGGTGGACGTCAAGAACGAGCTCAAGCGCGGCGCCGACGGCGCGATCTGCGGCATGCTGGCGATCCTGCAGGACATGACGGGCGTCGATCGTGCCGAGGAGGATCGGCGCCGCCTGGCCGCCATCGTCGAATCGTCCCACGACGCCATCATCGGCAAGACGCTGGACGGTCGCATCACGAGCTGGAACCGCGGCGCCGCGGACCTGTTCGGCTACAGCGCCGACGAGATCATCGGCAAGTCGGTGCAGATGCTGATCCCGCCCGACCGCCGCGACGAGGAGATGGACATCCTCGCCAACATCTTCGACGGCAAGGTGGTGCCGCCCTTCGAGACCGTGCGCCTGGCCAAGGACGGCCGGCGCGTCGACCTGTCGGTGACGATCTCGCCGATCCGCGACGGCAGCGGCCGCATCGTCGGCGGCTCCAAGATCGCGCGCGACATCGGCATGCAGCGCCGCATGGTGGCCGCGCTGCGCGAGAGCGAGGCGCGGCTGCGCTTCGCGCTGGAGGTGGCACGCATCGGCGACTGGGACCTGGACCTGCGCACCGGTGCGATGCACCGCTCGGTTCGCCATGACCACTGCTTCGGCTACGACCAGCCGCAGCCGGAATGGAGCATCTTCACGTTCCTGGAGCATGTGCACCCGCAGGATCGCGAGGCGGTGGCGCTGTCGTACCGGCGCGGCCTGCTGCGCGAGGACGACTGGTGCGACGAGTTCCGCGTCGTCTGGCCCGACGCCAGCGTCCATTGGCTGCGCATCCACGGCAGCACGCGCTACGACACCGGCGACACCAACCGCATGCTGGGCATCGTCGCCGACATCACCGCGCAGAAGGACGCCGAGGAGGCGCGGCTGCGCGCCGAGCGGCTCGAGAGCGACAACCGCCAGATCCAGGAATCGAACCGCCTCAAGAGCCAGTTCCTGGCCAACATGTCGCACGAACTGCGCTCGCCGCTGAACGCGATCATCGGCTTCTCGGACCTGCTGGGCAGCGACGGCATCCCGATCGCGCCGGAGCAGCAGCGCCAGTTCATCGGCCACATCCGCACCAGCGGGCGCCATCTGCTGCAGCTGATCAACGACGTGCTGGACCTGTCCAAGGTGGAGTCCGGCAAGTTCGAGTTCTACCCCGAGCCGGTGAAGCTGCCCGAGCTGATCGGCGACGTGCAGAGCGTGCTGTTCACGCTGCTGCAGCGCAAGCGCCTGACGTTGAGCGTCGAGGTGGTGCCGGCGGTGGCGTCGGTGGTGGCCGACGCGGCGCGCCTGAAACAGGTGCTGTTCAACTACCTGTCCAACGCGATCAAGTTCACGCCCGACGGCGGGCACATCGCGGTGAGCGCGTTTCCGGAAGGCGACCGCGACTTCCGCATCGAGGTCACCGATTCCGGCGTGGGCATCGCCAACGCGGACCTGCCGCGCCTGTTCGTGGAGTTCCAGCAGCTCGACGGCGGCTACACCAAGCGCCACCAGGGCACCGGCCTGGGCCTGGCGCTGACGCGCCGGCTGGTGCAGGCGCAGGGCGGCAGCGTCGGCGTGCGCAGCGTGCCGGGGCAGGGCAGCACCTTCCATCTGGTGCTGCCGACGGCGCCGGACCCGGCGACGCCGATCGACGACACGCCGCGGCCGGTGGTCATCGAGGGCGCCCCGGCCAGCGCCAGCGGCCACGTGCTGGTGATCGAGGACCATCGGCGCGACGGCGACCGCATCGCCGCGGCGCTGGCGCGGGCCGGCAACCGCGTCGATGTCGCCGCCGACGCGGCGCAGGCGGTGCAGCACGCCAGCACGCACGACTACGACGCCCTGGTGGTCGACCTCACGCTGGCCTCGCGCGGCGGCCTCGGTGCGCTCGCGCGGATGCGCGACCTGGGCACCCGCATGGCGCCCACCGTGCTGGGCATCACGCTGGGCGAGAAGGACTCCAGGACGGCCGGCTTCGCGGTGGCCGACGTGCTGGCCAAGCCGCTGCAGACGTCGGAGCTGATCGTCACCATGAGTCGCCTGGGCCTCGCCCGGCGGCGCGACGCCCCGGTGATCGTCATCGACGATGACCCGATCGCGCTCGAGCTGATGCGCGGTGCGCTCGCCGAACTGGGCATGCAGGCGCTGTGCTTCGAAGGCGGCGTCATGGCGCTCGACGCGATGCGCACGCTGCGCCCGGTGGCGATCGTGCTCGACCTGATCATGCCGGGCATGGACGGCTTCGAGGTGCTCGAGCGCCTGCGCCGCGACGACGCATTGCGCGACACGCCGGTGTTCATCTGGACCTCGCTGCTGCTGACCGACTCGGAGTACGACGTGCTGGCAATGTCGGCGTCGGCCATCCTGCGCAAGGGCGGCGGCGAGCTCGAGCAGATGCTGGAGCGCCTGGCCCGCTGGCGCTCGGTGGCGCCGCCGCCGCCGGTGGAGTCGCCATGACGGCGGCGCGGGCGCTGGTCGTCGACGACAGCGCGATCAACATCGACCTGACCGTGTTCGTGCTGCGCGCCAACGGCTTCGTGGTGGAGAGCGCGCGCAGCGCCGACGAGGCGCTGGCGCGCGTGCGCGCGTTCCGCCCGGACGTGATCCTGATGGACATCCAGATGCCCGACGTCGACGGCGTCGAGGCCGTGCGGCGGCTGCGCCAGGATCCGGCGACCGCCGCCGTCGTGGTCATCGCGTTCACCGCCTACGCGATGAAGGGCGACGAACAGAAGATGCTGGCCGCCGGCTGCGACGGCTACATCGCCAAGCCGATCGACGTGGCCACCTTCGGGCAGGCGGTGCGCGCCCGCCTCGAGGCGGGCCGCCCGGCCTGAGCGCGCCGACGCGGTGCGCGGGCGCGCCGGGATCAGTGGGCTGCCAGCACGGCGCGCGCCAACGCGATGTCGCTGCGCGAGCCGTTGACCACGACCAGGAAGCGCCAGGCCTGCGGATCGCGGGGCACCTGGCGCGCCGTCGGCCGGGTCGCCGCGACCTCGGTGCCGCGCGCGGGCGCGACGACCTTGGCCATGACGAGGGTCTGCAGGGCGAGGATGATCGCGCCCATCGTCACCAGGGTGGCGAACGCCGCGCCGCCCGGGGGCAGCAGCAGCACCGCGACCGCGGTGAACACCGCCCAGGCCAGGCCCAGGCAGATGCCCGAGGCCGCCCAGTGCGGCCGGCCACCGCGCAGGTTCGCCTGCAGTCCGGCGACATCCACGCTGGCGTCGCTCTGGCCGACCACCGTCAGCATGTCGCGGCCGTAGCCGGCCAGGCGCAGGGCGGCGAGCGACGCATCGGCGTCGCGGCTGGAGCGGTACACGGCGACGACGGGGTCGACCGGCTTGATCAGGGCGTCCAGGCGGAAGCGCATCGCAGTGTTCCTCGGTGCAGGGGTTGCAGCAGTGGTAGCGACGATAGCGGGGCCCCGGCCGGCGAGCTTGCGATGGATCAACGGGTCCCGGGTCGGCGTGCCGATGCCTGTCGTTCGTCGGCAATTCCCGACACCTCCGCGGACCGCGTCGGCTCGCCGCAAGCCCGCGGGCGCCCGGCCTCCCCGGGCGCCGGGGCCGGGTGTCATCCGGGCGCGCCGCGACAACTGGTACGCTCTGGCTGGAGCCCACCATCCGCCCCGCACCCTGTCCGTCATGACCGCCGCTCTCCACATCGCAGTCCTCGACGACGAAGTCGACATCACCTCGCTGCTGGCGAACTACCTGCAAGGACGCGGCTACCGCGTCACGCAGGTGCACACCGGGGCGAGCCTGCTGGCGTTGCTGGCGGCCGATCCGCCGGCCGTGGTCCTGCTGGACCTGGGCCTGCCCGGCGAGGACGGGCTGGTGATCGCCCGCCAGGTGCGCGAGCGCTCGCGCTGCGGCCTGGTGATCGTGACCGGGCGCGGCGACGCGGTCGACAAGGTGGTGGGCCTGGAGATCGGCGCCGACGACTACGTCACCAAGCCCTTCGACCTGCGCGAGCTGCTGGCCCGCATCACCGCCATCCTGCGCCGCACCGCCGCGGTCGAGCCGGCCGCGCCGGCGCCGGCCCCCGCGGCGCCGGCGCCCGCGCACCGTGCCTGCCTCGTGTTCGCCGGCTTCTCGCTGGACACCGCGGGGCGCAGCCTGACCGACGCCCAGGGCGCGAGCGTGGCACTGACCACCGGCGAGTTCGACCTGCTCAAGGTGTTCGCCGAGCACCCGGGGCGGGTGCTGTCGCGCGACTTCCTGCTCGAGCACACGCGCGGTCGCGAGGCCGGGCCGTTCGACCGCACCATCGACGTCCAGGTCGGCCGCCTGCGCCGCAAGCTCGAGGCCGACGCCGACGACCCGAAGATCATCAAGTCGGTGCGCGGCGCCGGCTACGTGCTGGTGCCCGAAGTGGTGGTGCGCTGATGCCCGACACGCCCGGTCAGGCGCCCGACGTCGAGCAGAGCGTCTTCCGCTCGCTGTTCACGGCCTATCCCGATGCGCTGCTGCTGGTCGACCAGCGCGGCATCATCGTGATGGGCAACCCGAACGCGGCGCACCTGCTGGGCTACGAGGTGCGCGAGCTGGGCGGCCTGCCGGTGGAGGCGCTGGTGCCCGACGCCGTCCGGCCGCGCCACGCGGCCTACCGCGAGGCCTACGGCCGCGCGCCGCGGTCGCGGCCGATGGGCACGCAGATGGAGCTGGTCGCCCGCCGCAAGGACGGCTCGGAGGTGATGGTCGAGATTGCGCTGAGCCCGCTGCAGGGCCACGGCGTGCCCCTGGTGGTGGCGGCCATCCGCGGCATCGGCGCCTACCCGCGCGTGCGCCAGGCGTTGCAGCGCGCGCGCTACGCCGAGCACCTGGCCCATCTCGGGCGGCTGGCGGTCGACACGCGCGAGCCGCAGGCGCTGCTCGGCCACGTGCCCCGGATCGCCGCCGAGGCGCTGGAGGTCGAGGCCGCGGTGGTCTACCTGCTCGAGCCGAGCCGGCTCGACTTCCGCATCGTCGCCGGCGCCGGCACGCTCGCGGCCGATTTCATCGGCATGGTGCGGCCCAACCGCATCGACACGCTGGCCGGCCTCGTGCTGGCGCAGGCCGCGGCGGTGCATTCCGCGTCGCTGCGCGACGAGACCCGGTTCGCCGTGATGCCGCGCTTCCTCGACGCGGGCATCTGCAGCGTGCTGGCCGTCCCGCTGTTCGACCGCCGGCGCGTGGTCGGCGTGCTGGCCGCGCTGTCGTCGAGCGCCGACCGTTTCGGCGAGGACGAGTCGCGCTTCCTGGAGTCGCTGGCCAACCTGCTGGCCACCAGCCTGCAGCGCGCGCAGACCGAGGAGGCCCTCAACCACTCCCAGCGGCTGGAGAGCGTCGGCCAGCTCACCGGCGGCATCGCGCACGACTTCAACAACCTGCTGACCGTCATCCAGGGCAACCTGCAGGTGCTCGAGGAACTGCCCGCGCTGGAGGGCGACGCCTACGGTCGGCAGCTGGTGGCCGCGGCGTTCCGCGCCTCGCGCCGCGCCGCCGAGCTCACCAGCAAGCTGCTCGCGTTCTCGCGCCGCCAGGTGCTGCAGCCGACCTCGGTCAACGTGACGGCGCTGCTGAAGTCGCTTGCCGACATGCTGCGCCGCACCGTGGACCAGCACATTCGCATCCTGGTCGATGCGGACGAGGCCGACCTGCGGGTGGTGGTCGACCCGGGCCAGCTCGAGTCGGCGCTCCTCAACATCGCGATCAACGCGCGCGACGCGATGCCGCGTGGCGGCGTGCTGCGCTTCGAGGCCCGCGCGAGCGCCACGGCCCCGCGCGACGCGGACGACGATCCGGCCGATGCGGCCGATGCGGCCGCGCCCGACGGCTGCTGGGTCCGCATCACCGTCTCGGATACCGGGTCGGGCATGTCGGAGGACATCCGCGAGCGCGCGTTCGAGCCGTTCTTCACCACCAAGCCCGCCGGGCGCGGCACCGGCCTGGGGCTGAGCACGGTCTACGGCTTCGTCAAGCAGTCGCGCGGCAGCATCGACATCGAGAGCACGCCCGGCCTGGGCACCGCGATCTCCATGGTGCTGCCCGGCCCGCGCGACCCCGACGAGTCGGCCGAGGCGCGCACCGGCGCGGCGGCCGAACTGCCCGTTGGCCTGTCGGTGCTGCTGGTGGAGGACGACGCCGAGGTTCGCGCCGTGATGGCCAGGTTCCTCGAGGCGCTGGGTTGTGAAGCCCACGCGGTGGCGTCGGCCGAACTGGCGCTGGCCGCGCTCGACGAGGGCCGGCGCGCCGCGCTGCTGCTCACCGACATCGCGCTGGGCACGGGCATGCGGGGCACCACGCTGGCGCGCGAGGTGCAGAAGCGGCTGCCGGACATGCGCATCCTGCTGATGTCGGGCTTCTCGACCGAACTGCTGGAGGCCGATCGCGATTCGCCCAGCGCCTGGGAACTGCTGCCCAAGCCCTGCACCCGCGACGAACTGGCCCATGCGATCGCGCGCGTGATGGCGCGCGACGCGGCTGCCTGAGCGGCCCGGTGGGCTTATTGCAGGACGACGGCTTCCGGCGTCACGCAGCGCTGCACGAAGGCGGTGAGCGCCTGCAGGTCGGGGATCTGCACGTCGCGGCGGCCCTTCTCGACGAAGGCGATGACCTTGTCGCGTGCCAGGCGCGACAGCGCCCGGCTGACCGACTCCAGCGTCAGGCCCAGGTAGTTGCCGATCTCGGCGCGCGTCATGCGCAGCGTGATCTGGTCGGTGCGCTGGCCGCGCAGCGCCAGCGATTCGGCGATGAAGCGCAGGAAGTCGGCCACGCGGGCGTCGGCCGGCAGGGTGCACACCGACATCAGCGATTCGCGTTCGCGGGCGATCTCCAGGCTCATCGCCCCGTGCAGCGCGGTCAGCAGGGCGGGGTGCAGGCCGCAGGAGCTCAGCAGCATGTCGTAGCGGAAGGACCAGACCTCGCCGGTGTCCATGGCCACGCCGTCGCAGCCGTAGGTGCCGCGGGCGATGCCGTCCAGGCCCAGCCAGTCGCCGCGGAACTTCAGGCCGACGACCTGTTCGCGCCCGTCGGCGGTCAGCTTGACCACCTTGACCATGCCCGAGTTGAGCACGTGCAGGCAGTCGAACTTCTCGCCCGCGCGGTACAGCACGTCGCCGGCGCGCACGATGCGCTTCTGCGGCTGCAGGACGTCGCCCAGCAGCTTGAGCGTCTCGGCGATGCGTTGGGCGTGCAGGCCTTCGGCACCGACCGGCGCCACGCGCTGGGCCGCCGCTTCCGGCGTCCGCGTCGGCACCGTGGCCGCCAGCTTGGCGAGGGTGCGAGGCGTCTTGGGAGCGTGGAAGTCGGTGTTGAGCATGGCGGTGTCCCTGGTTGTGGCAGTGCGGGTCTCGATGGAATGAATGCTAGGCACGGGGGGGCACTGGCGTGACAACCGACGGCATCGCTGCGTAACACTGCGTGAACGGACGGTGACAGACGCAGAGTGGTTGGAAGGGCTTTGACAAAGGTCAAGGCACCCGCAGGAAGCCAACATAAGCTCGGCTGTCCTTCGCATCCCCCGCCCGCGTCCGTCGCCTTTCCCGCAATGAGCTTCACGAACCAGCCCGCCGACCCCGATCCGGATGCCCGGCTCACCGCCGAGGGCGACGAGGACGACACCGCCGGGACGCCTGCGAGCAGCCGGCCCCTGCCGTTGCGAGCCCGCAACATCGGCATTCTTTGCGACGACCCGCAGCGCCCGGAGGCCGTCCTGCTGCACCGCGCGGCGACCGAACTGGGCGCCCGCGTGGCGCTGGTGCGCTCCGATCTCGATGCCGCCAGCGGCCGTGCCGCGCTGCAGGACACCGCGCGCGTGCTGGGCCGCCTGTACGACGCCGTGCTGTGCGTGGACCTGCCGCCGCCCATCGTGCAGCGGCTGCGCGACGCCGCCGAGATCCCGGTGATCGCCGACGACACCGGCGCCTGGCGCGCCCTCGCCGGCACCCCCAGCCAGGCCGGCGACGGCGTGCGGGCGCTGCTGGCGCAACTGGCCGGCCTCTGCGCGTGAGCGCCTGAGCGGGCCGCCGCCGGCCCGACGGGCCGGTCGGCGGCTCAATGCACGGCGCGCCCGGCAGACGTGGGCGCGCGCTGCGCCTTGGCCTCGCGCCGCAGCGCCACGGCGTCGATCTCGGACATCGTGCGGTCGCCGGCCTCCAGGCGGAACAACCGCATCGACTGGTCGACGGACTCGACCTGGCCCTCCAGCGAGCGCGCCGCGGAGGCCAGCTGTTCGACCATCGCGGCGTTGCGCTGCGTGATCGAGTCCATGTGCGAGACCGCCTCGTTGATCTGGGTGAAGCCCGCCTGCTGCTGCAGCGACGCGCCGCTGATCTCCGCGAGCACGGCGTTGACCTTCTCGACGGATGCCAGCGCGTCGCCGACGCGCTGGTTGGCGTCCTGGCTGCGCTGGGTGCCCAGGCTCACGCGCTCGGCCGACTGCGCGATGATCTGCTTGATCTCGCGCACCGCCTTGGACGTGCGCTGCGCCAGCGCGCGCACCTCGGCGGCCACCACCGCGAAGCCGCGACCGGCCTCGCCGGCGCGCGCCGCCTCCACCGCCGCGTTGAGCGACAGGATGTTGGTCTGGAAGGCGACGCCCTCGACGACCTGGATGATCTCGTGGATCTCGTCGGACGACTTCGTGATGCCGGCCATCGTCTCCGCGACGGCGGCGACGGCCGCCTGGCTGCGCTGCGTCACCGCGGCGGTCTCACCGGCCAGGCGCGCGCCTTCCACGCTGGATGCGGCGCTCTGCCGATTGCTGCCGGCGATCTGCTCCATCGACGCGGCCGTCTGCTGCAGGCTGCTGGCCTGGTCCTCGGTGCGCGCGGACAGGTCCTGGTTGCCGGCGGCGATCTCGCGCGCCGCGTCGCGCACGCAGGCGATGCCGGCGCGGGTGTCCAGGATCACGGTGCGCAGGTTGACCGACAACTGCATCAGCGCGCGCCGCAGCTCGCCCGCCACGCCGTCGCCGCCGCCGGCCACCGGGTGGGCGAGGTCGCCCGAGGCGAGCCGGTTGGCGTCGTCCACGACCTGGCGCAGCGGCCGGATGGCAAGCCGCCACAGCTGCCAGGTGGCGGCGCCGGCCACCAGCACCGCGAGCGGCACGGCCAGCGCCAGCGGCAGCCGCGCCGTGGCCAGCAGCGCCGCCGCGGCGACGCCCTGGGCCAGGCCGATGCGGCCGGTGGGCCCGGGCACGAAGCGCCGCGCCAGGCGGCCGAGGCGGTCGACGCGCACGACGCTGCCGCCCTCGATGCCGAAGACCGGACGGCCGCGGGCGGTGTCCTCGTTCATCCGGGCATAGAGCCGGGCTGCGCCGTCCACCGCGGCGCGGCTGCCCGGCCGCATGCGCACCGACAGGTAGCCGGTGATGCGCTCGCCGTCGCGCATCGGCGTGGCGCTGGCCTGCACCCAGTAGTGGTCGCCCGACTTGCGGCGGTTCTTCACCAGCCCCGACCAGGGCTGGCCGGCCTGGACCGTGGCCCACATGTCGCGGAACGCCTCGGCGGGCATGTCGGGATGGCGCAGCAGGTTGTGCGGCTGGCCGAGCAGTTCGTCCTCCGCGTAGCCGCTGACCTCGACGAAGGCCGCGTTGCAGTAGGTGATGCGGCCCTTGAGGTCGGTGACGGAGACCAGCGTGCGTCCATCCGCAATCTCGTATTCGCGTTGGGTGACGGGGCCGGTATCTCTCATGGGGTGGTTCCTGCGGGTGATGGCCCCCGGAATATCGGCCGCGGCGCCGGTGCGGTGTAGGGCGGCGCAGGGCGGCGGGGCGGCCGCCCGTCGACGATCAAGGAGTCCCTACAGCCGGCGCGGCCGCTCAGGTCGGCTCGCCCTGCGGCAGGTGGCTGCGGATGCGCGCGAACAGCGCCACGTAGTCCGCGCCCGGATCCACGCCGGTCAGCGGATCGCCGTCGGCCAGGAACTCGGCGTCGAGCTCCTCCCAGTCGCGGGCCTCGAGCACGCCCTCGGCCAGCGGGAAGATCTCGCGTTCCTCGAGCGCCATGTGCACCAGGTAGAAGTCGACATGGCGTTCCAGTGCGGCCTCGAACGCTGCCTGGCGCGCCGGGCCGAGCATCTCGAAGGCGGTGAGGGCGTGCTCGAGCTCGCGGATGCGCGCCGCGCCGCGCGCGTGGTCCTCGTCCAGGTGGTCGAGCAGGGCGCGCGCCAGCGGCGTGCGGGCGCGCAGTCGCGGGAACAGCAGCGCGGACTCCTTGCGGTGGTGGTGGCGTTCCGGAAACTCGGCGATGTAGAACAGCATCGCCCGCAGCAGGCCGAAGTCCGGCAGCGTGCCCTGCTCGCGCGCATCGACGACCAGCGCGGTCGCGGTGCGCAGCAGCGTCACCAGCGCCGCGTGTTCTGATCGCAGGATGCGGATCGACGAATGCATGCTTGGGCCCATGGAAGACCGCAGGGTCGCATCGCGCCGGCCGCGCGTGCTTGTCCCAGATCAACGCGGGCACTCGATGCCCCGGAGGTGATGCATGTCAAGGCGTGGCGGCGCGGCCTGGACAGACTGACAATGGCAGCCCGCCCACCGGGCCGCGGAGACCGACCATGACTCCTTACCAGCGCATCCTGGTTCCCGTCGACGGCAGTGCCTGCTCGAGCCGGGGACTGTCGGAGGCGATCGCCCTCGCGAAGCTGACCGGCGCCCGCCTGCGCCTCGTGCACGTGATCGACGAGCCCTTCGTCGCCCTCGGTCTCGACGGCACGCCGTCCGGCGCCGGCGAGCTCATCGAGGTCTTCCGCGAGGCCGCGCACAAGGTGCTGGCCGACGCCGGCGCCGCCGTGGCGCAGGCCGGCGTGCCGTTCGACAGCCAGTTGCTCGACTCGTTCGACGGCCGCCTCGGCGACCTGGTCGTCAAGGCCGTGCAGGACTGGCCGGCCGACCTCGTCGTCATCGGCACCCACGGCCGCCGCGGCGTGGGCCGTCTGTTGCTGGGCAGCGGCGCCGAGAAGATCCTGCGCCAGTCGCCGGTGCCGGTCCTGCTGGTGCGCAGCCCCGAAGCCCATGCCTGAGGTCGACGCCCGCACCCGGCCGGTGACGCCGGCCCCGGCCGACGCCGACCTGCCCATCGTGGGCGAATGCACGCTCGCGGCCGTCTTCCAGCGCCGCGTCGAGCGCTCGCCGCGGCGCGAGGCCTACCGCGAGTTCGACACGGCCACCAACGCCTGGCGTTCGATCGCCTGGCAGGCGGCCGGGGCGCGCGTGCGGCGCTTCGCGCAGGCGCTGGACGTCGCGGGCGTCGAGCGCGGCGCGCGCATCGCCGTGCTGCTGCCGAACGGCTTCGACGCGGTCTGCGCCGACCAGGGCGCGCTGGCGCGCGCCTGCGTGCCGGTGCCCATGCACGCGCTCGACAACCCGGCCAGCATCGCCTACATCCTGGCCGACAGCCAGGCGGCGCTGCTGTTCGCCGCCACCGACACCCAGTGGCACGCGATCGCCGCCGAAGGCGTCGCGCTGCCGCAGCTGCGCAGCGTGGTGGTGCAGCGCTGCGAGGCTGCCGCCGACGACGCCGCCGGACCGGCCGTGCTGCTGCTGGACGAGTGGCTGGCCGCCGGGGACGCGAGCGCCCCGGTGCCGGCGGGCGAGCCGGCGGGCCCCCAGGACCTGGCGGCCATCGTCTACACCTCGGGCACCACCGGCAAGCCCAAGGGCGTGATGCTGACGCATGCCAACGTGGTCGCCAACGTCGAGGGCGTGCTGGGCCGCGTCGTGCCGCGTGGCGATGACCTGCTGCTGTCGTTCCTGCCGCTGTCGCACACCTTCGAGCGCACCGCCGGCTACTACCTGCCGATCGCGGTCGGCTGCTGCGTCGCGTTCGCACGCTCGACCGCGCTGCTGCCGCAGGACATGCTGGCGGTGCGGCCGACGGTGCTGGTCTCGGTGCCGCGCATCTACGAGCGCGTGCACGCCCAGATGCTGGCGCGCGTGGTCGGCTCGGCGTGGCGCGCCGCGGCCTTGCGCCTGGCCATCGCCGTGGGCTGGCGCCGCTTCCAGCGCGCGCAACGCGCCGTCCCGACCGGCGGTGCGGGCGAACTGCTCGACGACCTGCTGTGGCCGCTGCTGGACAAGGTGGCCGGCGCGCCGCTGCGCGCCGGCTTCGGTGGGCGGCTGCGCCTGGCCGTCAGCGGCGGCGCCGCGCTCTCGACGACGATCGCGCGCTGCTTCCTGGGCCTGGGCGTGCCCATCGTGCAGGGTTACGGCATGACCGAGACGGCGCCCGTGGTCGCGGCCAACGCCCTCGACGACAACGATCCTGCCACGGTGGGCCGGGCGCTGGCCAACGTCGAGGTGCGCATCGGCGAGCTGCAGGAGCTGCAGGTGCGCGGCGCCAGCGTCATGCGCGGCTACCTCAACCGCCCGGAGGACACCGCGCGCGCCTTCGTCGACGGCTGGCTGCGCACCGGCGACCAGGCGGCCATCGAGGGCGGCCGCATCCGCATCCTGGGGCGCATCAAGGAGATCATCGTGACGGCCACCGGCGAGAAGATCGCGCCGGCGGACGTCGAGCTCGCGATCCTGGACGATGCCCTGTTCGAGCAGGCGTTCGTGTTCGGGGAAGGGCGCCCCTTCATCGCCTGCATCGTGGTGCTCGGCGACGCGCCCTGGCGCGCGCTGGCCCGCTCCCTCGAGCTCGATCCGGCGGCGGCCGGATCGCTGCGCAACCCGGCGGCCGTCGACGCGGCGCTGCGCCGCATCGGCGAGCTCACGCGCGCGTTCCCGCGCTACGGCCAGCCGCGCAAGGTGGCGCTGACGCTGGCACCGTGGACGCCGGAAAACTCGCTGATGACGCCCACGCTCAAGCTCAAGCGCCACAACCTCGAGGCGCACTTCGCCGACACGATCGCCGCGCTCTACGCGCGCTGATCCGCAGGCGCTGGCGGCGCCGGGCCGATCTCGAGGCGGTAGGCCGTCACGCCCGGTTCGCGGCAGGCCGCCTCCACCGCGAAGCCCTGCTCGCGCATGAACGCATGCATCGGGCTGTTGTCGTTGAGCACCTGGCCGACGATGCGGGCGGTGCCGTTGGCGCGCAGGTAGGCCGCCAGCTTGCGCATCAGCATCGAGCCGATGCCGTGGCCGTGCAGGTCGCTGCGCGTGATGATGGCGAACTCCGCCTCGACGTTGTCGGGGTCGCTCACCGCCCGCACCACGCCCAGCGTGCGCGCGGCCGGCGTGCCCGCGTGCGCCACGGCAACGAAGGCCATCTCGCGGGCGTAGTCGATCTGCACCAGGCGCGCCAGCTCGGTGGGCGGCACCTCGCGCCGGCTGCTGAAGAAGCGCATGCGCAGGTCGGCCGCCGAGGCCTGGGCGAGGAACTCGCGATGCAGCGCCAGGTCCTCGGGGCGGATCGGGCGCAGCAGCACCGTGCCGTCCTCCCAGGGCACGCTCTCCTCGAGCTGCGACGGATACGGCAGGATCGCGAAGCGATCGGTGCCCGCGCTCGCGGCGGGGCGCAGCTCGACGCGGGCGGCGCGGGCCCGCGCGCCGTCGTCGCCCACCTCCAGCGGGGCGACGGCCAGCGCGACGACCGCGGGCAGGTCCGCCATGACCTGGGCGAGCGCGACCAGCACGTCCTCCACCGCCGCGAGGGCCGGCGCGGGGCCATGCAGCAGCCGCTGGCCGACACGCGTGCGGGCGATCGTGTCGCGCGCGAGCACCCGGTTCAGCGGCGCCAGCGCGACCGCGCGGTCGGCCGCCGTCGCCGCCGCCGCGCCGCCCTGGCCGACATGGATCGTCGGGCCGAAGGTGGGATCGACACCGGCGCCGAGCTCGAGCTCCAGCGGCGCCGTCGAAGGCGAAAGCGTCGCGGCGGTGGCCGTCGGCACGCCGTAGGCGGCCAGCAACGCCAGTGCGTCGGCGCCGTCCAGCGCGGCGCGGCCGGTGCGCAGGGCGGCGTCGACCAGGGCGCGCGCCGCGTCGAGGTCGCGCGCGGGCGCCTCGCCCGTGGCCGGGCATTGCAGCAGCTGGGCCTGGTTGCGGCGGTAGGTGGCGAGCATGTCGAACGCGCGCACCGCCTGCTCCGGCGTCTCGTGGTCCGCGACGCCCGCGGCCTCGAACAGCCGGCGCGCCTCGGTGGCCGTGCCGTTGCCCAGCCAGCACGACAGCATCCGCTCGGCGTTGCCCTGGAGTGCCGGCAGGCAGGCGCGTGCGACGTCGGCGCCCGCCACGCCCGCGCTCGGCGCGTGCATGAACAGGATGGTGCCGCTGTCGGGGCGGGCGAGCAGCGCGCGCAGCGTGTCGGCGTAGCGGGCGGGCGGTGCGTCGTCGGCCAGCACGGCCGGGTTTCCGGCAACATCGGCGGACGGCGCCAGCGCGATGCCGAGCCGGTCGGCCATGTCCGCCGCCAGCACGGCGGCGCCGCGGCTGTTGGCCAGCAGGGTCAGGCCATGGGCGGTATCGCCATGGAAGCGGGTGAGGGTGCGCGCGGCCACCAGCAGGTCGTCCAGCGTGTCCACCCGCAGCATGCCCGCGCGCCGGATCGCGGCGTCGACCACGGCGTCGGCATCGGCGCCGCCGCGGCCGGCCTTGACGACGATCACCGGCTTGTTGCGCGCCGCCGCGCGCGCGGCCGACATGAACTTGCGCGCGCCAGTGATGGATTCGACGTGCAGCAGGATGGCGCGGGTGCGCCAGTCGCAGGCCAGCCAGTCCAGCAGGTCGCCGCAGTCGACGTCCAACCGCTCGCCGAGCGCGACCACGTGCGAGAAGCCGACGCCGCGGCCGCGTGCCCAGTCGAGGACGGTCGTCACCAGCGCGCCCGACTGCGCGACGAAGGCGAGTTCGCCCGGCAGCGCGTCGGTGGGCGCGAGGCTGGCGTTCAGCCCCAGGTGCGGCATCAGCACGCCCAGGCTGGCGGGCCCGAGCAGGCGCAACAGGTGCGGCCGCGCGGCTTCGCGCAGGGCCTGTTGCACGTCGACGCCGATGCCGGGGGTGAGGATCGCCGCCGCGTGCGTGCCCAGGCGGCCGAGCTCGCCCAGGACGCCGGCCACTTCGTCGGGCGGGCAGCAGACGATGGCCAGTTCGGGCGCCTCGGGCAGGTCGGCGCAGCGGGCGAACACCGGCTGGCCGTCCAGCGTCCGCAGCGCGGGGTTGACCGCGTGCAGGGGCCCCGCGAACGTGCCGGCGCGCGCGTTGCGCCAGGCCGTCGCGCCGATGCTGCCGGGGCGGTCGCTGGCGCCGACGATGGCCACCGAGCGCGGCGCCAGCAAGGCGTCGAGGTGGCGGACGGTCACGGTCTCAGTGCGCCATCAGCACCGGCACGGTCATCGAATCGAGCAGCGTACGGGTGACGCCGCCGAACAGGCGCTCGCCGATGCGCGAATGGCTCCAGGCGCCGGCCACCAGCAGGTCGACGCCGAGGTCGGAGGCGCGCGACAGCAGCGCGTTGCCGTAGTCGATCTCCGTCGTCTCGAGGCTGGCCTGCACCTTCACGCCGTGGCGGCCCAGCCAGGTGGCCGCGGCCTGCAGGCGCGGGTGCAGCGCATCGCCGCCGGAACCGGTGGGCGCGTCGCACTGCATCAGGTGCACCGTGGCGGCCTCGCGCAGGAAGGGCAGGGCCGCGATGATGGCCCGCGTGCAGGGGCGGCTGTCGTTCCAGGCCACCAGGACGTTGGTGCCCAGGGTGCGGACCTCGCCGGCATAGGGCACCAGCAGGCAGGGCGGGGCAATGCCCAGCAGCGCGCGATCGAGCAGCGCGCGGCCGGCGGCGGCGTGCGCCGCGCGCGGATCGGGCTGCCCCAGCAGGACGAGGTCGGCGCAGCGGGCGTGCGTCACGAGCGCTTCGTAGTCCTCGTCGTCGTCGACGAGGGTCTCGGCATCGACCAGGCCGCAGGCCGCGGCCGCGGCGGCGAAGCGTTGTGCGCGTTCCTCGGCGTCCTTGCGCAGGTCCGCGAGGACATAGTTCGCGTTGCCGCTGCCGTAGGCCGCCATGGCCGGGCCCATCTGGCTGGGCAGTCGACCGACGCTGGAGAGCGCGATGACATGGCTCTCGAACCGGCGCGCGAGACGCGCGGCGACGTCGACGTGGGCGTCCGCGCGGGCGCTGTCGACCAGGGGCATGAGCAGGGTGGCGTAGGTCATCGGGAAATCCTTCGGTTCGTGCTGTCCCGATTCTTCGCCCGCCACGGCCCCGGCCCGTTGATGAAACGCAAGCGGCCTGCAAGAGCAGGCCGCGGGTCGGGAAGGCGCCCGGCAGGGCCGGGCGGCGGT
>Ga0265336_10000267_pt1 | contig 36770 bp, 47 predicted proteins | sample 42119metaG_FD_193583 | JGI IMG/M metagenome (GOLD analysis project Ga0265336, IMG submission 193583) | Rhizosphere microbial communities from Carex aquatilis grown in University of Washington, Seatle, WA, United States - 4-21-19 metaG | ecosystem: Host-associated > Plants > Roots > Rhizosphere...
AAAGAAGCAATATTTTATACGCTATACCAAGCGTTCAAGGAAACGCCTGGCGAGTATATCCCGGTCTTTAAATTCATGGGTGAGGTGTACGCCAAAGAGGTGGGCCTATGGGGATATGTAAGCCACGAATGCTCGGCGCGCGCATCAGAGATCAAGAGTTCAAACCCGCACCTGATAGAAAGCATCACGATCACCGGGAAGAGTGGAGCCAAGTATTACGGCTATCGCATCAACCCGAACACAGAAAAAGGAACGCTACCCGATCAGTCGCTCGTAGCCTTCTATAATAAAATAAAGCGTCAGCGCGAATTGCTACCATGATATTAAAAAATATTGTAAAAAGTTTATTCTTTCTTGACCGCGATACGGATGTGAATGAATTGGCCGAGGAAATCTTACGCCAAAAGCGAGCCGAGATCATCGTCTTTCTTCAGCGCCAACATGAACGCCTGCAGGAAAAGGATGCCGGAGAATATTTCACGGTAGAAGATGTGCTTAAGTTGAAAGAGGGGGAGTTAGAGAGGATGCAACGTTTCTTCAGGGGCGCAGTTGTTCCGTACTATGTGCGACAAAAATATGATATTTGGAGCGAGGGTATAGAGTCCGAAGCCCTCACAAAAGGCACCGAAGAGATCAAGCGGGCCGTTGGTTTCCTGAAGTACGATAGCACCGGCCACATCACCCAGGAAGTAAACTCTATGACTACGTTTGAAAGGACAAAGGATCTAAATGAATTCTTGAATATGATCCAGGCCGTATGCTTTGATGACGAGGCCTTCATATTCCCGGACTCGGAGTACTTCCGCAAATTAGAAAAAGAAAAAGGCAGGCATGGAGCGCAACGTCAAACGTTCCTTGAACTGTACGAGAAAGTTAAAAACCGACATTATAAACGTGAAATAATTAGTTAATTTTTATGGCAAAAAATACAAAAAAGAAAAAGGATCTATTACCAAGTTTGAAAGAGGTGGCCGAGATGTCGCTCGCTATCGTGGCCAAGTTTTCGATCGTAGAGATCAAAATGAAAAACGACTGGCGATGGAAAGTGAAGATGCTCGTACACACACAACTACCGAAGACGTACCATGATTATGCGATCAAATTGGAGTTTGATGATCGACCATTCCTGAAGACGATCGAGCAGTTGGAAAAAGAAGTCAAAGACCTAACGGCCAACCCTACCTTGCTCCCTGATGTTGATCGTAAAAGCATGAAGCAACTCGATCAGAAAATAGCGGACACAAAAAAGGATATGAATAAATTACGAGCCGAGTGTGTAGACATTGAATTTGTAACGCAGTCAGAGGAGATCAAATATAAAGACGGCGACACTTCCTTACTATTCAAAGTCCAAGATACAGTCGTACAGCCACTCAACGCGCAAAAGTTCCGCTTGGGCGATTACCGGGCCGTGCTAGATCCTATTATTTAATTTAATTTTTACTTATGACAAACCCACTATATTTTTTTAGAAATCCAACAATACGCGCAAAATTAGTTAACGGCGGTAAGCAAGTGAAAGTCGCACTGATCAATACAACGGCCGAGCAAACGATGATCATCTTATTCCTGGCCATCTCGCAGATAGCGCGCCAACTTCGCATGGAGCCACGCCAGTTAATGAATAGGATCATTGATCTAGACAAGACGATTATTAAAACAAAAAAGGTGGAAGAGCGCACCGAGAAATACGGCCATAAAAACTAATGGAATACCAACACCGACAATATCAAAGTGACTCGGTAGAAAAGGCGGTGCAGTTCTTCAGCACGGCCGAACGCAACAGGCCCATGATGGTTTTGCCTACCGGATCCGGTAAGTCGCTGATCATAGCGTATATCGTAAAACAACTCCGGGGAAAGGTACTCGTACTCCAACCATCACTTGAATTGCTAGAGCAAAATTATCTTAAATATTCGCACGTGATAGAAGAGCATCCCGACCTTGTACCGGCCACGATATACAGCGCCTCTGCAGGCGTAAAAGAAGTCAGCCGGGTTACGTTTGCGATGATCGGATCTATCTACAAAAAGCCGGAGTTGTTTGAAGATGTATCGTACGTGATCATCGATGAATGCCACGAAGTACCGCCAAGCAGAACTTCTATGTATATGAAGTTTTTGTCGGTACTACCGGCCCAGGTGGTTGGCCTTACGGCCACACCGTTCCGTTTGAAAACATACAGCGATCCGTGGGTACGAAATAAAAAGTTTTCAAAGATCAATTTACTCAACCGAGAAAAGCCATCGTTCTTTAATAAGTTTTTACACATCACTCAAATCAAAGAGATGTATGATCTCGGTTTCCTATGCCCGATTAACTATATCGAAATGCGATGGGATAACACTGGGCTTGTCTTAAACTCTACCGGAGCCGAGTACTCCGACAAATCTCTGAAGGAAGTTATTGATCGAAATAAAATCATTGAAAGAATACCTGGCATCATAGAGCAAGGGTTTAAAAAAAACCGCACGTCATGTTTGGTGTTTGTGCGCTCGGTAGAAGAAGCCAGGCATCTAGCAAGTATCACTCCATTTTCAAATTACGTTCACGCGGAAACAGACAAGGATGAGCGAGCGAAGATGATCAAAGGTTTCAAGTCCGGGAATATAAAAACAATTTTTAATGTTGGAATTCTCACGCGCGGGTTTGACTACCCAGGGCTTGATACAGTTATCCTGGCTCGGCCAACAAAGTCATTGACCTTGTATATGCAAATGCTCGGTCGCGGAATTCGTAACGCTCCAGGTAAAACAAACCTTGCCCTAGTGGATATGTGCGGGAACGTCGAGCGCTTTGGAAAAATTGAAGAGTTTATTATTGAAGACGATCCAAAGTACGGATGGGTGCTACGCAACGGCAAGCAAATTATTAGTGGCCGAAGGCTTGATGAATTGGTATAATAATTATATGTCAACACTCGCAGAAAGAATAAAAAAAGAAAACCCATGGATCGGAAAAATACCTCTCGGATCTCATGGTAGTGGTGCTATACAAAAAAAATATTGGAAAGTTACGAGCGACTTTGTTCGCATCCGGGATGCTTACAGTTACGGTGGCCGGTGCGTTTCCTGCCCGCGTACCATGCAATGGCAAGATTTGCAGGCGGGCCACGCAAAGGCATGGGCCGTGTGTCATGGATATTCAAAGTGGGATATGGATAATATCTTCGGACAATGCCCATACTGCAACAAGAGTGGCGATGCTCTTACTGGCCGGGCGTTCACGGATGAGATCCGCAGACGACACGGAAAAAAGCGCCTAGACTATATCGAAAGTTTGTCACGCGTACCATTGGAAAAAATAGAGGATCACATCCTCGTTGGTTTGATGAAAGTCCGCCTTCAGGAGATGGCCGATCTCCCGGAGCAACCGGAGTATTATTATCAGGTAAAATATCTTATTAGTTAATTTATGGAAACAAAAACAGAAGAAAAAACAATCATTGTAAAAAACCCGGCCGGATTACCGACCATCAGTTTTAAAGACCTCAAGGCAAAGTACGAGGCAAACGCACTCAAGCAGAAAAAGGATCGTGAAGTGGGGGATCTAAAGGCCTCAATTCTATCCCTGGGCTTCTCTGTGCCGTTGTTTATATGGGAAAAGGGAAAGTACCTCGCAGACGGCGCAGGACGGCTCCTAGCCCTAGAAATGCTCGAATACGAGGGTTATACAATACCAGACCTGCCCTATGTACCACTCGAAGCCAAAGACAAAAAGGAAGCCAAGCGCCTCACTCTGGTCATCTCTTCGCAGTACGGTTTAATCACGCCGGAAAGTATCGGCGAGTTTATGCTCGATATGAATGAGATCGATCTCGGATTTGTAAATATTGCGGGCATAGATTTGGATGAGGTAGATTGGAAGCCAGGCAAAAAAGAATATGAAGTCGAAGAAGACGAGGCCCCGGAAGTACCAAAGATCGCCAAGAGTAAAACAGGCGATATGTACCAACTCGGCCGACACCGCGTTCTCTGCGGTGATGCGCTAGACAATACTGCAGTCACTACTTTGATGGCTAATGCGAAAGCGGATCTATTTCTAACCGATCCGCCATACAATGTCGCCTACGTTGGAAAAACAAAAGATGCGCTCACTATCAAAAACGACAAGCAGACCGATGAGAAGTTCCGGGAGTTCCTACGCTCTGCTTTTATAAATGCAAATCTATTTTTGAAAGAGGGTGGAGTGTTTTATATTTGGCACGCTGACTCCGAGGGCTACAACTTCCGGGGCGCTTGCAAAGATGTAGAATGGCAGATCCGCGAGTGTTTGATTTGGGTAAAAAATTCATTGGTGATGGGCCGACAGGACTACCATTGGAAGCACGAGCCATGCCTATACGGATGGAAAGACGGCAAGGCGCACGTTTGGAATACCGACAGAAAACAAACAACCGTCATGGAGTTTGATCGACCGTCTAAAAGCGCAGAACATCCTACAATGAAACCGGTCAAAATGATCGCGTACCAGGTGCAGAATAATACCGTAGAGGGAAACATCGTCTTGGATACGTTCGGTGGAGCAGGATCAACTTTGATGGCCTGCGAGCAGACCGGCCGTACTTGCTACACGATGGAAATAGATCCCCGCTACGTTGATGTGATTGTAGAACGATGGGAAAATCTAACAGGGAAAAAGGCAAAGAAGTTATAGAACATGGGGCGCATATAGGGGCCGGGAGTTATCCACTCCTTGCCCCTTTTTGCACTTTACTATTTTACAAGTAAAGTGTAAGATGTATATATTACAAGTTAAGCAACAAGCAAAAAATATATGGCAAATGATAAAGTAAGTTTTAGTCAGGATGGTTTGGTAAAGTTTCGCAAGCATCATTATTGGAGAGGTTTCTATGTGTGCCTCTTCTGCATCACGCTTCCGATCTTTGTATTCTTCATGGTCGTAGTTAACATTTTAATTAACGCGGTCAAATAATATGCCTAAAGCAGAACTCACACCTGAAGAGAAAGTGAAAGTCGCGATCAAGGATGTCAGCGATGCCTTGATTGAAAACATAAATGCAGGCAAGGCGATCGTAGAGGCGGGCTTAAGAAAAAAGTCAGCACATTACACACTACAAAAAGCCAAAGAGCGATTAACAGGTTTAGAGCGTGAATTAATGGAATAATAATTTTATATGGAAAAAAATACACATGATTTTCAAGTAGCACTGCAGGCGATATATACCAAGACCGAAGGGTCGGCCGAGAAAAAAAATATTGTAAACCGCAGGGCCGTAGTACGTCAGGACACCGGCGCGGTGCTTGGTATTCTATCGGATAACTACACTCTGCTTTCACACGCAGATGTCATCAATAATTTCCGCAAGGCCCTGGGCGCATACGATTACGAAGAGCGCATCCAGGTAGCAAAAGGTGGAGCGCATCTTTTCGCAACGTATAAACTCAACGCCATCAAAGTAGAGGTACGCAAAGACGATATTGTTTCTCTGCAGTTTGTAGTAAAGAATTCATACGATGGGTCATCTACACTGCAGATCATGCTTGGAGCCTACCGCTTGGTTTGCTCGAACGGTATGATAGTCGGTAAGAGTTTCTTTAATTTTTCACAGAAACACGTCGGCGGTAGTAACGACATCAAGATCGAAACTATACAGGAAAAGATCGGTAACCTAATCGGTCAGTTCCAAAACGTACTGCCAAAACTCCAGGAGATGAGCCGTACCGACATGGTTTACGATCCACAAGATCTCACGCCTGCAGTACTCGATGGCTTTTTCTCAAAGGAAAAAATAAAGGGGATGCCTGCATACCTCTTGGAAATAGCAAAGGCCGAATTCATTCGGGCCGAGGATTGGACACTTTGGGGCTACTACAATGCCCTCACGTTCGCTATAACGCACAGTATGAAGCGAGAAAGCCCGGTTAGTATGCTGAAGTACGGAAAGGTTGCCTGGACAGTCGCACAGCGCCAATTACTCGATAACGCGCCTGTAAAATAATGACTCAAGATAAAGCACTCGAAGTACTAAAGACAGGTGCCAACGTATTCCTCACAGGGGAGCCGGGCGCAGGAAAAACACACACGATCGGGATGTTTGTGGAATGGCTAGAAAAAGAAAAAAAGGAATATGCGATCACCGCTAGTACCGGGATCGCATCTACCCACATCAACGGCACGACCATACACTCATGGTCGGGCCTTGGTATAAGACGAGATCTAAAAAAGGATCAGATTGACGGTATCAAACGCAATAAGTGGGTTACAGATCGCATCAAGGGTACTCAGGTGTTGGTGATCGATGAGATTTCAATGCTAGACGCGGTGATCATAAACGACATCGACAATATACTCTGCGCGATCATGGGCAATAAGCGCGCCTTTGGTGGTGTACAGGTTGTTTTTGTAGGCGACTTTTTTCAACTACCGCCAGTCAGCAAGGGCAAAGAAGAGAAGTTATTTTCTTTTGAAGCCGAAGCCTGGGCGCACGCTGATCTACAAGTTTGCTATCTTACAGAACAGCACCGACAAAACGATCCAGTCTTCCTGGATATTCTTTCCGGGATGCGAAACGGTACAACAACCGAGGAACATAAAAGAATAATTGAGTCATCAAAACTCACAGAGAAACCGGAGACAAGACTTTTCACTCACAACGAAGATGTGGAAGCGCTGAATACAACCGAACTCGCAAAGTTACCAGGCAAGGAAGTATTAAACGAGATGGCCGAGGGTGGTACTCCGGCCCTGATAGAAGTACTGAAGCGCAGTTGTCTATCCCCGCAAAAACTGATCTTGAAAGAGGGTGCGGTGGTAATGTTCACACGCAATAATTTTAAAGCCGGATACGTCAACGGTACGATCGGAAAGGTCGTCAGTTTCAGTAACGGATGGCCAATAGTAAAATTAAAAAGTGGCCGGGAGATCATGCCGGAGTTGGCCGAGTGGTCTTTCAAAGAGAAGAAGTATGTCAAAGCATACATACGGCAGATCCCACTACGCCTGGCATGGGCCATAACGGTACACAAGAGCCAGGGAATGAGCCTTGACAGCGCTATTATTGACCTTAGCCGAACGTTTGAATATGGCCAGGGGTACGTGGCGCTCTCCCGCGTACGCACGCTCGCAGGCTTGCACGTAGACGGTATCAACGAGAAAGTGTTTGAAATGCATCCAAAGGTGGTCGCCCAGGATATTATTTTTAGAGAGCAGGGAATATAGATGGAAACAATAGAGGATGTCAAAAAAGATGTCTTAAAAAACGAGAGAATATTAGGTTTGGTTGATTATCCTGATGCCGAATTTGTACCATTTAAAAGTGGCAAAAATCATCCGTGGCATCGCACTAATAGTTTCTTTTTTAACAAAGATATTAATTCAAAAAGATATCCTCGCTATATCTCAAATGATTACTTCCACACCGATAGAAACCTACGATGGTGGAATAACTATATACCCCAATATTATGAGAAGTGTTATAATTAAAAGGTCTTAAATATATGCGTTGCATCAAATGTAGAAAATCGAGGAAAACGAAGAAAGGTCTTTGCAAAGTGTGTCGTCAAGACGATCATGAAGTTACCAAATAAAATAATTGTTTTCATTTTAACTATTGCATTGCTCTCGGTTACGATAAATCTATCACTACCAAAAAGAGCACAGGGCATCCAGGAAGTAAAAATTGAAAACATACAAACCATCACCTCGAAAGATCACGCCGTAGAGTTAGCAAAATCTATCGCGCTCATAGAGACAGGTGGAACAATGGACTGCTCTATTATAGGGGGCAACGGCGAGAGAGGATGTCATCAATACTCTCCCGGAACGTGGGCATCTTATTCAAAAGATGTTCTTGGCTATGTAGCAAAACAAACCCCGGCCAACGCGCAAAAAGTGACGGAGGGAAAGATGCGCGAGTTTATAAAGCAAGGCCTCACTGATCGTCAAATCTTTTTAATATGGAACCAGGGAAGTACTGGCCAATGCCGAAGAGGTACCAACTCCAAAGGGGTACACTACGACTCATGTGCGTATGTGGCCACGGCCCTAAAAATACTCCAGGAAGTTATGCACACCGGATAGATGTTTGCACTTTACTATCTCATCAGGAAATAGTAAAATGAAAGTATTATTAATTAAGCACAAGCGTAAAAAAATATGGTAAAAAAGACAGGTAAAAAGTTCAAGATTATTTATGCAGATCCACCATGGGCCTACCGGAACATGGGAAATATCCAGGCAACGGCCAACTCGCACTATGCGACTATGACACAAAAGGATATTTGCGATCTTAAGGTTGCCGATATAGCGGATGACAATTCCATCCTATTCCTATGGGCAACGTTTCCAAAGATCCAGGAAGCGCTAGACGTGATGAAGGCCTGGGGATTTCAGTATAAAACGGTCGGCTTCACGTGGGTAAAGAAAAACAAAAGCGGGTCAAATTTCTTCGGAGTAGGTTGGTACACAAAGTCCAACGCTGAAGTTTGTTTGATCGGGATCAGAGGTAAAGCGCCAAAGGTCAGCAATAGTGTGTCGAGCATTATTGAAACGGTACGCACTGAACACAGCGCCAAGCCTGCGATAGTAAGAGAGAAGATCGTACAGTTCTGCGGTGACATTCCAAGAGTAGAGTTGTTTGCACGTACCCGGACAAAGGGATGGAAGATATGGGGCAACGAGATTAAAAACGATATTAAATTAAAGTAATGGTCGTTATTTTCTCATGGGTTTTGGCTTGTACATCGATATACTCCACGATCATTTTGGGAAATAAAAAACACTCTGGTTGGATCTACGCTTTCATCAATACGTTTCTATGGGCCGTATATTCTGCCCTAACGAAACAATGGGCGCTAGTATTGCTGAACATAGTGATGGCCGGGGTGCAGGTACAAAATTATCGCAAGTGGAAATTATAAATTAGTCGAAAGTTTAACGTTAGAGAATTTTAGTATGAAAATAAAAACTGCGGAGTGTGTAACTCCAAGACATCCTGACAAGTTGTGTGACCGCGTAAGTGATGCGATCCTAGATGCTTGTCTATTACAAGATCCAATGAGTCGCGTAGCAATTGAAACCATGGGTGGTCATGGGATCGTAAGTGTTACCGGAGAACTCACAACAAAAGCGTACATTAACGTGCGCGAAATAGTACAAAATATAGTCGGTAATCAATACGGCGTACAAGTAAATATTGTATCGCAAAGCCCTGAAATAGCGGGTGGAGTTGATACTGGCGGGGCCGGAGATCAAGGCATCATGGTGGGCTATGCCTGCGATGACAATGAAGCGATGATCCCACAAGAAATTTACCTCGCACGATCACTCGCAAAGTATATTTTTACTAAATATCCATACGATGGAAAAACACAGATCACCATCGATGAGAATAAAAAAATTACTACCATAGTGGCGAGTTTTCAAAACGTAAAAAAAGATGATCTCATTAAAGAGATTACTGATTGGGTACTTCGTGAAAGTCCATCAAAACCTACTGAGACATTCCACATCCATGCTAACCCGGCCGGGGATTGGAGCCAGGGCGGTTTTGAAGCCGACACAGGCGTTACAGGGCGCAAGTTGGCGGTAGATTGCTACGGCCCACAGATCCCAATTGGTGGGGGTGCATTCAGCGGAAAGGACAGCACAAAGGTAGATCGCTCCGGGGCGTATATGGCCCGTAAAATGGCGGTGCATTATTTGAAGCACCTGGGCGCTCATGAGGTAATGGTAAAAATAGCATACGCGATCGGAGTAGCAGAGCCGGTCATGGTCAGCGTAGAAGCCGATGGAAAAGAGATCGAAATAAATGATGGTTGGGATCTTACTCCAAAGGGTATTATTAGTTTGTTAGATCTACGGAAACCACAATTTGAAGAGACCGCACAGTGGGGTCACTTCGGTAATGGTTTTGTTTGGGATCAAGAATAATTATGTTTGAAAAACAAGAAACAATGATCTGTACGATATGCGGTACTGCAGGGAAACCAAAAAAAGAAACGCGCGGAAGTTTTGCCATTGAGATCATTCTTTGGCTTTGCATGGTACTACCCGGACTTTTGTATTCGATATGGCGCGCAAGTAGCAAGTATGACGTATGTAAATATTGCGGAAATAAAAATATTGTTCCAATTAATTCACCAGTCGGACAAGAACTACTTGTTAAATTCCGACCAAAAGAATAAAATATGAATTATCACGAGGACATTCCCGCGATTTGTCAAAACAAAGATTGCGAAAATTACAAAGCTTTTGAATTGTACGATGTCGATGAGGTAAAAGATCCACGTGGCAAAAGTTATGTCATCTGCTTCTATTGCAAAGAAAAGATCATCATCGAAGACTAATGAAGTCGGCGTTTATTTTGGGGCTAGAAATAAAGTTCTCACTACAAAAAAAAGAAAAGGAAAAAACAATGAGATCGTGGGTGCTATGTATGCAATGTATAAGACCCACAGATCGCTTGCCTATATCGGGAAAGTTTATCATCGGACACCGCAATGCATCTTCTATCTTTTCAAACGCCGGGGTTACCAACTCCGACCAAAAAAGATGGAGGGCCTGCAGGAAATTGATGGCATAAAGTTTACTCTAAACAAAGCGGGCAGTATGCGGGGAACACTCAACGGAAAAAGGATCCTGATGCACCACTACGTTTGGGAAAAAAAGCATGGCAAAATACCGACCGACCATTGCATTTTTCACAAGGATGGCAATAATCAAAACAACCGAATAGGCAACCTGGGCCTATTGCCACGATGCCAGGTAGCGCACCATTTCAACCCGGAAAACCACAACCAATATACAAACAAAAAACGGCATGGTAAAATGTAAGGGTCGATATATTATAAATTAATTGCAATTATATTTTTATGAATACAATCACTAAATATTTTGTTTTTCCTGCAGGAAAACCAGAAGAGAAGTTTGAGGTACTCCCTCATACAGCCGGAGACGGCACATTCTCTTTTGCGAAGAAGGAAACATCACAAACCGGTAATATCAATGACTGGTATGATGCAAGCCCACTCTTCACTTGGGAAAACAAAAACAAGGATGGCGCTTTCGTAAACAATGACACCGAGCAATTGGATGTCACTGGCGAATACGACATTCAAAAAGAAGAGGTGCCAGTTGGCGAAAAAGGCGAATAATATTTGCCCCTCAATATTCACAAAAAGCCCTAGCCATGGGCTTTTTGTTTTGTTATAATTATGGTATGGAAAACAACAAGCTGAGTATAGTAATTATGGCCCATCCAAAACGTAAACACCTTATCCCCTATCTGAAAGAAAAACTTGGTGACGTTCCGGTAGTGTGGGATGAAAAAAACAACCTATGGGATACCTGCAAGCGCGCATGGCAAACCATAGATAAAAATTGCGAGTTCGGTTTGGTGATCCAAGACGATGCCCTGGTAACTTCTAACTTCCGGGAAAAGGCCGAGGCTTGTTTGAAAAGTGATCGCGTATATTCTTTTTATTTGTCGCGCCTACTTTCTAACAGGGTACGCCTGGCCAAGAAGCGCGAATATAAAACCATCCGCAGTAGCATGATTTTTAATGAGGTGGCTATTTGCATGAAGACCTGCCACATAGACGAGATGATCGCTTTCTGTGATGAGCGCGAGGCTACTACGGATCAGTTGATTGGTATATGGGCAAGGCAGAGGGGCAAAAAAATATACTACCCTATCCCCTCGCTTACTTCGCACCGGGATGACGAGCCGAGCATTTACAAAGAAGTCTACAAAAAACCCCCTGCAGTTAGGGAGCGCGTAGCAATAGAATTTTATGAATAAGAAAACAAACAACACCGCTTTTATAATTAGGATGCACTTTGCGGAAAATGATCCACGATGGATTTGGCGCTATGCGTACTTTGCGAGCATGGTACTTCCAAAACTATTAACCCAGGACAACCAAGACTTCGATATTTGTATTCGGGCAAACCCATGGCACGCTGATTGTCTCCGGGCGTTATCGGAAAAAATAAAAGTGTTTGATGTAGCACCGGCCAAGAAAGATTTTATTAAGGATGGGTACTTGGAAAAGTCTAAGGTTTATTTTATTGATTTTGTAGATTTCAAAGACACCAGGGGCCTAGATAAATATCCAATACAGATCGGGATCGACTCTGACGATATGATCTTACGCGAGGACTTTGTAACCCGCATTAAATCGGAAGTGGCCAAGCGCCCGGACAAGTCACTGCACATCTCTTTTCAACCGTATATATTCCATGCTCCTACGCTCCGAAATTATAGATGCAATTTTCACTATGGCCCGGAAAAGGGATCGCCGGTATTCGTACTCTACCAACCAAAAAAGACGGACTTCATGTACGCATACGAAGACTCGCATTTGAAACTGCCATCCTATATGCAACAGGCCATTCGGATCAACGAGGGCTATTGCTCTTATACGGTGCATGATTTTAATTCGTCGACACGCCTTAATCGTAATGCGCGACAAACCTATATATGAAAAAAGTAATTTTTTATCGCTATCCGCATCCGACTAACGTAGGGGATAATCTCACACAACATCTCTTGCCTTTTTTCAGGCCTGATTTAGAGTTTCAATTAGTACCGGAACAGGGCGGGGGAAAGTTGCTCGGAGTTGGTAGTATCATGCGCGTTTTGAAAGAGGGGGATCTAGTATGGGGATCGGGCATAATGCGCGAAACTGACGAATTCCCCCAGGCAAAGGCCTGCAAGTTCCTAGCAGTACGCGGAAACCTAACACGGGGCATCCTGGAGCGATATAGGGCAAATGTACCGCAAGTCTACGGTGACCCAGCCCTATTACTGCCTTTGATGTACTCCCCTACCCCACTCATTACGCATGAAGTCGGGATAATTCCCCATTTTGTGGATGAGAAGATGCTAACGAGTAGAGTAGGGGATAGACTCGCCAAGGGTAGATCCTGGAAACAGATCAACATCTGCCAGGACTATGAGAACTTTGTAAACGAGGTATTGACCTGCAAGTACATCATCTCTAGTTCCCTGCACGGTTTGATCATCGCAGAAGCATACGGCATCCCGGTAGAATGGGTGGTACTAAGCGACAAGGTACTCGGACAAGGTTTCAAATTTAGAGACTACCTAAGCGGAACAGGCAGACGGCCACAAGGCCCCGGCCCATTCCCTATTTTAGATCCGGCCATACTGAAGGATCGACAGAATGGCTTATTAAAAGCATTGAAGAAATTATAGTGAATGGAAACGCCTGAATGTTTTGGAAAGCACGCTTATGATAAGAAAGGTGCGATCACTGCGAGCAATAGACGCTATGCAGAAGATCATCAGAGACTGCGTATATACCCTTGTGGAGATCATTGGCATCTCACTAAGCAACTAAGGGGAACGTACCTGAAGCATGGAAAGAAGATCAGACGGTAATTATGCACTATACTTTTTTATTGTTTAGCAGTAAAATGTATTTATGAAAGCAAGCGAACGACGTGCGCTAAAACTAAAGAAAGACGGAGAGAAGAAAGAGCCAGGTACTATACCGGCCCCTGTTGTTGCCCCTGTAGTTAATAAAGAAACGAATAATGAAACACCTGCCATAGAGAAGATCTCCAAGGATGGCACAAAGCGCGGGCTAAATCCTAACAGTACAAAAAACTTAAAGCCGATCAAGCCAGGGGAAGTACGCAATCCAAACGGCCGACCAGAGGGCGCATTGAGTTGGGATACACGCATAGAATTAAACATGACTATTTTGGCGCAAAAGTACGTCAGAGATTTCAATAAGAAAAACCCGAAGAAGGCGATCAAGATCGAAGAGGTAGACATGGAGAGTGATATTTTTCAGCAATATATAAACAAAGCCCGCAATGGGAACGATAAGATCCTGCTCCACTTTATGGATAAGAGATACGGCAGGCCATCGCAACCGATCGTTGTTACCGGGAAAGATGGCGATCCTGTGGAGTACACGATCCGCGTAAAAGAATACGAGGACGAGATCCTGCAGGAAGAGAATAAGTGGTTTGAAAGCGATACTAAAAAATAATTATGGCTATAAAAAGATTAACTCCATACGCAAGAAACAAGATGGCAACCGATATGCATGCACGCGTTGCTGTTTGCCGTGGATCTTTCTATCACTTCCTTACTACCTATTTAAAGGATGACTTTGAATTGGTACCGGCACCATTTCACAAGGAGATGATTGATGCCCTAGATAGCGTTGATGATCTAGATAAGTATTTGTCGATCATGGGTTTCCGTGGCTCGGCCAAGAGTACGATCCTGGAAGCATTCGCGCTATGGTCAATGATAAATAAAAAGCACAACTTCATTGTGTACCTACGCGCAAACATTGATGATGCAAAAATGTCGCTGGCCAACATCCGAAACCGCATCGAGGAAAATATAAAACTTCGCAAGGACTTTAATATCGTACTAGACGATCAGAAAAGCCATGACTTCCGTGAGAAGTGGAGCGAGGCACAGATCACTATCGGCAACTGTACAATGATCGCACGTTCACGCGGGCAGAAAATACGCGGTAAGAAATTCAAAAAGGCCCGCATAGATTTGATCATCGGTGACGACTTGGAAGACGTAAAGGATGCAGATACAAAAGAAAAACGAGAGGCAACGCGCAAGTGGTTTTTTGCTGAAGTACTACCGGCTACAAAACAGGGTGTGCTTGCGGACAACGTCAAGGTGATCCTACTTGGTAATCTGGTGCATAAAGATTGTTTGATTAAACACTTCTCGCGCTCTCCTAGTGTAAAGCACATGGAGTTTTGGATGTACGACAAAGACGGCAATATCTCCTGGCCAGGTTTATATCCGAACGAGGAAGCCGTAGAGAAAGAAAAAGAAAAGGTGATGATCGCAGGCGAGGGCCTTGGCCCGGTAATATGGGCGCGCGAGTACCTGGGCAAAGAGGTGGATCCTGAAGACATGGTTTTGAAACTATCGGACATCCAATATTACCCGGATGAATGGCTACAACGAAAACCACAAAGCGCCGGGGTGGGAGTGGACTTTGCTATCTCTAAGAAACAGACGGCCGACTATACTGCGATGTGTAAAGGCATGGATGTCATGAACGATGACGGCGAGCGTAGATTGCTCGTACTCAAGGACAACGTAGAACAGCGCATGGACTTTGAGGAAACTATCCGCAAGGCCGTGGCCGTAAATGAAGTGATGCCCCATGGCACAAAGTTCTATCCCGAAAAGGTGCAGTATCAGCAATCGGCTATTGAGATCATGGAAAAGAACGGCCTCAAGGTTGTGCCTATGCAAGCGACAGGCGATAAGAAAGCCCGCATCTCATCCGCTTGTTTTTATGTGAAGAGTGGCCGGGTACTATTTCCAAAGACCGGGGCCGAGAATGTTATCACCAACCTCATCGGCTTTGGTATAGAAGATCATGATGACCTTTCCGATGCATTTGCCTACCTCGTGCTTGGTATGATAAAGAAAAACGGAAGCACTTTTAATTTTGGTTAAAAATTAATATTTGATATATAATAGAAACTATGAAAAAGAAAAATCAAAACTTCTTCCAACGCATCGGTAACGCGCTCGCAGGTATGCGACAAAAGTCTGTCAACTTTGTATCGCTTTCAGGTGGATCAGGGTTTAATGGTTTAGAGAGTTTTTACGACTCACTCAATTTGCAAACGTTCCGGGAGTCGCTCTACCTATTTATTGGGGTAAGTATGATCCGCGAAACAGTATCGAGCATCCCATTGGAGATGTACCAAATAAAAAACAAGCAGGGTGATGTAGAGCAGATCTACGATGACCCTTTTCTTGATCTATTGGAGCGCCCTAACGATATGCAGACACAAAAAGAATTCTGGAAACTCGCTGTTGCATACTACTTGCTCGCAGGCGAGGCGTTCTGGTATTTAGAGCGCGAGGCTCCTGGTGCCGTTCCAAGTGCGATGGTAAATATGCGCCCGGACAGTGTGCAGATCCTTTTCTCTGCAGATCAGAAAACAATCATCGGCTATGAGTTCATCCAAACAAACGGCCAAACAGTAAAGATCCCGGTAATGGATGTTTTACATATAAAAAATATTGACCCTATTGATCCTGTACGCGGTATCGGAGTTATACGCCCCGCAACTAAGCGCATCGCTACTGAAAAGCAAGCGAGTGAACACCAGGCAAACACATTTAAAAATCAAGGCAGGCCCGACATTGCTGTTTTCACAGAGGCGGATGTCACTGACGAGCAAATAGAAGATGCACAAATAAAATGGCAAAAGAAATTCGGCCCGGACAGAGGATCACAGTTGGCTCTATTCGGTGGTGGCAAAACTACGGTGCAGACTTTAAATGCAAACCCTAAAGACATGGACTTCATGCCAACCATGAACTTCTTACGCGATGACATTCTCGCATCGTTACATATTCCAAAAGCGATGCTTACAAGTGATGATGTTAACCTGGCCAACTCAAAGACCGCGCGTATAAATTACATCAAAGAGGGATGCTTGCCTGTACTTGATACGTTCATCGATATCATCAACAATAAGTTTTTAAATGATCTAGATCAGAATAGATTTGTAACGTACGAAAATCCAGTCAACGAGGATCGCGATATGCTACTCACTGAAGCAGTTCAACTAAAAGACAAAGGTATCATCACAATCGACGAGGCACGCGCCCTTCTTAACTACGAGCCGATCGATGGTGGAGATATTTTGCAACCTGGAACATCTCCTGCATCTGCGATCACGCTGGCTTTGAAAAATGTCCGACTAAAAAAGATGGCAAAACGAGTTATGTTAAAACGCCCACTACTTTATAAAAAGTTTGTGGCCGTGGAAGCAGTAGCGAAACTATACGTGGCAGAGAAGAGTGTTAAGCGTTCCCGCAATTCTGTTTTTAATACTCCCGAATTGAAAGATGCCTACATCAAAGCATTCAACAAGAACATAGATCAGAAAGCGCAGACGTTTCATTCCGAGGTTGTCGTTTACAACGAGGGATTTGCAAAACGTATCATCACACACATGGAAAAGATGGGAATAAACCCACAATCATTTTTCAACGTAGCCGAAGAGATGCAGACGGCCAAGGGTATATTCAATCCACTTATGAAGAATATGTTTTCAAAGATTGGCCAGGAAACTCTAGACAACGTGGCTAAAGGTTTCTCTACTAAAGCATCCGAGCAGTTTCATACTCCAAAGGAAATGCTCCAGGCCCTTGAATTACGCGCTGAATTCTTTATTGGCTCAATGCTTGATACAGACTTCAAAGAGATGTCTAAACTCATTGTGGCGGGCCTAGCAGACGGCAAGGGAGTGGAAGAGATCGGCCGAAACATCCGACAATACTTTGACGATATGAGTGTCGCGCGCGCACGTACGATAGCCCGAACAGAAACAGGCCGTTTGGTTTCTCAAGCGACAAATGAAGCGTACAGACAGAGCGCAGTTGTTACCGGCAAGGAGTGGCTTACTGCAGGCGATGACAAAGTTCGAGATGAGCACGTTTTAAACTCCGGTGTTATTGTCGACAACGGCGGAGTATTCCCCGATGGGGAACATTATCCAGGCGAGAGTAGTATCAACTGCAGATGTGCATTGGCACCCGCAGTTTAATAGTGATATAATATTTTTATGAAAAAGTTGGCGCAAAAATTGTTAGACGAAAAAAGAAACAAGGCCGTAGAAATGGTCGGCAAAAAGTTTGAGATGAATATTACCCGAAAGGCGATAAGCATTGATGCCGAAAAGAAAACGGTCACGTTCGTAATGTCTACTTGCAATGTAGATCGTCACGGTGACGTTATCAATCAGGACTCTTGGATCTTGGATTACTTCCGACAATCGCCAATGTTCTTTTTACAACATCGTTCCGATGAGTTTCCAATAGGAAAGTGGATCGATATTTCTCTACAACCTGATCCTGACAACATTGGTAAAAATATGCTCGTAGGTACCGCGCAATTTGCAACCGATATAAACCCGGAAGCCGACACAGCATTCAAAATGGTAGAGGGTGGATTTATGTCTGCCGTTTCCGTTGGATTTATTCCGCACCGAGTAGACTACGATGAGATCACTGACAACTTTGTTTTGTATGACTGCGAACTTTTGGAATGTTCACTCGTTGGAGTAGGATCAAATCGCCAGGCACTCGCAAAAGAAAATGATGAGGCCCGCGAAAAGATGATCGAGGCAAAGGAAGTATTGGATGCTAAAATAAAAGCGACAGTAAACAACAACCTAGTCATCTCCCATTTGAAAGCCCGCGAAAGTTTGAATAAAGCGATCCGGCTGATGAAAGAATTTTAAATAAAAACTAAATCGTGAAGTCCGTTATAAAACTATACCCCTGGAATGGGAACGGCCAAGCTCGGAAGGGCACATTATTAGTAACTTTATTCATAACATTATGAAAAAGCATTACATTGTTGTCGCAGGCAAAAAGTTTTACTGCGATGAAAAGGGGCTTCTTGAAAAAGATGCCGACAACAACTTCATGGAAGTACCTGCAGAGGATACTAAAGCCACTGAAGTCGCGTTGGAAGACGCTACTGAAGAAGTAGCAAAGATGCTCAAAAAGGCAAAGGACTCTGTCCTAGCATCTGCTGACAAATCTCTCGGTGAGAGCCAAGTCAAAGCCTTAGAAGCCATCGATAATCTTTTTAAGGGTATCGAAGCTTCTGCAACCAAGCACACCAAACTCGCTCACGCGGGAGAGGGCAAGGCATCGTTTGACGTTGATGCCGTTAAGAAAGGCATCGCCGATCTTCGTGCTCGTCAACGTGGATCATTCTCATTCTCTATCAAGAGTATGAAGGATCTCGAATACCTCGCAAAGACTACGTCAGAAGCTGACAGTCTTACTGGCGATGTTATCGTTCCCGACAGAGTAGCGGAAATCACACGCGATCCTGTTCGCCCTGTATTCATAGAAAGCATCGCTGATGTTACTACGAATATGACTTCTGATGCGCTTTCATACGTGGAAGTTGTATCTGAGTCAGGCGCTCCGCTTATTACAGCAGAGTTGGCTATTATCCCTGAGAAAGATTTTGAATTCCAGGAATTCAAAGCGCCATTGAGAAAGATCGCCGTGATTAATAAACACAGCGTTGAAATTCTACAAGACGCTCCTCAACTCGTTAATGCTATCAAAGGATGGCTTACCGAGGATGTCAATCTCGTTACTGATCAGCAACTGATCAATGGTAACGGTATCGGCGACAATCTTCCGGGTGTGTTCGGTCAGGCCTCTGTGCTTGATGCCGGTGCGGTTGGTACAAAGCGCGTTGACTTTGCAAATCTTGCAGACGTTATCCGCGTTGCGATCACCAAAATCGCTGTGGTTGGAAAGGGCAAGTTCTCTGCAAACTATGTTCTTCTTAACCCAACCGATGCTGATGCATTGGATCTTACAAAGGATGAGAATGGCCAGTACGTTCTCCCTCCTTTCAAATCTGCGGATGGCAATACTATCAAGGGTGCTCGCATCATTGAGAACGTTGGTATTCCTGCAGGTACTTTCTTAGTCGGTGACTTTAGAAAGTTGCACATCGGTACCAAGGGTGGTGTTGAAATTGAAATGACAAACTCTGATGGCACAGACTTCACTAAGGATATCCTTACTGTTAAGTTACGCCGAAGAATTGCATCATACGTTCGCCAGAATGATAGCGGGGCTTTCTGGACTGGAACAATCTCAACGGTCATCAGTGCGCTAACAGCTTCTTAATCGAAGTATGAGCGACCTGATCTTCCAAGTCGGTGATGTAGTTGTAAATGAGGTGCGCCAATTCGCTAAAATTATATCTATCAGAAATGGTGTTTATGGTTTCAGCGGATGGACAACTCTGCCTAATGCTCAAAAGGCAACTGTCGCTCAGAAGTTTTTAAACTCCTACGGCGCGCAGTCAGCAAATTTACAAGTCGTCAAAGGCGCTTCCAAAGTCACGGCCCCCGCCGATGAATTCGGGAGTAACGACAAAAAGCCTACTAAGTCATCTCTAGTGAAATTGAACGCGGAAGCGGTCAAGGCCCTAGCAGAGAAACTTGGGGTCAATACTGAAGGCACCAAGCCTGCAATATTGGAAAGACTTTATACTCATTACGAGATATAATAGTTTTGTAGGGGAGCCGAGCGATCGGCTCTCCCATCAAGACCTTTATGACAAAAGAAAAAATAATCACAATTAAAAATATTGACCTCTCTGTTCTAGCAAACACTATTCTTTATACGATCCCTGCGGGCATGACATTTTTGCCGACTGCTTTATTATTTAAAACATCGATTGTTGGTAGTGAAAATGGAAACGGATCTATACGAGTACAAAGAAAGAGTGATCATCTAGATCTTATGGCCGGATATATTTCCACAAGCGTAGCGATCAGTCCTGGTGGAGTCGGATATACTCACAAAGAGAATATAGTTGATCCATCACCGGAAATCATCGCGCTCGACCAGATTGAACTTGTTATCGATACTGCAGACAACGGAAGTAATGCTCTCGTTGATATAGAAATCGTGGGCTTACTTACTGGCGAAAATCCTGTCGATGGCCCGCAATACACAGACCGCGCAACCGTGGAGGCCTATGCCGGAGTTTCAACCGTAACAAACGATCAGATGACCGCCTTTATAAAGGCCATGAGTTTATACATCGATGCCTATTGCAACCGTAATATTTTTGCGGATGAAGTTTCAACCTATCTCTACGATGGCGATTACTCGGATATTCTCTTAATAAAGGACGTGTGCGAGATTGAAAGCGTAAAGATATCGGATGTGGCCGTAGAATACCTCACATATCCCGCAAACAAGCCCTACGCGAGCCGTTTGGCCCTAAGTAGTAGTAAGTTCCCAAGGGGCCGTCAAAACGTCGCTGTGCGCGGAATTCAGGCCATGAATGCCGAATTACCGGCCGATATTCAGTTCGCTTGTACGGTTTTGGTAGCCGGTATCCTAAATGCGCGCAATTCTCAGGGCAAAGTTGGCACCACGGAAAGGATCGGTGCATACTCCGTAACATACCGGGATGAGGCACAGCAGACGGATTTTGCTACCGCAAAGGTCACATTATCCGCCTATAAGCGCATTGCGCTCTAATGCTATGCCCGACTTCACTTCCCTACTAACAAATCTCTGCGATATTCAAGTCAAGGCCCGAACAACTACCGGGTACGAAAAGGTGCTCTCTTGGTCAAACGTAGCGACCGGGGTACACACACGCAAGGACTCATCTACCGGCGCAAGCATCCAGGACACACAGATCCGTTTGAATACCGATGACGATGTTTTCTTTTTTAATGCAGACGTAGTTATCAAGCGCGGAAATCGCATCGTGTTCGATAGCGAAAACTATGACGTAATAAAAGTTAATAAATGCTACGGCGGATCGTCAGCCATTCATCATCTTGAGGTAGTGGCCCGCCTCGTAGACCATGAATAAAAATGTTAAAAGCAACTCTCACATTTAAAGATTACACACCCGAAGTCACATCTAAAATTGTGAACGGTGTTGATCGTGCGGTAGAGAAATCACTCGCGGTCATGGAGCGAAATATAAAAGTGAATACGCCGGTAAAGCATGGTACTTTGAAAAGAAGTATTCAGTCCGTGAAAACAGCAAAGGGCGAGGGCGAGGTAAATACCGGGGCCGGTGGCTCCGAGGTTACATACGCGACATACGTGGAATACGGTACCAGGCACATGGCCCCGCGCGCGATGTTTCGCAAAGGTGTAGCGCAGTCTCAGGATCAGATCGCGCAGATCTTTGATGAAGAACTCAATCAGTAGTAAAATATATTTATGATAGAACAATACATCTACAACAAGGTCACAGAAGATCCAACACTGCAGGAAATATTATCGGCAGGCAGTGATGACTTTTATCTTTATCCCGGAGTTATTCCGCGCGGTATAGAAGACTTCGAGGTGGCCGTAACATTCACTACGATCATCACAACCGATGTATATCCGGCATCTAAATCAGTGAACGTGCAGTTTAATATCTTTGGAAAAAAACACGCAGACGTAGCAGAGGTGGCACAGGCCCTTAGTGATCTTTTTAATGAAGACAACAACAATTCAGATACCGGGGTCGATGTTGTTTTCTCGATCAGGAAGTCCGAGAGCGATCTAGGTTTCAATTTCGATGACAACCTGTATCAGAGAGAGGCGACTTATTATTTTAAATTGAGATAAATATATGGTTACATCAAATAGACAAGTAAAAACCGACCACAATGCCAACCAGGATATGGTTACATTGGTGGCCAAGCGTGATGGCAAGTTTGCAGGCAAGGAGATCTACGCAGGCAAAGTTGTGAAGTGTACCAAGAGCGAAGCCCGCAGAATAATGTCGACAGACAAGTCGATGTTTGATATCCGTATGGACTAGGGTTTTGTTTCTATGATATTATATACACAGATCATATCGAGTGATCTGTACTGCGAAAAAATCTCTAGTGCCAATGAGACAAAGCGGTAAATTATTAGTTATTAATTATTATTGTTATGAGACAAACAACAATTCAAGTTCCCGAAGCAATACGCAAGGGATCAGTGCGCGTTCTAGTCGGTGATGACTTCTCATCTCTCGTAGATGTAGGAGCGCTCCGCAACCCGATTTTCAAATCTTTAGCAGAAAATCAGGCGGTCAAGTTCGATAACGTTCCTGACCTAAATAAATTTGTACTTGGTACAAGAGTACAAGTTACATTCGATCTAGCCGAGATCAATTTTGATAATATGGCCGTCCTTGATGGTGGTATTCTCAATCTTAATGTAGTTGCAGGAACACCAACACCTGTCGTTGCAGAAGCACACGGTACAGGATGGGTAATCGGTCAACCAATCCGTATTAATAATAAAAATGGTGACAACACTATTGTTTCCACCATTGTTGTGAAGTCAGGTATAACAACCCTTGCTCTTACAACTGATTATAAGACCTATGTTGGAGACGGTACAAACGGAACACTTGGCTTTACTTACATCACACCAGTTTCCGCTCAAGTAGGTGCTATCACTTTCGGATACTCTTACACACCAAACGCATCAAAGACATTAACCTTTAATGACTCTGGTACAAAAACTCTAAAGTGTATGCGCTTAGTAAACACTGATGAGAATAGTAAAGAATTCAAGATCGATATCGAAGATGGCACAAACTTCGCTCCGATCTCCGTAGACTTTGCAGGCGATGCAGAGGACAACGTAGGAATTCTCGCTGTTGATTTCCAGGGCAATATCGTAGAGTGGGTTGACGAGCAAGAAACTGCTTAACCTTTAAAACTCTATGCCAACACTTGACCTCTACAAGCCACGCCGACATAGCGAGATCAAACTTGCTGACGGCGTAAAGTATAAAATTCCAAAAGAATATACTGTCGAAGAAGTCGAGAGGTTGTTAGAGCTGAAAAAGGAAGAGGAAAATTTAAAGGGCGCAGAAGTAGCGGACTCCGAAGAGGGCAAGGCAAAACAACTTGATCTATTTTGGAAAAACGTATTCGCGCAACTTGAGATTGTCTTCCAGGCATTTCATCCCGAAGTGGATGAAGCATACCTGAAGAAGCACGTCACTCACAACGAGGCACTAGAGATTGTGGGGTTCTTCCAAAAGTACAGAACACTTGCTATCGAACAGATAGCACTCGATCGGACTAAAGAGAAGTCCGATGTAAAAAAAAAACTGAAAAACTAGCGAGTATCGAACTCAGAGATTTACGCCGTCTCATCACATTCTTAGTGATGAACGGCTTTTCTCTTTTACATTTAAGAAAATTATATCTTGATGAATTGTACGAATTTCACGATGCACTTTTCTTTATGCTAGAGCAAACCGGCAAGATAAAAGAGGGCAGTTATGGTAAAATAAAATCACGAACAGGCGAGGGTGTTCCAGTCGAGGATACCGTTAACCAATTACGAAAACAGATGTTCAAAGCAATAGGTAAAAAATAATTTTATGAGCGCAAAACAAACAGTCGGGGAGTTGGTCTACAAGATCACCGGGGATGCCGACAACCTAAAAACCGAATTAAAAAAAGCCGAAGATAGTGTCGGCAAATTAGACTCGTCTATGCAGAAAGGGGCCAAGACCACTTCTACTTTTTCGGACTCATTCAAGAAAATTGCCACTGGCTTAGGACTTGTGTATCTTGCAAAACTAGCGATGGACTTTGGAAAGGCATCACTCCAGGCGTTTGCCGATGCGCAGAACAGCGCCATCCAATATAACAACGCAGAAAAGAATGTGGCCGGTACCACAAAACAAAGTGTTGATGCTCTCAATGAATATATTTTATTGCTTGAAAAAAAGACAAGCGTTGATGATAAAACGATCCGCCAGGGCGCGCAAATTTTGGCCCAGGATCAAATCAGTATTGAAAATCAAAAGAAACTCTTGGCCGGGATCGTAGACTTGGCCGTAGCAAACTCAAAAGCAAACGGTGGCGAAATAGATGTGGCCGGAACTGCTAAAGCGGTGGGCCGTGTTATCTCTACCGGCGACACCGGAGTACTTACTCGCCAAAACGTAGTCGTTGATCCAAAGACGGCCGATGCGATCAAGAATACCGGAGACCAGGCAGAGCGAACGGCACAGATCATGAAGATCCTTGATGAAAACGCCAAGGGTGCGGGCGAGGCGCTTGGTAATTCATTCCAAGGCACTATAAACCGCGCAAAAGATAAGATCGAGGACTTACAGGTTGCGGTGGGTAAAGGCCTCTCTGTGGCCCTCACGGTGCTTTCCAATGGCCTATCTGATACGATCGGTGGCTTTGGTATTACGGCCGATGGTACTAATAAACTCGGCACCGCTTTTGTATGGTTGGCCGGATTGATTAACTTTGTGGCCAACACTCTCAAATTGCTAGGCCTTGGTCTATTTTCATACGGTAATATTCTCGTACAAGAAGCGAAGATCACCTGGGGCTTCGGTAAAGATGTCATCGGTATATTTGGAAAGGTTGGCGATGCTATAAAGTCCATCGGATCCGCGATGGTGGATGTGCTTACCGGGAAATTTGGAAAGGCCCGCGATGATCTAAAAGCCGGATTTGATTTTTCGGGGGCATTTAATAATTCACAAAAAGCGATGGATGAGGCGGGTAAATCTTTCACTAACGTAAACGATAAGATCGTAAATACTACCAAGGACATGGGATCCAATTTGGAAACTATGGCCAACGCCGGGCAGGTATATAAAGACGTGGCCGACAAACAGGATGCTCTTGCTGAAGCGACAGCATCCGCGAACAAGGCAACGAAAGCGCAGGCAGAACTTACAGACGATGCAAAGAAAAGCATCGCGGATCTACGCGACAAAGTTTTAGATCTAAAAAACAAATCAGATGACCTGGCACAGACGTTGGCCGGGAAACTTACCGATGCAATTAAAAAGTTTGTGGACGATACAAAGAGCATCGTAACTGATGGAAGTAAAGAGTTGGCCGACATAGTTATTAAAGCGGAAACCGATCTTGCCCAGGCGCAAAAGGATCTCATAAAAGAGCAGGCCAAATCAACAGACGATCAGAATGCCGACACCATCCAAAAATTAAAAGACACCATCGCCGAGAAACAAAAGATCCTCGCTTCTTCAGCACAATTTCAAACAGATCTTACAACGAAAATCGCCGACCTGCAAAAACAAGCAGACCAGGCTACGCTTTCATCATCTACTGAAACCGATCCAAGTAAAAAGGCCGGGTTTGATGCGCGCGCGCAGGGAATAATTGGCGAAATAAGCGCGCTCAATGGTTTCAAAGATCTAGACAAGCAGATCGCGGATGCACGCATAACGGCCGGGCAAGATGAATTTAAGCAGGCCGAGATCACTACGTTTGGAAAATTGGATCTCGCTACAAAACTATTTATTGATGAGACATCGAAACTCCGAGAGAAAGAAGCCATCGCCCAGGAAGTAGAGAAATCAATAACGGACTTTTATAAAACACAAACGGCCCTACGACAGAAAACACTTGATGCATTTGCCACTTCTTCTATCGCTACTTTGAAAACGATCGGGGATGAAGCCAAGAGTGCGCTCGATGCCCTAAATGCGGTGCGTAGCGCAGGGGCGCAGATAGATAACCCGGTCAATCCTTTGTCGTCCTCAACGCCTGCTACAGGGTCAACCACGGCCAACGGCGGGGGTACTACCAACAACTCCAAGACGGTCAATGCCCCTATTACCGTGAATGCGACCGTGAAAGATGGAACAGATCCGGCGCAAATAGCGCGCGATCTAGCATGGCAATTATCACATTTGTAGTACAATAATTTTATGATTGGATATAAATTTAAAATAACAAATAACGCGGGAGACTTCATCTATATCAACGACTTCACTACTGATCCGTTGCGCTTTCTTGCATTGCAAGATTACCCGGCCTTTGATGTTGATATAAAAAACAATGAAGTCGCGAAAGAGGGTCAGCATGGCATCTTTGATTTCTTTTCTTTTTATGGAAAGCGCGTCATGAATTTCTCAGGCGTTATGGTTGGGGAAGATGAGGGCGATATTGAAACTCTAAAAAAACAATTACTGCAGATTGTTTCTCTACCACCGATCCCATCATCCACAGACGATGGGTACGTTACGATCACCTGGACAGATAGCAACGGCGACAACTGGCAAATCGATGGCAAACTCCAAGGATACCCACGCTTCAGTCGCGGGCTACGCCAGGGATCACGTCTATATTTTACGCTCACACTCAAAGCAAAAAACCCGGAAATAGAAAGCCAGGAAGTTACTACAGAGACCGGGTACCGTGGATGGCCACAAGGATCTGCACTCGTTCCGATTACCCTACCCGCAATTTTTACTACGGTTTATGACAAGGAGTTTACTTGTACCAACGATGGAGCGCTTACGGCCCACACAGTGATCCGCATTACCGGGGAAGATGGCATCACAGTTACCAATCCTTATATTTTGAATAGAACAACCGGCAAAATGTTTAAGGTAAATATTGTGCTTACAGGCTCGGACGAGTACCTGGACATCGATAGTAAAAACGGAACGGTCATCGACCAAAACGGTGATGATCAAAGCGGACTCGTAGATGGGGCCAGTGAATATATACTGCTTGCCGTTGGAGACAACACCGTCGTTTATTTATCCGATGAAAGTTTTGGTGCGGATAGCCCGGTAAATACATGGATCGAACCGAGCGCACAAATATCCGTGGCACATCGCACATCGATTATATGATCCAAATTAAGATCTACGATAAAACATATACACCGCTCACCGCTTTTAATATCGGTGAGTTTGGTGCGCTCAATTACAAAAAAACACTCGGGCAGATTGGTGATGCATCTTTTACGTTGGATATTTCAAGCGCAAAAGTAACGGATGCAAATATGCGAAATTATAATCGCATTGAAATTTTAGATGCCGGAGTCGTACAATGGACTGGTTATATTGTTTCAAAAAATGTCACGCTAAATATCGTGACGATCCAATGTAAAGAATTGGCCGGAATACTTGCAAAAAGACTTACGGCCGATGCGTATGTTTTGTCAGGAGTGGCCGGTACTTTAGTCGGCACTCTTCTTACTGCGATCAATGGCGTAGAGAATACCGGGATCACGATGGGTGTAACCGATGTTGTGGCAACGATCAACCTTACTTTTAATCAGCAAGATGCATTCAGCGTTTTGAAAGACATCGCGGATGCTGTCGGCGCACAGTTTGTAGTGAATACAGATCGCACACTAGATTTTATGATGAACGTTGGAGTAGATCATTCCGCAGACGTTCGCTTTGAATACAACATACTCCAACCACAGCAAGCAAACCTTATAAAGTTTAATGTAGAAGACAACGGCGAAAATATAGTGACGAGATCACGTGGCGCAAATTCAACTCTAAGTTCAACACAAAATGATGCCGGGCTTCAGGCGCTCTACGGAATAATTGAGAAGTTTGGAAGTTTCCCGCAGGCAAATAATCAAACAAACCTTGATGCGCTTACTGCTTCCGCTTTACAAGACACACTTTATTCTCCTGCCCTTGATCTCTCTCCTGGAGAAGATGACGACTTCAATATCGGTGATCTTGTCGCTGTTTTTGTTAAAAATAAACTCGTAGATATAGATGATACTTTCCAAGTACTAGAAAAAAGTGTTAAAATAGTGAATAGCCAAAAGTCGATCAGTGTAAAGATAAATCAGCTTCCACAAACGATCGTAAATAGCATTAAGGATCTACAAAGGCAAGTTAATTTATTAGAAACTAATTAAAAAAAACCATGACAAAAGCAATCATCATCGATAGTACATTAGCCCAATATACCGCAGAGGATTTTTCATGGCTTCAAAAATTCTTTTTACAACCGGGCATCTTTGCTACTTCTGCAGGCGTTCTTGGTCTTGCCGTTTCTCAACGTGGGGCCGGTGCTAATCTATCCGTAGATGTTGCTGTCGGTAACGCTCTCCTTGATTTCACAAAAAATGCTACCAACTGGAAAATAATCGGCCTCGTAAATGCGGTGGCCAACGTTGTCGTTCCTACACAATCATCCGGATCAAACCGAGTCGGCGCAGTTATCATGCGCGCCTCTGTTTCCCTAGAGCCAAACGCTCTCAAAACTAACATCATCACTTTAGAATATATCCCTGGCACAGGTGTCGGAGCATTGACCGATGGCGCTATCACTACAGCAGTTGGTGCAGATGCATGGATACGCCTTGCGAACGTCACAGTACCAACCGGTGCATCTTCTATTGTTACCGGAAACATCGCAGACGCGCGCGTACAAGTACAAACAAACGAGGCGATGACACTCGCTCCTAAAAATCTAAAGTTTACAGTCCAAGCGACCGATCCTACAACTCCGGTAGAGGGTCAATTTTGGTATAACTCTACAACACACACTCTCAATTTTTATAACAACTCAACTGTGGTTACTCTCGGAGGGTCTTCGGCATATCTTTCCGACGACAACACCACTTCGGATGGTTACGATCAGACACAAACTACAAATAACGCGAACGTTCCTGTCGGTGAGGCGGATGCTACTACTAAGAAAAATAAAATCGCGCAATCAGTACAATTCGCAAAGACAACTGTTGCCGGAGTAAAACTTGCAAAGGTGGCCGACACCGGAGCATTCACTGGTACGGTTACAGTTTCACTTCAGGCAGACTCGGCCGGATCTCCTTCAGGTACTCCACTCGCTACAGTCACAATTTCAAATGCAAACTACCTGGCTATTCCTGTCGGAAATTTCCTCGCTGTATTTGGTACGCCTTACACAGTATTACCGGCTACAACTTACTGGCTCGTGATCGAAACTTCAACGAGTGATAACTCAAACCATCCAAACCTTGGCACCGCTTCAGCAGGTGGCTATGCTTCCGGATCTGTAAAACTAAAAAACACCACAGACGGATGGACAGCGATCGCCACAATAGATTTATATTTCAAAACCCTAACCGGCATCACCACAAAGGTACTCAGGGCAGATGCTAATAACTTCGTTCCCGCTTTCGCTCCATATGGTGCAGATGCGGGTGGAACAGATGCGTACTACATAGAACTTGCCGGGATACTTTCATACGTTGCCGGTCATGTTTATTCATTCAAGGCAAACACGGCCAACACAGGTGCTTGTACGCTGAACATAAACGGCCTCGGAGCAAAAACAATAAAGAAAAATGTATCGGTTGATCTTGATGACAACGATATTCTTGCGAGCCAAATGGTAGACGTAATTTACGATGGCACAAACTTCCAACTTTTGTCTGCTCCCTCTTCAGCAAACATTCCTAATAGTTTCGTAGGCGCATCAGTAGATACAGGATTTTTGATCTCAACTCAAAACGTAGACACAGTTTTCACTCCAGGATTTAAAGCGAAATTAATCACGCTTTATTATTCTCTTGCAGGTGCCGACTCAAACACAATGCTATATCTTTCAGGTATTGCATCCTTCAACGGCACAACATTGGTCGCAAACTATATTTTCCAAAACAAAACAGGAGGTGGAACCACTGCCTACAACTACAACAACACAGTACTTAACGCGAGCACTATTACGGTCGGTGGTGTAAGCGGAAATAGTAACACTGTAACATTGAGTATTCTAAGCATCACTGCAACACAATTTACGGTTAGAATTTCAACCCTTACAACTTCATCAATGAACGGCGGTGGAAAATTCTACCCTGTCGCATTCAGATAAAACCATGAAACCAGAAGAACAAATTTTCTTAAATGAAAAACTTGAAAAAGAGAGACAAAAATCAGATGACGCGTACGCGATCAAATTGGTGGAAAAAGCATTTTTTATTTTCATTGGTGCGATCTGTCTTGCATTCATTGGGTATTTATTAAAGATGGTGTGGCCAAGCTAATATGAAAATATTAATTCCAAAAATGAAACCGGCAATCACGCATAGATTAAAACATCTATATATTTATTTTTGTATAATTGTCATCACTTTTTTTTCTATACTATTTGGTTACTGGTATTTTTGGCCGATGAAAGTCATCGATGTGAGTGCTGTGGAAGTAAGCAAGTCCATCTATGCGCCAGGTGATCAGGTCATCTATACGATCACATATTGCAAATATAAAGATATTATTGGGATTGCTTATCGCTCACTCGTAAACAGTACTCGCACAACGTACACAGAAGTTTCGGGAAATATGACCACTGGATGCCATAAAATAAATATTGCAGATCTTCATATCCCGGAATATACTGATGACGGAACGTACCACTTAGAAGCCACTATTATTTATAAACTCAATCCAGTGAGAGAATTCCAAATCTCATGGAAGTCGCAAGAGTTTCAAGTTAAAAGAATAACGTCACTATAAAATCATGCAAACAATAATTAAAAAACCTTGTACGAATTTCAAAACCGGCCGTGGTACCTACAAGCCGGAAGCCATCGTTATCCACATTATGGATGGATCACTGTCCGGTACCGACTCATGGTTTGCTACCGTAGCATCCCAAGTATCGGCCCATTACGGAATAGGAAAGACCGGCGAGATCCATCAGTACGTTGCCGAAGTGGATCAAGCCTGGCACGCGGGCCGAGTTGCTCGCCCTACTTGGAAAGGCATCCACGATGGAGTAAATCCAAACCTATACACGATCGGAATTGAGCACGAGGGCCAACCACTTGTAAACGATGTATGGCCTGAAGCCATGAAACAATCATCGGCCGAACTCGTAGCGGATATTGCAAAGCGATGGAGTATTCCACTTGATCGCGATCATGTCATTGGCCACTATCAGATCTTTGCTGACAAGCCAAACTGCCCAGGAGTCAACCACGCAATCGTAGATGAAATATTGGCGCGCGCAATAAAAATAAACGCGCCGGTCGATAGCACGAAGAGCAAAATCGCACAGGCGATCGCTCTTCACAAACAGGCAATTACAATTTTAGAAAGTATTTAAATATGAAAAATATAACTGCTTCAGCATCAAAATTAGTTCTGCTTTCACTCGTTGGAGTCCTTTGTATTCTAGCAATCGTTGCCGGGATACACGCTGTTATAACTGGTCAATTCAATGACGCGGAAAAAGCAATCTTGGTCGCCTTCACTGGCTCGATCACGTTCGTCTTTGGTTTCTATTTCAACAGCAAGGGAGATACTAATCTACCCAACGCCGGGAAATAGCCTGCCATTCTTTACACACTAGGCCCTGCGGGGCCTTTTGTGCTACATGGGAGCGTTGTACCAAATAGCCTGGTCAAGCCCCGCAAATCGCAATATAGGGCCTCGCTCTTGTGGGTTTAAATACACAAGAGCGATGTTTCTCGTGAAACACCGAAAATAGCCCATAAAATATAAGAGGGTAGACAATTTTGTCGTGGGGGGTAGACAAAATTGTCGTGTCTGGGTAGACAATTTTGTCGTACATAATAATAAATATAATATTAAAATTAAGGAGAACACCGGGCAAGCCCGGTTTTTCTCTCTTTTTAGAGTTATCCACTTCTTTATTAACAATTACATTTTACTATTTTTTAAAGAATGAGTTATACTGTTTTCTGTAGAAGTAACAAGTTAAATTTATGGTTAAAAAAATAAGCACACTCATCACCACTTTTGGGAATGATATTTATATAATAGATGGCAAGACCCCTGATCAAGTTCAGGATCTTATTGATGCCGGGGGTGACATGGTGCGAATGCCAAACGGCGCGCGCGTAAATAAAAAAAGCATCGCCACGATGCAGTCATACGAAGATTACGCTTTCCAAACAGATCAAAAAGTACGCCACAAAAAAGGTCAGTACTTACGCGGTGGAGAATGGAGTGATCACAGTGGGCCGATTGGAGTGAGCGCAGGGTTGGAACGCATCACCGGGGAACTTAAAAATATAGCACTACCTGCAGGGCAGAAGAAATTACATGATTGAGGAATTAAAAAAATCTTATTGGTCAGTGATACCGGCAGACGTTCGATACTGTAAAGAAGTGGCCGATGGCGCTAAACTTTTATATTCAGAGATCACCGCGCTATGCAATGAGAAAGGTTTTTGTTGGGCCGGGAATGATTATTTTGCAGAACTCTACGGAGTAGACAAGCGCACCATCTCCCGATGGATTACTGCGCTCGCGAATAAAGATTTTATATACATCGATCTCACAGGCGCTCGCCGTAAAATATTCCTGGCCCATAAATTCAACCCGGCCGAAGTGAGTCCTGAAGAAGCACCAAGTGAACCGATCGCTCCGACATCAGTCCAAAAAAAGAAGAAAGTGAACACACCAAAAAAAGAGGTCAAACCAAAATACAACAATGATGATTTATTCCTGGCCGAGTTGCTACTCTCAAAGGTCATCTACAACTTCCCACATTTTGAAAATAAAAAAATAAAGATTTCCGAGTGGGCTGATGATATACGCAAACTCCGGGAAATAGAAAAAGCGACCAAGGATCAGATCCAATTCATGATCACCTGGGTACACGGCGGGGAGATCCTGCAGGATGGAAAACCGCCCCGCGTATTTGCGCCCCATGACTTTTGGGCCAAGAACATCATGTCGGCCGGGAAACTTCGCAAGCAATGGATCGAAAACTTGGTGCCACAACTTCAGGAGTGGGCGAAGAAAACACACAAGAAGTCCACAGTCACGCAACTCTAGCCATTGTGTAAACCGGCACGTTTCGATATAATAAAGCCGGTACTCTTGGCACCATAACCAAAGTACTGCTTGTTGCTTAATTCTCTCCGCGAGAATTCTAGTGACCAAAGACCGCCCCTAAAAAGGTGGTTTTTGTTTTGTAGGTGTATAATTAATTTGAAAGGAGGTGATCTTATGTTGTACTTTAAACAGCACCGTAAATGGTATTGCTATCGTAGACAGTATCGTCGAACCGGGAAGTAGCGGGAAACCGCAAAAGATTAGGGGGTGGGCTATGCTCATCCCCCTTTTTATTTATCCACTTGTTTGCACTTTACTATTTTACAAGTAAAGTGTAAGATATATGTATTACTAGATAACAAGCAATTTTTATGGAGCAAGAAAAAAATGATGAAGAAGTTTGCGAAACGTGCGGAGGTACCGGGGAAGTATCGGCTATGGAAGCCGTCTATCCTGGAGAGCCACACATGGCAGACGTTGGAACTCAACCTTGCCCGGATTGTTGCGGTGGCGACACCGAGGACGACTACAATCCCGATGACGAGTAATTAAAAAATAGTTATGAAAAAAATTAACCCTGAAAAGTTTTATACCCCGAAAGATATCATTGGCCTTGGGATAATGACGGCATCAACGCCGGATACCAAACGTCAGATGCTTCTTCGGTTGATCCGACAGAAAAGGATCACTGCTACAAATCTTGGTGGCGATAAAAAGCCCCGATACGTTGTACAGGGTAAGCACCTCACCGACTACATGACCACGCAAATGAAGCCGGGAGAGATATCAAAAAAATAGCGCGGAATTATTCACTAAGTAACAAGCACAAAAATTATATGGCACAAGAAGAAAAAGTTGAAATCAAAAGCATTGAAGTTATACAAACCGAACTCCTACCGCTACAAACGGAAGTTGTGACGTTTAAGGATCAGGCTGAGAAAATGATCATCAAGACTGACGCGGATTACGAAGTAGCGAACAATCTGGCCGGAGTTGTAAATAGCAAAGGCAAGTCTATCGACACAATGCGTAAATTCCTAGTCGGCCCACTCAACGCGCACGTGGATAGCATTAATGCTATCTTCATGCCCCAGGTAAAAGAAGCCGATGCGATCGTGAAAACGATCAAGGCAAAGATGGGTGCGTACTTTGACGAAAAAGAAACGGCCAGATTGAAAGAAGAAAAGCGCCTGCAGGATATCCGCGACAAAGCAGATGCGAAACGCGCTGAAGCCGGAAAAGAAGCCATCGCCGAGCCTGTACGTGAAGTTGCGCCGGTAGCAAAGACGGTGGTCACAGCAGTTGGTAAGTCATCAATTCGCAAGACCTGGGAACACGAGATTGTCAGTATCGATCAACTTCCTGAAGACATCAAAAAGTTAGTATTCGCTGAAGCATACCGCAAAGGCATCATAGCCACGATCGTACAGAAAATGGTTGATGCCGGAGTACGCGATATGACCGGCGTACGCATATACGAGAAGTCCAACGTAGTACTCGGCAAGGGTAAATAGTTATCCCCTGGCCGGAAGTTTTACACTTTACTATTTCATTATAAAGGAGTAAAATGTAAGTATTATAAATTAAGTAACAAGCAAATATATTTATGGCAGAAATTAAAAAAAGTTTGAAAGAGGAGATCGTACTATTGCTCACCGAGGACATCGGAAAACCGGAGTTCAAGGGCCTATGTACGGCTCAAAATATCGATGTATTCGCATCGTATTGTCAGCGCCTGCTTATTGAAAAAGACAAGCAGGGAAAAGAAAAAAACCCATGGATGAAACTCAAGACGGCCGAAGCGCTGTCCGAGTTATTCCGCCGAGTATCTACAGAGGGCTTGGTGTTTGATGGTAAGCACATCACACTCCAAAACATAGGCATCAGTTACGACTATGTTGCATATAAAAATAAGATGCTCCTAGCATACCCGGAGAGTAAGATCGATATGGATGTAGTCAAAGAGGGCGACACATTTACGGCCGGAAAGGAAAACGGCATGGTGGTGTATAAGCACTTGATAAAAGATGCGCTTCAGTCAGCAGATGCAAAGACGATCACCGGCGCATACTGCGTACTCACAAACAAGCGCGGATCATTCCTAACTGTTCTCAGTAAAGAAGACATCCAAAAACACAAAAAGGTGGCCAAGACTTCCATGATTTGGGATGCCTGGTTTAAAGAAATGGTACTCAAGACGGTTTTGAAAAAGGCCTGTAAGTATCACTTCGATGATATCTTCGAGGGAATGAATGAGATCGACAACGAGCAAATAGATCTCTCGCACGTAACCGTTCTTGATGATATAGAGCCATCAAAAGTTGCCGAGGTAATTAAAAACATAGAGGGCTATACGGTACTCGCAGAACTCCAGGCCTACTATAAGGGCCTTGCACCGGAGTTTATAAAAAACGATGACGTATTCGAGGCCTATAACGCTCAAAAGGAAATATGCAAACCTACGAAATAATCGAGGGCGAGCAAAAAACCGATGAATGGCAAAGACTCCGCGAGGGAGTAGCAGTCACCGGATCCAACGCTAAAAAGGTTAAAGGTACCGGCAACGCCTACCTTTACGAAACCCTGGCCAAGATGACCACGGTGCGACCTGAAAAGGAAGCATACGGCGAGCATATTGATCGCGGTAACGAGTTGGAGCCGGAAGCACGCAAGGCCTACGAAAAAGCAACCGGCCAAAAGGTGCGCGAAGTTTCATTCATTCGCAACGACCGATACGGCATCTCGCCTGACGGACTAGTGATGAAAAACAAAACGCAGATCAAGAAGTTGATCGAGTGTAAGGCCCCGGATACGAACAACCACATCCGATACCTGATCGAAAATACGAAGAAGGCCCCGGCAGAACACATGGATCAGATCATTCACGGCTTCATAGTTTGTGATGACGTAGATGAGATTGATTTTGTATCGTACTGCCCAGTGTTCAAATTCAAACCGCTTTTGATCGTAACCGTACGCCGTATGGATGTCATGGTTGAGATCGCAAGCACAAAGATCCAATATCAAAAGTTCGTCGAGAAATTGGATAAACATTACTCAGATTTAATTTTATAAATATGTATTTAAATAAAGTTCAACTAATAGGAAACCTGACCCGCGACCCGGAATTGAAATCAACCCCATCGGGCGCAAAGGTCTGCTCATTCTCTCTAGCCACAAATGAGACATTCAAAGATGCCCAGGGGCAGAAAAAAGAAACGGTGGAGTTTCACAACATCGTAGTTTGGGGAAAGACCGCCGAGAACGTAGCGCAGTATATGAAAAAGGGATCGCAGATCTACATAGAGGGTAAACTGCAAACCCGATCATGGGATAAAGACGGTGTGAAGCATTACCGCACCGAAATAAACGCCCTGCACGTACAGTTTGGCCACAAGCCTAGCGGTACCGCTTCAGTAAGCGCTCCGGCCCACACAGAGGCACCAGGGGGCGAAGACCAGGGCCTAGATACGATCGAGTATCCAGGTGGCGGTGACGGAATGGAAGACATCCCTTTTTAAGCCATGAATAAGAAAAAGATCACACAAAAAGAAGCAATCTTTTATACGCTATACCAAGCGTTCAAGGAAACGCCTGGCGAGTATATCCCGGTCTTTAAATTCATGGGTGAGGTGTACGCCAAAGAGGTGGGCCTATGGGGATATGTAAGCCACGAATGCTCGGCACGCGCAT
>Ga0265336_10000271_pt1 | contig 36331 bp, 21 predicted proteins | sample 42119metaG_FD_193583 | JGI IMG/M metagenome (GOLD analysis project Ga0265336, IMG submission 193583) | Rhizosphere microbial communities from Carex aquatilis grown in University of Washington, Seatle, WA, United States - 4-21-19 metaG | ecosystem: Host-associated > Plants > Roots > Rhizosphere...
TAGAACGGGGCCGTGTCGATCAGGTTTATCCCATGCTCGAGGGCGACATGCACCGTGCGTATCCCCTCGGCCTCGTCGACGTCGCGGAACACCGAGCCGAGCGAGGATCCGCCAAGGCCGATCACGGAGACCTTGACCCCGGTTCTGCCGAGGATCCGGTATTTCATGGGCGCTATCCGGACCGCGCCCCCGAGGGGAGCCGGCCGGACCTGCTCAGGCTCGGCCACGCGTAGCCGTAAACCGAGACGAAGGCGAAGCAGCCGAGCGGGACGGCGAACGCCCGCGACATCCCGTAGAGGTCGCCGACGTGCCCCATTAGCTTCGGCAGGATCGCGCCCCCCATGATGGCCATGACGATGAAGGACGACGCCTTCCTCGAGCGCGGACCCAGGCCGTGGATGCCCAGGGCGAAGATCGTCGGGAACATGATCGACATGAAGAAGTAGCTCAGGAACACGCAGGCCACCGAGATCCACCCCAGCTTGGCGACGACCAAGAGGCAGATGACGACGTTGATGAGGCCGTAGAGCCCGAGCACGTTGTGCGCGGCAAACCTCCTGAGTATCGCCGATCCGCTGAACCGGCCCGCCAGGAAGCAGAAGAAGCCGAGGGATGCCAGGTTTGCCGCGCCCTTGTCGCTGAGGACCAGGCTGCCCCCGCTGCCCGGCTCGAGCCACGACTTCAGGAACCCCGACGCCAGGGACGCCGGCAAGGGCGGCGCCTGCGTCGTGATATAGTTGATGAAGAAGCTGAAGATGCCGGCCTGCGCCGCGACGTAGAGGAACTGCGCGGCGACGGCCATGACGAAGTGGGGATGCGCCCAGATGGAGCGCGCCGCGCCCGGCGCGGATTCCTCCTGCCCGTATTCGTCCTCCGCCTTGAGGTCGGGGATCGGGGCGAAGAGGAAGACGACGGCCAGGACCAGGACCAGAAGGCCCACGGCGGCGTAGGGAATCCAGAGCGTCGCCGAGCCCGTGCTGGCGCCGCTCGAGTCCTTGCCGTAGAAGAAGGCCGCGCCCGCGATGGGGCCCCCGATCCAGCCAATCCCGTTGCACGACTGCGCGAGGTTAATCCGGGAGGCGGCGTAGCGCGGCGGTCCGAGCACCGTGGTGTAGGGGTTGGCTATCGTCTCCAGGAAGGTCAGGCCGGCCGCGATGACGCTGACGCCCACAAGGAAGGCCCAGAAGGCGGCGATCTTCGTTGCCGGGATGAACCAGAAGCCTCCCACGGCGACCATCAGGAGCCCGGTGATGATGCCGGCCTTGTACCCCAGCTTGGTGGCCAGCCATCCGGCGGGCAGGGCCATCAGGAAATAGCCGAGGTAGTGCGCGAACTGCACCCACGCGGACTGGGCCAGCGTCAGCTTGAGCTCGGTCTGGAAGTGCTTGTCCATGACGTCGATCATGCCGTTGCAGAAGCCCCAGAGCAGGAACAGCGAGCTGACGAGGACGAAGGTGACGACCACGTTCCTCCCGTCCGCCAGCTGGAACATCCCTTTCTTTTGATTATCCATGGTGTGCGTCGTGCCGTTTCGAAGTGGGGCGCGGGAGGGCGCCGGCCTTTGGGGAAGATGGGGGTTGGTGGCGCGGCTCTCGGCCTCCGGGGCGCGCCGGGGAATCTGGGGCGAAGGCAAGGTAGTAGAGGGCACCGCGGGGCCCGTGCAGAGCAAAAACTGACGGGCGGCGCGTGTTTTTGATGGAACCTCGGGGAGGGCTGGATTCCGGGCCCCCTGGGGGGCCGGGCATTGGAATTGACTAATCATACCGGAGTTCTTCGCTGAAACCGTGGCTGATTCCACCGACCCGTCAGCGAAGACGCCCCGGCACCTGTGGGTGATCGGGGTAGTCGCCCTGCTCTGGAACTCGGTCGGTGCGCTGGACTTCGTGATGACCCAGACCCGGAACGAGGCCTACCTGAAGGGGCTCACGGCCGCGCAGAGGGATTATTACCTCGGATATCCCCTGTGGGTCGTGGTCGCTTGGGGGATCGCCGTCTGGGGCGGCGTTTTGGGTTCACTCCTTCTCCTGCTGCGCCGGCGCGTGGCGATCCCCCTCTTCCTCGCATCCGTCGCCTGCATCGTCCTCACGGACATCTATATTTACGCCCTTTCAGGCGGGCTGAAGATCATGGGTACGGCGGGTGACCTCGCCTTTGGCGGCGTCATCCTGCTGATCGGTATGCTCCTTTTGGCCTACGCCCGGGGCATGGGCCGGCGCGGCGTGCTGCGCTGACCGGCGGGCCCGCGGCCCCGCTCACGGGTCGCCCGCGCCCTTGTCGAGAAGCAGGTGCCGGCCCAGCTTTGCGGCGACCAGCATGATGGCGCAGGCGGTGCCGACCAACGCGGCGTGCAGTAGCCAGAACTGCGTTCCCGGGATCCGATCCAGCAGGCCGCCGAGCCAGCCGACCAGGTTGTTTCCCAGGAACAGGTGCAGGAGGTATATCCCCATCATCGTCCCCGCGATGGACCTGGGCGAAGCGCGGGCGTACAGGGCGAGGCCGACGGGAAACACGTTGGCGAAACCGATGCTGTTGAGGGTCTCGAACGCGAGCACCCAGCCGACGCTTGCCTTGTGGCCGGGGCTCGAGACCGTTGCCGCGGCCGCAAGGGCGAGCACGGCCACGGCGCTAAGGCCGAGGCCTATGGCTATCTTTACGATCTCGCTCGGCTCCTTGAACCGCCGCGACCACAGGCGCCAGAACGCCACCACGGCGACGAGGCCCGAGACGCTGACCACGGAGTCGACCGTGATCAGCCACGTGGTCGGCATCGTGCGGCCGAAGAACACCAGGCTCACGTTGCTCGGCACCCAGAGCATGTAGGCGTTGAAGATCTGCTGGTTGCCGACGGCGCCGATGGCGAGGACCGGCAGCAGGAGGACGAGCACGGTGACCGTCCTGCGCTCGTTGAGGGTCAAGCGGGGGCGCGCCGGCGAACCCGCGTGCGCCCGAGCGGGCTCCGGGGGCAGCCATTTTCTGCCGGACAGGTAGATCACGAGCGAAATCAGCATGCCGACGCCGGCGGCTCCGAAGCCGTAGTGCCAGCCGTAGACTTCCCCGAGCGTGCCCGCGATCAGCGGGGCGACGATGACGGCCGCATTGATGAACAGGAAGTAGATCTGGAACGCGTCGGCCCGCCTGAGGTCGTCGGGCTTGTAAAGGGCCCCGACCTGGCTCGCGAGGTTCCCCTTGAAGAGCCCGACGCCGGTCAGCAGGCACAGGAGCGCGAACAGGAACGAGGCGTTGAAGGCCATCAGGAAGTGGCCGGCTGCCATCAGCAGCGCGCCGATCGTTATCGTGCGGGTCTTCCCGAGCCAGCGGTCGGCAATGAATCCGCCGGCGATCGGGGTCAGGTAAACGAGGCCGGTGTAGAGCCCGAAGATGGCCGAGGAGAGGGCGATGTTCGACATCGGGCCGCCGTAGACCCGCTCGAGCGCCGCGCGAAACGGGACGAACCCCGCGATGCGCTCCACGTGCCCCGGGAGCAGGAGCTGCCGCACCATGTACAGGACAAGCAGCGTCTGCATCCCGTAGTAGGAGAACCTCTCCCAGGCCTCCGTGAACGCGAGATAGCCGAGCCCGACGGGATGGCCCACGAAGGCGTGGTCGGTGTCCCGGGTCGCGCCGGCGGTGGCGGGTGTTTCGCGCAAGGCCGCACAATCAACAAACGCCCCGGGCCTTGCAAGAAACCCCTTTCAGCCGACCGCGCTCCCGTTCACAGCCTCAGGGAAAGCGGTAGAGGCGCACCCGCTGAAGCGTGAAATGCCCGGGCTCAAGCCGCACGTGACGCCCCTGGTGGGTCTGGTCGCCGTTGAGCCAGCGCAGGTGGTGCCACTGGCCGTCCTCGTACCGGCCCTCGGCGCAGTCGAGGATCCCGATGTGGGGATCTCCGGGCGTCGCGGCCGAGAAGGTGACCGTGACCCCGATGCCGCCGATCAGCAGCTCGTCGGGCCCCAGCTGGATCACGATTGCGCCGGCGGGAAGGGGCGCGCGCGCGGCCGACCGGTCGCCGGCCTCGTTGATCACGCCGTCCGCAAGGCCGGGAGACTCGAGGCGCTCGTAGGTGACGGAGAGCACAAGGCCCCCGAAGGCCACCTCGTGCGGCTTTCGCTGATCCGCGGCGGGCGGGAGGAGGGCGGTCATCCTGCCGTTGCCCTCGTTCGCCAGGATGAGCGGTGCCAGCTGGCGGATGAGGGCGTTGCTGGCGCGCAGGAAGCCGGCGGCGGGCTCCTCGATGGACTCGATTCCGAAGGGCGAGAATCCGATGCCGCCGCATGCGCCGAGGGCGTAGAGGCCGTTCACCGAGGCGTCCGAGCTGCGGAGGGCCTCGGGAATGAAGAGCGGGTTGCCGTCCCTGGCGTAGCGGTCGGCCCATTCCGAAAAATTCGGGAAATAGATGTCGGGGCTCACGAAATCCAGCGTCGGAGCCGCCGCGCGCCAGACGTCAAAGAGGTGCGGCAGCGGCCCGGCGCTCGGATACTGCCCGGGCTGGAACGCGGGCCGGATGAGAGCGGCGTTGGCATAGAGGGGCAGGGGATATTCCCTGCGGCCCGCCGCCGCGACAACCTCGACGTAGCGGCCGAACGACCAGGCCATGAAGAGCTCCGCCGTGGCGGGGCCCTCTCCGAAGACCTCCGTCCAAGTCCCCTTGGGGCGGCCGCCGTGGGACGCCCAGCGCTCGCGCAGGTCCGGAACCAGGGTGTCGCGGTGCGCCGCGAGGTAGTCCATGAGTTCCGCCGGCACCGGGCCGGCGAATGCGGCGTCGGCCGCCGGGTGGCGGTCGCGCGCCTCGGGTATCATGCCGATCTCGTTCTCGACCTGCACCAGGATGACGGTGTGCTGCGCGCCGTCGGCCTCCCGGAGGTGACGCATCAGGGCCGCGAAGGCCCGGGCGTCGGCGTCGCGGTTCGCCGCGGCGAAGGGCGTCAGGATCTCCATTGACTGGCCCTGGGAGTCGCGGCTTCGCGGGAAGCGCGCGGTGTCCGTCTTCACCCATCCGGGTGCGTAGCACGACATGCTGTTCTTCCACGAGCCGAACCACAGCAGCACGAGGCGCATCCCGTTCGACCGGGCGTCGGCGAGCAGCCCGTCCACGGTTGCGAAGTCAAACGTGCCCTCGGTGGGCTCGATGACGCCCCAGGCGACCGGCACGACGAGGCTGTTCAGGTTGAGCGCCTTGAGCTTCGGCCAGAAGGGGCGCAGGTAATCCGGCTCGCCGCTCGAGTTGCCCAGCTCTCCGCCCTGGACCAGGAAGGGCTGTCCGTCGACGAGGAGCCGCGTGGCGCCGCCCTGCCGCTCGAGCCTCGGGGGCGGGCTCTCGGCCGGGGCGGCCGACGCCAGCAGGGAGACGAGGAGGCCGATTCGGGTGAGGCTCATGGCAGGGTGGGCTCAGTCTAGTTCGCGCCGGGCCGCGCAGGCACGAAGAAATCGTACGGAACGCTGTCGGCCATGTGCCGGTAGCCCTCCATGGACGGATGCAGGTGGTCGCCGGAGTCATCGGCGGGGAGCAGATGGCTGGGATGGGCGGGGTCCCGCAGCGACGCATCGAAGTCGATGACGCGGTCGCACGGCGCAGACTCGCGGATCCATCGGTTGATCGCCTGCCGGTCGGCCTCTATATCCGGTGTGGAATACCAACTGGCGTTGGCGAAGGGGGTGATCGTCGCGAGGGCCACGCGGATGCCGCGCTCGCGGCAGGCCGAAAGAACCTTCTGGTAACCGGCAATGATGTCCTGCGCGCTGTCATAGGCTTTTCCGGCCTCCCGGGCCTTGATCCGCGTGCCGAGGTCGTTGACCCCAAGCTGCAGGATCAGCCATTTCACCCCTGCCTGCCCAAAGACGTCCCGCGACAGGCGCTCGAGGCCCGCGGGCCCCATCCCGGGCCGCAGCAGGCGCCCTCCTCCGATGCCCAGGTTCAGGGCCGAAATCCCCGCGGTCGCCGGATTCGCCTGGAGGCGCCTGGCCAGGGCGTCCGTCCAGCGGGTGTTCTGGTCGGGCAGGCACCCGCGCCCGTCGGTAATGGAATCTCCCATGCAGACGACCGCGGCCCTTCCGGTCCCGTCGGCTGCGGCGTCAATCCCGCTAATGAAGTACCAGTGCACGATCGTTGTCGCCCCGGTAAGGCCCTCATCGGCGGTGCCGGCCCCCGCCTTGAGATAGGATGTGGCCCGGGAGCCCGGGTGACCGGCGAGCTTCCCTGGGAGGCTCAGCAGCCGGGCCGTGATGGCCAGGTCGGCGAAAGCGGGAGCCGGAAAAGGCAGCGGATCCGAAACCCGCACCGATTTCGGGGGGATGACAACCTTGGCCTCGCCGGCGAACCGCACGGGGCGGTCGGTCCCCCCGCGAATCCTCCCTCCGGCATCGGCGATCGCCAGCCGGACGTCCTCCAGCACTAAAGGCTCGCTCCCGTACTCATTGGACAGCCGCAGCCGAAGGGTCTCTGCGCCGGTTGAGATGCGCACCACCTGGCGCAGCACGATGCCCTGGCCCGCCAGCAATTCCGGGGCCGCCGCCTCTTCCAGCGGCGCGGTCGCCCAAATGCCGACCCACGATGTGGGGGCGGCGCGGCCGACGCCGTTGAAAAACACAAGCGACGCCACGAGGGCCATGAGCAGGGCCATGCTGCGTCTCTTCGGGCGACCGGTGGGGGCGGGGAAGTTCACTGGCGGGAGGGTAGTCATTGCGCCGGCCGGCCTCAAGCGGGGTTGCGCCGCGTCGGTGTGGCAAGGGGTCGGGTTGGATCAGAGCCGAGCGGGACATACCCGACAAAGGAGGCGGCGTTCTAACAATATCACACGTCTGCGCCCCGGAGAGGAGTTTCGCTCGCATCGGGCGATCAGTAAGTTGCGCGGCGGGCGGCCGGCGGTGTGCAGAACTCGGGCGGCTGGGTCGCGCCGGTGGCGGACACATGGACGACTCCCCATTGCGCCTCGGCAGCCGGGCGTGCGATTGCCGCGGTTCCCTCTAGGCTATCGTTAGACTAATAAACTTTTTGCAGCGTTTTGTACTGCGGCAGTATGAACAAACCTGAAGACGGCGCGCCTACCTCGCACCTGCCCCCTGACGCCAATATCCCTCATTCCGGGTGATACCCTGCCCGTGAATGTACCCTAAAACCACAGAACTACTCTGCACCCGTATGAAGAACCCGTCGAAACTGACGCTTGCCTACCTGCTGGCCGCATTTGGCTGGCAACTCGGAGCCATTGCCCAGGTGGCCCCTTCCGCACCCAATCAACAGACGCCGGCGAACGACAACACAGCCGCCAACCTTCCCAACAAGAATCCCGATGAGGCGGCAGTAATACTGTCCCCGTTCGAGGTGACGGCCGCGAAGGACAAGGGATATGCCGCGACCGAGACCCTGGCCGGCACCCGAATCCGCACGGACCTAAAGGACGTCGCCTCGGCCATTGAAGTCGTCACGCCGGCATTCCTGCAGGACATCGGCGCCCACAATAACGCCACTTTGCTCGAGTACACGACCAACTCCGAGGTGGCCGGCACCCTCGGCACCTACCTCGGTCAAGGCAACGGCACCACCGTCAACGAGACGGCCAACCTCCGCGACCCGGAGAGCGCCCAACGCATCCGGGGATTGGCCGCCGCGGATAACGCCCGCGATTACTTCATCACCGATGTCCCGTGGGACAGCTATAACATCGATCGCATCGACATCCAGAGGGGGCCGAACGCGATCCTGTTCGGCCTGGGTAGCCCGGCCGGCATCATCAATGCCTCGATGCACAACGCTGAGTTTTCGAATTTCGGCTCGGTCGATGGTACCACGGGCTCCTACGGCACGGTCCGCAGCAACATCGACATCAACCAGGAGCTTATCCCTGGCATGTTGGCGATTCGCATAGACGGCCTGTGGGACAACCAGAAATTCGAGCAGAAGCAGGCCTGGCAGAACGACCACCGCTATTCCGGCGCGCTTCGCTTTGACCCGAAGCTCTTCAAGGACCCCTCCTTCCACACCAGCATCAAGTTGAAGTTCGAGCACGGCGACATCGATGCCGACCGGCCGCGCAGCCTCGCACCCTACGATAGCATCACGCCGTGGTTCGCCCCGGTCAATAAGACCAGCGCCGATGGGGGTTTGGGCAAGCTTGCCATTCCCAATGGCTATGTGCTCGGCTCCTCCGCTTCGACCTATTTCCCCTGGTTGGGCGGCTATGCCAACCAGCAACAACCCATCTGGTTTGTCGAGGGCTCGAGCAATCAACTCCAGCGGATCTATGGCGGATACGCAAATACGGGTGCGCTCAATGCTGCCGGGGTTCCCCAGGGTGCGGGCGTCAATCTCGTGGGTCAGAAGTATGCGGACGCTTTTTCCGATGTCGCCAGCTTTAGCCAGTATGCCCTCAACGCTAACCTCCCCAATTCCCAATATGGCCAATACCGGGACAAGTCGTTACTCGACTCGTCGGTTTTCGATTTCTACAAGAACCTGATCGACGGTCCGACAGCATCGCAGTTCGAACGGTGGACCACCTACAACATCGACATCACCCAGACCTTGTGGAACGACCGCCTGGGCGCCGAGCTGACGTACGACCGCCAGAAATACATCCAGGGAGGCCAGAGCCTCATTGCCAATCCGACGATCAATATCGACATCCTGCAGAGCTTCCCGGACCTCGTTACCGGGCCAAACAACGCCAGCAATAGTGCCGCCGCAAATGGGAATTTTGGCCGCCCGTTCGTCGCCGGCGGCCCCGGCTATGGCAATTCCTACCGAAGCGACCGCAAGAACGAGCGTGCGCAGCTCTTCGGCGAGCTGCGGGCCTCGGATTTCTTTGGTGAGAACAGCTTCCTAACAAAGCTGCTCGGCAGGAGCCGTTTCAACGGTGTCTATAGCGATGAGCAGTACTTCGTGGAGAATCTAAACTGGCAAATGTACGCCAATTCCGAGGCCTATGCGGCCTACAAGCTCCAGGGCAATCCCGACGGCATCCAGAACCTCCCGCCCGAGGCGGTCATTTACCTCGGCCCGTCGCTGGCCGGCGCGTCCTCGGCGTCCGGCGCCAATATTCCCGGGATCACCTCCAATGTGACTCTGCAGAGCGGCGGTATCTACCAGTTCGCTTCGACCTGGGCCCCGCAGCCGGGCGTCGTCTTTAACGCCCCGTGGAATGTGCCGACCAATTTGCAGCCGATCTTCAATGGCGCTCCGGTGGTCAACTCCTCGACCGGCGCAACCTATCCCCAGCTCACCCAGGTGTCCAACCCCGCCAACTACGTCGGTTGGAACAGCAACTTCACCGACAACGTATTGAGTTATAACAACGGTGCCGATAAGAGTCTCCTGACCGCAGCATCTCAGACCATGCGGGAGACGGACTCCTGGTCGGGCTCCTGGCAGGGTTTCTTCTGGGACGACGCCATCGTCGGGACCCTCGGCTGGCGCTACGACGAGGTCGCAACCAAGGGCGTGACCGCCCAGCCCTTGGCTGGGGCCACCGCCCGCGGCGCACTCAACCTGGCCCCCAATGTCTATACGCTGCCGGATTACTTCCCTACGAATGCTATATTCAGGGATCACTCCACTTCGGGCGGACTTGTGGTGCACCTGAACAAACTGCTCGAAAAGCACGATTTCCTGCCGATCAACATCAGCCTTACCTATGACAAGTCGGGCAACTTCCAGGTCCTGAATGTCCGCCGTGACATCTACGGCAACCCGATCGACAACCCGCAGGGCACCACGAAGGAATATGGCGTCCTTTTGTCCACAAAGGACGGCAAATTCTCCCTGCGCGTGACGAAGTATGACACGATGGAGCACGGCACAACTGTCCCCGGGTTCAACTACAGCGGAATCTACGGCACGATCCGTGACGCCCTCAATTGGCGCAACATCAAGCTCTATGACATGTCGGCCTATGCCTGGGCCACAGCGGGGCAAACGCCCCAGGCTAATTATTCGGGGTCTCGGTTTGGATGGGACCCTGTCTATGTGGATTCGAACGGAAGGGATGTCGCGTCAGGCGCACTTGCCGCGAACAGCCCCTTGATTCCAGCCGGAGCAACGTTGGAAACGCCGGCGCAAGCCTTGGCCCATGAGGATGCTGCGATCTCAGCGATTAACAACATGCAGACGTTTCTTGCCGGAAAAGGCTACTTCGCGGCGTGGAACTACGGCCCGGGGCCGGCGACGCCGGCGGATTTGCAAACGAAGAGCCAGTATCTGGCTAACCCGACTAACCCCGACCCGGCGAGCGTCTATGACTATCGCACGGCCCCGCTCCTGCAGGGCTTTGCGGTGACTGACGACACCGAGTCGAAGGGCTACGAGTTCGAATTGACGGCCAACCCGCTGCCCAACTGGCGCCTTGGGTTCAACGCCGCAAAGACCAACGCGGTCATCAGCAACGTCGGCGGCTCGGCGCTCGATGGCCTGGTGAGCTACATGGACACCCTGATGGCCGGACCTGCCGGTGATCTGATCCGGTTCAACTCCGACTATTCCGCTGCGAACGAGCTGCGGGCTGACTGGGCCGGGTGGCGCAGCCAATATACCCTGTTGAAGCTGGAGCAGGGTACGGATGCTCCGGAACTCCGCCAGTGGCGCTACAATCTGATCACGAACTACTCGTTCGATCATGGCATCCTCAAGGGCCTGGGCGTCGGTGGCGGCTATCGCTGGCAGGACAAGGTGGTCATCGGCTATCCCGTTGTTCCAAACGCGACAAACCCGAACCTGGCCAGCTTCGACCTCACGAAACCCTACTACGGCCCGTCGGAGGACGCGGTTGACCTCTGGGTCAGCTATGAGCACAGGGTCACGAAGAAGATCAACTGGAAGATCCAGCTCAACGTCTACAACGTCGGCAAGAGGGACGGTCTCATCCCGATCTCCGTCGAACCCGATGGCCATACTTGGGCTGCGGCTCGTATCGCGCCCGTCCAGGAATGGCAGTTGTCGAACACGTTCATGTTCTGATTCTTTGATTGCAAAGCCGGCCCTCCTTTTTTGAAGGGGGGCCGGCTTTTTTTTGGCCGGTTCCGCGGTGAAAGATTTGCACGAACATAACGCCCTCGGCCTGGTTTGCCGCGGGGAACGGCAATGGCGCCGGCCGATCAGGGATTTGGTGTTTCCCTCAAAACGAGCAGTGCGCCGACTCTCCAGCTGACGTTCCTGTCGCCCGACACGATCGTGACCTCGACATGGCGCCTATTTCCCAGGCGCCCCAGCAACGCCGCATCGAGGGTCGTGACACCCCTTCGCAGGGTGTCCACGGCGTCGTCCGGGGATATGGTTATGGGGCTTCCGCTGCTTGCGTCAGCCAGGGCAAGAACCTCGGTGACCTGGCGTCCAACGGCCTCCTTGGCGCTCCATTGCGTGAGCTCGGCAGCCGCCTTGTTCATGAACGCAATGGTGTTCGAATGGTCCGTCGCAATCACCGCCTCGCTCATCATCTCGAGAATGACCGCAATGCGGTCTCTTTCCGCAATGAGCGCGAGCTCGGCTTTGCGCCGAGCGGTGATGTCGACCACGATCCCCACCAGGCTCCAGCTGTGGTTCGTGACGCGGGTTATCGAGACGTGTTCATCAAGGTAGAACGCCCGCTCCCGCACGTATATTTGAAACTGCTGATTGTAGCCCGACTTGCCCTCCAGGATGGCGGCGGCCGATCTCGCGTTGATCAGCTTCCATTTGGGCACGATCTCCGCGGTCCAAAGACGGTCATGACCCTGCGGAGGGTCCTTCCCGAATATCCTCCTGTAAAGTGAGGAGGGCGTCAGGGTCATCCGCCAGTCTAGGTGTCCGCGGGTCTCCTCGATGACATCCGCGTGCCATATCAGGCTGTTGGCCTGCCGCAGCGCGGACTCCAGCTCGAACTCCTTCGTGACATCCCTGCTGAATCCAAACGTCCCGATGATGGCGCCCCGCTCGTCCCTCAGCGGCAGCTTGCTCGTTAGCTGCCAAGTGACGCGTCCATCCTTCCATACCTGTTTGCCAATCCTGGCCGCGATCGAGTTGCCGGTGCTGACAATCTGCTTTTCGTCCTCCCGCATCCGCTCGGCCGATTCTTCCACAAAGAAATCTTCGTCGCTTTTTCCTATCAACTCCCGGGGACCGCCGGCACCGATCCTGCGGGCCAGCGAATTGCTCATTGTGATGAACTTTGAATCGCTGTCCTTGAAAAAGACGATGTCGGGAATGTGCTCAAGAATCGCCGAGACCAGAAGCTTGTTGAGGTTTCGGATCCGAGGCCGCGGCCGACTCCGTGCATTCTTCGCCTTCATCCTCCGCGATTGCTTTTGATATGTTGTTCTATGTCAACTTCTTTGAATATGCATCCTGCGCTTCGGGCTATAGTCCAGGTTGCGCCCTATGTGGACATGGCGATTGCCTGAGAACCGCGCTTAGCCCGGTGAAGCCAGATTCGGTGTGTCAGACGGGGGCTGGCACCGCAGGGTGGGAGGGGCACCACTTCGCCCAAAGGGTATCTAAACAACTCAAGCGTGACCCCTGCGATGGGTCCCTTTCACGTCGGCCTCGGGCACGAAGATCCGCTCGAGCGGCAGCTTGAACAGGAAGCTGATCTTGAAGGCCAGGGGGAGGCTCGGATCATATTTCTCCGTTTCGATCGCATTGATCGTCTGCCGCGAAACCCCGAGCCTCTCGGCCAGATCGCCCTGCGACCACTGTCGCTCCGCCCGCAATTCCCTCAGTCCGTTTTTCATCGGTAGCGCAGGTTCGCGATCGTGGAGCCGACGCCCCACAGGATGAACATCGTCATGTAGGTCCCGCCCACCTCCAAGCCGTGTGCGGGCCACCTTCCCTCGAGACCCTGCGCGTTGAAAACGTTGATGACCGTGCTGACGATCACGGTGCCCATTGCGGCGAACATCCAGGCCTCAAGCTGGATCCGCCGCTGCAGCTCGTCCAATTCCCGCAGCAGTTGCATTCCTTTCCGCAGATAGAGCAGCCCCGGCACGATGGGGGTCAGCGTCAGCGTGATCTTCCAACCAGGACTCCAGGCAGGATGATGCCGGATCAGGACCAGCGCCACCACGTAGGTCGCCGTAGATACCGCCAGCCACGCATTGAGCTCCATCGAGCGCAGAAAAGACCGCTTGGCGGCGGTGCAGTCACGTTGCCTCTCGTCGCGTTCATGTAGGTTTGAATTGCGCATGTCCTAGGTGTAAAGCGTCCTTGTCAGATGTCAAGTGTGCTTTACAATCATTCTGGCGAGCCACCAGAGTTTTTCGAACCACCAGAGGTCGCAAGCCGACCCCCTTTGGCTTTTTTGGGGGCAGTTGCACGTTGGCGCCGCCATGGGGATTCGAAACACGGTTGACGCATCCTGCTTTTGTAGTTCAGCCGCGTAGCCGGTTTCGCTCTAAAGGCAGAAAGCAGTTGCCAGCCCAACCGTCTCAAAAGGACATAATCGAGGCGCCCTTCTTGGAAATGGCGCAAATCGGCTGTGAGGGCATTGAAACTCGATGGCGTAACGATATATTCAAAATAATCCCTATTAAGATTCTGACGAAAGCCGATATTTTGGCTGGTTTGACCCGTCTTTCCGAATTGGCGCAGCGGGAGAACATCATATTGGAGATCTCTTTATACGCCGGGACCTTGATGCTTTTGGCGTACGATTCTCGTCGGACAACCAAGGACGTGGATGCCATTGTCCGTCCGCCCGAAGTCGGGCGGAGGCTTGCCGCCAAGGTTGCCTGGGAAATGGGGTGGCATGATGATTGGCTCAATGATGACGTCAGATTTTTTGTCAGCTCAGTCGAAACCCGGCAATTGTGGAAGCCTCCCGGCCTCAACGCTCCCCACCTAAAGATCTCAAGACCGACAGCCAAGTATCTCCTAGCAATGAAAGTGATGGCCTGCCGAAAGGCCATTCCCGGCTATTCTGGCGATGAGACAGACGTTGCATTTCTTCTGAAGAAGATGGCGATCAAGATCTCTGCTGAGGTCGAGCGCATCGTCGATCAATACTTTCCCGACACGGATCTTCCTGCTGCGACCATCGCTGTCATCGAAAGATCGCTTTCGTATTCCGAATTATAGGGCCCCCTTTTCTATGAACAGTCGGCTCCACTTCCGGCCCCGGACCGCTCGCGCGGTTGCCGGTCGCGCCGACACCCTCGAACAATTCGGAATGAATGTTCGGGACTGGTTTCATGAGCTGCGCCACATGACGACACGCGACGGCCTCTTGGCTGCTGTGTCCCATCGACCCCCAAGGTTGCGCGACTGCTTTCCGGGGGGGCAGATCGCTGATGCGTTCCTTGCGGCACAGGTCGACTATCTGTGTCGGAACGCAGAGATTCGACCGCCGCGCTGGACGGGTTCTCCCGAGTATGTGCTCGACGATCCTTGGTTCGGCTATGCCGATGCCCCCGCGGGATTGCGGGCAATCCTGATCCGAGATGCCCCTGCGGAATTCAAGAACCGCAATCTTTTTACTACATCGGAAATCGAATGGCGACCCAAACGCGGGCGCCCGCGTAAATCCCTAGAGGAACATCGTGAAAAGACCCGGCTTCGGCAACGTCGCTGGCGCAAGGCTCACGCTTTATCTCGAGCTTGAAGGCCCCGGCCCCGATCGATTCGGGCGGCAATCCTAGCGACGGTGTTGCCAGTCAAAAAAGAGATACACCCAATTCATTCGAGGCGCGGGTGTTTCGGAGCCGGCGCCCCACGGGGAATCGAGCTCCGGTTGACGCTGCCCGCTATTGCAGATCAACCGCTTACCCGATTTCAATCTGAGAGTCGCCAGTAGTTGCTTCTGTATACACTCAAGTTCTTGCCAGTCCTGTTGCCAGTCGCTCGTTCTTTGACCGGAATGAGTGTCGCGGGCCAAAATCACAAGGTTAGCAGAGTGGGGCGGAACGGCGTGTACCCTTGCTGACCGATTGGAACCGTCACACGAAGGCACCCCGCCGTAGATCACTTGACTGTGAGTTCCAGTCGCATCAGGAAACCTAAGAGACATGAACACCGTTGTGCCACCCCGCACGGCGTCCACACTCCAAGCCGTCGCAAGAAAGGCTGGTGTTTCCATTTCGACTGCATCGCGCTGCCTGAGCGGTGCTGCAAAAATGGCGAATTCCACGCAGCTGCGAGTCTTCGCCGCAGCGACGGCCGTTGGCTACAGGCACAATGCGCTGGTGGGCCAGGTCATGCGAGCCACTCGCCGCGGCGAGGCACAGAATCATCTTGGGACCATCGCATTCGTGACTCCGGTCGCCGACTCCCATGAATGGAGGGCAACTCCCACGCTCCAAAGCAATTGGGAGGCGGCGCGCGAGCGCGCCGAATCATTCGGATACGGAATCACAGAGTTCACACTTTGTTCGAGCGGGATGACCGGACAGCGGCTCGGCGGGATTCTCGCTGCCCGCGGGATTTCCGGCGCCCTCCTGGCGGCGTTTCCTACCGAGCCGCACGCGATCTCGTTTCCATGGAATGATTTTGCAATTGTTCAGGTGGGCCACCAAATCGCATCGCCGCGCCTCGATTGCGTCCTGAGCGACCATTCGGAGGCCGTGACCATGGCGGCCGGGATGATCGCGAAATGCGGCTATCGCCGCATCGGCCTGGCGATTGAGAAATATCAGGACAATATAACCGACGGTCGGTGGTCCTTTGGTTACGCAGGGCTTTCAGTGACAATGCCTTCCTTGGCCCAGATCCCGCCGCTACTGCCAGTGCAGATGAACGCCGACCTATTCTTGGGCTGGGTCGACAAGCACAAGATCGACTGCGTTCTGACTCTCTCAACATTCCACAACGAGCCCAACTTCATGGACGCCTGGCTGGCGGCAAGCGGCAGGCGCACGCCGAAAGATATCGGCCTTGTCTCGCTCGACGTGACCCGGGTTCACTCGGATTGGTCCGGAGTTAAGCAACATTCCGACGAGATCGGGAGAGCCGCAGTCGACATGCTCTTTTCGAAGCTGCAGGCCGGGGAACGCGGGATACCCCAGCTTCCCCGTACCCTTCAAGTTCACGGACACTGGCACGACGGCGGGACATTGCGGCCCCCTGTTTGAGGCAAGGACGGCTGCGGGCTTGGGCCGAGTGTACATCGTTGTCGTGGCTTGCTGACCCGAGGCACGTCCGAGTTGCCCGGATGGTAGGAAGAGCTTGCCGACGACCTTGAACGCGCCTGTCTTGGGCAACCCCAATGAAATCGCGACGGCATTTCTCCTCGGTCTGGATCGCATTCCTGCTGGGGGCCGGCGCCATTCTCATTTGGAACACAGCCGCACGGATCAATCGCCTCAATTACCTATCAACCGTCGGAGCCCCCACTGAAAATCACACCGGGGTCGGCGCCATTTCCGCTCCAGGCGATGCAGAGCTGACGGCCAACAATTCGCTGCCCATACCCGATCAACTCGACGCGAGTTACCATTGGCTAGCGCAAACCCAGCGCATGCTGAATCGCGGCGAGGCCAGAGTACGCCACATCGATTATGAAAATGCGCCTTTCGGCCGGACAGTGCTTACGCCCTCACCTTATCGATGGTGGCTGGGTTTCCTCGCCTGGTGTGAGCATTTAGCCACTGGAGCGGCCTCCTCGACTCTGGTCGAAAAGGCAGCTCTCTTGGCCGATCCGCTTTTATGGGGAATTATCATATTGGGATCGGCGATTCTCGCCGCGAAGTGTTTCGGTTCGCTTTCCGCCTCTCTCGTATCCGTCGGCCTGGTCTCTCTTTTCCCCTTCATCTCGGGGTTTTGGCCGGGCGCGCCTGATGACCGGGGTTTCGCTCAGGCTTTCGCGATGGCGAGCGTGCTGCTTCTCTCCAGCGGTGCCGCGGCGGCGCCCGAAAACAAGGAAGCCAGGCGACGTTGGTTCATTCTTGCCGGCATCGCGGGCGGATTGGGGTTGTGGGTCAAAGTCTCCGTGCAGCTTCCGGTCCTGTGGGGAATTGGCTGCGGCGGTCTCCTCGTCCCTCTCCTCGCTCGGCGCGGCAATACGCCCGCAAACGGTCCTACGCCTCTGCTTCCTTGGCGCGCTTGGGCCTGCGCGGGAGCCGCGACTACGATTCTGGCCTCACTGATCGAATACTCGCCTTCCGAACTCTGGACGTGGGAACTTTCGTTTGTCCACCCGCTCCTGGGTCTGGCGTGGCTCGGCGCAGGAGAGCTGCTGGTCCAGGCAAGCGCTTTGCTGCAAAACCGGACCTTTTCCCGGTCCCCCAAGAATCTCGTCCTGGTTTCGTTGTCCATCGCGGTCGTGATCGCCGTGCCCGCCGCGCTCCTGGTCCGTCACGGCGTCGATCTTTTCGTTCTCGATAGCATGGGCTCGCATCTGACTCGGCTCCGTGGCGGGATCGTGGCGCCAAACCTGGCGGCATGGATAGGAATCCAGGGGCCTTCGATCTGGCTTTGGCTGACGCTGGCGCCGTTGGGCGCGCTGCTTCCGGCCATCTGGGTGCTGAAGAATCGCCAGATCGCGAAGCCGACCCGGGCGGCCATTGCGATCACGCTGGGACCGGTGATGGTGGCGCTATCGCTTGCCTGCGTTAAGCTCACCTGGTGGCAAACCCTCGATGCATTGCTGATTGTTACCCTGGCCGCGGTGGCGCCGGGGATTTCCTCCGAGGCGATTGGCCCCAAGGCACGCCTTGGCTGGATCAGCGTCGTCGTCGTTTTTCTCGCTCCCGGGGTAATTTACGTTTTGGGTTCGGATCGGCCAAGCCGGGGCGATGTCCTTAGCCGAACAGAGCTTCAGGACCTGATTCTGCGCGACCTTGCGGGTTGGATCTGCCAGCATTCCGATCCGGGGACCGTGATCGTGCTTTCGCCCCCCAGCGCATCCACTGCCCTTTGTTATTATGGAGCATTCCGTGGCCTCGGCTCGGTGAGCGATGAAAACAAAGACGGCATAAGGGCCGCCGTTCGCATCATGAGCGTCCGGAACCTCCAAGAGGCGAAGGAAATGGTGAATCGCCGCAACATCACCCACATCGTCCTACTGTCTTGGGACACGGTTTTCGATGACTTTGCCCGCGCTGCCAGCGGTCAAATCGAAGGAACCTTCATCGATAGACTGAAATTCACGACTCTTCCACGCTGGCTGCGTCCGCTGGCCTACCCATTGCCTTCCATCCCGGGTTTCGAGGACCAGTCCGTAACGGTATTAGAGGTTGTCGATGAACAGGATGACGCGACCACCCTGGGCAATATCGCGCTGTATTTTGCCGAAATAGGGGATTTGGGTCGAGCCCGGTCGGCGGCCGAAGGGCTGACCCGATTCTCCACGGATTTCGGCGCCTGGGTCGCCCGTGCCCAGGTGGCAGACGCCACCCACGATGATGCCGAATTGGCCAACGACCTGAAGGTGCTGCAGTCACGCCTGGCGCTGAGAGTTCAGCCGTTGATTTCATGGAACCGCCGCGTCGATCTCGCGGTGGTTTTGGCCCGAGCCAAAGTCACGGTGCTCGCCAAGAAGCAACTGACGTTGTGTATCAATGCCATCGATGATGACCGCATCCGTTCACTGTCACCGGAGTCCGTTTACCGGCTGCTGGTTTTGTGTCGCGGATTGGGAGTGTCCATGCCGCCAGCGGAACACGCCCTCGCGCTCAGCCTTGTGCCCCCGACCTTGCGCGTTCGATTGCAGTAGGGCGGACCGCCCCAGCCGCGCCACTCCTCGACTCTACTGAAAACAGCACCATGAATCGTCGGGAAATGATCGTGCGGTCCTCTGCCGCCGCCGTGGGCTTCGGCCTGCGCGGCTGGCTTCGGCTCGCGGCCCAGGAAACTCCCCAGACCAAGCCGGTCCCGTTTGAGGCCGCGCCTTTGGTGGGGCGCAAATTGAATCCGCGCTCCGGGCCGCCCGGAAAGACCATGTTCACCCTGCTTCCGCCCGAAGCCACTGGCGTGCGGACGGAAAACCAGTACGCCGATCCACAGATGAAGGGCGCCCTGTTCCAACAATACAACGGCGGCTCAATCGGGACGGGCGTGGCGATCGGGGATTTCGACAACGACGGAAGGCCCGATATTTTCGTGGTCAGCAAAACGGAATCATGCCGCCTCTTCCGCAATCTCGGCGACTTCAAGTTCGAGGACGTGACGGACAAGGCCGGCGTCGGGGACAAGGGTGACGCGGCAAAGATTTGGAAGTTTGGCGCCACCTTTGCCGATGTGAATAACGACGGCCTCCTGGATATTTACGTCTGTCGCTATAATGCTCCGAACCTGCTCTATATCAATCAGGGCGACGGCACCTTCAAGGAGATGGCCCATGCCTACGGCCTGGACGTGGTCGATTCGTCGGTGATGGCGGCGTTCAGCGATTACGATCGGGACGGGCGGCTCGACGTGTATATCGCCACGAACATGCTGGCCAACGAAGGCGACGGTGGCGGTCGGCGAGGGTATATGTTCCATAATCAGGGCGATGGGACATTCCTGAACGTCACCGAAAAGGCGGGCATCGTTCTGCACACCCGCAGTCATTCTGCAACCTGGTGGGACTATGATAACGACGGTTGGCCGGACCTTTTCGTTGCCTACGACTACGGCGTGCCGGACTCCCTTTACCATAACAACCGGGATGGAACGTTTACCGACGTTTCCGGAAGCGTGCTGCCGCACACGGCTTTCTCCTCCATGGGCTCGGATTACGGTGACGTGAACAATGACGGGTTGATCGATTTCATCGTCGCCGACATGGCCTCCGCCACCCATGAGAAGGACCAACGCATGATGGCCGATTCCAGGGCGCGCCTTGAAGAACGGCCGGATGGCGCCACAACAGTGGCGAATTTTCCTCGAAATGCCCTGCTGATCAATACGGGAACGGGTTATTTCCAGGAGGCCGCGTTCCTGGCGGGAATCGCCGCCACCGATTGGACTTGGTCGATCCGGTTGGTGGATTTGGACAATGATGGGCGCCTCGACCTGCACGTCACGAATGGATTTCCGTACGATCCTAACGTTGACATCGTGAAACGTCAGATGAGCGCCGAAAGCGTGTCCGAGTCCATTCGAATCATGACGGGGAGTCCGATCCGAGCGGAAAAACACATTGCCATGCGTAATCTCGGGAACCTCCAATTCGAAGACCTCAGCGCGGCCTGGGGCCTCGATCAACGGGGGGTGAGTTTTGGCGCCGCCTACGGCGACCTGGATGGGGATGGAGACCTCGATATCGTCTATAGCAACTACCACGGCAGTGTCACCGTCTTGAGGAATGATTGCCAGACGGGGCATCGGGTGATTTTTGATCTCCGCGGGACGGCGTCGAATCGCTTTGGCATTGGGGCCACCGTTCGAATCGAAAGCGCTCTGGGGGTGCAGGTGTCCACGTTGGGCCTGGCACGGGGCTACCTTTCTTGCAGCGAGCCCATGCTCCAATTCGGTCTGGGAGAGGATACGGTGATCGAGCGTCTGGTTGTAACCTGGCCCAGTGGACGCGTGCAGGCCTGGGAAAATGTGGCGGTGGATCAGCGTTACTTGATTGCCGAACCCGTTGGACCCTCCGCGCAGCCTTCCGTTTCCCAGCCGGCGGAGGCTTCACCGCCCCGCTCGTCGTTTAAGGAGGTGAGCCATGACATGGGTCTTGCCATACGCATGCGGGAGGAGTTCGTCGATGAAGCCTCGCTGCAGCATTTGGTGCCGTTTCGCTTCAATCGCCGCGGTCCGGCCTTGGCGGTGGGAAAACTGGCCGGAGAAGAACGGGAATCGATTGTGATCGGAGGCACCACGAAGGATCTGCCGGCAATCGCCCGCCGCATCGGCGGGGCAAACTTCGAAGTCGCTGCCCTTGCGGGAGTTCCCGCCAATCCGGTCGATAATGGGCCGATCTTGGTTTTCGATGCGAATGGTGACGGCCACGACGATGTTCTCCTTACCATGGGGGGCAATTCACTCCCCGCCGGGATGTCGGAGTACCAGCCCCGTCTCTACCTTGGCGATGGCCTGGGCGGCTTGCGACCCGCTGGCGAGGACGCATTGCCGCCATTGTCGATCAATGCAGGGGCGGTCGCCGCCGCGGACTTCGATCGGGACGGATGGTTGGATGTGTTTATCGGCGGCCGCATCAGCTCCGGGCAGTACCCGTATGCGCCGCAAAGCGCCCTTTTGAAGAACCACGGCGGCAAGTTTGAAGATGTCACCGACACTCTGGCACCCGAGTTGCGTGAAGTGGGCATGGTCACATCGGCTCTATGGAGCGATGTGGACGGAGACGGGTGGCCGGACCTGCTGCTGACCCTGGAGTGGGGCCACGTGAAATATTTCCATAATAATCGCGGAATGGGCTTCGAGGACTGGACGGAAAAGGCGGGCTTTGCTGCGGCGGGCACCGGCTGGTGGACGGCGATCGCGTCGGCGGATTTCAACGGCGACGGTCGGCCCGACTATGTGGTGGGCAATTTGGGTTTGAATACACAGTACCACGCGGATGCGCAACATCCGGCCCTGATTTACTCGGGTGACTTCAACGGCGACGGTTCCTCGAAGCTGGTCGAAGCCTATTACGAAGGCGACCGCGTTTATCCCTGGCGCGCACGCCGCGATCTTGGCGCCGAGTTCCCGTTCATTTTGAAACATTTCCCCCACAACAACGATTATGCAGGGGCGACGGTGGGGGATGTTTTCGGCGAGGAGAAAATTACGAAAGCCCAGCGCTTCGCGGCCACGGAGTTGCGCAGCGGCGTGTTCCTAAGCCAGAGCGATGGAACCTACCGCTTTGAACCGCTGCCGCGGATCGCCCAGATCGCCCCGCTGCAGGGGATCGTCGCCGGAGATTTTTTTGGCGACGGCAATGCCGGCATCTACGCGGTGCAAAATTCGTTCGCACCCATTCCCGCTGTCGGCCGTTTCGACGGCGGTCTCAGCCAGATGCTGCGTGGCGATGGCAAGGGCCACTTCACCGCGGTGCCTCCCGCCGAGAGCGGTTTGGTGGTGCCGGGTGACGCGAAAGCGCTCGTCGTGCTCGATCTCGATCATGACGGCTGGCCTGACTTTCTCGTCTCGAGAAACAACGACGATGTGCTCGCCTTTCGGAACCACGGGGTTGCCGGCCGCAAATCCGTGAGCATCATGCTGCGCGGGCCGGCAGGCAATCCTACCGGGGTGGGTGCAAGGATCACCGTCGAACTGGCGGATGGCTCGACCCGGAACAGCGAAGTGTACGCCGGTTCCGGTTACTACAGCCAATCCACTTCGGCCTGTTTTTTTGGCTATTCGGACGCAAATCCGCCGCGCCAAGTCCGCGTTCGCTGGCCGTTGGGGATGACAACGCAGCATCTATTTCCTCCTGGATCGTCCTCGTTGATACTCTCGCAACCGTAAATCCGCGCTCGTTGGCCATCGGGGGATAACAACGCAGCATCCTTTCCTCCCGGATCGTCGTTGTTGATTCTCTCACAACGATGGTTCCGCAACGTTTGCAAACGAACGGAATCGAATTGGCGTTCGGCTTGGGGCAGACCTCTGCCGTCACTAAGCGATTGCTCTACCCCGCAAACGATCCAGTTCACCCCATCGCCTGATCGGAGATTTCGGCCCAGGCGAAGTTCAGCCTCTTACCTAGCAGCCAAAACTACACCCCCAATACTATGAAGTACACACCAAGGCATTCACGGCTAGTAGCCGTATTGGTCGTCGCGATATCCGCTTGCGCGAGTATCCAGGCCCAGACAGCCCCGAGTCCCGCCGAGCCTGCCAACGCGTCGGTTGTCCCGAATACGGCGGCTGCCCCGAACGAGGAAGTTCTCGTGTTGTCGCCGTTCGAAGTCCAAGCCACCAGCGACACAAAAAGCTATAGTGCGGCGACCACGCTGGCCGGTAACCGACTCAGCACCGATCTGCGCGACATCGGCAGTTCCGTGACTGTGGTCACTTCGCAGTTTCTTTCGGACACCGGAGCGACCGACAACGCCTCGCTGCTCCAGCGCCTCGGCGGCACTGAAGTGGGTGGCGTATTTGGCAACTATGCCAGTCCCGGTCCCGGTACCAGCAGTGCGGTCCGTACCGAAGACACTATCAAACCGTCCGAGGACACCCGTATCCGCGGTCTCGCTGCTGCCGACAATACCCACGATTTCTTTGCCTCAGACATCCCATGGGACTCATATAATATCGACCGCATCGATATCTCACGCGGACCGAATGCAATTCTCTTTGGTGAAGGCAGTCCCGCCGGCATAATCAATGCCGGCTCCCGGGGTGCCGAATTTAACAATTCCGGAAACCTCGACTTGCGTTTTGGCAGCTGGGGCAGCACCCGCGAAAGCTTGGATCTCAATCAACAGATTGTGCCTGGCCAGGTCGCCTTCCGGCTCGACCTGTTGCGCGATCATGAAGAATTCGAACAGAAGCCGGCCTTTTCGAAGGACCAGCGCATATCCGGTGCACTCCGCATCGAACCCGATTTCCTGAACAAGAACGGAAATAGAACCATCATAAAGGCGAACTTCGAAGCTGGCCAGGTCGACTCCAACAATCCCCGCGCGCTTCCTCCGACGGACCACATTACTCCGTTCTTCAATCCCGCCGACACTGGAGCCTATCAGGCGGGACTGAATGGTTTGAATTCGTGGGTAACCGGCCTCCCCGCTAGTTACGTCGCCAGCGCTGCCAATGGTTATGCAGGTGCCGGCCGTGCCGGCAATTCGAATGACGATCCGTGGTTTACGAACGCCCAGGTCGGTAATGCCAGTTTTCCGTTAGAAGCCTTCCAGAACGGTTCCACCGTCGGTGCTGCGGGCCAGTACCGCTTCTCGTCCCTGCCTCAGCCTGGCCAGGCCAACAACCTCGGCTTGGTGTGGCCATATGGCGCGTTTCCGGGCGCCTGGCTTCACATAAACGGCGCAGGGTCGGAACCAATCTATGCCGGGCTGCCTTACGCCAACGGTGGTCTCTTCACGGATACCTCACTGACCAATCCTTCGGCCTTCAATTTCTACAAGAATCTGATCGACGGCTCCATGAAATCGGAGTGGCAACGTTTCTGGTCTGCGTCGGCGAACCTCACTCAAACCTTCCTCCATGACCAGGCTGGCTTCTCCCTTGATTACTACAAGCAGCACTACCAGGACGGCCAGATCAACCCCTTTGGCGGTGCCGTCCCCCTGTACATTGACGTCATGTCTACCAACAACGATGGAACGTCACTTGCAACCGCTAGCGCGAATCCGAACTATGGCCGCCCGTATGTCGAAAACAACGACAACGCAACTAATGACCAATATACCAGCAATCGCGAAGATACGCGCGCCACGGCCTTTATCACCCACAACTTCAAGAATGACGGCAGTGAATGGTGGCAAAAGCTGCTTGGCATCCAAACCCTGACCGGCTTGGCGGATAATGCGAAGCAAACAACGGACACCTTATCTTGGATGCAGTATGGTTATCTCGGCGCAAACACCGCTCTCGCCGCGACTCTCGGCGGGGGAGGCCAGAGCGGTGGTAACTTCTCAGGTGTAAACCCGCAACAGGTCATCTATCTAGGGCCCTCGTTGGTTGGCAAGTCGCTCTCAGGGGCTAATATTCCCAGGGTCACCGGCAACCCGACGATCGGAAGCCAACCGATCAATTACTTCGATTTCACCCCGAACCCGGCGAACTCATCGTTGAGCCCTACTAACCCTGCTTTCTACAACGGCTGGGCGGGCATGCAGACCCTGACAGTCACCGATTCTGAAGCCAACCCTTCCGTCAACCGCGACCTTTTGGCGACTTCCGATCGTATTACGCGCTCGGTGACCACCTCTCAGGCGTTGGTCTACGAAGGCAAGTGGCTGGATGACGCGATTGTGGGTATCTATGGCTGGCGCAAAGATATCAACACGAGCTATGCTAATTCCGCCAGCCTCGGCGATGCGAACGACGCGCAAAGCATCAACTTCAATAACGTCAATTTTTCAAACACAACACCGGGTCGTGTAGAAGTTCAATCCCGCTCCTACAGTGTCGTGGCTCACCTCGGAGAACTCCCTGGCCTGAGAGAGCCTGCCAGCAGACTTCCCTTCGATGTCAGTCTGTCCTACGGCGTCTCGAGCAACTTCGAGCCGGACTCAAGCCGCGTCAACATTAACGGGGATGCCGTCGGGCCTCCGGCAGGCAAGACCATCGAGCGTGGCATTATGCTCGAGACGCGTGACGGCAGGTTCGCCCTCAAGGTCAATCATTACGTGACCGACATCACGAACGGTTCGAATCCCAACGGTAGTTCCTTCGCCGCCGAGCTGGCCAATTTCGTTGGGTTCTCAGCGTACTACGGCAACGTGTTCTATTATCACACTGACCAGTCCACGCCGCTCCAAGCAGGACCCACGTCTGTTCAGGACGGCCATCCGGCCATCGGCCAGGCAGCCAATACCGGTGGTGTAAGCGGCTCGGGGTATTACTTCGAACCCATTAACGGTGTGGATACCTACACTCAGGCGATGGCGACTCTACAGGCTAACTCGACCGCCGCCACGCGGGCATGGGAGACCCAGCTTAACACCGATTTCCCCAATTTCTTTAAGAATTGGGGCATGAATAGCCTGTCTCAAGTGCAGGCCGGCCTTGTCCCGAGGAGTCAATTGCAGGGCCTCCCAGGCGAGCAGAACTTCGCGATTACCGAAAACTCCCAGTCCCAAGGCTGGGAAGTTGAGCTCGACGCCAACCCCACCAAGGCGTGGCGCATTTCACTCAACGCTACAGAAACGAATGCGGTCGTCTCACAAATCGGTGACGCGGCCTTGACCAAATTCATGGCGGAGACGGCGGCCTATGTTAAAGGCCCCGGCGGCTCTCAGCAGTGGTTCTGGGGAGAGAATATCGCCCCAAGCGTTCCTAACGTCGCCCAAGGCTACTATATCGCATACAACGGCCTTCCTGCGGTCGGCGGCGCTTACGCCCAACTCCAGCAGCAGCAAAACGTCGCGGTTGAGCAACTCGCCAAGTGGCGCTTCAATCTGACGACGAACTATGATTTCGATCACGGCTTCCTCAAAGGTGTTAACATTGGTGGTGGCGTGCGTTATACGGGCCGTGAGGTCATTGGCTATCCCCCGACTGGCGATCCCACGCTTCCGCCTCCGTACCTCCCCAACCTGGGCGCGCCAGAATATGCCGGGGCTCAGACCTACTATGACCTTTGGGTTGGTTATCACCATAAGCTCACGAACAAGATCGGATGGAATATTCAGCTCAACGTCTCAAACGTCGGCAGAGGGAATTATCTGATTCCGGTCAGCTATCAGGCACCGATAAACGGTGTGGCACAACCTGCGTTCTATCGTATCGGTCCGACGCAGCAGTTCACGGTCAAGAACGTATTCAGTTTCTGACCTCTTAGTCTCAAGAGCCGCGCCGGGCCATAGTAAGCCAGGCGCGAAATTCCATCAGGCGGTGCGCGACGACGGCTCAGATATCACAGTGCCGTTATGCCGCGCACCGTCTCGTTTTCAGCAAACCCTTCTTCTAGCACTCAAGTGGAATCAGCAAATGGCCAACCCGCCCCAATTGAACACGGCCGTCCATCGGCAGCCTCCGGCCTCGGCCACTCCGAAGAGTGCCATGGGGAACGCGGAGAGAGTGGGAGCCTCGGATTATGCTTTGAAGCGGCGATATTCGACATGGACGGCGTCGTCACTGATACGACGTCCGCGCACTCAGATGCCTGGAAGCAGATGTTTGATGAGTTTCTCCGGTTTCGGGCAGCGGGGAACAATGAGAGATTCTCCGAGTTTACCCGCGACAGAGATTATCTCGCATACGTAGATGGACGGCCCCGCTACAGCGGCGTCGAGGCATTCTTGAAGTCTCGGGGGATCGAACTCTCACGCGGAACGCCACATGACCTGCCGGGCCGTGAGACTGTTTGCGGCCTTGGAAATAAGAAGAACGCAATCTTCAACCAGATCATCGAAAGGGACGGGGTAAAGACGTTCGACTCCACGGTCTCGTTGGTTCGGGAAATGCGGCGGCACGGCATCAAGATTGGGTTGGCAACCTCGAGCTACAACTCCGAGGAGGTCTTGGGAAGGACGGGCACGGCGCATCTTTTCGAGACAGTCGTCGACGGTGTGCAGTCCGCGAGGCGCGGACTGAAGGGAAAACCGGAACCCGACATCTTCGCTGCCGCGGCTGCCAATTTGGGTGTATCGAACGCGCAAGCGATCGTCGTAGAGGACGCGATCTCCGGCGTCCAAGCAGGGGCGAAGGGAGGGTTCGCGCTCGTCATCGGGATCGCCAGGGGGGGCAATGCGTTCGAGCTCCAAAAAAACGGTGCCGACATGGTGGTCCAAGACCTTTCGGAGACCAGCCTTGAGCAAATCAACCGGCTCGTTCAGGACAAGCGCACTAACGTGAGGTGAATCATTCATCTGACGATAGGAACAACCCCATGCGCAAGAAACCCCTACTGAACTTTTGGCAGCTCTGGAACCTGAGCTTCGGCTACGTCGGCATCCAATTTGGCTTTGCCCTGCAGAATGCCAACGTTACCCGGATCTTTGAGACGCTCGGTGCGAAATTGGACAAGGTTCCTATCCTTTGGATTGCCGCCCCCGTCTCCGGATTGCTCGTGCAGCCGATTATCGGCTACATGAGTGACAAGACCTGGAACCGACTGGGGCGCAGGAAGCCCTACTTTCTGTTCGGGGCCGTGACGGCGTCGCTCGGGTTGCTCCTGATGCCGAATTCGCCAGCGCTGTGGTTTGCGGCCGGCATGCTGTGGATCCTGGACGCTTCCATCAATATCACGATGCAGCCCATGCGGGCCTTCGTGGGCGACATGCTCCCTGACGAGCAGCGAACCACCGGATTTGCGGTCCAGACTTTCTTTATCGGCACCAGTTCCGTCGTGGGCTCGATTCTGCCATACCTGTTGACGAATTGGTTTCACGTCGCAAATACGGCACCCGAGGGACAGCTACCCGCCTCGGTTAAGTTATCGTTCTATCTGGGCGGCGTGGTGTATCTTCTGGCCGTCCTGTGGACCATTTTCTCGGTGAGGGAATATTCGCCGGAGGAACAGGAATCGTTTCATGCTCGGGCGGCCGGTGGCGAGAGCCATGCGGAGCCCGACATCAATCTCGATACAAAGAAGTACTACGGCGTCGGCACCCTTCTGCTTTTGGGCGGCGTGGTCCTCAGCTTTGTCATCCGAGAGCTGTCGTGGGACAACGGCCTCTACATCCTTTCCTTGGGCGCCAGCTTTTACGGCGTGGCGCAGATTATTGCGGCAAAGCGATGCGCGGCCGGGAAGAAACGAGGGCTCGTGGAGTTGGTATACGACCTCAACAACATGCCCGGAGCAATGACCCAGCTGTCGATCGCCCAAATGTTCACCTGGTTTGCGCTGTTCGCCTTCTTCATTTATGCCACTCCGGCCGTAGCCAGCTATCAATTTGGGAGCACCGATCCGCGCAGCGAAGTCTACAATACGGGCGCCAATTGGGTGGGGGTGTTGATGGCCGTTTACAACGGCGTGGCGGCGCTCGCGGCGTTCCTTCTGCCCGTGATGGCAAAGCGCACCAGTCGGGTGACGACGCACGTTGTCTGCCTCGTTATCGGCGGAATCGGATTGTGCTCAATGCACCTCTTCAAGCAGCCGCATATGCTTCTCGTCTCGATGGCGGCTCTGGGCATCGCCTGGGCGAGCCTCTTGACGATGCCGTATGCGATCCTCAGCAGCATCGTGCCCTATCAGAAGATGGGCGTGTATATGGGCATGTTCAACCTCTTCGTCGTGATCCCGCAAATTCTGGCCGCCGCGCTGCTGGGTTTGTTGGTCCGCACCGTGTTTCATGGCCAAGCCATGGACGCAATTTTTTTGGGCGGAGTTTCGATGATCGCCGCCGCGGCGCTCATGCTTCGGGTCAAGGACGAGCCGACACCCGGGTAACACTTTATGAAGGATCTCTGGTCGATAAGCACAACCGAACATGCCGATGGCAAGGAGACCATTATGCGCCGCGGCAATGTCTACCAGATTGCCAATGGCTACATGGGCTATCGCGGTACCCTTGATGAATTTGGTTCCAGGCAGTTGGTGGGAATCACTCTTGCGGGGATCTTCGACCGCGTCGGCTCGGCTTGGCGCGAGCCGGTCAATGCCCCGAATGGCGGTTTCACAATCGTTTCGCTTGGCGGCTTGGAACTTTCCGCCCTGGGGGGCAAGGTTGCGCGGCACCGGCAGACGCTGCGGTTTGACAATGCGTTGTTTGAAAGGTCGACGGTATTTGCGGCCAAGGGGACGAACCTGAATATCAGGTCAGCGCGCTTCCTGAGCGCCGTATCGCCGAACTTGGGAGTCATCAGGTTCGCCGTCACTTGCAACAAGGCGGCAAACGTTACAATCCGCACGGGAATCGATGGCAACATATGGGACCTGAATGGACCGCATCTGCTCCGACTTTCGGCAGAAAGGAGAGAGGAGGTCCTGCTGGTGCAGGGCTTCACTAATGAGTTGTCGAAGCGCGTTGTTGTCGCCGAGACCGCTGACATAGGTTTCGGCGATGTAGCCTACGAATCCAAGGGCAACCGGAACCTACGAGTGGTAAGATTTCGCGCCGAGGCGGGAAAGACCTACACCTTCCACAAGTATTTCGCGGTGTTCACGGATAACGACGCTGTCCAGGGGCCGACTGTTGAGGCGGCGATCGAGGCCGTCCAGCTGGCGAAGTCCCTTGGCTACGAAGCCTGCCTGGAAAGGCACAATGCCAAATGGAGGGAAAAGTGGAGCCGGAGCGATGTGACCATAAAGGGCGACGACGAAGCGCAGCTGGCGTTGCGTTACAGCATTCTTCAGTTGCTGATGGTGGCCCCGGTCAGAGGCAGCGCCAACTCCATACCGGCGCGTGCGTTATCGGGCCAAGTCTACAAGGGAGCGATTTTCTGGGACACGGAGATGTTCATGTTCCCGTTCTTCGTCCATACCTGCCCGGAGAAGGCCGTCGAGTTGATGCGATATCGAATCAAGACCCTCGACGGAGCCCGAAGGAAGGCAAAATCGGAAGGATTGGGCACCCGTGGCGCATTTTACGCCTGGGAGAGCCAGGAGACCGGTGACGACGCCTGCACGTATTTCAATATCGGGGATCCGTTCACCGGAAGGGCGCTGCGGACCTATTTCCGCGACAAGCAGATTCATATCAGCGGCGACGTGGCCATCGCCATGTGGGACTACTTCCGGCTGACGGGCGACGACACGCTTTTGCTGGAGGGTGGGGCCGAGGTAATCCTTGAATGCGCTCGGTTCTTCTACTCGTCCGCCTACTACAAGAGCGAAAAGCGGCGTTACGAGATCTTAGATGTGATTGGTCCGGATGAATATCATGAGCGAGTTAACAACAACGCGTTCACCAACATGGTGGCCAAGGAGACCTTCAATATAGCCATTGCGGCTGTTGACTATCTCCGCCGGAGCCATCCCAAGGAGTTGCGCGCCCTACTCAGAAAACTTCGCATAGAGCGTGAGTTGTCGGATTTTCGCGACGCAGCCCGCCGGCTTTTTGTTCCAAGCCCGGATTCAAAGACGGGAATTATCGAGCAATTCGACGGCTATCTGGGGCTGAGAGACTCCTCCGTCGAGGAGCTCAAGGCCCGAATGATTCACCCCAATGAATACCTAGGTGCAGGGCAGGGGCTGGCTGTGCCGACCAAGATAATCAAGCAGGCGGACGTGGTGATGATGCTCAATCTCTTCAGGACCCGTTTTTCCGCCAAGATAAAGAAGGCAAACTGGGAGTACTACGAGCCGCGCACCGAACACGGTTCTAGCTTGAGCGCCTGCGCCTATGCCATGGTTGCGGTCGAATTCGGCAATCTCGACTTCGCATACAAGTATTTCCTTAAGACGGCTAAGATCGATCTTGAGGCCAAGTACAAGGTGTATGTGGGAAGCGTTTTCATGGGTGGATCTCACCCCGCCGCGAACGGCGGCGCGTGGATGACGGCAGTCTTAGGATTTGGCGGAGTGCAAGCGGATGAGAAAAGGATCACAGTCAATCCGCGACTTTGTCGGAAGTGGAAGCGCCTTCAGTTTCATCTCGCCTACAAGGGAGACGATTTCCAAATGAGTATAACGAAATCCTCGGTGAGTGTCGCGTCCTCGAAAGCGAACGCACGCGCAAGGACTATGGTTGTGGCGGGGTGTCCTGTGAAATGTGAGCCCGGTAAAGTGGTGACGATCAATTACCGGCGGGCGAGATAGTTTTGCCCTCCAGGGCGAGTTTCCGTACTCAAACACCCACCCCTATGGCCCGATCTCTCGTAAGGCGCGTTCTCATCTTCTTATCGTCCGTCTGCGCGTACGGAGCGTCGGCCAGTGTCGGTGCAGATTTGCCTTGGACCACCTACGAGGCCGAGGCCATGAAAAGCACCGGGCTAGTTCTTGGTCCCAAATACGATCCAAACCGGGTCGAGACCGAGTCGTCCGGCGAGAAGTGCGTGAAGCTCGTGGGCGCCGGGGAATACGTGGAGTTCACCGCCGTAGCGAATGCCAACGCTATGGTGATCCGCTACAGCTTGCCGGATGCAGAGCAAGGAGGCGGAACTGACGCGAATCTCGACCTATTCGTCAATGGACGAAGGGTGCGGGAGCTGGCCCTTACCTCCAGATTTTCATGGCTTTACGGAAGTTATCCGTTTTCCAATAATCCCGGAGAAGGGAAGCCGCGCAATTTCTACAACGAGCTCCGTATCAAGGGCCTAGACCTCGCCAGAAACGATGTCATTCGACTGCAGCGAGCCGCAGGTGGGGCGGCCTATTGCATAGTCGATCTCGTCGATCTTGAGAGCATACCAGCACCGCTGCCCGCTCCCGAGAATTCCATGAGCGTCCTCGAATTCGGGGCGGACCCGGGCGGTGAGAGGGACGCAACAGATGCCCTGCGGAAATGCGTGGCGGAAGCTCGAAGACAGGGGAAGCCCATCTGGGTGCCTGCCGGCGAATTCAAATTGACCGGCGAGATACTGGTCCCGTCCTCCGTTACCATTCAGGGCGCCGGCATATGGCACACGAGCTTTGTCGGTGACGCGGCCCTTTACGGCCAGCCAATGCGGCGCATCCGGTTCAAACTCTCCGGCAGCCAAATCCATTTGGCCGATTTTTCAATCGTTGGCAGGTTGAACTACCGTAACGACTCTGAGCCGAATGATGGGATCGTGGGAGCGGGCTGCGAAGACTCTTCCATATCGAACGTCTGGCTCGAACATACCAAGGTCGGCGTCTGGATATATAACGGCGTGAACCTTTTGATCGAAGGCTGCCGTTTTCGCAATCTGATCGCGGACGGTGTGAACCTCTGCGTCGGTACGAGCGGAACAATCATTCAGAACTGCTCCGCCCGTGGCACTGGTGACGATTGTTTCGCAATCTGGCCCGCAGCCCTGGACCAGGGCTTTATTGGAAAAGGGCCGAAGTCGGGTAATAACGTGATTCGCCGCTGCACGGGTCAACTTCCGTTCCTCGCGAATGGCGGCGCGATATACGGCGGGGCCGGCAACCGCATCGAGGACTGCCAGTTCACCGACATCACCACCGGGTGCGGCGTTCTGATAAGCACGACATTTCCGACCTCCGATGAGAAGCTCGGGATAGACAACAACTTCAGCGGCACGACTGTCGTTAAGAACTGCGACCTGCTGCGTTGCGGCGGCTATGATCATAGCTGGGCCTGGCGCGGTTCGCTTCAGGTCTGCATGGATCGCCGCAGCATATCGGGGCTCACCGTCAGTCACGTGTCCATACAGGACAGCATCTCAAGTGGCATTACTATCGTGGCACCAGGAAGCCCAAAAAATGAGGGCACGCTCTCCGGTGCGGTGTTCGAAGCGGTGAATATCAGCAACTCGGGAATCGGTGGGTCGCCGCACCATGACCTTTGGATCCGCGGGGATGCATTTGGGGGCGTTGCCCTCAGGGAATCGGCTATTGCCGACATAAAGAACGATTCCAGCCATTTCAGGCTTCTCGATCAATGAGCCGGATTTGCAGGTGCCATTCACCTGCTCCGCAGTAGTCTGCGCAATCCGGAGCATCTGAAGAAGCTCGTTGGCCGCTGAGCGTCCCTCTGGTCCAACGGCAAACTTGCTATGAGGAGGAAAGCCTAAGGCTTCCGATCCTTCCAGAACTACCGCCTGCGCGTAGTCGCTCGGTGCGGCTAACCCAAACCATCATCCCATCCATCAACGCCTGTCCCCAATCTTTTTCCTAGACCCTGTCTGCTAACGACAAATGACTTACGGTGGCGTTTCACGTGGACTCGAACCCAGGTAGACACTACCCGTTATTGTAGATCAACCGCTTACCTGTTCTCGCTCTGAGAGCGGATGGTAGTTGCTTCTGTAAACACTCAAGCTGTTGCCAGCCCTGTTGCCAATGCCCTCAGCTGCTTCTAAGAACAGCTCCAATGGTACGATCCCACGACAAGATGCTGCACCGACTTCAGAAGGAGTCATTCAGCTATTTTGATCGTGAATACAATCCATCCAATGGATTGGTGCGTGACAAGACCGAGGGGATATCACCTTCAAGCATTGCCGTGACAGGCTTTTCGCTTGCGGCCTACATCGTCGCAGTCGAACGCGGCTTCATGAGCCGAAACGAAGCGCTAAGACGCGCATTGACCGTAGTCAGGTTCTTTGCCGGAAGCTCGCAAGGCGCGGAAACTGACGCGACTGGCTATCGCGGCTTTTACTATCATTTTCTAGATATGGAAAAAGGCAGGCGCGCCCGGGCATGCGAACTGTCCACGATAGACACGGGGTTCTTGATTTTGGGAATGCTTGTCGCTGCCGAATATTTTTCCGGAGCGAACGCTCGGGAGCGGGAGTTGCGCGAACGCGTCGGCGAGCTTTACCAACGAGTGGAGTGGGATTGGGCCTGCAACCGCGCGCATACCTTAAGTCACGGGTATTCCCCTGAAAAGGGTTTCTTGAAATATCGCTGGCGGGGGTACAACGAGGGATTGCCACTGTATCTCTTGGCCCTTGGTTCGGCGGCACATTCTTTATCAGAGGAGAGCTACATTGCATGGACGCGAACCTATCAGTGGCGATGCGTTTATGGGTACGAGTATCTTTACGCCGGGCCGCTGTTCATTCACCAGTTCATGCATGCTTGGATCGATTTTCGCGGACTGCAGGACGACTTCATGATGGAGAAGTCCATAGACTATTTTGAGAACAGCCGCCGCGCCACCTATGTTCAGCGGGAATACTGCCGGAGAAATTCACGAGGCTTCGAGTGTCGCTCAGAGCTGAGCTGGGGCATAACCGCTTGCGACGGTCCCGGACCCTCTGAGCGCCGAATAAAGCACCGAAAGATGCGCTTTTTCGGTTACCATGCGCGTGGAGTTCCTTTTGGGCCGGATGACGGGACGGTCTCAGCGGGAGCAGCTGTGGCGTCGCTTCCGTTCGCGCCGGAGATTGTGCTGCCGACGATTGAATATTTTCTGAATACTGAAGTAGGGAGACGCACCTCGTGTGGATTCGCCGCTTCGTTCAATCCTATGTTCGGTCAATCAACCCCTCAGGGTTTTTGGCGGTCGGAGCATCAATATGGCTTAAACCACGGCCCGTTGATCCTTATGATAGAAAATTTCCGGTCTGGCCTGATTTGGAGCCTGATGCGAAAATGTCAGCCAATCAGAAGGGGACTACAGCGCGCCGGGTTTTCAGGAGCATGGCTATCGTCCGGGATCAGGTAGCTGCCAAGCGAAGACTACTACAGAAGAGCGACCAGGGCCGGTATGTTAAGGCACAATCGCCAACTTATCGCGCTGCTGTTGCCAGTTCTGTTGCCAGCCGGAAAATAAGAAACCCTCAACTCATTCGAGGTGCTGGTGCTTCTGAGTTGGCGTCCTCACGGGGACTTGAGCCCCGGTTCACGCAGCCCGATATTGCAAACTAACCGCTTACGTGGTTTCGCACTGAGAGCAGGCAGTAGTTGCTTCTGCAAACACTCAAGCTGTCGCCAGCCGCACGGTCTTAGACCGAAATGGGTGTTACGGGGCCGGAATCACTACGCTGGTAGAGTGTCACCTCACGATTCCCGCGACGAGACACGCACCGCTATCTTCGCCTACTTCGAGTGTGCTAGAACCGGACCCGGCTCCATTGGGGACCATAACGAGATGTTATAAGAAGTCACGAAGCAGGATATATGCGGGTTATACCCCAACGACGGGAATGAGATCGTAGTGTAGGGTCGAACGACGCCGAGATTCGGCGGAAATCCGGAACGTCACGAATCAAAGAACCTCATCATCGTGAACAACAATCGAACTGATGGGTTTGGAGCAGGCATGACCGGTAAACTGGGCAAACGGGTAGCGGAATTATGAAAACTCAGCATTTCTTTATTAATCTTACTCAACGCCCACCCCGGAGCTTTCGCGTTCGTTTGGGCAACTACGTGGCTTTGGCACGCATGCTCGACAAGGGCCGGGCGACCCTGGCAAGGAAGAATGGCGAATATATATACAATTCCCCAACCGACCAACGTCTGGTGCAATTTCTTGGCTTCGATCCGAAAGCCTTGTTGAAGAAATTGGCAAGCGGCAAAGGTGACGGGGAAATGCTTGAATGGGTTCAGGCCCATTCCAAGACCCCGCGTTCTCCATGGGAAATCGAGGCCTGGTCCGCATATATGGACAAACGCGCGCCGGACAGCGATGCCGAGACACTTGCGTTCTTTGCCGAACATTTAGGCCGGCTTTCCAAAACCCGGGAAGACATCAAAACCTTCTTCGAGTTCGGCGAACTCGATGACTATGTCAGCTTTGGAGGAAAGGCGTAAACCGCTCATTATTCCGGATAACGAAGAACAAAAATATGAGTGATAACCATGTTCAGGTGGTGAAGGATTTTTTTGCAGCAATGGGCCGCGGCGACGAGAAGGGCCTGCGGGCGTTGTCCGCCAAAGACATTGAGTGGATCATTCCGGGCGAGGACTGGCCGTTGGCCGGTACGTACCGCGGGTACGCGGGATTGGCGGATTTGCTTCAGAAATCGGAGATGCTGGAAACGTCAACAAGGCTCCTCGAATTCGTTGCGCAGGGAGACCGGGTTCTGGTCATCGGTTTTGCCAAGGGAAAAATCATAGCCACGAATGGAACGTTCAGGGACGATTGGATCTTCGCCATCACCGTTCGGAACGGAAAACTGACGAACATCCGGGAGTATATCGACACGCAAGCACTGGCGCGGGCCTCCGAGATGAGTCGTGGTAATGAAGAAATCATTAGGAAACTCTATGCTGTCGGAGAGGGGCCGGGAATGGATACCAAGAAATTTGTCTCCTTTTTCTCGAAGGAGGGATACATGTGCGACGTTTCTTCTGGAACAAAGTTTCGCGGGAAGGCCATTGGCTCCTCTATAGCCGGCCTCGCT
>Ga0265336_10000274_pt1 | contig 36140 bp, 30 predicted proteins | sample 42119metaG_FD_193583 | JGI IMG/M metagenome (GOLD analysis project Ga0265336, IMG submission 193583) | Rhizosphere microbial communities from Carex aquatilis grown in University of Washington, Seatle, WA, United States - 4-21-19 metaG | ecosystem: Host-associated > Plants > Roots > Rhizosphere...
GGCGCGCGACGGGCGCGGGCGGCGTCGCGGCCACGTCCTCGGCGACGGCGGCAGTCGGCGCGGCGGCGACAGCGGCGACGGGCGGCACGGCCGCCGGCGCGGGCGACCACAGCCGCACGCCCATCGCGGCCAGCATGCGGCGTTGGCGTTCGCTCCAGCTCATGCCTCGTCCCGGGTGTCGACCTGCCGGGTCATCAGGATGGCGTCCTCGCGCTGGCCGGCGGGCGCGGGGTAGTAGTCGCGCCGGCGTCCGGCCTCGGCGAAGCCCTCGCGCTCGTACAGGGCGCGCGCCCGCGCATTGCTCTCGCGCACCTCCAGCCACACCGCCTTCGCGGCGAAGCTGGTGCTCAGCGCGTAGAGCTCGGCCAGCAGGCGGCGCGCATGGCCCTGCCCCTGGTGGCGCGCCGCCACGGTCACGTTGAGCAGGTGCATCTCCTCGAAGCCGGGCATCGCCACGAAGTAGCCGACGAGTTCGCCGTCGGCGGCCACCAGCGCGCGCGCCAGGTAGCCGGCCGCGAGCGAGTCGATGAAGTTGCCGCGCGTCCACGGGAAGGTGTAGGCCTGCACCTCGATGGCGAGCACGGCGTCGAGCAGCTCGATGGTGACCGGCCGCAGGGTCGGGGCGGCGTCGCCGCGGGGCGCGATCTCGGAGCGGACGGCGCTCATGTTGCAACCTCCGTCCTGTGGACTGCGGTGGGAGCGCCTTTCGGAGCGGCCGTTCCTGCGCTCATTCCCGCGCTCCCGCCGCCGCGTCGCGCAGGGCCTTCGCGGCCTCGCGTTCAGCCGTGGTCTGGGCGACCTTGTCGCGCAGGTAGACCGGCAGGGCCTGGTCGGCCGGCACGCCGTCGCCGCGCGCGAAGCCGGCCGCGGCCAGCCAGCCCAGGGCCGCGGCGCGGCCGTGCTCGGTGGGCGCGCGGCGCGCGGCGCCGGTGCGCAGGCGCTCGCCGAATGCGTCGAGCGCCGAGCCGGCGACGAAGGCCGGCGGCGCGTCCTGCCAGCGCGCGTGCAATGCGTCCGGCGTGGTCAGCGCCGGCGCGACCAACGCGTGCCAGCCGGCGTCGCCGGCGTCGCGGTAGCAGCCCGCGTAGATCTCGTCCATGCGCGCGTCCATCGCCACCCACACCACGGAACCCGCGGCCAGGCCGGCCGCGCGGGCGGCGTCCTCGGCGACGATGGCCAGGCTGTCGACCGGCACCACGGGCACGTCCTGCCCGTACGCCAGGCCCTGGGCGACGGCGCAGGCGGTGCGCAGGCCGGTGAAGCCGCCGGGGCCGCGGCCGAACGCGATCGCGTCGAGGTCGGCGAAGGTCCAGCCCAGGCGCTGCAGCAGCGCCATGAGCATCGGCAGCGCCTGCGCGGACGCGGCGGCGCCGCCGACCAGGTCCAGGGCCTCGATGCGGCAGCCCGCGCGCGTGGGCGCCGCGCCCGGCGCACGGCCGTCGTCGATGGCGGCGAGCGCCAGCCGTTCGGTGGCGCTGTCGATGGCCAGCAGCCTCACGCGCGCGTCCCGGCCCGGACGAAGGCGAGCGCGAGGTGCGGCGCCGGGGCGGCGTCGCGACGGGAAAGGGAGATCGTCCGGGACATGGCAAAGAGTGTAGCCGTGCGATCATCGTCCGCCCCTGCCCGAACCCCGCCATGCCGCACGCCACCGCCTCGAAGTTCCGGCTCGCCGCCCTCGCCCTGCTGGCCGGTGCGCTCGCCGATCCCGCCCGCCCGGCGCCCGCGTCCGCACCCCCCTGGACGCTGCCGCCGGCCATCGCCACGGCGCTGGACAACGCGCACGTGCCCGCGAGCGCCCTCGCGCTGTGGGTGCAGCCGGTGGACGCGGCCACGCCGTCCTGGGGCTGGAACCCCGACTTCGGCGTCAACCCGGCCTCGGTCTTCAAGCTCGTGACCACCAGCGCGGCGCTGGACAGGCTGGGCCCCGCCTGGACCTGGAAGACAGGGGTCTACCTCACCGGCCCCGTGCGCAACGGCGTGCTCGACGGCTCGGTGGCGATCGTCGGCGGCGGCGATCCCAGCCTGGTGATGGAGCGCGTGTGGCTGCTGCTGCGCCAGTTGCGCGACGCGGGCGTGCGCGACATCCGCGGCGACATCGTGCTGGACCGCAGCGCGTTCGCCGCCGCCACGCGTTCGCCGGCCGATTTCGACAACGCCCCGTCCGAGCCTTACAACGTGCTGCCCGACGCGTTGCTGATGAACTTCCGCGCCGTCACGCTGAGCTTCCATCCCGACCCGTCCGCAGGCGTGGCCCGCGTCACGGCGCAGCCGCCGCTCGCGGGCCTGGCGATCGCGGCCCGGGTGCCGCTGGCCAAGGGCCCGTGCGACGACTGGCGCGGCGCGCTGCGACTGGCCGCCGACGACCCCGCGCGCTGGCGTTTCGCCGGCGCCTATCCGGCCAGCTGCGGCCCGCGCAGCTGGCCGCTGGCGTACCCGGATCCGGCGAGCTACGAGCGCCGGTTGGTGGGCGCGCTGTGGCGCGAGGCCGGCGGCCGGCTGGCGGGCCAGGTGCGCGACGGCACGCTGCCCGAAGGCGCCGTGCCGGCCTTCACGTTCGAGTCGCCACAACTCGCGCAGATCCTGCGCGACATCAACAAGTACAGCAACAACACGATGGCCGAGCAGCTGTTCCTGACGCTGGCCGCCAACGCGGCGCCGGCGCCCGCCCCGTCCGCCTCCGCCGCGAGCCCGGAGCAGGCCCGCGCCACGCTCACGCAATGGTTGCACCAGCGCCTGGGCGCGGCCGCCGACGGCGTCGTCGTGGTCAACGGCTCGGGCCTCGCGCGCGAGACGCGCATCAGCGCGCGCATGCTGGGACAGCTGCTGCAATCCGACTGGGCCAGCCCGACGATGCCCGAGCTGCTGAGCTCGCTGCCCATCGTCGGCGTGGACGGCACGCTGCGCAGGAGCACCGCGCCGGCCGGCCGCGCGCACCTGAAGACGGGTTCGATGCGCGAAGTGCTGGCCGTGGCCGGGTACGTGCTGGCCGACAGCGGCCGCCGCTACATCCTGGTGGCGGTGGTCAACGACCCGAACGCCGGCGCCGCGCGTGCGGCCCTGGACGCGACGATCGCCTGGGTCGCGCACGATCCGGCGCACCCGTCCGGCACGCCCTGACGCGACGCCGCCCGCGCACCTTGCGGTGGGCGGGCGGCGCGTGGACCGGCGTCTCAGCCGGCGTTCAGAACGTGTAGCCGATCGACGCGTTGACGGCCACCGGGTTCAGCTTGGCCGACGTGGTCTGGCCGGTCGACAGCGTCGCCTTGGTGCTGATGAAGGTCTTGAGCACGGCGGCGTCGATGAACCAGTGCTTGTCGATCTTGAAGTTGCCGCCGACCTGCACGGTGCCGCCCCATTCGGTGTCGCCGCCGATGGTGGTGGGCGGGCCGCCCGGGTTCGTGACCGCCGTCAGCGCGGCCGAGCCCTTGGTGCCGTAGAACTTCGCGAAGGTCGGGCCGGCGCCGATGTACGGGCGGAACGGCGCGTCGGGGGCCAGGAAGCGGTACTGCAGCAGCACCGTGGGCGAGATCTGGTGGACGCTGCCGATCTTGCCGACGCCGGCCACGGCGCCCGCGCCGACGATGTCGTGCTTGTAGGGCAGGCCGCCCAGCGCCTCCACCGAGATGTCGTCGGTGATCATGTACGTCGCGGTGAAGAACAGCGCGCTGGCGGACTTGATGTCGATCTTGGAGCCCGGCAGCGACGGCGCCGTGAGGTCGTCGCTCTTGACCTTGGGCATGATCTTGTTCCAGCCCACCTTGACCATGATGTCACCGGCGACCTGGGCTTGCGCTGCGCCCGTGCCGCACACGGCGGCTGCGGCGACGAGAGCGTAGGCAATGGATTGCTTCTTCATGAATGTGTCCTTGCGTGAGTCTCGAGCGCCGGCTTACAGCCAGCCCTTGATGGCCAGCTGCTCGCCGACGAGCTCGGCAAGCAGGCGATAGCCATAGGGGGTCGGGTGGACGGAGTCCGCGAACAGGTACGTGTTGGCGGCAGTGGCCGGGTTGGTCAGCGGGGTCGGCGTGACCGCGGCGATCAGCGTCGCCTTCGTGCACACCAGCGAGCTGCTCGACGTGCAGGCCGCCGTGTCCACGTTCGACAGGCCGTACTGCGCCGGGTTCGCCACTTCGTCCTCGATCGCCTTGAACGAGTCGATGTACAGCAGCGAGGCGCTGGGCGTCAGCTTCGCGGCGAGCTCGTCGTTGTAGGCCTGCACCAGCTGCTTGGTCAGCGCCTGGCCCGAGGCCCCCGACGCGATGGCGCTGGGCGTCACGCTGATGTCGGGCACGTTGATGACGACCACGTGGGTGGCGCCCTTGCCCAGGATGTTGGTGTTGATGTCCGCGGCCAGCTGGTCCGCCGCCGTGGTCATCGCGGTCACCGCGCCGCCGATGGCCGTGGCGGCGGGCACGCCGCCGGCGATCTGCGCCTCGACGGTGGCGATGTTGATGAACACGTCGTTGGCGCCCGCGAGCACGGTGACGAGCGCGGACGGCGAGAACGTCGCCGAGACATGCGTCAGGTAGTTCTGGATCTGGTCATGCACCGGCACGGTCAAGGCGCCCAGCGCGTTGCCGTAGGTGGACGGAACGCCGGCGGTGACGAGCAAGGCGTTGCCCGGACCGACAGGATTGGTCACGCGGGCGCCGCCCTGGGCGTAGTTCAGGCACGCCGTCGCGCCGGTGTCGTGGAACACCGCGGGGACGGGCGGCACGTTGACGATCGCCTGGATGGTGTTCAGGCCGGTCTCGGCCGCGCACGGCTTGGCCAGTTGCAGCTGGGCGGCCAGGAACTCGGTCCAGTTCGTGTTGAGCAGGCCCGTGGCGCCCGCACCGTTGATCGAGAAATAGCCGCCGCCTTGCAGGGCGACCGCGCCGACGGCGTAGCTGCCGACGTCGCTCAGGCTGTCGCCGAAATTGACCATCTGGGTGAAGGCGAAGCGCGGCGACTGGTCGCCGGCCTCGTTGCCGCCGCAGCCAGCCAGGAAGGCCAGGGCCGCAACGGCCGTGGTCAGGATTTGGAACTTCTTCATGTGCACCTCGCCAAACGAAGAGACAAAAACAATTAATCGAACGGTCGTTCGATTTGCTCAAACTATACGCAAGCGGGGTGTCGCGGGCCTCGGGGACTAACCCTGTCGGCGCCGCGCAAACAACACAACAAATGCGCGCCTTGGTGAAGCGGCGACGTTATGTCGACCACGGCCCCGTGGGAACAGGAGAAAGCCCTCGCATGACGGTTGCGTCGTGCGAGGGCCACAGGGCGCGACGAATCGCGCAAGTCGGCGCGGAGTCTCCCGTCAGAACGGGTTGGAGTGCGCGCGGCTGACGGCCTGGCTGCCGATCTGCGACTGCAGCGTGTAGCCCAGGTGCGTGGCGTCGGCCCACATGAAGGCGGACGTGGCAGGCTGGCCCGTCAACGGGTCGTTGCGCAGCGTGTCGGTGGTGCAGGTGGGCAGCGGCGCGGTGTCGAGGCAGCCGTAGGTCTGGTTGGGCAGTTGGACCAGGCCGTACGAGCTGGGGCTGCGCGTCGCGTTGCGCACCAGGTCGTCGACCAGCACGAGGCCGATCTTGCTGCCGTCGTTGACGATGTTGCTGCGCAGGCCGAGATTGAACTGCGTGCTCATGTCCGACAGCAGCTTGATGCGGTCGAAGTCCCCCCGCTGCGATTCCGTAAACGCAAAGGGGGTATAGCTCATGTCGGGGATCGTCAGCAGGATCACCTTGGCGCCGGCGGCCGCGATCGCGTTGACGGTGTTGGCCAGGGTCGTGCCCTGGGCCTTCATGTCCTCGAGCAGCACGGTCTCGTCGCCGGTGCCGTTGGCCTGGTATTCGTTGAGCACGTCGTGCATGCCGACCCAGATCGTGACGATGTCGTTGCCGTTGAACGTGTCGCCGGCCTGGAACGCCGCCACCTTCTGCACGACGTCGTCCACCGTGGCGCCGACCTTGGTCAGGTCCACCGCGTCGGTCTCGAACGCGGCATTCACGTTGCAGTCGGCGTAGACCAGCGAGTACGAGTTGGCGAGCGCCTGGTTCCAGATGGGCAGCTGCGTGCAGTCGAGCTGCAGCGTGGCCGACGAGATGCCGTTGATGCTGTACTTGAGGCCCTGCGCGCCTTCGAAGCGGCTGCTCTCGTCGCCGAAGGTCAGGATGCGCGCGGGGACGAAGGTCGTGGCCTGGTAGGTGCCGCCGCCGCACGAGGCGAGCGCGGCCAGTGCGCCGAGCGCGGCCATGCCTGACGCCGCTCGCTTGGCGACGCGGACCAGGTATTGTTGGAAAGGCATTCGTTCTCCCTGTTGGAATCGGCTGGATTCCGGCCGCTGGCGGGCAGGCCGGAGTTGGATGTCTAGGCAGCGGCCGCGCGCTGCAAGCGGTCGCGCACGCCCTCCCACGCCGGAGCGTCGGGGGGGGTCTCGACCCAGATCAGAGTGGCGCCGGTGCTGTCGAGTTCACGCAGCGCGGAAAAAAGTTCGCGCGCCGCGGCGATCGGATCGTCCGGCATCGCGCGGTAGGCGCGCACCGTGCGCCCGGGCGTGACGGTGCGGAAATATACAGCGACCGGGTTAACGCTTGTTTTCGCGAGCACGCCCAGCGCCGTGCGCAGCTGGTCGGCAGGCATCAGGCGTACCTTGGCGCGCGGCGCGTAGTGCGCCTCCAGCGTGCCCGACGCGCGCGGCGCATCGGCGCCCGCCTCGCGCAGCGGGTGACCGAGCACGGCCTCCAGCCGTTCGCGGTCCAGCACCCCCGGCCGCAGCAGCGCCGGCGCGCCGCGGCTGCAGTCGACGATGGCCGACTCGATGCCCGCCTCGCAGGCACCGCCGTCGACGATGGTGAACGCGTCGCCGAACTCCTCGAACACGTGCGCGGCGGTCGTCGGGCTGATGCGGCCGAAGCGGTTGGCGCTCGGGCCGGCGACGCCGGCCACGCCCAGCGCGGCCGCGGCGTCGAGCAGCGCGCGGGCCACGGGATGCGCCGGGCAGCGCAGGCCGATGCTGGTCTGGCCGGCCGCCGCGGCGGTGCCCATGCCCGAACGGCGCGGCACGATCACCGTCAGCGGGCCCGGCCAGAAGGCGTCGACCAGCTTCTGGGCCGCTGCCGGCCACTCGGCCGCGAACGCGCGCGCCGCAGCGACGTCGCTCACATGGACGATCAGCGGATGGTCGGCGGGCCGGCCCTTGGCAGCGAAGATCCTCGCGACGGCCTCGTCGTCGTCGGCACGCGCGCCCAGGCCGTAGACGGTCTCGGTAGGGAAGGCCACCAGCTCGCCCGCGGCCAGTTCGGCCGCGGCGCGCTGCAGGGCCACCGTGTCGTCGCCGTTCGCCAGGGCCATCAGAATCCCTGCAGGCCCAGCACCGCGGCGGCCGCGTTGGCGCGTTCGCGCGCGAGCGCGGGCGTGGCCGCCGTGACGGTGAGGTGGCCCATCTTGCGGCCGGCGCGCGCCTGCTTCTTGCCGTACAGGTGCAGGTGCATGCCCGGCAGGGCCAGCAGCGCGCCCCAGTCGGGCTCGCGCTCGTGGCCGCTGGTGAACCACAGGTCGCCCAGCAGGTTGACCATCTCGCACGGCGAGTGCTGGCGCGGCGTGACCAGCGGCAGGCCGGCCAGCGTGCGCACCTGCAGCTCGAACTGCGACAGGTCGCAGGCGTCGATGCTGTAGTGGCCGGAGTTGTGCGGACGCGGCGCCATCTCGTTGGCCACCAGCGCGCCGTCCTCCAGCACGAAGAACTCGACGCACAGCACGCCGACATAGGCCATGGACTCGGCGATGGCCGTGGCGCGCGCGATGGCCTGGTCGGACTGCGACTGCGTCACGTCGGGCGCCGGCACCGTGGTCAGCGCGAGGATGCCCGACCGGTGCAGGTTCTGCTGCACCGGCAGGTGCACCCGCGTGCCGTCGGCGCCCCGCGCCACGATGATGCTCAGCTCGTACTTCAGCGGCAGGCGCTTCTCGAGCACGCAGGGCACCTGGCGCAGCTGCAGCCACGCGGCGGCCAGCGCGGCGCGGTCGGCCACCGCGACCTGGCCCTTGCCGTCGTAGCCCAGGCGCGCGGTTTTCAGGATGCCCGGCAGCAGGTCGTCGGCCACGGCCGCGAGCTGCTCGGTGGTCTCGATGACGGCGTAGGGCGCGCACGGCACGCCGGCGCGCTCGAAGTGCGCCTTCTCGGCGGCGCGATCCTGGCAGACCGCCACGGCGGCGGCGCCGGGTGCGACCGGGATATCCTGCGCCAGCGACGCCAGCGACGGGGCGGGGACGTTCTCGAATTCGGTGGTGACGGCGTCGCAGCGGCCGGCCATCTCGGCCAGCGCGCGCTCGTCGTCGTAGCCCGCGCACAGCTGGTAGTGGGCCGTGGTGCCGGCCGGGCTGTGCGGATCGGGGTCGAGCACCAGCGTGTCGAAGCCCAGCGTCTGCGCCGCGTGCAGGAACATGCGCCCGAGCTGGCCGCCGCCGAGCACGCCCAGCGTGGCGCCGGGGGGCAGCCTGCGTCGCGTGGCGGGCCCGCTCACTTGAGCTCCTGGGTCATGGCGCGCGCCGCCTCGGTCTGCCGGGCGCGGAAGGCCTCGAGCCGGGCGCGCAGCGCGTCGTCGCGGCTGGCGAGCATGGCCACGGCGAACAGCGCCGCGTTGGCCGCGCCGGCGGCACCGATGGCGAACGTGGCCACGGGAATGCCCTTGGGCATCTGGACGATGGAGTGCAGCGAATCGACGCCGCTCAGGTGGCGGCTGGCCACCGGCACGCCCAGCACCGGCACCACCGTCTTGGCGGCCAGCATGCCCGGCAGGTGCGCGGCGCCGCCGGCGCCGGCGATGATGGCCTGGAGCCCACGGGCGACGGCGCCCTCGGCGTACGCGAACATGTCGTCGGGCATGCGATGGGCGGAGACGACGCGCGCCTCGAAGGGAATGGCGAACTCGGCGAGAATGTCGGCAGCCGCCTTCATCGTCTCCCAGTCGCTGGCCGACCCCATGACGACGCCGACTACGGGCGAGGCACTATTCAAGATCACTCCCGGTAAAACGACGATTTTAGCCGGGGGCACAGGCAGAGCCGAACATGATAGACATCACCCTCCAGAATTTCGAGAACGACCTGCTGCAGGATTCGATGGCGCAGCCCATTCTCCTGGACATCTGGGCGCCCTGGTGCGGCCCCTGCAAGGCGCTGGGCCCGCTGCTGGAAAAGCTCGAACTCGCCTACGAGGGCCGCTTCAAGCTCGCCAAGCTCAACAGCGACGAACAGCCCGAGATCGCCGGCCAGCTGAGCCAGGCCTTCGGCGTGCGCTCGATCCCGTTCTGCGTGATGTTCCACCAGGGCCAGCCGGTCGACGGCTTCGTCGGCGCGATCCCCGAGGGCGAGATCCGCGCCTTCCTCGACAAGCACGTGCCGGGCGCCGACGAATTCGCCGCCGAGCACGACGCGCAGGCCGCCGAGGCGCTGCTGGCCGAGGGCGACACCGACTCCGCGCTGGCCAAGCTGCAGGAGGCGGTGGCGATCGACCCGGCCAACGAGACGGCCCGCTTCGACTACCTGCGCCTGCTGATCGAGACCAGCCGCAGCGCGCCCGAACTGCTGCTCCAGGCCCGCCAGGCCTACCAGCCGGTGGCCCAGCGCGTGTTGCCCAACGCCCGCTTCGACGCCATCGGCCATTGGCTGGACGCCTGCGAGAAGGCCGCCACGGCGCGCCCGAACGCCGAGCTGGCCGCCGCGATCGCCGCCAACAAGCGCGATTTCGACGCCCGCTTCGAGCTGGCACAGTCGTTCTTCGCCGCCGGCGCGTTCACGCAGGCCCTGGACGAGCTGCTGGAGATCCTGATGCGCGACAAGTCGTGGCACGACCAGTTGGCGCGCAAGGTCTACGTGGGCATCCTCGAGCTGATGACGAAGCCGGCGCCCAAGCCGGCCGCCGACAAGGCCGCGGCGGACAAGCCCCGGCTGGAGCTGACGGGCCACTCCGCGGCCGTCGGCGCGGATCCGGTGGTCGACCAGTACCGCCGCCGCCTGAGCATGACCGTGCTCAGCTGAAGTCGACCGCCGCGAGGGCCTCGGCCCAGCGGCGTTGCTCGGCGCGGTGGCGCTCCAGCGCAGCCTCGGCCTGCGCGGCGTGCGCGTCCGCCTGCTCGGCCCGCCCAAGCGCGCGCGTGGCCACGGCCAGGCGGGCGTGCGCGGCGGCGATGTCGTCGTGCTCGGTCATCAGCGGCAGCACCGCGTTGATCGCCCGCAGCCGCTTGACGGCCTCGTCGAGCCGGCCCAGCTTCACCTCGCCGAACACGGCGTCGGCCAGGAAGCGCGCCTCGCGGTGCACCTGGCCCTCGGACCGGGCGCGCGGCAGCTGGGCGTCGATCAGCGCGATGGCGGCGTCGTACTGGCCGAGCACCGTCATCAGCTGGGCGCGCAGCAGCGGCACCTCGGCCATCAGTTGGCCGTTGCCGACGCTGGCGTCGTAGTTGCCGGTGGATTCGGCCTCGAGCAGCACCCGCTGCGCCTTGGCGAGGTCGGCGCAGTCGAACGCGCCGTCCAGGCTGATGCGATCGGCCTGGAAGGCCGCCATGTTGTGCAGCAGGACGCTCACCAGCGACACGTCGCCCTCGGTGGCCGCGTGCTGGCGGGCCACCTTGTACCAGGGGATGGCGTGGTCGTCGTCGCCAGCCACCCGCCAGGCGCTGGCCACCACCATCGCCGCGCGGGCCCGCGCGGCATGGCTGTCGGCCGGCGCCACGCGCATCGCCTCCTTCGCGTGCGCGACGGTGGCCGCGATGTCGCTGGCGTTGAGGTCGGCCATCGCCAGCCAGGCCGCGCACAGGGCGTGCAGGTCGGCGTCGCCGGCCGTGCTGGCGAGCTCGTGGGCGCGCTGGAACTTGGCCCGCGCGCTGGGGGCGAGCGATTCACAGTGCTCGATCAGGCCCTCGACGAAGGCGACCCAGGTGGTCAGAACCGGGTTGCGCAGCCGCTGGCTCTGCGAGCGCAGTCCCGCCAGCGCGAACCGGGCCTCGGCGAACTGGCCGTGGCGCGCCAGCACGGACGCGCGGCGCGACTTGAGGCACTCGCGCTCGAAGACCTGTTCGGCCTGGGCGATCTGCGCGTCGAGTCGTTCGATCAGGCGGGACATGGGGATGGCGATGCTCAGCCGGCCAGGCGTTCGAACGCCTCGCGGTACTTGGCCGCCGTGCGCAGTCCCACCTCGGCAGGCATCGCCGGGGCCGGCGCCTTCTTGTTCCACGGCTGGCCGTCGATGCGCACCGACTCGAGCCAGTCGCGCACGAACTGCTTGTCGAAGCTGGGCGGGTTCTGCCCCTCGACGTAGCCTTCGACGGGCCAGTAGCGCGAGGAGTCGGGCGTGAGCACCTCGTCCATCAGCGTCAGCGTGCCCTGGTCGTCGAGGCCGAACTCGAACTTGGTGTCGGCAATGATGATGCCCTTGGTCAGGGCGTATTCGGCGGCGCGCTTGTACAACGCGATCGAGGCGTCGCGCACCTGGTTGGCGAGCTCGTTGCCGATCATCGCCGAGGCCACCTTGAACGAGATGTTCTCGTCGTGCTCGCCGGCCTCGGCCTTGGTGGCGGGCGTGAAGATGGGCTCGGGCAGGCGCGACGCGTTCTTCAGGCCGGCCGGCAGCTCGACGCCGCACACCGACCCGCTCTCCTGGTACTCCTTCCAGCCGGAGCCGGCGAGGTAGCCGCGCACCACCGCCTCGATGGGCAGCGGCTTCAGGCGTTTGACCAGCATCGAGCGCTCGAGCACCTGCCCCACCTCGTCGGGCTGCACCACGGACTCCGGCGCCTGGCCGGTGAGGTGGTTGGGGACGATGCCCTCGAGCTTGTCGAACCAGAACAGCGCCATCTGCGTCAGCAGCGCGCCCTTGCCGGGAATCGGCTCGCCGAGGATGACGTCGAACGCCGAGAGGCGGTCGGTGGCCACCATCAGGATGCGGTCGTCGCCGACGGCGTAGTTGTCGCGCACCTTGCCGCGCGCGAGCAGCGGCAGGGAGTGGATGGACGTGGTCAGGAGCGCGGCGGTCATGGCGTGGGCGGGCGGGAATCAGCGAAAACCATATTGTGCCTGTGCGGGCCAGCCCACGCCGCAGCGGCGGCCGCTTCCCCGACGCCGCCGCTCGCCCTTGCGGCGCGGGCGCGGCCCCGGGGATTCACACCACGGTCTGCGCGAGTTCGCCGCTGGCGTACTTGGCGGCCACCACCTGCAGCGTGTCGGTCTTGATCTTCGCGGCCTGGCCCTCGCAGCCGAACTCCATGTAGCGCTGGCGGCAGATCTGCCTGGCCGCCTCGCGCGCCGGCTTCAGGTAGTCGCGCGGGTCGAACTTGTCCGGGTTCTCGAACAGGTACTTGCGGATCGCGGCGGTCATGGCCAGGCGCACGTCGGTGTCGATGTTGATCTTGCGCACGCCGTGCTTGATGGCTTCCTGGATCTCCTCGACCGGCACGCCGTAGGTCTCCTTCATGTTGCCGCCGTACTGGCGGATGATGGCCAGCAGGTCCTGCGGCACCGACGACGAGCCGTGCATCACCAGGTGGGTGTTGGGAATGCGCTTGTGGATTTCCTTGATGCGGCCGATGGCCAGGATGTCGCCCGTGGGCTTGCGCGTGAACTTGTAGGCGCCGTGGCTGGTGCCGATGGCGATGGCCAGCGCGTCGAGCTGCGTGCGCTTGACGAAGTCGGCGGCCTGCTCGGGGTCGGTCAGCAGCTGGTCCATCGTCATCGTGGCCTCGGTGCCGTGGCCGTCCTCCTTGTCGCCCTTCATCGTCTCGAGCGAGCCGAGGCAGCCCAGTTCGCCCTCGACGGTGACGCCCAGCCGGTGGGCCATGTCGACCACGTTGCGGGTGACGTCGACGTTGTAGTCGTAGCTGGCGATGGTCTTGCCGTCGGCCTGCAGCGAGCCGTCCATCATCACCGAGCTGAAGCCGAGATCGATGGCGCCGCGGCAGACGTCGGGGCTCTGGCCGTGATCCTGGTGCATCACCAGCGGGATGGACGGCCAGCTTTCGGTGGCGGCCTGGATCAGGTGCTTGATGAAGGGCTCGCCGGCGTACTTGCGGGCACCGGCCGAGGCCTGCAGGATCACCGGCGCGCCGACTTCGGCGGCCGCCGACATCACCGCCTGCACCTGCTCGAGGTTGTTGACGTTGAAGGCGGGGATACCGTAGCCGTTCTCGGCAGCGTGGTCCAGCAGTTGGCGCATGGAAACGACGGGCATGGAAGGTCCTTTGAAGGATGTTGCGAATGGCGTTCCGGCACGCTCGAACGGTGCCACGAATTCAGGCGGCGCGGTGATGTAACCGCGTCGTAACTTGCCCATTTTATCGAGTCAGGTACGGGACCGCATAATCGGCCCTGCTTCCGCAATTGAAACGACGGGTTTCCGATGGTCTTTTCCTGGTTCAACACACAGAAGGTCGATGCGTTCATCGACGCCGAGGTCGCCGACCTGGTCAAGCGCGTGCCGCCCGCCAAGCTCGAAGGCACCGGCGCGGCCACGACCAAGGCCAAGGACCAGCTCGCCAAGTCGCACGACCAGCTGCTGCGCCATGCGCAGGCCTTCGTGCAGCGCGAGAAGCCCAACCTGTACCAGAAGGCCCGCATCGCCAACCGCATGAAGTGGGCCCTGCGCGAGGCGAAGTACCCGAGCGCGTTCGTCGACGAGTTCGCCTACGCGCTGGCCACGGTGGTGGCCGCCGCCAATTCGCAGCGCGAGGTCTGATGCCCCCGCCGCGCCCGAAGACGCCGTCGCCCGCCGCCGCCCTGCTGAACCAGGCCGTCGCCCATCACCAGGGCGGCCGGCTCGACGAGGCCGCGGCGCTGTACCGCCAGGTACTGCAGGGCGCGCCGGGCCAGTTCGACGCCACCCACCTGCTGGGCGTGATCGCGCTGCAGCGCGGCGACCTGGGCACGGCGGAACGGTTGATCGGCGAGGCGTTGCTCGCCAAGCCGCGCGACCCGGCGGCGCTGAACAACCTGGGCACGGCGCTGCTGCGCGCGCGCCGGCTGGACGAGGCGCGCGAGCACTTCGAGCGCGCCGTCAAGGCGCAGCCCGCGTTCGTCGACGCGCAGTCCAACCTGGGCAACGTGCTGCGCCAGCTCGGCCGCGTCGCCGAATCGGTGGCGCCGCTGCGGCGCGCCTGGGCCGGCAACGCCCGGTCCACCGAGATCGCCGACCTGCTGGGCGCCTCGCTGCTGGACACCGGCGACGGCCGCGGTGCCGTCGCCGTCTTCGAGGCCGGCGCGAAGACGCGCCCGAACGACGCCCGCACCTGGCTGCACCTGGCCATCGCCAGCCAGATGGCCGGCAACCCGCGGCGCGCGCTGGAGGCCGCCGACGCGTCGCTGGCTCTCGCGCCGGACGCCTCCGCACAGGGCGCCCGCGGCCAGGCGCTGGCGGCCCTGGGCCGGCTGGCCGACGCCCGCGCGGCGTTCGCCGCCGGCGCGCAGCTGGCGCCGGCCAGCGCGCTGGCGCAGCACAACTTCGGCGTGTTCCTGCGCGAGCAGGGCGACGTCGCCGCGGCCATCGAGCACCTTCGCAAGGCGGTGCAGCTCGACCCGGCCCTGACGGCTGCGCACGAGGCACTGGTGGGCGCCCTGGTGGACGCCGGGTGCAGCGACGAGGCGTTGTCGCACGGTCAGGCCCTGTCCCGGGGCCCGGTCGACAGCGGCACCGCGCTGGCGATGCAGGCCTCGGCCGTGTTCGCCCAGGGGCGCACGGAGGAAGCCGTCGAGCTCTACCGCCGCGCACTGGCCGCCCCGGGCGCCTGCCCGGATTCGGCGATGTTCCTGGGCTACGGCAACGCCCTGTTCGCCAGCGGCGACGCGCCCGAGGCGACGCGGCAGTTCGCGCGCGCCGTCGAACTCGATGCGCAGAACGCCCGCGCACGCTTCTCGCTGGCGATGTCGCACCTGCGCCCGGTCTACGACGACGAAGCCCAGATGGAGGCCTCGCGGCGCGCGTTCACGCGCGCGGTGGCCGAGCTCGACGCCTGGCTGACGCCGGCCCGCGCCGCGGCCGCCGCGCCGGCGGTGGGCACCGCGCAGCCGTTCTACCTGGCCTACCACCCGGTCGACGTGCGCCCGCTGCTGGCGCCCTACGGCCGCACCGCCGTGCGCCTGATGGCCAGCGGCATCGAGGCGCCGCGCGTCGACGCCGCGCGCGCGGACGCGCCCGGCGCACGCAAGCTGCGCGTGGGCATCGCCACCTCGCACGTGCGCGACCACTCGGTGTGGAACGCGATCACCCAGGGCTGGGTGCGCCACTTCGACCCCAAGCGCATCGAGCTGACGGTGTTCAAGCTGGAGCGCGCCAGCGACGACGAGACCGCGCGCGCGCGCCGCGAGGCCGCCGCCTTCGTCGACGCGCCCACGACGTTGTCGGCCTGGACGCAGGCGATCGCCGACGCCCGCCTCGACGTGCTGATCTACCCCGAGATCGGCATGCACCCGCTCACCGCCCGCCTGGCCGCGCTGCGCCTGGCGCCGGTGCAGGCCGCGGCCTGGGGCCACCCGTCGACCACCGGCCTGCCGACGATCGACCTGTTCATCTCCGCGCAGGCGCTGGAGCACGCCGACAGCGCCGGGCACTACTCGGAGCGGCTGGTGGCGCTGCCGCACCTGGGCGTTTGCCTGCAGCCCTTGCTGGCGGAGGCGGTGGCGCCCGACTTCGGCTCGCTGGGCCTGGACCCCGACGAGCCGCTGCTGCTGTGTCCGGGCACCCCGTTCAAGTACACGCCCCAGGGCGATGCCGCGCTGGTGCGCATCGGCGCGCGCCTGCAGGCGCTGGGCCGCGGCCGCCTCGTCTTCTTCCGCAGCCATCGCCCGGCGATGTCGGACCAGGTCGAGCGGCGCATGCGCCGGGCCTTCGCCCAGGCGGGCGTCGACTACGACCGCACCGTCGCCTGGATCCCCACGCTCAGCCGCGGCCGCTTCTTCGGCCTGATGAAGCGCGCCACCGCGCTGCTGGACACCATCGGCTTTTCCGGCTTCAACACGGCGGTGCAGGCGCTGGAATGCGACCTGCCGGTCGTGGCCTTCGAGGGCCCGTTCATGCGCGGCCGCCTGGCCAGCGGGCCGCTGCGCCACCTGGGCCTGGACGAACTCGTGGCCACCGATGTGCAGGGATTCGCCGACATCGCGCTGCGCCTGGTGGAAGACCCGGCCTGGCACGCGGACATGGAGCGCGAGGTCGCGCGCCGCCGCCATGCGCTGTTCTACGACCAGGCGCCGGTGCGCGCCCTGGAGGACGCCCTGTTCGAGGCGGCCGGGGTCGCGAAGCCGGCCTGAGCGGCTGCGCGCGGAACTCGGCCGGTTTTCCGGCCTTGTTCGGCGGCTTCGCGCGGTTCAGGTCCGGGACACTTTGCCGAAGTGAGCCGCCGTCCCGACGCGGCCCGGAGACCCTTGATGGCACGCCTCGAACTCTCGACCCTGACCCGCACGATCACCGCCGACGCCCTGGCCCATCCGACCGACCTCGGCCCGATGCTGGCCAAGCGCCACTCGGTGTCGCGCGGCACGATGACCAAGCAGCTGCGGCGCCTGGTCGACCACGGCTGGCTGGAGCGCACCGGCATCACCCGCCCGCACTTCAAGCCCGGCGTGCAGCGCGAGGTCACCGCCGAGTACGCGATCGCCGGCCTCGACGAGCACACCCCGTGGCTGCGCGACGTGCACCCGGTGCTGCAGCTGAGCCCGGCCGTCGCCCGCGTGGCCCAGCACGTGTTCGGCGAGCTGCTCAACAACGCAATCGACCACGCCGCGGCGACCCAGGTCACCGTGTCCGTGCGCCAGACGCCCACGCACCTTCACATCCTGATCGGCGACAACGGCCTGGGCGTGTTCAACCAGCTGGCCCGCAAGGCCGACCTGCCCGACGCCCAGCGCGCCGCGCTGGAGATCGCCAAGGGCCGCCTGACCACCCAGCCCGAATGCCATGGCGGCCGCGGCCTGTTCTTCGTGGCGCGCATGGTCGACGCGATGAACCTGCAGTCCAACGGCCAGGTGCTGCAATGGCGCCACCGCGGCGAATCGGTGCAGTTCCGCAGCCATCCGCTCAACCGCACCGGCACCACCGTGTTCGTGAGCCTGGCGCTCGATTCCGCCGTGCGTCCCACCGACACCTACAGCGCCTTCGGCTCCGAGGACGCGCCGCTGGACTTCAGCCGCACCCAGGTGCCGCTGCGCCTGCTCACCGACAACGGCCTGACGCTGGACTCGCGCGCCCAGGCGCGCTGGGTGGTCTCGCGCCTGGAACTGTTCGCCACGGCGGAGCTCGATTTCGAGGGCGTCGACGACGTCGGCCCGAGCTTCATCGACGAGGTGTTCCGGGTCTACGCGAACGCCCATCCGGAAGTGGCGCTGCAGCCTACCAAGGCCAGCGAGCGGGTCGAGAAGCTGCTCAAGGGCGCGGTGCACTGAGCCTGCGCGTCGTCAGGCGGTCCTGGCGCGCCACATGTCGCGATAGACCGTCTCCAGGTCGCGCGCGAATCGCGCGATGTCGGTCAACGGCGACGCCGCCATGCGCGGACGCAATGCGCGCCGCGCGGCCAGCAGGGCCGGGCGGTCGGACGCCCTCGCGACGGCCAGGTCGACGACATCCTCCACTGCGGGCGCGATCCATTCGCCCATCCCGAGGTACGTGAGGATGCTGGCCGCGCTGCGCGACACCGGCGTCTCCCCCACCGTCGCGACCACCGGCACCCCCATCCAGAGCGAATCGAAGGTGGTGGTGCCGCCGCCGTAGGGGAACGTGTCGAGCGAGATGTCGACCTGGTTGTACCCGTCCAGGTACTCCCCGAGCGGCACCCGGGGCAGGAATTCGATGCGGTCCTCGGCCACGCCCAGGCTCGTGATCTCGTGCCGGATCGCCACCCGCTTGCGTTCGGACTTGATGTCGCCGATCAGCAGTCGCGAGTCCGGCAACCGCAGCAGGATCTGCGCCCAACGGCGGCAGGTCGCGGGGGTGATCTTGATCGCGGAATTGAACGACCCGAACGTCAGGTAGCCATTGCGCTCGAACGGTGCGACAGGGTTGATGTCGATCTCGCCCATCGGTCGATAGCACCACTGGCTTTCGGGCATGGCCACCAGCCGTTCGGTGTGCAGTGGCTGCGAGGTCTCCGGCGGATCCGTGCGCACGTCGCAGAGCCGGAAATCCATCCGCATCAGGCCCGTCGTGTTGAGGTAGCCGATCCAGCCGACCTGGACCGGCGCAGGGCGCTGGCAGAAGACGCCGAGCCGCGGCTGACCGGTATGCCCCACCAGGTCGACCAGCACGTCGATGCCATCGGCGTGGATCGCATCGGCCAGTTCGGTGTCCGACAGCGCGGCGGCCTCGCGCCACTGGTCGGTGGCCTTGCGCAGGCGCGCCGTCATCGGATCGGCATCCTGCTTGGGCCCGGAGGAATAGCAGAAGACCTCGACCTGCGAGCGGTCGTGGTGCTCGAGCACGGGGGCGAGGAAGAGCGCCACCGGGTGCAACTGCAGGTCGCACGACAGATAGCCCACGCGAAGTCGTCGCGCCGGATCGGTGCTGTCGCGATAGCGGTCGAAGCGTACCGGGATCGTGGCCTCCAGGTCGCGCCCGAATTCCACATGCCGACGGAACTGCGCGTCCGCCGCGACGCCGTCGACGAAACTCGTCAGCATCAGCTCGAACGACCGGTGCACCCACGCCGTCGGATCGAGCTCGACGATCTTGCGCAGGGGCACCAGCGCCTCTTCGGCCAGGCCGTGGTTCTGCAGGATGCGCATCGACAGCTCCAGCGCCGCCGGATTGCCCGGTTCGCCAGCCAGCGCGCGACCGACCGCGACCTCCGCCTCGTCGGGACGCGCGGCCTTCTGGAGCATCAGGCCCAGGTTGTACCAGGCCCCCGGGTCGTCCGGATGCAGGCGCAGCGCGGCCTGCAGCGCCGCGATGGCGGGCTCGCGCCGGCCCAGCGCGTCGAGCACGTTGGATTGCACGACCAGCGCCTGATGGAAGTCGGGCTTGGCGTCCAAGGCCGCGGCGACCAGCGTCTCGGCCTTGGCGAGGTCGCCGCGCAGGAAAGCCAGCCGCGCGTAGTTGTAGTTGCCGAACGCGTTGCGCGGATCGAGCGCCAGCACCGTCTCGTAGGCCGCGGCCGCGCCGTCACCGTCCTCACGCGCCGCCAGCACGATGCCCAGGTTCAGGTGCGCGCGGGCGTGCCGCGGCGCCTTGGCGACAGCCTGGCGATAGAGCACCTCCGCCTGGGCCAGTTGCCCGGCGTCCTCCAGCGCATTGCCTTCGGCGATCAGGGCATCGGCGCCGACGGTGTCGTCCGGCGGGGCCGCGACGGCGGGCGCCGGCGCGACCGGTTCCGGCTTGCCGGGCAGGAGTCGATTCAGCAGGTTCTTCAGCATGGGGCGGATCCTCTCGATCCCCCATTGTCGGGCCGCGCCCGCCGGCCGACGCGCGCCGGCCCGAGGTGCAGCCTCAGCTCACCCGGCAGATCTTGAGCATGTTGGTGCCGCCCGGATAGCCCATCGGCTCCCCGCACGTGATCGCGTAGGTATCGCCCGGGCGGAACACGCCGCGCGCGATCAGCAGGCGCTCGGCTTCGGCCAGCGCGGTGTCGCGGTCGTCGAACGCGGACATCATCAGCGGCGTCACGTTGCGGTACAGCGCCATGCGGCGCAGCGAGGTGGCCTGCGAGGTAAGCGCGAAGATGGGCACCTGGGTGCGCTGGCGGCTGATCCACAGCGCGGTGGAGCCGCTCTCGGTCAGCGCGACGATGGCCTTGCAGCCCAGGTGCTGCGCGGTGAACAGCGCGCCCATGGCGATGGACTGGTCGATGCGGCCGAACTTCTTGTTCAGGAAGCTCGCCTCGATCGACTGCACGTCGTCGGCGCGCTCGGCCTCCAGCGCGATCGCGGCCATCGTCTCGACGGTCTCGATCGGGTACTTGCCGGCCGCGGTCTCGGCGCTGAGCATCACGGCGTCGGTGCCGTCGAGCACCGCATTGGCGACGTCGCTCACTTCGGCACGGGTGGGCACCGGCGCGAGGATCATGCTCTCCATCATCTGCGTGGCGGTGATGACGACCTTGTCCATCTCGCGCGCCATGCGGATCATGCGCTTCTGCAGCGCCGGCACCGACGCGTTGCCGACTTCCACCGCCAGGTCGCCGCGCGCCACCATGATGCCGTCGCTGGCCTTGAGGATGGACTCCAGGTTGGGGATCGCCTCGGTGCGCTCGATCTTGGCGATCATCGCCGGCTTGTGGCGCTGCGCCTCGCCGGCCACGTTGGCGAGCTGGCGCGCCATCTCCATGTCGGTGGAATTCTTGGGGAAGCTGACCGCGAGGTAGTCGCAGCGGAAGCTCATGGCCGTGCGGATGTCGTCCATGTCCTTGGCCGTCAGCGCCGGCGCGGTGAGGCCGCCGCCCTGCTTGTTGATGCCCTTGTTGTTGGACAGCTCGCCCTCGATCTTGACGATCGTGTGCACCTTGTCGCCCTTGACCTCCTCGACGGTCAGCACGATCAGGCCGTCGTTGAGCAGCAGGGTGTCGCCGGGCTTCACGTCGCGCGGCAGTTCCTTGTAGTCGAGGCCCACGCCGTCGATGTCGCCCGGCTCGGTGCGCGAGGCGTCGAGCACGAAGCGCGCGCCCTTGACCAGCTGCACCTTGCCGTCGACGAACTTGCCGACGCGGATCTTCGGGCCCTGCAGGTCGGCCATCAGCGCGACGGTGCGGCCGACGCGGTCGGCGATCTCGCGCACCATGTTCGCGCGGTCGATGTGGTCCTGCGCCTTGCCGTGGCTGAAGTTCAGGCGCACCACGTCGACGCCGGCGCGGATCAAGCGTTCGAGCACCTCCGGGTCGCTGGTGGCGGGGCCGAGGGTGGCGACGATCTTGGTACCGCGAGTCATGACGGGGTGTCTCCTGGGCGCGTCGGCGCTTCTATGGGGAAGTAACGGGGGAACGAAATTATGTGCCTTCGCGGCCCCCGCGGGTTACATCGACGTTACGTCATGTGCGTCCCCACGCTCGCCCGAGGCTCGCTGCCCCCCGAGGGGACATTCGGTTCGGCTCGGATGTGATCCGAGCTTCCCTCGAGCTGGAGTGGCCATGCGGGTGGCGCAACGAATGCAGGCTACGACTGGTTGGCTCGTCTTTCGAGGATCTCGAACGCCGGCAGGGTCTTGCCTTCGAGGATCTCCAGGAACGCGCCGCCGCCGGTCGAGATGTAGCCGATGTCCTTCTCGATGCCGTACTTGGCGATCGCAGCCAGGGTGTCGCCTCCGCCGGCGATGCTGAACGCCGGGCTGGCGGCGATCGCGCGTGCCAGCGTCTCGGTGCCGTGCGAGAACGCGTCGAACTCGAACACGCCCACCGGGCCGTTCCAGACGATGGTGCCGGCCGCCTTCAGCTGCGCGGCGAGCAGCGCCGCGGTCTGCGGGCCGATGTCCAGGATCAGGTCGTCGTCGGCGACGTCGGCGGCGGACTTGACCGTGGCCGGCGCGTCGGCGGCGAAGGCCTTGGCGGTGACGACGTCGGTGGGGATGGGCACCGCCGCGCCGCGCGCCTTCATCGCCTCGATGACCGCGCGGGCGTCGCCCACCAGGTCGGGCTCGGCCAGGCTCTTGCCGATCTTCAGGCCGGCCGCGAGCATGAAGGTGTTGGCGATGCCGCCGCCCACGATCAGGCCATCGACCTTGGCCGACAGCGCCTGCAGGATGGTCAGCTTGGTGCTGACCTTGCTGCCGGCCACGATGGCCACCAGCGGGCGCTTCGGGTGGGCCAGCGCCAGGGTGATGGCGTCGATCTCGGCGGCCAGCAGCGGGCCGGCGCAGGCGATGGGCGCGTACTCGGCGATGCCGTAGGTGGTGCCCTCGGCGCGGTGGGCGGTGCCGAACGCGTCGTTGACGAAGATGTCGCACAGCCCGGCCATCTTCTTCGCCAGCTCGGGGTTGTTCTTCTTCTCGCCCTTGTTGACGCGGCAGTTCTCGAGCAGCACCACGCTGCCCGGCGCCACCGTGACGCCGTCGACCCAGTCGGCCACCAGCGGCACGTCGCGGCCGAGCAGTTCGGACAGGCGCTTCGCGACCGGGGCGAGCGAGTCCTCGGGCTTGAACTCGCCCTCGGTCGGGCGGCCCAGGTGGCTGGTGACCATCACGGCCGCGCCGGCGTCCAGCGCCATGCGGATGCAGGGCACCGACGCGCGCACGCGGGTGTCCTCGGTGATGTTGCCGGCGGCGTCCTGCGGCACGTTGAGGTCGGCGCGGATGAACACGCGCTTGGCGGCCACCTGGCCGGCGGCGACGAGGTCGGAGAAACGGATCACTTTCATGGCATTCACGCAGTCACAAAGTAGAGGAAGAGTTGACGGGCGGGACGGAAACCGCTCCCGGTTTCCTACCAGCCGAGCCCCAGCCGCAGCGCCAGCAGCACCGCCGTACCCGCGAGTATCGTCCCGAGCAGGTGGCGCGTGGTGCAGAACACGAGCACGCCCGTGGCGGTGGCGTAGATCCGGGCGTCGCGCCAGGTGGCGATCAGGTGGTCGTCGGTCATCGCGATCTCGGGCAGCAGCACGGCCACGAGCGCCGCCAGCGGCGCGTAGCGCAGCGCCTCGCGCAGCCAGGCCGGGATCGGCACCTCGCGCTCGGGGATCACGAAGAAGCCGCGGGTGAGGACGGTGATCGCCGCGAGGCCGACGATCGCCACCAGGATCTGCCAGGCGGGCATCAGGCGTCGCTCCCCGAGTGCGCGGGCGTGGCCGGCGGCGTGAAATGGTCGACGAGCACGCCGATGGCGATCGCCGCGGCGATCGCGACGACGATGTTCAGGTGGAACGGCAACGCGAACGCCGCGAACGCCGCGCAGGCGGCGACGACCGCGGCGATCCAGGTGCCGCGGTCGACCAGCAGCGTGCCGGTGATGCCCACCAGCGCCAGCGAGCCGGCGAAGCCCAGGCCCCAGCGGGTGGGGATCACGTCGGCCAGCACGATGCCGACGAGCGACATCGCCTGCCACGCCGTCCAGTTCATCGCGACGCCGCCCCACAGGAAGGGCAGCTGGTCGGACATCGCGGCCGGCTTCGGGAAGCGCCGCATGAACGCCACGTAGTTGAGGTCGGCCATGAAGTAGGTGATCCAGAGCCGTTGGCGCCGCGGCAGCGGCGCGAAGTAAGGCCGCCAGCCGGCGCTGAAGATGATGAAGCGCAGGTTCACGCACAGGGCCGTGGCCCAGATCACCCACAGCGGCGCGCCGTGGGCGATCAGCGGCAGGGCGGCCAGCTGCGCGCTGCCGGCGAACACGAGCAGCGACATCGCGATCGAGAGCGGCACCCCCAGCCCGGCCTTGACCATCGCCACGCCGGTCACCAGGCCCCAGGCGCCGATGCCCAGCGAGATGCCGGTCATGGCGCGCGCGCCACGGACGAATTCAGGATGGCGCCACGAGGGCTGCGACGAGCTCATCGCGCCATTGTCTTATGGCCACCGCCGGCACGCGGCCGCACGGGTGACGGGCCGGCCCGAATTCGCTTCGCGAGGCGCGAAGCGCCGTTCAATGCTCGGCGGGCTTCTCGGCGGGCTTGTCGGCGGCCGGCTTGTCGGCGCGGGCGAGCTTGTCGCCCTTGGCCGCGGCGCCCTTGGCCGGCTTGTCGGCCCCGTCGGCCTTGGCGGTCGGCGCGGGCGCGCCGTCGTCGGCCTCGGCCGTCTTCTTGCCGGCCGGGCCCAGCGACGGCAGCACGGCCTCGATCTTGTTCTCGCGCATGTAGTCGTCCATCTCGCGCCAGCCGGCGTAGATGGCGGCCTTGTCGACCTTGCGGTTGAGCGAGAAGCAGTCCTCGATGGCCCGCCCGCCATGGCGACAGGCGGCGCCCACCGCCTTGCCGTCGGCCTCGACCCGCGCGGCCGTCACCGACGCGGCTTCCAGCCCGAGCTGGTCGCAGCCGGCGAGCGGGGACAGGAGGGCGAGGAGGAACAGGAGGCGACGCGGCATGGCAAGGACGGGTTGATGCGTCGTTATCGGCCATCCCGCGCCGGGCTTGAGCGTGAACCGCCGCGGCGCGGGCCGGGTCAGCCGAGCGACAGGCCGCGCGCCAGCGGCTGGGCCTGCAGCCAGTGGGCCACCGGGCCGCGCTTGCCGCCCGGGCGCTGCACGTCGAGCAGCGCGAGGGCACCGTCGCCGCAGGCCACGACCAGCTGCTGGGCGTCGACGGCGATCACGGTGCCCGGCGCGGCCTCCAAGCCCAGGCGCTCGACCTGCGCGCGCCACAGCTTGACCGTCTCGCCGGGGGCCTGGAAGGTGGCGCCCGGGAACGGGTCGAAGGCGCGCACGCGGCGCTCGATGACGTCGGCCGGCAGCCGCCAGTCGATCGCCGCCTCGGCCTTGGCGATCTTGTGGGCGTAGGTGACGCCCGCCTCCGGCTGGCGCACCGGCCGCAGGCGCCCGGCGCCGGCGTCGGCCAGCGCCTGCACCACCAGGCGCGCGCCGAGCGCGGCCAGGCGGTCGTGCAGCGCCCCGGTGGTGTCGTCGAACAGGATCGGCTCGCGTTCGACCAGCAGCATGTCGCCGGTGTCCAGGCCGGCGTCCATCTGCATGATGGTGATGCCGGTCTCGGCGTCGCCGGCCTCGATCGCGCGGTGGATCGGCGCGGCGCCGCGCCAGCGCGGCAGCAGCGAGCCATGGATGTTGAGGCAGCCCAGGCGCGGCAGTGCGAGCACCCACTCCGGCAGGATCAGGCCGTAGGCGGCGACCACCAGCACGTCCGGACGCGCGCCCGCCAGCGCGGCGCGACCCGCCGCGGCCTCGTCCGGGTACTTGCCGTCCAGCCGCAGGCTGCGCGGCTGCGCCACCGGCACGCCGAGCTCCAGCGCCAGCTGCTTGACCGGCGACGGCGTCACCTTCATGCCGCGGCCGGCCGGCCGGTCGGGCTGGGTCAGTACCAGCGGCACCGCGTGGCCGGCGGCGTGGATCGCGGCCAACGCCACCGAGGCGAATTCGGGCGTTCCGGCGAATGCGACGCGCAGCGGCGCAAATTCCTGCTCGGGCGGGAATGCGACGCGCAGCGGCGCAAATTCCTGCCCGGGCGGAAAGGCGACGCGCAGCGGCGCAGAATCCTGGACGGGCGGATCGCTGCTCATCAGCGCTTGCGCGGCTGCTCGTCGCGCGTCTTCTTCAACATCTTGGTCTTGATGCGTTCGCGCTTGAGCGGGCTCAGGTAGTCGACGAAGACCTTGCCCAACAGGTGATCCATCTCGTGCTGCACGCACACGGCGGCCAGGCCCTCGGCGTCGAACTCAAAGGGCTGGCCGTCGCGGCCGAGCGCGCGCACGCGCACGCGGGCGTGGCGTTCGACCTTCTCGTAGATCGCCGGCACGGACAGGCAGCCCTCCTCGCCGAGGATCCAGTCGTCGGAGCCGGCGACCAGCTCGGGGTTGATCAGCACGCGCGGCTGGTCGTGCGTCTCGGAGGTGTCCATGACGATCAGGCGGATGTGCTGGTCGACCTGGGTCGCCGCCAGGCCGACGCCGTCGGCCGCGTACATCAGCTCGATCATGTCGTCGGCGAGCGCGCGGATCTCGTCGGTGACTTCGGCCACCGGCCTGGCGACGGTGTACAGGCGCGGATCGGGGTAACGGAGAATCTGGAGTTGGGCCATGGAAAGACAGTTCCTGGAAATCTGCCACGAAAATCGCCGGTAATGCTGCGAGCTCGCTTGCAACGAGGGTGCAGAATGTGTCTGCGCCGCGACGACCGAACTCAGGGTGAATGCCTATCTCCGTCGTAACGGAGTGTCCGTTTCATTGCGACATCAGGGGTTTGCGGGCAGAATCGTCGGCAAATTTGCTAGTTTTTTGACAGGCTGGATACTCCAGCCGATTCGGAATTGTTGCATCCCGCGCGGATTCCGTCTCACTTGCGTCCCAATTGCCTTCACCGGCCCGGGAGTTTTCTGGACATGACCTTTCGATTCCGACGTTCCGTCATTGCGCAGCCCGCTGCAGCGCTGAACTGCGCCGCGCTCGCACTGGCCGTGCTGGCCGCCGCGCCCTCCGTGACGCAAGCGTTCCCCATCACGCCGGCACAACGCGACACGGCGCAACAGGTCGCCTCCAAGGGCGTGCCGCTGTCCGAGCTCGCCGAGAACGCGCCCGACACCTATACGGTCAAGCGCGGCGATACGCTCTGGCACATTTCCGGCATGTTCCTCAAAAGCCCGTGGCGCTGGCCCGAGCTGTGGGGAATGAATCTCGACCAGATTCACAACCCGCACCTGATCTATCCGGGCCAGTTGCTGGTGCTCGAGAAAATCGACGGCATGGCCCGTTTGAAACTCGGTACCGCGGTGGGCGCCGGCGGCGACACCGTGAAACTGTCGCCGGCCATTCGCAGCGAATCGTCCGAATCGGCCGCGATCGCGTCGATCCCGATGAATCTGATCTCGCCCTTCCTCACCGACGCGATGATCTTCGACGCCAACCAGATGGCCACCGCCCCGCGCATCGTGGCCGGGCAGGAAGGCCACCTGATGCTGGGCCGGGGCAACACGGCCTATGTCGGCGGCGATCTCGGCAACACGCGCAACTGGCAGATCTTCCGCGAGCCCAAGGCCCTGGTCGATCCGGACACCAAGGAAGTGCTGGGCTACGAGGCCCGCTACGTCGGCTCGGCCGAACGCAAGCAGGACGGCGAAGCCCGCCCGGGCGTGCAGACCGGCGGCCTGGCCGTGCCGTCCACGTTCGTCATCACCAGCAACAAGGAAGACGCCGAGGTCGGCGACCGCCTGGCACCCGCCACGGTGCGCGACTTCGCGCCCTTCGTGCCTCACTCGCCGGCCAACCCGGTCGCCGGCAAGATCGTCTCGCTGTACGGCGACGCGCTGTCGGCCGGCTCGAACCAGATCGTCTCGCTCAACCGCGGCGCGCGCGACGGCCTCGAGCGCGGCACGGTGCTGGCGCTGTGGCACGAGGGCGCGGTCACGCACGACAAGTCCGTGCAGCACGGTGCCCTGATCAAGCTGCCGGACGAGCGCATCGGCATCGTGTTCGTGTTCCGCGTGTTCGACCGCATGGCCTACGGCCTCGTGCTCGAGACGACCCAGCCGACGCTGCCGGGCGACCGCGTCACCCAGCCCTGAGCGAACCCGGCGACCCTGAGCCCGGCCTGGACGAACCCCGGTTCGCACCGCGCCGTGGCCCCCGCCGATCCCCTCGCCCGCGCACCTTCCGCCGCCTGCCGTCCCCGGTGCGCCCATGCTGTCCCGCGACGAACTCGCCGCCTGGCTGCGGCTGGCCACCCAGCCCGGCATCGGCCGTTCGGTCGCCCGCCAACTGCTGGCGGCGTTCGGCTCGGCCGAGCGCGTGCTGGCCGCCGACGAACCGGCCCTGGCGGCGCTGGTCGGCCCCGCCGTCGTCCGGGCGCTGAAGCAAGGCGATGCGCGCGACGCGGCCCGCCTTGCCGCCACCCAGCGCTGGCTGGACGCCGCGGCCGCCGACGTGCCGCGCGACGTGGTGGTACTGGGCGATCCGCGCTACCCGCCACTGCTGCTCGAAACCGCCGATTCGCCGCTGCTGCTGTTCACGCTCGGCCGCGTCGAGTTGCTGTCCGCGCCCGGCGTCGCCATCGTCGGCAGCCGCAACGCCACGCCGCAAGGCCTGGACAACGCCTGCACGTTCGCGCGGTGCCTGAGCGGCCATGGGCTGACCGTCGTGTCGGGACTGGCCATGGGCATCGACGGCGCGGCGCACGAGGGCGCCCTGGCCGGGCCCGGCAGCACCGTCGCCTTCGTCGGCACCGGCCTCGATCGCCTCTACCCGCCGCAGCACGGGGCGCTGATGCGCCGCATCGCCGCCCAGGGCCTGGTCGCCAGCGAGTACCCGCTCGGTGCGGACGCGCTGCCGCACAATTTCCCGCGCCGCAACCGGCTGATCGCCGGCATCGCGCGCGGCACGCTGGTGGTCGAGGCCGCCCTCGAGTCGGGATCGCTGATCACCGCGCGCATGGCGCTCGAGGCCGGGCGCGAGGTGTTCGCGATTCCCGGCTCCATCCATGCGCCGCTGTCGCGCGGCTGCCACCGGCTGATCCAGGAGGGCGCCAAGCTGGTCGAGAGTGCCGACGACGTGATCGCCGAGTTGCACCTGGGGTGGCCGGCGCACGCGCCGCGCGCGACGCTCTCGACCGGACAGCCCTCGCTGTTCGCGACGGCCGGCGACGCCGTCGCGGCGGCGGCGCCCCCGCCCTCGAGCGCCGCCGACACGGCGCACGACGCGTTGCGCGAGGCGCTGGGGCACGACCCGGTGACCTTCGACGCGCTCGCCGCCCGCACCGGCTGGCCCACCGACGAGCTGGCGGCGCGGCTGCTCGACCTGGAGCTGGCCGGCGTGGTGCGACGCCTGCCCGGCGGCCTGCTGCAGCGCTGCGCGCAGGCCTGACGCGCTCCGGCAACGGTCGAGCGGCGTCGCCCAGATCCCACGGCCCCGCAGCCCGGTCGCCAATGTAAATCCGCCCCCCTTCGGCGACGATGTCACGAAGGTCCGCCAGCCGCCCGGGCAGGGGTCAACTCGCGCTTGCCGCGCCCGGTCGCTGCGGTATAGTGGGTTCATGTTTGACGTCCTTGTCTACCTGTACGAGAACTACTGGCGACCGGACGCCTGCCCGGATCACGACCAGTTGTCGCGCAAGCTGACCGCCGTCGGATTCGAGACCGACGAGATCCAGGAAGCGCTGCACTGGCTGGACGGCCTGGCCGACACGTCGCAAGGCTATACCGGCGTGCAGTCCGAGGACGCGATCCGCCTGTATTCCGACCGCGAGATCGAATCCCTGGGCGAGACCTCGGTCGGCTTCGTCACCTTCCTCGAATCGGCCGGCGTGCTGCCGCCCCCGATGCGCGAGATGGTGATCGACCGCGCGATGGCCGCCGGCGGCAATCCGCTCGACCTCGACGACATGAAGATCATCATCCTGATGGTGTTCTGGAGCCTGGGCGAGGAGCCCGACGCGCTGATCCTCGACGAGCTGTTCGTCGCCCCGGAAGAACGCCTGATCCACTGAGCGCGACGCGCGCCCCGCGAACACCAACGGCTCCCCGCACGGGAGCCGTTGGTCATTTCAGGCGGTCCGGATCGGCGTTGATCTTCTCGATAGCGCTGCGCGTGGCGGCGATCGTCAGCGATTCGTCCTGGGCCGGCACCAGCAGCTGGGCCTGCAGGAACGCCGCGAGGCGGCGGCGCTGGAACAGAACGCAACGTCCGCGCGCCGAGACGAACAGCGACAGCTGCTTGCGCATGCCCTGCCACGCCAGCTGCATCGCCTCCTGGCGGTCGCGGTATTCCAGCATGTACCACGAGCCGACCAGCATCTCGTCGGTGGCCGCGAGCGCGCCGGCCGACGGCGTGGAGCCGCCTTCGGCGACGATCTCGAGCTCGTCCGATTCGTGGCCGGACAGGTCCAGCGCGAACGAGTCGTCGATCTCGAAGTCGGCGTCCGGCAGGATCTCGTCCAGCGCTTCGAGGCGCTGCTTCAGGCGGCCGAGCTGGTCCGGATCGATCGAGGCCGAGCGCGCGGCGAACGCCGCCGTCAGCGCGATGTTGAGGGCCCGCAGCGAGGTTTCCTGGCGCTCGGCCGGCAGGCCGCCGGCAAGCATGCCCTGGCGCAGCGCGGCCAGCAGCGGGCCCAGGCGGCGGATCACTTCGGCGCGTTCCTCGCGCGTGGTCTTGGCGCTGGCGATCCAGACCAGCTCCAGCGCCGCTTCGCGCACGACGCGCGTCTCGTCGCTCTGCAGGCCGTGGCGCATCGCGGTGGTGGCCAGCACGTCGGCCCAGACCTGGAACAGGAACTCCCGCACGCCGTCCTGCACCGGCACGCCGTCGAGCAGCTTGCGCAGCTCGATGGTGTACTGGATCGCCAGCGTCTCGCGCTGTTCGACCTGGCTGGCGAGCGAGACACCCTTCTTGGTCGTTTCGTTCTGGTCGCGGAAGAACTTCTCGATGAAGCGCTCGAACTCGACCAGCACCGTCTGGAACACCTTGCGGCCGGTCTCGGGAAAGGCCTCGACGACCTGCACCACGCGCGCCACTTCGCCCTCGAGCTCGGGCCCCGCGCCCTGCGGTGCGGCGTCGAAGCCCATCACGCAGGCGCCCATGCGGTCGATCAGGCGGCGCGCCGGATGCTGCGCCGACGAGAAGAAGTCGGGCTCGGCCAGGGCGACCCGCAGCACGGGCATCTGCAGGCGCGCGAACCACACGCGCACGGCCGAGGGGATACGATCCTCGGTCAGGATGCTCTGGAACAGCAGCGCGACGACCTCGATCGTGGCGCGCTCCTCCTGCGTGTTGGCGGTGGTCTTGAGGGCCTGCTTCTGCTCGCGCAGCGCCTCGACGATCTCGGCCGGCGCGAGCGCGCTGCCCTCGTTGCGGCGCGCCTCGACGCGCTCGACGAACACCCGCTGCGCGGAGGCGATCGCCCCGGTCATCTCGCCCGACGGGGCCGAGAGCCGCTGCGTGTTCATGAAGCCCTGGACGTGGCGCTCCATGGTGCGGCCGAACCGCCGCAAGGTCGCGTCGACCTGGACCGAGGCCGGCGAGACGAAATGGCCGTTGCCGGCGCCGCCCGGCGCCTTCACGTTGCCGGTGACGGTGACGCCCACGTTGGGCGCACCCGGCCCGCCCGGGGCGCCGGCCTGGCCGCCCGGGCCGCCGCCGTCGCCCATCGGTGCGAGGGTGGCGTTGCGCATGAAGTCGGCCGGGCCACCGCCGGGTGCACCGCCCCCGCCCCCACCGCCGCCGCCACCGCCGTTGCCCGCGCCGTAGCCGCCGGCCTGGCCGGAACCACCCGGGCCGCCCTGGGCGCCTTGTCCACCGCCCTGGCCGCCACCACCGTAGCCACCCTGGCCGCCGTAGCCGGTCGATCCGCCGCCCTGGCCACCTGGATGGCTGCCGCCGCCCTGCCCGCCGCCGTATCCGCCCTGGCCACCGCCGTAGCCGCCCTGCCCACCGCTGTAGCCGCCCTGGCCGCCACCCTGCCCGCCGTGGCCGCCGTGGCCGCCGCCGTAGCCGGTGCTGGGTGCGCCGCCCGGGCCGCCGGCGTAGGCGGTCGGCGCGAACTGGGTGCCGCCGCTGCCGGTGCTGGGCGCGCCGCCGGTGCTGGTGTTGCGGAAGTCCTCCAGCGGCATCTGGCGCGAGGCGACCACCGGTCCACGGTCGACGCTGCGGCGGATCAACGTGCGCAGGTTGACCTCGGGCAGCACGCCCTTCTCGATCAGGAAGCGGTTCGCCTCGTGGTACGCCTCGGTGGCCAGTACCGCGATCTCGCCCTTGACGGTGGGCTCGATGCCGGCCCAGGCGTCCGCGCCGAAATCGCTGTCGATGAACGAGCGCACGATGATCTTGGCCAGCTGTTGCGGGCGGAACAGGTCGTGGTCGGGCAGTTCGTCCAGGCCCTCGAGCGCCGCCACCCGCGTGGTCAGGTCGTTGAGTTCCCAGACGGCCAGGTCGACGATGGCCTGCGACAGGCGCGAGATGAAGATCTCCTTCTGCACCGTCTCGTCGTCGACCAGCATCAGCTTCTGGGTGTGGCCCTGCATGGAGGCGACCAGCGCCCCGGTGCCCGTGGACGGCCGATCAGCGACGCAGGCATCGCGCAGCATCTCGCCCTGGCGCTCGATCCACTCCTCGCCGTGCGTCATCAGGGCCTGCAGGGTGTCGCGGCGCTGCTGCGCCACCGAGCGCTCGGCCGGCTTGTCCAGCAGCAGGCGGGCGGCTTCCAGCACGCCGGCGAGCAGGCGTGAGCCAGCCTCGGCAAGCTGCTCGGCGAACATCTGCCGAGCCTTGCGTGCGATATCGGGCGACGATTTGCCTTCGGCCATCCGGCTGCTTCACTTCCCTGGGGTGTTTGCGCTCGGGAGCGCGTCAACTGTGCAATCTACACCACGGCGCCCGCATTCGGGTCATTCGGATCGATCTCGTTCTTTCCGCCGGTGTGCACGAGGTCTTCCCGCTTCACGCCGGCCCACATGGCGATGGCCGCGGCGACGAACACCGACGAGTAGATGCCGAAGCAGATGCCGATCGTCAGCGCCATCGCGAAATAGTGCAGCGTCGGGCCGCCGAAGATCAGCATCGACAGCACCATCATCTGCGTGCAGAAGTGGGTGATGATCGTGCGGCTGATGGTGCTCGTGATTGCGTGGTCGATCACCTGCATGGTGCTCAGCTTGCGGAAGCGCCGGAAGGTCTCGCGGATCCGGTCGAAGATCACCACCGACTCGTTGACCGAGTAGCCCAGCACCGCCAGCACGCCCGCCAGCACCGACAGTCCGAACTCCCACTGGAAGAACGCGAAGAAGCCCAGGATGATGACGACGTCGTGCAGGTTGGCGACGATGGCGGCGATCGAGAACTTCCATTCGAAGCGGAACGCGAGGTACAGCATGATGCCGATGATCACGCTGACCATCGCGTAGGCGCCGTTGCGCATCAGCTCGTCGCCCACCGACGGGCCCACCAGCTCGCTGCGCTTGAGCACCACCGGCTCGGCTCCGGCGGCATCGGCGCACGACGGGCGGGTGACCAGTTCGCCCTTGGCGGTGGTCTCGGTCCTGGTGCCCACGCTGCCGGATTCGGCCTGGCACAGCGCCTGGAACACGCGGGTGGGCACCTGCTTCTGGTCGACGCCGGCCTTGGTCGGCACGCGGATGATGACGTCGTGCGAGGTGCCGTAGTTCTGCACCTGCACGTCGCCGTAGCCCAGGCCGCCGACCACGCCGCGCAGGCGCTCGAGCTCGGCGGTCTTGACGTAGGTGGCCTCGACGGCGGTGCCGCCGGTGAACTCGATCGAGAAGTTCAGGCCGCGCGTGACGAGGAAGAACACCGCGGCCAGGAAGGTCAGCAGCGAGATGATGTTGAACACCAGCGCGTGCCGCATGAACGGGATGTCGCGCCGGATACGGAAGAATTCCATGTGAGTTTCCTTGGCAGTCGGGTGCGGTTCAGCGCGCGGCGCCGGGGCGCTTGGGCGTGGCGGCCGCGACGGCGGCGTCGTCGGCCAGGTCGTCGGGCTGCGGCACCTCGCCGGCCTTGGCGCCGCCCTTCCACACCTGGCCGATCAGCACCGACTTCAGCTTCTTCTGGCGGCCGTACCAGAGGTTGACCAGGCCGCGCGAGAAGAACACCGCCGAGAACATCGAGGTCAGGATGCCCAGGCAGTGCACGATGGCGAAGCCCTTGATCGCGCCCGAGCCGAAGGCCAGCAGCGACAGGCCGGCGATCAGCGTGGTGATGTTGGAGTCGAGGATGGTGGCCCAGGCGCGCTCGTAGCCGGCGGCGATGGCCGTCTGCGGCGCGCTGCCGGCGCGCAGTTCCTCGCGGATGCGCTCGTTGACCAGCACGTTGGCGTCGATGGCCATGCCCAGCGTCAGCGCGATGGCGGCGATGCCCGGCAAGGTCAGCGTGGTCTGGATCAGCGACAGCACCGCCACCAGCAGCAGCAGGTTGACGCCCAGCGACAGCGTGGAGATCACCCCGAACAGCAGGTAGTACGCGCACATGAAGACGAGGATCGCGGCGAAGCCCCAGGCCACGCTGTGCAGGCCCTTGGCGATGTTGTCGGCGCCCAGGCTCGGGCCGATGGCCGTCTCCTCGATGAACTCCATCGGCGCGGCGAGCGCACCCGAGCGCAGCAGCAGCGCCAGCTCGGTGGCTTCCTCGGCGTTGCCGATGCCCGAGATCTGGAAGTTCTCGCCCAGCTCGCTCTGGATGGTCGCCACGTTGATGACCTGGCCCTTGCCCTTCTCGAACAGGACGATCGACATCAGCTTGCCGATGTTCTGGCTGGACACGTCGCGCATGCTGCGTGCCCCCTTGGCGTTCATCGTCAGGCGCACGATGGAGCCCTGGGTCTGGCTGTCGAAATTCGCCTGCGCGTCGGCCAGGTCGTCGCCGCTGGCGACGACGTCCTTGCGGACGATGGTCGCCGGGCCGTTGCGGGCGGCGATGTCGGGGCTGTTGAGGAAGCGGTCGTCGCCGAACGGCACCGGCCCGGCGCCCGTGATGGCGGCCCCGGCCTCGGCGGTCTGGTCGACCATGCGGATCTCGAGCGTGGCCGTGCGGCCGATCAGCTCGCGCGCCTTGGCGGTGTCCTGGATGCCGGGCAGCTCGACGACGATGCGATCCGGGCCCTGCTGCTGGATCACCGGCTCGGAGGTGCCCAGTCCGGCGACGCGGTTGCCCAGCGTCGTCATGTTCTGCTTGATCGCCTGTTCCTGCGCCTTGACCAGCTCGGCCGGCTTGAGCGCGCCGTTGACCTTGACGTCGGCGCCGTCGGCCACCGTCGTCCACTGCACGTAGGAGATCGCGTCGTTCAGGACGCCGACGGCCTGCGTCGCGGTGGCCTGGTCGTGGAAGGTCATCGTCACGCCGGTGCCGTCGCGCGACACCGCGGTGCGCAGCTGCTTCTCCCGCAGCAGCGTGCGGGTGTCGGTCACCAGCGTCTCGATCTTCTTGTCCAGCGCCGCCTTCAGGTCGACCTGCAGCAGGAAGTGCACGCCGCCGCGCAGGTCCAGGCCCAGGTACATGGGCAGCGCGTGCAGCGAGGCCATCCAGCGCGGCGCGCGGGCGACCAGGTTCAGCGAGACCGCGTAGGGCGGCGCATCCTTGTCGGCGCCGGCGTTCAGTCCGGCGTTGATCACGTCGCGGGCGTGGATCTGCAGGTCGGTGGTGGCGAACCGCGCATGCACCGTCGTGCCTTCGAAGCTCACGTAGTCCGGCTGGATCTTCGCCGCCGCAAGCAGTTGCTCGACCTGGGTGGCCGTGGCCGCGCCGACCTTGGTGGTCAGCGTCGCCGCGGAGACCTGCACGGCCGGCGCCTGGCCGTACAGGTTCGGCACGGTGTAGAGCAGGCCGACCATCACGGCGATGGCCATCAACAGGAATTTCCAGGCAGGGTAGCGATTCATACGTGTTTCCTCGAGGGCGTCGCGGGTCGTCGCGGCCGGCGGGCGCGCGCGGCGACGGCGTCAGTCGCGCGGCGCCGCTGGCGGCCGCGCGCTGGCGGGACTGCTTACTTCATCGTGCCCTTGGGCAGGATCTGGACGATCGCGCTGCGCTGGATCTGCAGTTCGACGTTGCCGCCGGTCTCCACGTGCACGTAGGATTCGCCGAGCTTGGAGATGCGGCCGATCACGCCGCCCACCGTCACCACCTCGTCGCCCTTGGCGAGGCCGGCGAGCAGTTCCTTCTGCTCCTTGGCGCGCTTCATCTGCGGCCGGATCATCACGAAGTACAGCACCACGAACATCGGGATGATGATGAAGAACTGGCTGAAGCCGCTGTCGGCTGCGGCAGGTGCCGCGGTCTGGGCGTAGGCGGTGGAGATCAGGAACACGGCGGAAATCCTCAGGGAAAACGTGAAGAGGCGGGCGGCGGTCGCCCACGACGGGGCGCCGCACCCGCAGTGAAACGTGCGGTCGAGGTGGAGCCGCGGGCGGGGGATTCAAGCCCGGCGCAGTTCGACCAACCCATCATTTTACCGGGCGGCGCGACCGGGCCGTCCGGCGGCCCCGGGTCCGCCGTCGCGCCGGCCCCGTTCGCGAGCGCGGCGCGGCCCGCCGCGGTGGCCGGACAGGCGCCTCAGGCCTGCGAGCGCACCTGGTTGCGGCCGTTGCGCTTGCACTCGCGCAGCGCTGCGGCGGTGCGCGCCAGGGCGTCGTCCAGCGCCTCGCCGGCGGCGCACGCGGCCACCCCGATGCTGGCGCTCACGCGCAGGCCGCGGCCCAGCGGCGTCCAGTCGCGGCCCTCGATGGCGGCCCGCAGCCGCTCGGCCACGAGCAGGGCGCGCGTGGTGGAGACGGGGCCGCCGAGGGCGACGACGAACCGGTCGGCGTCGGCGCGCGCGAGCACGTCCTGCGGGCGCGACTGCGCGCGCAGGACCTCGGCGAGGGCCTGCAGCACCGCGTCGCCGGTCGCGCGCGACCAGTGGTCGTTGACGTGGCGCAGGTGGTCGACGTCGACGGCGATCAGCATCAGCGGCGTGTCGGGGTACTGCCGGGCGAGGCCGGCGCAGGCGGCTGCGAGCCGGGCGCGATCGGCCAGGCCGGTCAGCGTGTCGACGCCGGCGGCGGCGGCGTCCGCCGGCTCGTCGGCGGCGGTCGCGGCCAGTCGCGCCAGCGCCAGGCCGGCCGCCTGC
>Ga0265336_10000275_pt1 | contig 36130 bp, 29 predicted proteins | sample 42119metaG_FD_193583 | JGI IMG/M metagenome (GOLD analysis project Ga0265336, IMG submission 193583) | Rhizosphere microbial communities from Carex aquatilis grown in University of Washington, Seatle, WA, United States - 4-21-19 metaG | ecosystem: Host-associated > Plants > Roots > Rhizosphere...
CTTTCTTTGTCTCATAAATGCCGTCACCGTTCTCGTCCGTGCATTTCATGATGCGCCGTTCTTCGGCGACGTACATCGCTCCGTTATAGAATTGCACATCGTGCGAAAGATGAAATCCCGATGCCGCAACGATCGCCGTGTCCGCGACGCCGTCGTGGTTTTTGTCCGGCAGCGCAATGATCTCGCCGCTGTTCTTGTTCGCCACGTACAATACGCTGTCAGGTCCCCAGGCGAAGAAACGAGGTTTTCCCAATCCTCCCGCATAGAACACTTTTGCCGTGTACCCTTCGGGGACGTTCAGCACAAGATCGTCTTTGATTTGTCCCTTGAATTTGTCCGGCACGATGAGCTTGACAGGAACAAGTTTTGCCTCCTTCACCGGCGTCATGTGCACTGTTTCCGGTAGACCCTGCGCTGCGCAGTTGACCAGATAAAACAGCAGTCCCGGAATCAATCCTTTCAGCGCCGGAACAAGATAGTTCTTCATATTCCTCCTCCTCATTGTATATTTCCTGTTGCTTGAACCAATGGAAATCGTAACGACATTTTCACCTGCTTGGATGATACTAAGAAAAAAAACGGGTATATTCAACAGTAACCAACCCATCCGATGGAGCCATATCGGAAAACGCCAATCTCTATCATAATCCGAAACGCCATGGCAAACCACAGTATGCTTTTAACCTCAATGTCCAATTCCGTCTTCACCATCACGCTTAATCGCCCGGAGAGCTACAATGCACTTAACGAAGCGATGAAGAAAGAATTGAATGACTCATTCAAGCAGGCCGAAAAAGATGATTCGGCGCGATGCATCGTGCTCAGGGGGGCGGGCGAAAAAGCGTTTTGTTCCGGACAGGATTTGAAAGAACACAGCGGTTCGGGTCGCTCACTCAAAGAATCTCTTGAAAAAAGCTACAACCCGCTCATCAAAAAGATGCGTTCAATTGAAAAGGCGGTCATCGGCATGATCAACGGTGTTGCCGCCGGCGCCGGGCTCAGCATCGCTCTTGCGTGCGACATGCGGATCATGGCGGACACTGCGAAATTGATTGAGGTGTTTATTCGTATCGGATTAGTAACCGATTCCGGATCGCACTGGTTTCTTCCGAGGCTGACGGGAATGGCGAAGGCGTTTGAGTATGCCGCAACAGGACGCGACATCGATGCTGCCGAAGCGGAACGAGTTGGTCTGGTGAATCGCACCGTCCCAGCAGCTGAATTGGAAAAAACAGTGACCGTTCTTGCGGAGAAACTTGCGAAAGCTCCAACCCGCTCGATCGGTCTCATCAAAAGAACGCTTAACAAGTCGCTCGCAAGCGACTTGGATACGCTTCTTGATTACGAAGCCGTCGTACAGGAGATCGCATCGAAGAGCGAAGACTATAAGGAGGGGGTGAAGGCCTTTTTGGAAAAGAGAGAAGCTGTGTTTAAGGGGAGGTGAATTGGGTTTAGATTTCTTTGAGGTGCTCGAACGGTTGTCGGCAGTTATTACAGTAGTGAAGAGCTTTGCAGGCGGTCGAGCCGAAATCGCTCCTCACCTCGGTCTCGCTCGATTCACAAAATGGACATGGAACGGTTTCTTGTATCGTGGGGAGGAGGAGAATCACTTCTTCCGGAATTTGTTGCGGGGGGGCGATTCCGTATGTCTTTAATTTTTGTTTCGTTGAATTACTAAGCCACGCCGTCGTCCATGCCGGAGAAGACACCGTCGCGACAAAGGTGTTTTCGTACCCTGCCGATCGAAGGGATGCAACAATGTCGTCCTCGATGACCTTCATGGCGGGACAACCGGAATACGTCGGCGTGATCGTAACATGCACCGCCCCTCCGCTGAATTCAACATCTCTCACAATTCCCATCTCGACCACGTTCACCGCCGGAGTTTCCGGATCGTGAACGCTGGCGAGGATGCTGAACAATTCTTCTTTGGTCGGATGAAGCATGGGAAGGCAATTAAGAATTATGAATTAAGAATTATGAATGAGCAAGAGCTAATATCTAAGGACTAAGAGCTAAGAGCTAAGAACTAAGAGCTTCATACCTACCACTTCACCCCCGGGAACGATCTCGCGAGGATTTGCATTTCAGCTAGCATGCGGCCGAGATGTTCGCTGTGTTTGCCGATGCGGCTTCCGGAGGTCATGTGAACGCTGCTTGCAGGGACGGTAAGAGTTGCCGACTTGAGTACCTGGAGAACCAATTCGTTCCATTTTCCCTCTATGCCTTCCAGCGGCGGGATCATTCCAAGATCCGTCAATGCACGCTCGGTATCATCGAACGTGAAAAGCTCTTTCGTGAACGGCCACAGTTCCTCAACTGCGGATTGCAATCGGCGATGACTTTCCTCCGTACCGTCGCCGAGCCTCAGCATCCATTCTTTCGAATGACGAAGATGGTACGTCACTTCTTTGAAGCATTTCGCCGCAATTCCTGCGAGCCGTTCATACGCACTCTTCTGAAGTATTTCGAGAAGGAAATAACTCTGTACGTCGAACAGGAATTGGCGGGCCATGGTCGATGCAAAATCTCTGTTCGGCTGTTCAACAAGCTGGACATTTGTGAAATGTGTCGCCTCGCGGAAGTATGCGAGGTCGTCTTCCGTTTGACGGCCGCCCTCCACTTCTCCTGCAAGATGCAGAAACGCCGACGCCTGACCGATCTCGTCAAGTGCGATATTCGTCAGCGCGATGTCCTCTTCGAGCACCGGCGCGTGGCCGCACCATTCCGAAAGCCGGTGGCCGAGCACCAGGCGGTCGTCGCCGAGCCGCGTCAAAAAAACGGCCAGCACTTTTTGTGTCTGGAAATCGATGCTCATCAAAACCCTTTGACCGTTTTAGGAATTTTATAGAATTGAGGATGACGGTAGACTTTGTCGTCGGCCGGGTCGAAGAACGGTTGGCTGTCTGCAGGAGTTGTTGCCGTGATATGTCGTGACGGGACAACCCAGAGACTAACGGCAGTGCCGCGCCGTGCATAGACATCGCGCGCATTTTGGAGAGCCATCTCGGCATCCGCGGCATGAACGCTTCCGGCATGCTCATGAGGGGCGCCGGTTTCGCTCTGCACGAAGACTTCCCACAAATCTCCTTCACTTTCGTCTTCTATGTTCTTTTCTGTCATTCTTTTTTTTGGAACGTATACTTTCGTGTTACTTCGTGTCCTTCGTGGACTGCTCCAGGCTTCGCTTCTTAGCGTACGCGAGTGCCGCATCCCGCACCCAGGCTCCCTCGACATCGGCCTTGCGGCGCGCGTTCATCCGTTCCTTGTTGCACGGTCCATTCCCGTTGATCACGTCGTAAAATTCGTTCCAGTCAATTTGCCCAAAATGCCACGAGCCCTTTTTTTCGTCATACCGAAGCTCGGGATCGGGGAGACTGATGTTCGCAGCTTTTGCCTGCGGCACGGTACTATCGACAAAACGCTGGCGCAGTTCGTCATTGCTGTGCAGTTTTATTTTCCATCGCAAGAGTTCCGCGCTGTTCGGCGAATTTGAATCGGGGGGACCGAACATCATCAGCGAAGGCCACCACCACCGATTCACGGCATCCTGCACCATTGCTCGCTGATCCGGAGCGCCGGAAGAAAGAGTGACGACGATCTCATATCCCTGCCGTTTGTGAAAATTCTCTTCTTTGCAGATGCGCAGGTTCGCGCGGGAATACGGTCCGTACGAACATTTCGCCAGCATCGTCTGGTTGATGATCGCTGCGCCGTCGACAAACCAGCCTATGACGCCGATGTCTCCCCAGGAAAGTGTCGGGTAATTAAAGATGTGAGAATATTTTGCTCTTCCTGCCAGCAAGGCTTCGATCATCTCCCGGCGGCTGACGCCGAGGGTCTCCGCCGCACAAGTAGAGATACAGTCCGTGCCCGGCTTCATCCTGCACTTTGGCAAGCAGCGCCATCTTTCTGCGTAAAGATGGAGCCCGTGTGATCCAGTTTCCTTCCGGCAGCATTCCGACGATCTCTGAGTGCGCGTGCTGCGATATCATCCGTATGAGCTGCTGACGGTATCGGTCCGGCATCCAATCTTTTGGTTCGATCTTTTCTCCCCGGCCGATGCGTTCTTCAAATTGCTGAAGCTGGTCTGTCGTATTTGCTGGATCGGACATCTTCTTTTGAGATTAGGTGAAAAAGGGAAATTGCACGAAACTACTTAATTGCACTTTCAAAAACAAGATGCGGCATTGCCTTTATTCCAGCGATTAAGTATAATTGTGCCGCAGGGTCACGAAAAGTAAATACAAGACTATTTTCGTAAAAAGATTGATGTACCCGACTAGTTATACGCGATTCCAGTTCTCGGTTTCGGGGATCTACGCTTAATACTTAGAACTCAGAACTTACAACTCAAAACCGACTCATGTCTCTCTCACTCGGGATTATAGGCGCAGGCACAATGGGAACGGGCATCGCTCGCGTCGCGGCGCTTCATAACTTAAATGTCGCACTCTACGACGTCAATGAGACGGTCGTTCTCAACGGCATTGCTCGCGTCACCTCGGAAATGAAGAAGAGTGTGGAAAAGCAAAAGCTTTCGCAAGATGATATGAAAGAGGCCCTTTCCCGCATTCACGCCCGTACAAAGCTCTCCGACCTCGGTCATTGCGATATCATCATCGAAGCCGTCCTCGAAGACCTTCGGATTAAGAAAGACCTCTTCAAACATCTTGAAGCGGACGCACGACCCGACGCAATTCTTGCCACGAACACTTCGTCGCTTTCCGTTACAGCAATAGCCTCGGGAGTGAAACGATCCGACAGGGTCGCCGGATTACATTTCTTCAATCCGGTTCATGCGATGAAACTTGTGGAAGTTGTTGAAGGCGCTCAGACATCAAAGGAGACAATGCAGCGCTGCATTGAGTTCGTGGTGAAACTGGGAAAAACATGCGTTTGCACGAAAGACACGCCGGGATTTATTGTGAACCGTGTAGCGAGGCCGTTTTACGACGAAGCGCTTCGAATTCTGGGAGAAGGAATTGCTTCGGTAGAGGACATCGATCGCATTGTGAAGGGAGAAGGCGGCTTCTCCATGGGGCCGTTTGAGTTGATGGACTTGATCGGCATCGATATCAACTTTGCCGTCACGCAATCCGTCTACGAACAATTCTTCAACGACCCGCGCTATCGCCCGCATCCGATCCAGCGTCAAATGGTGGATTCAGGGAAACTCGGCAGGAAAACTGGGAAAGGGTTCTACAACTATTGAAATCGCCTTCGCTGCAAAAAAAACAGCTGTCGGTGCTTATCGTCGGTGACGAGCCTCTCGTTGCTGAATATGGCGAGCTCGTGTCCGCATTCGGCTACGAAATCACATCCCCCGAAAGCATCAAGAGCCTGAAATCTTCCGCGAAAAAGGTCTCCGTCGCGCTCGAACTCAGCAATCTCGACCTCAACGCCAAAAGAAAGAACCTAGAGACACTGGACAAAGCCCTTCCGGAATCTACTCTCATTCTCACATCCTCGGTAAATATATCCGTCCTTGAGCAGTCGCAGTGGATAAGAAGAAAGCATCGGCTTGTCGGCACTGCCGCGCTGCCGACATTGACGAGGAATTCGGTTGTCGAGGTCTCACCCACAGTCTTTACAAGCGAATCAGCGATTGATGTCGCACGCAAATTCTTCATTTCCTTGAAAAAAGAGATCGCAATCGTACAGGATAGAGTCGGAATGGTGCTGCCGAGGATTCTGTGTCAAATCATCAATGAAGCGATGTTCGCCGTTCAGCAGGATGTTGCTTTGCCCAAAGACATCGATATTGCGATGCGGCTCGGGATGAACTACCCTTCCGGACCGATTGAGTGGGGGGAAAGGATCGGTTTTAAGCAGGTGACAGCAGTGCTCGCCGCGTTGCATGCCGATTTGGGGGAAGAGCGTTACCGGATTTGTCCGCTGTTAAAGGAGATCGCTGCGACGGGAAAGTTTTGGGGATGATATGCACTTGGCCAACCGATTGCTTTAAGCAATCGGTTGGCTTGCAAAAAAAGGGGGGGTACATGAAATACATCGACGGCAACTATTACCACGTCTACAACAGGGGATCCCGCAAAGGGAAGATCTTCTTCTCCGAAGAAAACTACAAGTACCTCCTTCTCCTTCTTACAACTAACACCAATAAGCACGCGACTGCGGTCATTGCGTATTGTCTGATGCCGAATCATTATCACTTATTACTTTTTCAGCAACAAGGCGGAAGCATTTCCAAAACGATCCAAACCACATTCAATTCTTATGTTCAAGCGATCAATAAAAAATACAGATACAGCGGCTCATTATTTCAAGGCAAAACAAAGTCGATTCTCGTTGACTCGGATAGATACGCGGTGCACCTCGTAAGGTACATTCACCTGAATCCGGTGAAGGCCAGATTAGTTCTCTCCGCTCATGAATGGAAATTTTCAGATTACTCGCGGTGGGTTGATCAATGCTACCCATCCAATGGCTTTGAGCCATCGGATACGTTCATAAGGCTCCGCAATTCGTGTTTCGGCGGGGGCGGTGGTTACAAGAAGTTTGTTGAAGAATACGATGGTAAGACGGATGAAAGTGTTTCGAAGTATTTTATCGGATGAATCAGCTGTATAGCTATTCGATCGCTTGAAGCGATCCCGGTAGCTACACTCAACTTCCTTCCTTCAATGATTTCTCATACTCCGCCTTGTATAGGCGCAACGCATCAAGGATCGATTCTGCGACGACCTGCTGCCCGCTGGGACTGCGAAGGAACATCTCATCTTTCCGGTTTGAAAGATATCCGGTTTCAATAAGGACGTTCGGCATCGATGCGCCGACGAGCACATAGAAGCCGGCCTGTTTTACACCATGGCTCGCGGACGACAGTTTTTTGTCCATCTCCTCCTCGAGGAACGAAGCGAATTGCTCGCTCTGGCGCACATAGGCGCTCTGAGCCATCGTCAGAATGATGAAATTTTCTTCTGTGATATCCTGATACCGGTCCTGGAAATCCTTTTCCAAGCGAACGACCGCATTTTCCTTCTGAGCGATCTTAATGGCATCCTCCGTTTTGCCGGGGCGCAGCAAATAGATTTCAAATCCGTTCGTCGGCGAAGGCTTGCGTTCCAACGAATTGCAATGAATGCTGATGAAGAGTTTTCCCTGATTCTCGTTCGCGATCTGCCCGCGCCGGTACAGCTCAATGAAACGGTCGGTCTTCCGGGTGTACACCACCTTCACATCCGGGAGGCGTTCGTCAATCAATTTTCCGAGCTTCAATACGATGCCGAGCGTAATATCCTTTTCCCGAGTACCGATGGTCCCAAGCGTTCCAGGGTCGTTGCCGCCGTGTCCGGCATCCAGGACGATGACGTCGAGCTTCCATTTCTTCCGCTGCGTATCGAGTTGTGTTTGAAGGTTTTCCGGTCGATTCGGCGCTTGCTGCGTTTCCTGTTTCTGCCGCTTGCGATCGGCAGCCAATTCTTTCTTCGACGGCGGCGTTGCGGTTTGAATGGAGACAAGAAGGTCGGTGCTCGTTTCATCCTGCACGATTTCCGATGTGGAGATCTTTTTCCGCAGCTTAAAGGATATCTGTGCGGACGTCGGCGACTGGACGGCAAGCATTTGCTCAACGACGGGATTCAACGTGTCGGAGTTGAGCGCCGAGGTATCGGCCCGGACATTCGGGAGCGTGACATACAGCCAATTATCATCGCGGACAAATCGATCCGCGTCGTTGATCTTCACCGCTGAATGAATGCGGATGAGGTAGCCATTCTTCCTGCTCTCCACGGTGATGCTGGAAATATCGAAGGGCTTCGCAGAGGCTGTCGAATCAATTACGGCCGGAGCAATTTCCCGTGCGGTATCGACGGCCAGTTCGGTTTGAGAAATCGAATTGAAGATCGGCAGGAAGTACAAGAGCGGCGCGTACAGCGTGTCGCCGACGGCATGCGTGGGCACCGGAAGCTGCAAAGCCGTCTGCTTCCGCGTCGCAAGATCGGTTACGATGACGAATGAGTTCTCAGAAGCGAGTTTTATCTGGGCCCGGCTGAGCTTGATCTCCATCTTCTTCGTCGTCGCGTTGTAAAAGTAGTTCAGTCCGAACATGCGGACCAGGTCGGGAAGGGAAATGAACCGTAGCCCGCCTACCGTCACAGCGCCCACGTATTTCGATGCGGCTGGATTCTTGACGACGAAAATTTCCGAGCTGTCCTGCTGCTGAGCGAACGAGAGAGAACCGATCAGCACGGGGAACAATCCCACAACATACAACAGCACATGCCGAAAAGTGTTTCTGTTCATGACCGGTAATTTATGAATTGAAGTGGAAGGGGAAAATCGAGTGCCTTCAATTTTGCGATCACGGCCTGCAACTCGTCGCGGTCTTTGCCGGAGACCCGGATCTGTTCCTCCATGATCTGAGCTTGTACTTTGAGCTTTGTGTCTTTGATGATCTTGACGAGATTCTTCGCGTTCTCTTTGTCAATGCCGACCCGCAGCGTTATTTTCTGCCGAGCCGTTCCGCCGGCTGCCTGTTCTACGGGGCTGTATTCCAGGGACTTGAGATGGATGCCGCGTTTGATCAATTTGTTCTGGAGGACATCGACAACGCTTTTGAGCGTAAACTCGTTCAGCGAGCTGAGAGTTACGATCTTCTCTTTCTGGTCGAACGAGATCGTCGACTTCGAGTCCTTCAGGTCGTAGCGCTGCGCGACCTCTTTCTGCGCCTGATTGAGGGCATTGTCGACCTCCTGCATGTTTACTTCGGATACAATATCGAACGAGTTCTGCTGGGCCATAGTCTGTCAGTCGTAGTGCGTCTCGACGTTGACGTTTCGTCTTTTCAACTCGGCGATCAACGGCTCGGCGGGAACGATTTCTTCCGCGGCGAAAACGCCCCGTTTTGAAATTGTGCCGTCGAGCATCATTTGCGCGATAATGGAGGTCGGATACGCCGTCGTTCGCATCATCGCGGTTATTGAATTCTCTTCATCGAATAGATCGATGATCCGGTATGAAAGCCGCTTCTCCTCACCGTTCTTTCTTCCGCGGGCAGTAACCAGAAGCAGCACCACATCGGGTTCGTTAAATGTAAGACGTTTTTTAAGCAATTCCAAAAATAATTCGCGCATTGTGACGAGATTGCTCCCCAGCGCCACAGGCGAGCTGTCCGCAAAACCAACGTCAAACAACGGCTTTATTTTCTCGCAATGCCCGGTGTAGCGGATGGTCTTGTATTCGAGCGATTGTACTTTTTGCTCCAGCAATTGAGGAAGGCGGGATGCTCCTCCTCCGGTATGAAATGCCTCCAAATTTTCGAACGGCGGCGGAAATGAAAGGCTATCTACTTCCGTGAGCGGTTCGATCATCTGAATTTTCCCGTTCCGAAGGATCGTGGTTCTAAGAGAGTATTCTTCTACTAACCCCTCCGCGGAGAACACGAGTTGATAGTTCAAAGGAGGATGGGGATGCTGCGGCAGCCCGCCGACACGCAGCTGCAGCGAATCGACACTATCGAATTGCCGAAACGCATGCATTGCCAAAATATCCGCAAGTCCGGGAGCGAGGCCGCAGTTGACAACAGCCGTTATGTTTGCTCGTTCCGCGGCAGCAGCTTCGGACAATTGTTGTTCGACAATGCCGTCGTCATGACCAAGGTCGCAAAAATGGCAGCCGGCTTCAAGTGCAGCCTTGGTAAGAAGGTAATTGAGATGAAAAGTCACCGCGCTGACAACGACGGCATGCTCTGACATCAATCGGACAAGCTCCGCGTGGTCCCGGACGTCGAGTCCTCTTGGTCGAACTCTCGCTGCATCGATGGCGGCCGCTGTTTGCCGCGCCCTCACCTGATCGATGTCCGCAAGCGTCACGGTGAATTTGGGATCTGAGTTCGCAAGGTCGAATGCGATGGCTTTCCCCATCAGGCCGGCGCCGAGCACCAAAAATGGTTTTCGTGGTGACATAATATTTCCCCGTTCTATTGCGGCAGTATAACGCCTCAATCGAAACAATACTATTTTAATGACATCTTAAAACATCTCACGCAAAGTCGCAAAGCCGCAGATGTCTTATTTTAATATCGCTTTGCGTTTTTGCGCGAGTCAAACATCTGAATTTATCCAGAAGATTCACTTTAGAATTTCTCCCGTTTCGTTGCTCCAGAACAGGAGATCAAGTTCGTCGATCGGTATTCCGATATCTTCGGCAAATTTCTGGAAGCGCCCTTCCAGCTCGAGATATTTTTTCTTTGTCAATGTTTTTGGGAGCGAACGGATGGCTCCATGCTTCTTCAGGTTCTTCAGAATGTGCCGGTCGAGAATTGCCAGGCCGTCGTTCAACCCAATGTTGCGTAAAAAATGCGTTGCCTCTTTATAGCCGATCCCCTTGACATTCTCCGCGAGCCATTTTCTCTTCTCAAACGCCGATTCCCCGTCTGATAATCTTTGGAGGATGGCCCCGTATTGCTTCTTCATCTCGACGAGCAGCTTTGCTTTCGTCTTGTGGAAACGGATATAATAATCTTTCTGATGGAGAAGCCGTTCGGGGTCGATCTCGGTATTTTGAAAATCGTGCATCCTCAACACCGTCTGAGCTTTGGCCGAATTCACCGCACTCGACTGCGGCGTCATGAAACAATATACGAGTTCATAGAAGTAATCTTTCTGCGCGACGGCACGAAAGTCGTTCAACCGTCTTCGAATTGCCGGTTGTCTTTGATTGTAGCCGTCCATAAGACCCCCGAGATCTTTATAGCGGCGGTTTATTGCGCGATGCATATAAGTCTTCTATCTCCGCTTCCCCGGATCGCGATCAGCGCTTCTTGTTCCATCGTTTCCAGTACACGCATGATCCATTTCATGTCCCGAGGATGAAAGTGTTCAACGATCCGTTCACTCAGTTGGAGGAGAGGCAAAGGTTTTTCATGGAGGGCTTTCAAAATTCTACCCCTGTAGATCCGCCGCGGAATTCCCTTGAACGACGGCTCGGGTTTCCTTTTCACCAATGGTTTTAGCCTGAAATTCTCCGAAAAGGCCGAAGCACAAAGTGAGGTGATCGGGCACGAGCCGCAGCGGGGAGATCGCGCCGTGCACACCAGCGCGCCGAGGTCCATGAGGGCCTGGTTCCATTCCGCTGCTTTCCTTTGTGGGATGATTTTCTCCGCAAGGGCCCAGATATCTCTTTCCGGCCTTATGTCGTCTGCCGAGGCGGCCTTCCAGAAAACCCTGCTGAAAATGCGGCGGACGTTCACATCGACGACCGGAACTTCAGCGCCGAACGCAAAGCACGCCACGGCATGAGCGGTATATTTTCCGATACCGGGGAGTTTAATCAGTTCATCAACTGTGCGCGGAAGTTTACCGCCGTCATTTTCCGAAAGTTGTTTGGAGAGAACGTGCAGACGAAGAGCGCGCCGGTTGTAACCCAGGCCCGACCATTGGCGCAGGACAGCACCTTTTGATCCCCGTGCAAGGTCTGACAGGGTAGGAAATTGCTTGAGCCATGAAGAGTAAAAAAGGGCGACGCGATTCACTTGCGTCTGCTGTGCCATGATTTCTGAGAGAAGGATGCGGTACGGATTTCGAGTTCGTCTCCACGGCAGGCTGCGGCCGTTGATGGTGTACCATGAAAGGACTTTTGAATGAAGGAGGCTGGAGTTCAAAGGGACACTCGAAAGTTAAGGTGCGTCAACGAGAAGCCATTCCATTGTTAAATTTTCCATTTTGACTTTTCAATTTATCCACGACATCTCTGTTTCCTTCCAGCATGTCGACGCCCGTGAGTTCGTCGCGGTGAACCCAGCGGATCTGTTCAAATACATTGTTGCGGATCGTTCCGGCATACGAGGGAACAAGGAGATAGCAAACTTCGAACGACCCGGAATCGGGATAGTGCCATTCCTGGCGGAAGAATTCAACCCCGACGTTCGCATCGATAGAGAGTTCTTCGCAAAGTTCTCTGCGAAGGCATTCTTCAGCCGATTCGCCGTTTTCAAATTTTCCGCCGGGAAATTCCCATTTCAGCGGATACCGCGAGCTCTTCTTTCGCTGGCAAACGAGTATTTGCGATCCAAGGGTGATGATGCCGACGGCGACTTTTATCATGGAATGAATATAAATAGTTGGAGTGTGAAAGACAATATTGGGCAGTGTTTATAATAGTGTCCTAATTTGAATGGACGTATAATAAGTCTGAGGAATGTCATTCTGAACGGAGCGAAGCGGAGTGAATGCCGAAGGCATCCCTTTGGGAGGATCTTTCTCACCGTATAGACCCTTCGCTCCGCTCAGGGTGACATATAGTTGTTGATGCTTTCATCATTCTCAAGCGCTCCAACTTCGTCAATATCATTCTACGCAGATTTTTTGGTAATTATTATTCAAATTAGGACAACATCGGCATTTGACTTTTCCTGCACGGCAATGTATATTAACAACAGAACTTGTTCTTTGAAGTGAAAATCGTTAGGGGTGTTTCGCCACAGGCGAATCTGAGAATATACCCTACAACGATCCCGCTGTTCATGCGGGATGGATATACCTGATCTGGATAATGCCAGCGTAGGAAACACGATGACATGGTTTTTTATGAAGCCGTTACTGATGCATTCCATATCAGCAACGGCTTTTTTATTTACTAACAATTGAACGGGAGTTTTTTCATGGGTGAAAGGAATATGAATAAATACGGGCTGGGGAAGATTTTGACCGTTGTCGCCATTTTCATAATGCAGTATCAGGTTCTTTTTTCTCAAGACGAAAAGGAAAAAGATACGGTGAAGTATACCCTCGCGCCGGTGCTTGTTACGGCAACCGAAGCCAAAGAACGTGAAACGCCGGTGACGTTTACCAATCTTGCGAAGGGGCTGATCGAACAGCGCTATTCTATGCAGGATGTTCCTGTTTTGCTCGCCCAGCTTCCGTCGATGATTTCTTTTTCGGACGGCGGAAACGGTATCGGCTATAATTATGTGACACTGCGCGGGTTCGACCAGTCGCGCCTCTCTATTATGGTGAACGGCATTCCTCAAAACGATCCCGAAGATCAAGGAGTGTACTGGCTCGATTTTTCAGACATCCTCGCAAGCGCATCGAACGTCCAGGTACAGCGCGGTGCGGGAAGCTCGTTCTATGGTCCGGCGGCAATCGGAGGATCGATCAACGTGATCACGAACCCATTCGAGCCGAAGCCGTATATGAAATTTGAAAGCCTCTTCGGCTTCCAGCAATACAGCGACAGCAGCCAATCGCTACCGATGACGATGAAAAAGCTCTCTGCATCCTTTAATTCGGGATTGATTGACAATAAATACATGTTGTACGGCAAACTCGGCGAGATCAATTCCGACGGCTACCGGCTCCGGTCGGGCGCGACATTGGACTCCTACTTCTTCGGAGCGCTCTTGCTGGGAACAAATTCGACAACGCGCATTCATTTCTTCGGAGGGCCAATACAGGATCAGCTGGTCTATAACGGGCTGCCGAAATCGTACAACGACAGTTACCAGCTTCGACGAATGAATATCAACGACGAAGGGGTGGTCCGTCAACCAGAAGAGAACGAGCAGTTCACGCAGCCCCATTATGAGATCCTGAACGAGTGGAAAATTTCAGAAACCCAGAAGCTGAGCAACACCTTCTTTTTTTATGAAGGACATGGATGGTTTGATTTCGATGAATACGGCGATACGGCCACGTTCCGGATCGACCAGGCGCACGGATTTCATCCGACTCAGGATATTTCCACTGCGCTCATTCGCGCCGGGATCGATCTCGCACAATGGGGCTGGCTGCCGCGCTACGAATGGACCCACGACAACGGAGAACTGACGATCGGAGCAGAGCTCCGCTATCACAAAGGAACTCACTGGGGGCAGATTCTGGGAGCCGACAGCCTTCCGGCAAACTATGACGTGAGTTACCGGTTCTACCAGTACGACGGCGAAAAAACAATGGCGTCTCTGTACGCGACAGAAGTGTACCGTTTCCAAGATAATATTTCTCTTCTGGCGAACGTGCAGTTCGCTTACGACCAATACAGGATTGCAGATGAAAAGTACCTGGATAACTCGTTCAGTTACCCGTACTACTTTCTAAATCCTCGATTTGGCATAAACTATAATATCACAGACGCGTGGAACACATACATCTCCGTCGCATACACGTCACACGAGCCTCCTTTGAGCAATTTATACGATGCGGAGAACGCTGCCTACGATCCCACGATCGTGCCGCAGTTCGAGACAAAAATCGTCAACAACGATACCGTCTACGATTATACGAAACCGCTCGTAAAGCCGGAACAGCTGCTCGACTTCGAGCTCGGGGCGGGGTATAAGTCGGAAGGGCTGTCCGGCACTATCAACGTTTATTGGATGGAGTTCACGAATGAATTGGTCCCGAACGGAAAGCTCAACCGCTTCGGCATTCCGATCGTCGGCAACGCCGACCGGACCCGGCACATTGGGTTCGAGGTGGATGGCTCGGCAAAATTGCCGTACTCTTTTTCATTGAGCGGAAACGCATCTGTTTCGTCCAACAAGATCGTCAAGGAAACGTTTCTTGACGTCGACTCAACCGGAGCGGTCTTCGCTACGAAACTGGACGGCAACCCGCTCGGCGGATTCCCAAGCCTTATGGGAAATCTCTTTGTTAATTACCAAACTGAAAGATTGACCGTTTCGGTTTCGGCAAAATATGTCGGATCGTTCTACACGGACAATTTCAAGATAGAAGATGATAAAAACGATGCATATACGGTTTTCAATGTTGAGGCGCTATGCAAGCTTCCTCCGATCGCAAGCGCAAATGTCACGTTGAGGGGAGAAGTTCGTAACTTGTTGAATACTCTGTATATGCAAACCGGAGATGGTAATCTATTCTTCCCGGCCGCTGAGCGAAATTTTGTGGTCGGCATTACCCTGCAACTATAACGTATCGGCACGGAGTAATCTTCTATGAAAAGGAAACGACGCGAGGCCTTGATCATTTGCAATGGGGATGTTCTTCCCAAGCGAGCGATAACTCCGATGCTGAGAGAAAAGCCGTTTATTGTATGCGCCGACGGAGGGGCAAATAAGGCCCGGAAACTTGGAATCCGGCCTAATGTCATCATCGGCGATCTGGATTCGATCTCAACCGCAACGAGAAAATTTTTTTCCAGCATTACAACAATCCAAGTCAGAAGCCAATACAGCACAGACCTCGAAAAGGCGCTCGATTACCTCGTGAGGCATAAATATCTCAACGCCGTTGTCGTCGGTGCGATGGGGGGGAGGCCGGACCATTCGTTGTCGAACCTCAGCATTTTGAAAAAATACAACAAACGAATTCGTCTACTGTTCTCTGATTCGTTGTGTGATATCCAGATTGTTGGCCGAAGGATCACATTTGAGTCAACAATCGGCGAAGTTGTTTCATTGCTGCCGCTGGGGCGCTGTGAGGGAATCACGACCTCGGGGCTTGAGTTTCCTCTCCGCGACGAACCGCTCGAACTCGGTGTAAGGGAAGGTACAAGCAATCGGGCAGTGTCGTCCCCGGTAAGCATTTCTGTCAAAAAGGGGAGCTTGCTGCTTTTTATAGTGAAGTCTAGATAGCTTATTGCGAAATTCCAATTAGCGATTTTCGATTGCCGTATGAATTACATTCGATGATTCACTCTGACACGAGATTCGATTCTTGTTCATTGATCATTGTTCATTGTTGATTGCTCATTGAGTATGGTGACTTTTTCCTTTATCGATATCCTGCTTATCGTTCTCTATTTCTCCGCAGTGGTGTACATCGGTTTTCGCTCGGCCCGCAAAGAAAAGACTGAGACCGACGAATACTTGCTTGCCGGACGGTCGCTTACGCTTCCGGTCTTTGTTGCGACTCTCGTGTCAACCTGGTATGGAGGAATTCTCGGTGTCGGAGAATACTCGTATCAGTACGGGATTTCCAATTGGGTGGTATTCGGAGTGCCCTACTACTTCTTTGCTGTCGTATTCGCATTCTTCCTGGCAAAGAAGGCGCGGGCGACTAACCTTGTGACAATTCCAGATAAACTTTTCGACGCGTATGACGCAAAAACCTCGCTTCTCGGCGCGTTGCTCACGTTCGTTCTGGTTTCGCCGGCCCCGTACGTGCTCATGCTGGGAATTCTGGTGCAGCTGATTTTCGGGATCAGCCTCGTTGCCAGCGTACTGATCAGCACCTTTCTGACGGTCTGTTATTTATATGCGGGAGGGTTCCGGTCGGACGTCAACACAAACATTGCTGAATTTATCCTCATGTTTGCGGGCTTCGCGATTATTCTCCCGTTTTCGTATGCAAAATTCGGCGGGTACGATTTTCTTCAACGCAACCTGCCGCCGCTTCATCTGACATGGCACGGAGGAAACTCGCTTCAATTCATTATCGTATGGTTCTTCATCGCCCTCTGGACACTCGTCGACCCGGCATTTCACCAGCGGTGTTATGCGGCGAAAGACGGGGCAACCGCCCAACGAGGGATCATTCTCTCCACGCTGTGCTGGTTTTTCTTCGATTTTTTTACGAGCACCGCCGGCTTGTACGCCCGCGCAGCGATGCCGCATCTCCAACAGCCGATGTTTTCATACCCGATGCTGGCTGAAATTACCTTGCCGTCGGTTGCGAAAGGAATGTTTTACATCGGCATGCTCGCGACCATCATGTCGACATTGAGCAGCCTTACATTCATAGGCGCATCGACGATCGGCAACGATATTGTCGGGAGGCTGCTGTCGAATGAAAAGAAAGAAGTTCGCCAGGCCGCCATCACGCTCTGGACAAAAATCGGATTGGTCGTGACGGCCGCCTTCGCTGTTACGCTTGCGCTATGGATCCCGTCCGCCGTCAAATTGTGGTACGTCATTGGAACTGCGATCATTCCCGGGTTATTAGTTCCCCTGATGGCCAGCTATTTTGATCGGTTCAAAATTCCTGCTTCGTTTGCTTTTGCGGCAATGCTTTTCGGCTGGAGTATGTCAACGGTGTGGCTGGTGTGCGGACAACTATCGGGAGGGGAATACTTTTTTTCCGTCGAGCCGATGTATCCCGGTTTGTTCGTGTCGGTGGGAATCTGGGGTGCGGGGAGAATCTTTCGTTCACGCAAGAGGCCATGAGGAACCCGGAAGGTTCATTCTTCGAGAACGCGTGATACGCACTCGAGAATTTCCTCGATTCGGAACGGCTTATGTATGATGTTTTTGACCCCGCGCCGGAGGATGCCGCTCTTCGAATTTTCTTCAAGATAGCCGGTCATGAAGACCATTTTTACCCCCGGATTGATATCGACGAGTTTGGTGAACACTTCCTCGCCCCCCATGAGCGGCATTCCCAGGTCCGAGATCACCATATCGATCTCATCGCAATGCGATTCATATTTTTTTACGGCGTCGATTCCGTTTGAAGCTGTCATCACCCTGTAGTTTTTCCCCTCGAGTATCTCTGTCAGTATTTCCCGCAGCCCCTGCTCGTCGTCCACGACGAGGATCGTCGACGGCCGTTCCTCCCGGTTCTTTTCGGGGATGGACTCGCGTTTCTTGATCTTCGCCGGGTCATTGAGTTCGGCGTTGACAAGGGGGAAATAGAGAGACATGGTTGTTCCCTGCCCGACGCTGCTGACGACGTCGATCAGGCCGTGATGATTCTGCGATATTCCGTGAACGATCGAAAGACCGAGCCCCGTTCCCTTTCCCCTTCCTTTCGTTGAAAAAAACGGCTCGAAAATGCGTGATGCAGTCTCGTCGCTCATCCCCGTACCGTTGTCCGATACGCTGAGCACGACGTATTCTTCATTTTGGATTTGCGGGAATTTCTTCTGCATCTCAGCATGAGTGATTGTGCCCACGCGGAAAACGATCGTCCCGTTCACCGATTTCGCTTCGATCGCATCGCGCGAATTCAGCGCAAGGTTGAGGAGGGCCTGGTGGAGCTGGTCCGAGTCTCCCATGATGACGGCGTCGCTTGTTTCGATCTCAGATTTTATCGAAATGAATTTCGGCAGGGTATGCTCGAGCAATTTCTGTACTTCGAGCACGACCGTCGCCACCGACATCGGCTTGAGTTTTCCTTTTTCTGACCGGGCGAAGAGGAGGAGCTGCTTCGCGATCGCCGCGCCTCTTTCCGCTGCCGTCGCGACCATGTCGGCATACCTCTGGAGAGTCTTGTCGTTTCTCGTTTTCTCCTTCAGCATTTCGGCGGAAGTGAGGATCATCGACAGGACGTTGTTAAAATCGTGTGCGATGCCGCCGGCAAGGACGCCGACCGATTCCAGTTTCTGTGCGTGAAGGAGCTGATTCTCCAGCAGTTTTCTCTCGCTCGTATCCCGGAACACGCTGAACAACATTTTATTGTTAGCGCCGAATACGATGAACGAATTTGAAATCTCAACGGGAATTTCTTCTCCATTCCACAACGCGATATCTCCGGTAAAGCGGGGCAGCACGGTCTCTGATTCAAATTCCTGCCGGTATTCTTCCAGCGCAGTTTCCCGTTCGTTCTGCTGGTATGTCACCGAGAGAAATTCTCCGACGAGCTTTTCCTGCGGGAGTTTCACGATCTTGCTGTATGCGGAATTCACCATGACGATCCTTCCGGCTTTGTCGGTCAGCCTCATGCCGTCAGCCGAGTGCTCCCACATCGCACGGAATCGTTCCTCGTCCGCTTTGCGCAGGATCGCCGTGGCGATATGCTGCGACACGAACGTGAGAATTTCCTGCTCCTTTTCGCCGTAGCGCACCGATTCGGTGTAGCTCTGGACGACGATCGCTCCGAAAGTTGTCTGGCCCGATTTGAGAGGCACGCCGAGCCAATCGATCGAGGGGGCCCCGATCGATTCGACTTCTTCTTCCCTCATGAGCAATTCAAAGACATCGGGCGAGGCCAGCAGAGGCTTTCCCGTTCGCAGCACGTACTCCGTCAAACCCTTTCCAAGCACTTTCGGAGTAGGCTGGATATCTACCTCATCGACAAAATACGGGAAGCTCAGTATCTGTGTCGAGGCATCGTACAAGGCAATGTAGAAATTCTTGGCCGACATCAGGGTGTTGATGATCGAGTGGACGGACGCATAGAACTCTTCGAGGTCTACCGTTGAATGCGTTTTTTCCGCGATGCGGTAAAGCGCCGATTGCAAAATCTCCGCCCTCTTCCGTTCCTGGATGTCGGTGACCGCTCCGAGTGTTCCGATAATGTTCCCGTCGATATCCCTGTACGGTGTTGCATTGATTTCAACCCAAAATCGCGTTCCGTCCCTGCGCGTCATCAGGACTTCATACCGATCGACCTTGCCGAGAAGCCTGTCTTTGTTCCGTTCTTTCATGGCTTCCCACTTGTCCGGCGGGAGGAGCAGTGTGTACGCGGGTTTACCGATCATTTCTTCCGCCGAATGCCCGCAAAGGTCCGCCATGCGCGAATTGATGTAAATCACCGTGTCGTTGACGTCTGTGATCACCACTCCTTCACCAAGGCTCTCGACCACGGTGCGGAATCTCGTTTCCGATTCACGGAGCGTTTCCTGGGCGCGCATCCGCTCGGTGATGTCGAGCAGAGTGCCATGAACGGCCGGTTTCCCATTATAGATCGTGCGCGAGCCGTACACTTCAATGTGTATTTTCGTTCCATCCTTTTTCCGGCCGATGAAGGTATAGTTTATCGCATCGCCGCCTTCGTCAACTCGTTTGCGTATGTTTTCGACGACCGCTTCCCGCGACTCCGGAGCGACAAAATCCAACATCGATTTTCCAACGATCTCTTCGCGATTGAACCCGAAAGTTTCCGCAAGGCGCTCGTTCGCAAACTTCAGTACTCCCTCCTGAATAAGATACACTCCTACGAGCGCTTTGTCGACAAGACTTGAATAGCGCTCCGACAATTGCGGAACAAGAGATCGTACGAGGCGGTAATTGCCGAGCAGCAGTAGCAGTACGCCGAGCGTTAAACCGAAATAACCCGTCACGATTCCGATTGTGGGGAAAATATCCTCGTTCCATCGCTTCGGAAGGATGTTCGTGTGATAGAGCGAGTCGAGGACCGTGTTCAAATAGACGAGGGCAAAACCGGCTGCAATGAGACGGAATCCCTTCAACGCGTGCTTGATGATAAGCGCGCGAAGCACCAGAAAGAATCCGACTCCCGCAAACAGCAGAAGAAGAAATTGTATCAGACTGTAAATGTGCATTCTCAAGAGGGTATGAAAAAGATACTATTCCAGTGTGAGCACATCGAACACATTTGAACCTGATGGATCGGTTTTGCCGCCGCCGATCCATTCGCCCCCGTTATGTTCAACGGAACGGAATTCGCCGACGCCCGCTCCCCCGTGGTCATCCTGCGCACCTACGAGTATTGTCATCCTCCACTCCCGGGTTGGCTTTCCAAGATACTTAAGCGGAAGACTAAACTCAATTGATTTTCCCTGGACACTGCCGATAGGGTTTCGCACATCGCCGGGGCTTGGAAGATATTCACACAGCACTGTACCCTTTTCATCGGCGATGCGAATGCCGCCGCCGACAGTGATCAACCGGTCGAATCTGTAGCGGTCGCCGAGCATAAATTTCGAATTTGCGCCGACCGCCGCAGCACCAGTATCCCCCCGATGGATTGCTATCGCGGCAATCGTGAGCTGGAATCCGTATTCCGGATGCCATCCGGGATTCACGAGATCGCGAAACACCAGCCTAAAGTACGCGTTCGATGAATCAACCCTGACCGTCGCATGAAGAATATCCAGAATTCCAGCTTTGAAATTGACGTTTGACGGATAAACGTATGTTCCTGAATCGCCGCGATCGTCGCCCGCGGCATCATCCTTATCGAATAAAACTGCGGCGTTTGAATCTTTTTTACGCACATCGTTTAGCGACAGCATCGGATACTCCGGGCCCCGAAGTACCGGCAGCCGATCGTTCAGCATCGGTCGAGCAAGAGTAAGATTGGCAAAATTTTCTACGGGCGAAAAATCGCGCAAATACCAAACGGTACTGTCGGCCGAGGAAGAAATTCTTTTACCGTTGCGGTAAACCGAATAAGAATCTGGAGAATGGGAAATGCTGAGCGTTTCGCTCGGCGTGAGGTTTGCGTTAATGTATGCCGCATCGCCGCTGTGATAAACCCATAAGTAGCTCACAGCATAATCCTGAGTGATCGTGTCGGCACTTAGTGCGATCCGGACCGAGTCCCCCTTGATATCATACCGGGCATTGATGAGTGAACGGCCGGCGCGGAAGGTCGATTCGATGTGGCGCAATGCAGTCGGCAGTTTTGGATTGATGCGAATTGTATGAGCCGTGGCATCGATGCCGATGCCGAGATAATCCTGGTAAAAGCTGCGGATGAATTCTGCGAGGCTCCATGCTTGAGAAAAGGCTCCGGAGAGGCAAGGCTCTGATTCCCCGTCCCTCGTGTCAGCATCGAGAAGTTCGGAGAGTGTGCCGACACACCCCCGATGCAGGATCTGATGAACCATATTCTTTGTGATCTTGAACGTCAGATCCTCTTTATCGTTCCTCGTGAGTGCATATATTGCGTGTCCGTTGAGCCAGGTCCAAACAATTCCATTGTGGTACGCCGCGTCCTGCACGTAGTACGGTTCATAGTGATGGAAGGGATGAAAATTCGAATCGGATTGCGCCAACGTGCCGACGCCGTGTTCGTAGACAAGGTTTGCCGTTACCTCTTTCACGATCGCTTCGCGAATGTCCTCCGAATTAACGATGTCGAGACAAAAAAGCTGATTCGGCCGCAGTTCGTGCGACGGCAATCCGTCGGCGTTCAGATGGTCGTACACAACTTTATTTTCCCTGTCGACGAAATAGAGGTTGAAATTTTTCTCCACACGGTCAGCCAGGGTTTTCCACCTTCCCGCGAGAGCGTGTCTGCCGAGGTATTCCGCCTCAAACGAACCGATCAACAGTTGATAATACCAGAGCGCCTGGACGTCGCACGCACGGTTCCCGCGCGGAGACCAGGGGCCGTTCGGCCCGACGGCGTCCATCCACGACTCTGCGTCGCCGTGAATCAGGAAACCGAGAGAATCGGTATGATACCTGACCGTTCCTTCAATGGACCGTTTCACGACGGGAAAAAGCTCGCGAATCAGTGCGGTGTCATCCGAAATTTTGACGTAATCATACATTTGTTTGACGAACCAGGGAGTTCCGTCCGCAGTATTATACGCAACAGAGGTCGGCGTCACGATATTGGGAATTCGCCCGTAATTCGTGCTGGAAGAATCTTTTTCCTGGAACCGCGCAAAGGAAATAAGTATCTCGCGGGCATCGCTGAAATCTCCTGTGACAAACGTCGCACCGGGAAGAGAGATGAATGAATCGCGCCCCCAATAATTGTCGAACCACGGCAACCCGGCAAAAATACCCTTCACCGGAATTCCTGATTGGGATTGATTCATGATAAGCGCATCGAGCGACAACTTTGCCCACATGAGAGCGGCATCGAGCTCGTCATCGTTGGTCTTCAGATAGGACTGCTGAAGTAGTCTCTCCATGCGTTCCTTTCGCGCTATGATCATCTTCTCCCAGTTCTTACTGATGTTTAGAATTAAATTATGGACTTCGCTTTGCGAAGAAGCAGCGGCGATGATGAACAGGATCCGCGATGATATGCGTTTGGAGCTTAACGCGATCCATCTCGGGATGGCTCTTTCAACGGGAGGGGTTCTCATTTGCCAAAAAGTGATTGCAGGCGTTGAGCTTTGCTCTCGTTCAAATCCGTCCGCAGCACGAAGGGTTATTGCTGGAATCTTTTCCTTTTTGAAAGTGTACTCGACCACAAATGCATTCACGCTGTCCAAAAACGTAAAGCGCTCTTCAGTGCCGTCCGGGTATTTCCGTACAAGCTGGTAGGGGAGTACCGTTGTTGACGCCGTCGCGCGGTCGAGGGGCGTGCCGTCCAGTTCCAGTGTGTAATCGTCGAGAATTTTCTGAGCATTGACGAACCAGCCTTGCCACCCGCCTGAGTTTTGCGCGCTAACTTCTCCGTAATAGGTCCCTGCTTGTTTATTGGTATACGCAAATTGGCGCGTTGTTCCGGATATATTGATTCCAAGCTTGTCGACGAGAGTAGTTCCGGCGAAGAGTGTACTGGTCAGAACTGCCATAGAGATGAGGACTGGAAAGAGTTTCATGCGCCGACCATAGCTATTGTTCTTTCGTGTTGGTTAGGACCTTCATTGTCAAGAATTCTTCTATTCCCTTAAATAGAAGAGATTCTGCGTTTCTCATCGCCTTTTCGGTCGTAAGGTCCTCGGGCGATATCTGGCGAAGAGTTGCGAGTCCAAGTTGGCTCTGGAGGATCGCCCTATTGCCGCGAATTTTTCCGGCGAAGGCATGCACAGGTTTACCGAGTTTTTGCGCGCGGCGCGCAATACCGTGGAGTCCTTTACCGCGAAGAGTTTGAGAATCGAGCATTCCTTCCGCGGTGATTACACAATCGCACTGGCGAAGCAAATCATCGAAATGAAGGGCGTCGAGAACAAAATCAATTCCCGAAACAATCGTGGCGTTGCAAAAGGCAAGAAGCCCGGCTCCAAGTCCGCCGGCCGCTCCGCTTCCAGGAATGAGGGAGACGTTGCGGTGTAATGTTCTCTCTATAATAGAAACGTAATTCTCTAAAGCGTCATCGAGGTTACGGACTTGCTCCGCCGTTGCCCCTTTTTGACTCGCGAAGGTGAACGAGGCGCCTTCCGGCCCGCAGAGGATATTTGTTACGTCCGAAAGTCCTATTATTTCCGTATTCTTAATTGTTAATTCTTCATTCTTCATTTCTATTCGTCGAAGCCGTGACAGATGTATCCCTCCGTCAGGCAGCTCGACATGGTCCCCATCAAGAAACTTAACCCCGAGCGCCTTTGCACAGCCTGAGCCCCCGTCGTTAGTAGCGCTGCCTCCCATTCCAACGATTATTTTCTTGCGGCCAGATTTTATCGCTTCGCACATCAATTGGCCGACGCCAAATGTCGTTGCGTGAGCCGCGTCCAATTGACCCTGATGTAACAAATGCAGGCCAGCGGCTTCCGCCATTTCGATCACTGCCGTTGTTCCATCGCCGAGGATCCCCCATCGGGCATTCACCGTCATTGAGGCAAGAGGACCGCGCACGGAGGCTGAAAAGAACGTACCGTGAGTTGCTCCGACGAGACAATCGAGCGTGCCGTTGCCGCCGTCTGAAATCGGGCAAAGGACACGATTTGCATCCGGAAGCATGTCTTGAAGAGCTTTTGCAATTATTCGTGCAGCGTTGGGTGCCGAGAGGGAGCCTTTCAGCGCGTTCGGCGCAATCAAAAAATTCATAGTGGAAGGTATGGATTTTTGAATTAAGATTCAGCGATGGCTGGATTTGCCGGTATCGATTGCATGGGAGATTGCCGCATTGATTTTCAACCAATATTTAGCTTAATTTAGGCTGTTTCAATTCGCTGTTAATCTGACACCAAAACTTTCTACAACGGAGAATGTATGTCATCAACAATTATCACAGATGTTTGGGCGCGGGAGATTCTGGATTCACGGGGTAATCCTACTGTTGAAACGGATGTTGAACTTGAGGACGGAACAATCGGAAGGGCGGCTGTTCCTAGCGGCGCGTCGACGGGCGAACACGAGGCAGTCGAACTCCGCGATGGTGATAAAATGCGCTATAACGGCAAAGGCGTACTGAAGGCGGTTGAAAACGTGAACAGTGCTATTGCCGATGAAGTGACCGGATTCGATGCGCAAGACCAGGTCGGTATCGACAAAATGATGATCGAGCTAGACGGCACGCCGACAAAGAGCAAGCTGGGCGCCAATGCCATTCTTTCGGTATCGCTTGCGGCTGCAAAGGCTGCGGCAAAATCGTTGAAAGTTCCGTTGTATCGTTATATCGGCGGCTCGAATGCAAAAATTCTCCCTACACCGATGATGAACATTATTAACGGCGGCAGGCATGCCGACAGCAATGTCGATTTTCAGGAGTTCATGATCGTTCCGGCAAACGCGCCAAATTTTGCTGAAGCACTCAGGATGGGAGCGGAAGTTTTTCACGCACTGAAAGATGTTCTCAAAAAAAGAGGGTACAATACGGCCGTTGGCGACGAAGGAGGGTTCGCGCCGAGTCTAAAGTCTAACGAAGAAGCTCTCGAAGTCATCACAGAAGCGATCACAAAGGCAAAATACAAAGCGGGCGAAGACGTCTTCATCGCACTCGACCCCGCCGCGAGTGAAATGTATGAAAACGGAAAATACCTTTTCTATAAGTCGACGCAGAAGAAAGCGACGAAGGAAGAAATGGTTAAAATGTGGGCAAAATGGGTGAAAGACTATCCAATCATTTCCATCGAAGATGGCATGGCGGAGAACGATTGGGACGGCTGGAAGATGATGACCGAAGAGCTTGGAAAGAAAATCCAGCTTGTCGGCGACGACATCTTTGTCACCAACGTGGAGTTTCTCAACAAGGGAATCGAGATGGGTGTGGCGAATTCCATTCTCATCAAAGTGAACCAGATCGGCACGCTCACTGAAACGCTCGACTGCATTGAGATGGCGAAGCGCGCGCACTACACTGCCGTTATCAGCCATCGCTCGGGAGAGACGGAAGACGCAACGATCGCGGATATCGCGGTAGCCACAAACGCCGGGCAGATCAAAACCGGATCGACGAGCCGGACGGACCGCATCGCGAAATACAATCAATTGATTCGTATCGAAGAGGAACTCGATTCGAACGGGATGTACGCAGGGCTTGGTGCTTTCAACGTGAAACTCCATTAACGCTGTGGATTCTTCCGGCCGCAACAACACAGTTGTGCCGGAGCAATAGGTCTGAAGACCAATTGTCAAAACCACTTGGAGGCCGCCATGCAATTGAAACTCACTGTTTTATTTGTTGTGTTCTTCCTTTGCTCATGTGGAAAAGACAACAGTGTTGGGAGCGGCGGAAGAAATTCCAATTCGGTTCCCTATCTCGTCTCTGGATTCGAAAAATATGTTTCGACAATCCGGATTACGGACTCGCTCAACCAGGTGATCTCTGAGGAAGCCGATAGCGAGATTGTGAAGATGACGGGTGTCGATGAAACGCAGGGTCAATATTCGGGACTCGTTTGTGTTGAAGCATCTTCATTGTCGAACAATCTGGGTTCTGAACACACCTGGTATAAAGCGACGAGCGATTCGCTTGTGGAGATTGCTTACTCGGGGGCTGGAGGTGTGCCTTTAGTTCTCCCCAAAAAAGGCACATCGTCAGGTCTGTCTCCGATGAGCGTGCCCCCGTCGCTTTGGCGATATGTTATAAAAAAGCTCTTGACGGACAGCGTACAGATTCGCAGTGACCTCAGGGTGGTTCATCGGTATCCTTTCAGCGTAGGGAAGAACTGGGTTTCATTCCGTGATCCCTTCCTCCAAACAAGAACAGTGGTTGGTACTGAGTACGTGACCGTCAGAGCGGGAAGGTTTCTTTGCTGGAAGATTGCAACAACGATCGACTTTGGAGGCGGCCCGCTCGATGTAGAATGGTATGACTATGTCGCCACCCAGGGGCTTGTGTTAAGGACGTTGTATTATCCACACATCACGGTGACGTCTGAGGCTTCTCCTGATTCGGGTTACAGTGCATCCATCACTGATCGAGAAGAAATGGTTTCGAATAGTGAATTCTAGAAAGAGCCGGCTGACAGTGACAAGAAGAACACTACACGAATTCGCACAATATAATTTACAGAGTATCAAGAATAGCCAAAAATTTTAAACCATTACTCTAAACGTGCAATGAATCCTGTTATTAAATTCGGAACTGACGGCTGGCGCGGCGTTATCGCGGACGATTTCACGCTTGCAAACGTGGCGAAGGTCGCATTGGCAACGGCCCGCTATTTCAAATCCCATAAGAAAATAAAAAACGGGCTGGTGATCGGGTACGATTCCCGTTTCATGTCGAAAGATTTTGCGCATAAAGCTGCACAGATTATCGCGAGCGCCGGCGTACGGGTGAGGCTGGCCGATAAAATTTCTTCTACACCAATGACCTCTCTCGGCATCGTGAGAATGAAAGCTGCCGGAGGAGTTGTTATTACGGCGAGCCACAATCCCGCGGAATATAACGGTTTCAAGATCAAAGGGGATTTCGGCGGTCCAGCGCACCCTGAGATGGTTGCGAGCGTGGAAAAAATTCTCGCCCCGATTTTAAAGGCGAAGGATCTCCCGTTGAAAGTGAAACCGTTCGACGAGCTTGCCAAGAAAGGGCTGATACAATTCGTCGACCTAACGTCAATGTATGTTGCCGACATTGAAAAAAAGATCGAGATAGACCTTATTAAAGCGACACGCATCAAGATATTATATGACGCGATGTACGGAGCAGGACAAGGCGTGATGGAACTGATCCTGCCTAAGGTCGGAACGATCCGCAACATCTTTAATCCTTCATTTGCCGGAGGGCATCCCGAACCGCTGGCGCAAAATCTGGAAGAGTTGAGCTTCGAGGTCAAAGACGGGAGATATAACATCGGCATTGCGACGGACGGCGACGCAGACCGGGTCGGTGCGATCGATGAAAAGGGAAATTTTGTCGATTCTCACAGGATCTTCGCGATCCTTCTGAAATATTTGGTGGAGCGCAAACACTTGAAAGGTGAAGTTGCGAAGTCGCTGTCGGTAAGCGAATTGATCACCCGTATGTGCGAGAAGTACGGGCTTATATTAAATGAGACGCCCGTCGGTTTTAAGTATCTTTGCCGTCTGATGGTAGAAAAGAAGATTATCATTGCCGGAGAAGAGAGCGGTGGACTCGGAGTCATGGGGCATCTCCCCGAACGGGACGGAATATATATCGGCTTGCTGCTCGCCGAGATCATGGCTGTACGGCGGAAAAAATTGAGCGCGCTGGTGCAGGAGCTGTTCGATGAATACGGTGAATATCATTTCGGCAGGATCGACCATCGCGTTACGGAAGCAGAGAAGAAAAAAATCATAGCATTCTATTCAAACAGGCCGAAGAAGATCGGCCCCTTCACAGTTCAGCGCATCAACGAAACCGACGGCTACAAGTTCTTCGTCGACGACGGTTGGATCCTTGTCCGTTTTTCGGGGACAGAGCCGCTCGTCCGCTTCTATGCTGAAGCGAATTCTCCCGTGCGTATGAAGGCGATGTTAAAAGCCGCCACGGCGGTTTGACCCTGCAGCGCGCATGAATTCTTCACGCAGTTACAATTTTTTCTACAACGTCATGCCGGACGGGACGGTGAAGCAGATCAACCCGTTCACTGGTACCGAGGTGTGGGCAGTACCCGGCCGGGGGGACAAGCCGTTGATGAATGAGGTGCCCGTCGCCGCGAAAGAGATCGACCATTCCGGCAGCGGAAAGTATTGCAGCTTCTGCGAGACCCGCTATTACGAAGTTCCTCCCGAAAAAGCCCGCCTTATCAAAACGGACGGCCAGTACCGCTCGATGAATCGCGTTCCGCCCGACAAGTACAACGACAGCGTCGCTGAATTCCGCCGGCTCGGAAATTTGTTCGAGATCGTCACGATCGATTACTGGAAGAAGAATTATAATTATCGATTGACGAAGGATGCGGCCGCATGGCGCGATTCCTATATCGCGATCCCGCGCGGCGCCGAACATATCGACGCCATTTTGAATTACAAACTAAAGATATCATCCAAGTCGGAACAGGACATTCGTCAAAAGCTCCTGTTCAATAAAGAGAACATGATGGACGCATTCTTCGGCGGATGCCATGAACTCATTATCGCACGCAAGCATTACTCCGACACGGCGAAATTTGACACGCAGCTTTTCTCTTCCGGCGAAATGACGGAGGATGAACATTTTCACTATTTCCGGTTCACCGTCGAAGCAATGCGGGACATGCTGACCTATAACCGCTACATCCGTTACATCAGCGTGTTCCAGAACTGGCTCCGGCCGGCCGGCGCTTCGTTCGACCATCTTCATAAACAAATTGTCGGACTGGATGAGTGGGGAAATTCCATGCTGCTGCAGATCCAAATGCTCCGCGATGACCCGAACATCTTCAACGAGCTCGGTGTGAATTTTGCGGCACAGTACAACTTAGTGTTTGCGGAAAATGACTATGCGGTCGCCAGTGTCGGGATCGGCCACCGGTATCCGACGATCGAGATTTACTCGAAGTCGCAGGCCAGCCGTCCGTATGAACATTCCGATGCTGAATTGCGCGGTGTGAGCAATCTTGTACACGCGTGCCACGCGGCGATCGGAAGCCAGATCTCGTGCAACGAGGAATGGTATTATACGCCGATTGATGCTGTCTACAAGATGCCGTGGCATGTGCTTCTTAAATTGCGTGTCAACGTTCCCGCAGGTTTCGAAGGGGGTACAAGCATTTTTATCAATCCCTTCACGCCGATCGACCTCCGCGACAAGTTGGTGCCGCACATGTACAATTTACGGGACACTGGGCTTGTCACCAACCTCCGCATTGCGGAAGAGTGCCGGTTAGCTCCAAATCCGCTTCTCTATTATTTGAAGTAGACGGTGAAAAGCGGGCGCAAAACATCTTTCGACCCCGCCGCCATCAATCCTTTTTCGTGCCATTCTTTTTCCCAGCCGTTTTCAGGCCTCCGTTAGAAATGAAACCCCAGTGTCGGATTCCCGTAAACACAATTGTTCTAATGAACACAGTTCCAGTTTATTCAACTACGTTCGTTCATCCATAACTAGCGCCCTTTCTAATATTAAATCTTGTATTATAACCGCAAAGGACGCTAAGATCGCAAAGATGTTTTTGTAAAACAAACTAAGAAATCCTCGCGTCCTTAGTGCCCTTTGCGGTGAATTAGTTTTTTAAGAATACAATATTTGTTTTGGGAAACGGCACTAGTTCTGAACGTCGCGATTTTCCAGGGAAGTTATCCGACCGCACATCATAAAGGACGACACGCAAAATTCACCAAGCAATATTTTCCCTTCATTATGTAATTCATCATCCTCTTTTGTCGACTCGTCGGAATTCCCTCTTTTTATTTGGACGCTTCAGATACATTGAATTTACCGTATGAGTCGCGCCTGTTCTTGAGGAATCACCGTATGCGGAGAAAAGCAATGCCTCGTTATCATTTCTTTATAGTTTTTATTTTACTCTCTTCCTCGCTTGCCGCCCAGGAAAAGTTCGGAGAAATTTCCGGCCAGGTTATCGACGGCGGTACGCAACAACCGCTTATCGGCGTGAATGTTGCAGTTGTCGAGAAGCCAGGGGCAGGCACTGCGACCGATGAGAAGGGTAATTTCTTCATCAAAAACATAGAGGTGGGTGAGTACAGCCTTCGAACAAGCATGATCGGCTATGAAACGGCCGTTCTCACAAATGTTGTTGTCTCTACCGGGCGCAGCGCAAAAGTCAAGATCAAGATGCAGGATGCTTTGGTTGAAATCGGTGAGGTCGAAGTGAAAGCAGACTATTTCAGCCGGGCCGGATCGATCAGTCCGGTGAGTACGATCGGCCTCAGCGGCGCCGAAGTCGCGCGGTCGCCAGGCTCCATCCAGGACATGGACCGGCTGATGCAATCCCTCCCGAATATCGGCAGCTCGAGCGATGAAACGAACGAATTGATCGTCCGAGGCGGTGCCCCCGATGAAAACCTCACCGTGATGGATTATGTCGAGATCCCCTCCACAAATCATTATCCGAACGAGTTCAATTCCGGCGGGCCGATCAATATGGTCAACGTCGATCTCATCGAGGACGTTCGTTTTTCGACAGGCGGCTTTCCGGCACAGTACGGCGACAAGTTATCGTCGGTGATGGACATAACGCTTCGCGAGGGAGACCGCCGCCGGTCATTTGCTACGAACACGGGGTTTAATTTTGCGGGATTCAGCACGGTGATGGAAGGAGGGATCGATGGAGGGAAAGGTTCATGGATTTTTTCTGCACGCCGGAGCCTCCTCGAAACGCTCGATAATCTAACTGGGATCAGCGCACTCGGTCTCACCGCAATACCTAAATACTACGACTCACAGTTCAAGATCGCCTACGACCTTTCTCCCACTCAAAAACTGATGGCGAGCGGAATCTACGGCGACGATAAGATTCTCATTGACGGCGATCCGAAAGAGACAAACATACAGAAGGCGGGAATTACCGATTCGTCGAGTGTCCAAAATGTTGATGTTCATACAAACGAGTACGCTGTCGGTGCAAGCCTCAAAAGCCTTTGGGGCACTGATGGCTTTTCTGTGTTGACGCTCTATTCCTTCGGCAACCGGTATAATGTCGATGTGACAAACGATTTCACGCGACGGTCGTATGATAACCTGGGAAAAGTGACGAGCAGTACGCTCCTCAATTCTGAAAATGCCTACGACGAGAACAATTACGAATCAGTTCTTGCCGCCCGTTATGACATCGTCTACCGCATCACCGAAAGCCACGAGCTTTCCGCAGGCGCGCAGTATCAGACTACCTGGAAATTTGACGGAGTTGCAGCGTATCAATCCGATTCATTGAGGTACGACTTGAATCGGGACGGGATATTCGAAACATACCCGCCCCGTTTTCCCGCGGGCGATGTGCAAACCCATCTTGGCCTTGGCGATGTGCATAAATTGAGCGGCTACGTGAGCGACAATATCTCACTTTCCCCGCGGCTTACGCTGACGACGGGTCTTCGGTACGATTATTTCAGCTATTCGAACCAGCGCAACTTGGCTCCACGGACGAGCCTTTCGTATCAACTCGTTCCAGAACTTACCCGGCTTAACTTTGCCTACGGCGAGTATTATCAATCGCAGCCATTACCGGATTACTCCGACAACCGGAATATCGGATACAACCGTTCTTTGGCGAATGCGCATGCGCGGCATTTCGTCCTTGGCGTTGAACAGGTGCTGGATGAAGGGCTGAAGGGAAGCATTGAAGTCTACGATAAACATTATTCAAACCTTGCCGTAACCGAACAATTCATCGAATCGCTTGCGAACCCGACGTTCCAATCCGACAAGTATCTCACCGCAATGGGCCGGCGATCCAGGGGCATAGAATTCTTTCTCCAGCAAAAGCAGGTGAGGGATTATTTCGGGACGATCAGCTACTCGTATTCAACCACAGTCTCAGATGACCCGAGAATAGGGATGGGAGGCAAGACCTTTCGTTCGGATTATGACTATCCCCATATCTTGACGATCGTCCTCGGCAAGATTGTGAAAGGAACGAGGAACTGGCTTGATGAATCGATATTGAAATATCCTACGAAGATTTTGCCGTTTTCCGACGACATGGAAATAAGTTTTCGTTTTCGTTATTCGTCCGGCAAACCGTACACGCCGGAAACATTTGCCACCAATCAGCAGGTGTGGATTGGGAATGCGGCCTGGTCGAAAGGTGCGTGGGTGAATGCGTCAACCGACTTGAATACGGCGCGATATCCGGCGTATCATCGGCTTGACATACAGTGGATCAGCCGGTATCACATGACAGGATGGAACATCGTCACGTTTATCGCACTTCAAAATGTCTACAACAGGGATAATATCGCATCGTATCAGTATGTGAGCGATGGTACCATTCAGACTCTTCATCAGTTTGCATTCTTTCCAGTTGGAGGAGTTTCGGTTGAATTCTAGTGCTGTTTCTTAAAAATAACCTTACATTTTTTAACCGCTAAGACGCCAAGCACGCTAAGAAGTTATGAGTATTAATGAGCAACAATACTCTTGGCGTTCTCCGCGCCTTAGCGTTAAAACACAAGATCATTTATTGGAAACGACACTAGCATAAAAAAGGTTTGAGCATCTCGACGCTTTTTATTTCAACATCACCCGCCTCTCAGGAAATCATACTGTTGCTTAAATAGAGGTTTTTCCTTTATTTGAATACGGCGCATGATTCATCTTCGGGAATCGAGCGCCGTTTTTTTCTCTGCATTTGCTGCTGTTCAATTAAAGAAATGTATGTACAGTTCCCTTTGGCTCTATCCAGTTTTGCTGCTCACGGGTCTGGTTGCAGGATTGATCGATTCAATCGCAGGAGGGGGAGGACTCATCACGCTCCCGGTCGCCCTCGCAGTCGGCATGCCGCCAAAGATCGCGCTGGGGACGAATAAATTTCAGTCAAGCTTCGGAAGTTTTACGGCAACGTATTATTACCTGAAGCACGGGATCGTCAGCCTTCGCGGATCTTGGCTCGGAATTCTCTTTACGTTTCTTGGAGCGGCGGCTGGTGCATGGGGCGTTCAGCAGGTTAATTCCGCCGTTCTCAATCGCGTCATTCCCTTTCTCCTCCTCATCATTGTTATTTACACCCTGGTCACTCCCAAATTCGGCGATCTTGAAAAGCGTCCCCGGGTGACCCCGTCCATCTTTTTTGTTATCGCCGGCCTGGTTCTCGGTTTTTACGATGGATTCTTCGGTCCCGGCGTCGGTTCATTCTGGGCGATGGCGTTTGTGTTTTTCCGTGGAATGGACCTCACGAAGGCCACCGGTGCGACGAAGCTGATGAATTTCACAAGCAATATTGTTTCATGCATTATTTTTCTCGCCGGCGGATATGTGTGGTTCGGTGCGGGGATATCAATGGCGGCCGGCGAGATCATCGGCGCTAGGATTGGATCCCACATGGTGATCAGGAAAGGAACCTCGCTCATTCGTCCGATCTATATTACGATCGTTATCGTAACGACGTTGAAGCTTCTCTATAATGCTTATAGCCGCTGATACTTTATCTTTGACGTCGATGCAACTCATAGTGTTGCCATGACTCCTATCAATAAAGATTAAGTCTCATCGGCAGCGTCATGGCATCACTCAAATCTCGTGGTCTTGTTTGAACGGATATTGTTGATTACCTTTTCGCATCATGAGTCGAAGCAAGTCTTAACAGTTCTACCGGAGTCCATTATGAACACAATTGCCGAACGCTATGTTAAATTGGTTTTGAAGCTTGGAGCGTATGATCCCGATTTCGTCGATGCATACTACGGTCCCGAAAACTGGAAGCCGTCGGTTAATGCGTCAAAGACAGAAGAAATTCCACTTGGCGAGTTCGACAATGAATCGAACGACCTCTTGGCATCATTAGATGCGATTGACACTTCAGGGCTCAGCGCGATCGAGAAGCTTCGCCACGCGTCGATGGCGAAACAGCTCGCCGCGGTGAGGTGCAGAATTATTCATCTCTCCGGAAAAAAACTCCTTTTCGACGAGGAGTCGAGGCAAACCTATGATGCCGTAGCGCCTTCGTTCCCGGAAAGTCATTTCAAGGAATTGCTGGATAGGCTCGGCGCAATGCTTTCCGGTACAGAAGATGTTTCCGGCCGGCTGGAGCGGTACAAACAATCGTTCGTGATCCCGAAGGAAAAATTAGATGCGGTGTTCAAGGCGGCGATTGCGGAAGGCCGAAGGCAAACGCTGAAACATATCGAGCTGCCGCCGTCGGAGAGTTTTACTGTCGAATATGTCAATAACAAGCCATGGAGCGGGTATAACTGGTATAAAGGGAATTGTTTCAGCGTGATCCAGGTGAATACGGATCTGCCGATTTTCATCGACCGGGCGGTCGACCTTGCCTGTCACGAGGGGTATCCCGGGCACCATGTCTATAATATGTTGATGGAAAAAAATCTGTTCCGCGACAGGGGATGGATGGAGTTTTCCGTTTACCCGTTGTTCAGTCCGCAATCGCTTATCGCGGAAGGGAGCGCCAATTTCGGAATTGAAGTAGCGCTTCCCGGGGACGAGCGTGTTCATTTCGAACGGGAGGTGCTGTTCCCTATCGCCGGACTCGATCCGGCAAAGACGGAAGAGTATTACAGTATTCAGTCGGTGAAATCGAAACTCGATTATGCGGGGAACGAAGCCGCGCGGAATTTTCTTGACGGAAGGTGGAACAGGGAAGAGGCCGTGGAGTGGCTGGTCACATACGCCTTGTTCTCGCCGGAGCGTGCGAAACAGCGTCTCGGTTTCATTGAACGGTACCGCAGTTATGTCATTAACTATAATTTGGGGCAGGACATGGTGCGAGAGTACATCGAGAAGCGGGGCGGAAACGCGGCCAACAGTGCACTTCGATGGAAACTCTTTGAAGATCTCTTGTCCCAGCCGCATACGCCGAGCGATTTGCAGTAGCGTAACACGAAGCCGGCAAAACCAAAACCCAAACTCCGGTGTCGAGGCGCAGCGCATTGTATCACAAATTGTCCGCCGGCGCCTCGATATTCAATTGCACTTTTACGGTTCACTTCCGGAGACCGTCGGCTCGGCGCTGTACAGAGTGATTCCCCAATTAATCGGGTCTGATGGGGGATCATCGTTCCAACCCTCGAAGCTGTGCGAATCGTCGGTCCTGTAGTGAACGGTATATTCGCCTGGTTTCAGCGTGATCGTCCCGTCAAAGCGCCTGTTCTTCTGGGCCCCTCCGGCGTGTTCGGTCATCCGGTAGGTCATCTCCCAGACGGTCTTGCCGGAACTTCCATCTTCGATCCACCCGTAGTCGTACATCTCGCCGTCGCGTCCCTCGCCGAGAGCATAGATGCGAACCTCGGTTTCCTTCTGAAGCGTAATGGATTTCTGCTTTCGCTCATCGTCGCCGACTCTCACGATGCGCGCGATGATCGACTTGTTGCTCTGGTCGTCGTACGGCGCGACATCGTTCGCTGCATACTTGTCGTCCGAGGCGAGGACGGTGATGCCCCAGTGTTCCTGGTCGTACGGCGGGGCCGCGTTCCAATCGTGATAATTATGGGAACCGTCAGAGACATAATATGCCACATAGTTTCCCCTGTCGAGATGAATGACCTTGTCGACCATCCGGTTCTTGTCGGCGCCTCCCGCATGTTCTGTACTGCGGTATTTCATTTCCCACACTTTTGCGTTTGTCTTAACGTCCGTGATCCAGCCGTAGTCGTACATGTCACCGTCTTTTCCTTCTCCGATGGCAAGGACCCGGACATCCATCGCTCGTTTCAGCGTAAATCCTTTTGAGCGGTATTCCTTGTCTCTCACGCGCGTGAGGTCAACAATGATATTTTTTGACGGGATGTCCTCGTAATCGGTGAGGCGGACGTTGTGCGCCAGTTCCGGCTGCGCGACCCGCACCGTCATTCCCCAGAACTCCGGATCATACGGCGGCGGAGCGTTCCATTCGCGAGCCGAGTGCGAATCGTCCGTGACAAAGAATGCCGCATAGT
>Ga0265336_10000281_pt1 | contig 35708 bp, 32 predicted proteins | sample 42119metaG_FD_193583 | JGI IMG/M metagenome (GOLD analysis project Ga0265336, IMG submission 193583) | Rhizosphere microbial communities from Carex aquatilis grown in University of Washington, Seatle, WA, United States - 4-21-19 metaG | ecosystem: Host-associated > Plants > Roots > Rhizosphere...
GAACCCGCTGCTCTCCGATCCAACATCGTTCGACTCTCATTCTTCGCAATCTGTTCAATTCGCAACCCCCTCTCTTGCATTCTCTCCCTCTTCTGTGGAGAAGTGTGTCCTTAATTCCACCTTTCTTATCTAACTCAATCCTCCTTTTCCTGCAAGGCTAAAGGGCATATTGTTTCCCTTTTTGTGCCTGCAGACTGTTATCCCAAGCACTTTCATTGTTTCTTTGAAATGACACGCGGCGGGAACGATTAATCCGATCTCAAGAGCTCAATATGAAAAGGAGATCAGCAAATGCTGAGAGTTAATAGGATACTTTTTATTGCGTTAAGTTTTATTGGAGCGATTACACTGCAGGCACAAGTTTCGCCTACGCTGAGTCTTGACGACCTTGTAGCTGAAGCTCTCCGGAACAACCCCCAGCTTCGATCCGCACGGAACGAGACGGCGGCCGCAAGAACAAAAACAAGTCAGGCGACGTCGTGGGATGCCCCGCAAGTCGGGGTTGAATTTTATCAAACGCCTATTCAATCTTTTCCCAATCCGATAAAGAACGGAATGGAGACGGATTACTTCGTCCAGCAGATGATTCCCTTCCCGGGAAAGATATCAGCCATGAGCGAAGCGGCCGACAATAATGCAGGGATGGTCGATCAGGAATACAAGGCGCTGGAACGTAGAATTATCCGCGATCTAAAATCAGCTTACTTCGAGCTTTTTCATGTACAAATGAAAATCCAGGTTAACTCGGAAAATCTCGAGCTGATGAAAAAATTCACGGAGATCACCCGAAAACAGTATGAGGTGGGCATGGGCCAGCAGGCAGACATCTTACGCGCTCAGACCGAACTCTCAACTCTCATTAACGAAGGCGTCAATCTTCTGAAAGAAAAAAAAGTTGTGGAATCGATGATCAACACGACATTGAGCAGACCGGCCAATGCATCATTAGGACACGTCCCAGACGTTGAGTATACGGCTCCTGATTGGACTTTCGAACAGCTTCACCAGCTTGCTCTTGAGAATCGGCCGGAGCTGAAGGGAATGAACTTCAGCATCGATATGAACAAAGCAGAATTGTCCGGTTCAAAGCGGGAATACTACCCGGATATCATGGCGCGTGTTATGTACAAGAACATGTCCGACACGAAAAATGATTTCTGGGCTGCAATGGTTGGAATCAATATTCCCTTAGCTTTTTGGTCGAGCGGAAAATACACTGCCAAAGTGGAAGAAAATGAGCTCAATGTTCGCAAATCAGAGGATGACCTGGCGAGCATGCAAAACATGGTTTCGTTTGAAGTTCAGGACGCCCTGGTAAAAGTTCAATCCAATTACAATCTTGTTCTCCTCTATAAGAACACCACCATCCCTCAAGCAGATCAAACATTGCAGGCAACGCTGTCTGCTTATCAAACCGGGAAAACGGAATTCTTGATGGTGATCGATGCCTTTCGGATGCAGCTGATGACAAAATTGGATTTTCATATGGCGGTAATGAATTATATGGCAAGTCAGGCTCAGTTGGAACAGGCAGTGGGCCTGGATATTGCACAGATTTCAGAACGAGCACGCTAAATTTTATTCAGAAAGAGCAGGCAACGATGAAGAAAGTCATTATCACTGCAGTTGTGAGCGTCGTCGTAGGATTAGGTGTTGGTTGGTTAGTTTTTCATTCCGGCGCAAACGGTGATGGTTCGAAAGAACGCAAGATCCTCTACTACCAGGATCCTATGAATCCACAAATAACTTCTCCAACGCAGAAGAAGTCTTCGGATGGAATGGACTTTGTACCCGTTTACGGGAAACAATCTGACATATCGAGTGAGAAAAAAATCGCGTATTACAAAGACCCGATGCACCCTTGGTATACATCCGATAAGCCGGGAAAAGCTCCCGATTGCGGAATGGAACTCGTCCCAGTGTATGAGGGCGAAAATGATGCAAAAGGAATTAAGATTGACCCTGTAACCATCCAAAATATCGGCGTGAAAACCGAAGTCGCTGAAAACAGGAAGCTCAACAAGACAATCCGGGCTACCGGCAAGGTCGATTATGATGAGACAAAAGTTTACTCCGTGACGACCAAGATCATGGGATATGTGGAACAACTTTATGTCGACTATACCGGGAAGACTGTCCACAAAGGCGAGGTGTTAATGGATCTTTACAGTCCTGAACTGGTCACGACACAACAGGAATATCTCCAGGCGATTCACTATAAAAAAGAACTAGAAAAGAGCAGCGTAGAAGAGGCGCACAAAGGAGCAGAAGATCTGGTCCAAAGCGCTAAGCAACGCCTTCTCAATTGGGATATTCCGGAAAGCGAAATAGAGGCTCTCGAAGAGCGTGGGACGCCAAAGAAAACGATGACCATTGTTTCCCCAGTGGACGGTATCGTGATGGAAAAAATGGTTATGAAGGGACAAAACGTTATGGCAGGAACGACGCTGTACAAGATTGTCAACCTTTCGACCGTGTGGATTCTTGCAGACGTCTATCAATTTGAGCTTCCGTGGCTGAAGGCAGGACAACCGGCGAAGATCGAACTGTCATATCTTCCCGGCAAAACGTTCAAAGGTACTGTGAACTACATCTTTCCTTACCTCAACATGGAAACAAAAACGGTTCAAGTTCGAATTCAAGCGGCGAACACGCCAAACATAGAGTTTAAACCGGAAATGTATGTAACAGTTACGCTATCATCACCCCTGGAGATCAATGCAGTGACGGTCTCCGACCAGGCGATCATCCGTTCGGGCGAGAGGAACATTATTGTTGTTGCACTCGGCGGCGGATATTTTGATCCGCGCGACGTTACATTGGGTATAACCGCGGATGGATACACACAAGTGCTTGACGGCGTACGTGCAGGAGAAAATGTTGTTACCTCATCGCAATTCCTGATCGATTCAGAGAGCAACCTGAAAGCCGCTATTGCCCAAATGAAAGGGCATGAAGGAATGGATATGTCTAAGCCGATGGAAGAGAAACCTGATTCTTCCAATACGCATGGAGATAGCACCACGAAAGAAATGCCGAAAGATGGCGATTCCAAACCACACGAAGGGCAAGTTTCGGAAAAAGGGCTTCAAAAGAAGAAAGCAACCGAGCAGAGGGATCATGACATGAAAAATATGCCCGGCATGGATCACAATAACAATTGATGCGCCGCCCTTTAGAATTGTTGGCGATAGATAACGGAGAATATAATGCTGGAAAAGATCATTGAAGCGTCTGTCCGCAACAAATTCATGGTCGTCCTTGCCGTTTTATTCCTCATCGGCCTGGGAATCTATTCGATGTTCAAGATTCCGATCGACGCGATACCGGATTTAAGCGATGTGCAAGTCATCATTTACACGACGTATGAGGGACAATCTCCGCGCATCGTTGAAGATCAGGTCACCTATCCCCTCACGACGGCTATGGTCGCTGTACCGGGTTCCAAAGTTGTGCGCGGATATTCCTTCTTCGGGTATTCGCTCGTGTATGTGATCTTTGAAGACGGAACCGACATTTACTGGGCACGAAGCCGCGTGCTTGAATACTTGAACTACGCACAGAAGCGCCTTCCGAAAGACGTCATCCCGACACTAGGTCCCGATGCAACAGGTGTGGGCTGGGTCTATGAGTACACTCTCACGTCCGACAAACGCTCGCTGCAAGAACTCCGCTCGTATCAGGACTGGTATTTGAAGTACCAATTAACTTCCGTTCAAGGAGTTGCCGAAGTTGCCAGTATCGGAGGATTTGTCAAAGAGTACCAAGTGACGGTAGATCCTACAAAACTTCTTGCCTATAACATTCCCCTCAAGATGGTAGAGATGGCGATTTCGAATTCCAACAATGATGTCGGCGGCGAAGTTGTCGAGATGGGCGAAACGGAATTCATGGTCAGAGGTTTGGGATATATCAAATCGTTGGACGATATTAACAACATTCCAGTTATGGTCGATAAGAAAAGCGGCACTCCTGTTTATGTCCGGGATATCGCTGACGTAACCATTGGACCCCTCATGCGCCGGGGGCTCGTTGAGAGCAATGGAGAAGGTGAAGTCGTTGGAGGCATCGTCGTCATGAGGTACGGCGAGAACGCACTCGACGTGATCGATAACGTGAAAAAGAAACTGGAAGTGTTAAAACAAGGCTTGCCTGAAGACGTGAAGATAACAACCGCGTACGACCGTTCATCTCTCATCGAACGAGCTATTGATACCCTAAAGGGAAAGCTCATTGAAGAAATCATCATTGTTGCCATCGTTTGCCTTATTTTTCTTCTTCACGCCCGAAGTGCATTTGTCGCAATCTTCACATTGCCGACTGCAATTCTCATGGCATTTATTGTCATGAAGTGGCAAGGCATCAATGCTAATATTATGTCTCTCAGTGGAATCGCCATTGCGATTGGAGCAATGGTGGACGCGGCCATTATCATGATTGAAAACGCCCATAAGCACATCGAGCGTGAGAATGAGAAACCGCTGGAAGAACGCCGCGACCACTGGCAGATTATTCTGGATGCATCGAAAGAAGTCGGGCCTGCCCTCTTCTATTCTCTGCTCGTTATAACGGTTTCGTTTATTCCTGTCTTTACATTGGAGGATCAAGAGGGACGCTTGTTCCGTCCGCTGGCGTTTACAAAAACATATTCCATGGCTGCAGCAGCGATTCTCTCGATCACTATTGTTCCGGTTTTAATGGGGTTTTGGATCCGCGGCAAGATCTTACCCGAAGACCACAATCCAATTAACCGTTTCCTTATTCGAATCTATACTCCCGTCGTTGATTTTGTTTTGCGATTCAACAAGTGGATCATCGTTGCCGCTCTTCTCATCCTGGGAGTAACATTCTTTCCATTTAGCAAGCTCGGCTCGGAGTTCATGCCTCCGCTTTACGAAGGTGATTTGCTGTACATGCCGACAACCCTCCCGGGGATGTCGATCACGAAAGGAAGAGAGCTGCTGCAGCAGACCGATAAGATCATCCGCCAATTCCCTGAAGTGCATCATGTGTTCGGAAAAATAGGACGGGCAGAAACTGCCACCGATCCCGCAGGACTCGATATGCTCGAAACAACGATCATGCTTAAACCCGAAAGCGAATGGCGTCCGGGCATGACTGTCCAAAAATTGATTGACGAGATGGACCAGGCAATTCAATTTCCCGGCGTAACAAATGCATGGACAATGCCGATTAAAACCCGGACAGATATGTTGAGCACAGGAATCAAGACACCCGTCGGGATAAAGATTTCGGGTCCCGATCTCAATATCTTAGAAAATATTGGGAAGGAAGTCGAAGCAATAATGCGCACTGTCCCCGGAACGCTCAGTGCCTTTGCGGAGCGGGCCGTCGGCGGCAACTATTTGGATTTCGATATCGACCGGAAGGAGGCTGCACGGTACGGCCTCACCGTTGGCGATGTGCAGGACGTGATCCAGACGGCGATGGGGGGAATGAGTATTACGAATACCGTCGAAGGCCTGGAACGCTACCCCGTCAATCTCCGCTACAGCCGGGAGCTGCGCGACAATATCGAGGCGTTGCGGCGAGTGCTTGTTCCATCGCCAACGGGCGTTCAAATTCCTATTGGTCAACTTGCCGCCATCACAACGCGAAAAGGTCCCATGGTCATACGAAGCGAAGACACGCGGCCGAACGCGTGGGTCTATGTCGATATCAAGGACATCGACGTTGGAACGTACGTGCAGAACGCACAAAAGATCATTTCAGAAAAAATAAAACTTCCGCCCGGCTACAACATCGTATGGAGCGGAGAGTTTGAATATATGCAGCGGGCGCAACACCGATTGATGTTTGTCATTCCATTAACCTTATTCATCATATTTATTATCATCTATCTGAATACGCGATCCCTGACAAAAGTCGCGATCGTTTTTTTGGCGGTTCCCTTTTCTCTCGTCGGAACGTTCTGGTTCCTCTATATTCTCGGATATAACCTCAGTATCGCCGTCTGGGTCGGCATTATCGCCCTGGCCGGCTTGGACGCAGAGACGGGCGTCGTCATGCTTCTCTATCTCGATCAAGCCTATAACGATTCGAAACAAAAGGGATGTATGAGGGGATTAAAGGATCTCAAAGAGGCAATTCACCATGGAGCCGTTAAACGCGTTCGTCCGAAGATCATGACCGCTTCCGTTATCATCGCAGGCCTTCTCCCTATTATGTGGAGCAACGGAACCGGCGCCGATGTGATGAAAAGAATAGCGGCGCCGATGGTTGGAGGTGTCGTCACATCGGTGCTCATGGAGCTTGCCATCTATCCGGTCATCTATTTCCTTTGGAAATCGCGGAGTCTCCGGAAGGAAGCAACGGTCGCCGGTCATATATTGGAGAATTGAAGGGACCTTGCAATAAACACAGGCACGGTGCAATCTGTGCCTTACATGGAACTTACTCTTGCATCATGGCGTTCTGTTTTATACTATATGACGTCTAACTACGATTGTTTGTCACTTTTCAAATGGAACCTATGAAGAAGTATCTCTCATTGCTGACGTTTCTGCTATTCGTGCTGACTGCCGTTCCCTTTTCAGCATCTACGTTTGCCAAGGGCAAGAAAGCAAAAGCACACAAACACTCGGACAAAAGTTCCTGCTGCTGCGACATAAAGAGCACGAAAAGAGATAAACAAAACGATCGTAGTAAAATGAATCCAAAAACAGTCGATGATAATAAAGCTTCACAGGCAAAATAAACGTTAGAAGACGCAGGGTTTCATTATGAAGTGTGCTCAATGCGGGAATGATCTGAAGAGCGATGCGCTCTTTTGTCCGAGTTGTGGAACAAAAGTCAATACTCAGGTGGCACTTGCTCCACCGCAAAAAGGCTCACTCCCTTCAGCCGCTCTTGTTACAGGGAAGAGATCGATGAGCTCGAGGGCAAAGGCAGCATATTCTGGGGTTGCTTTGCTGCTTTTACTCGGGATGGCGATCGTGTTCGTCAAAAGCCTTCCTGGAGGCGATCATCCTGTCATTAAGAATCAGCCGACTGTGTCGGACGCACAGAGTTATGACGGAATTAAATTGACAATGAGCCCCATCCCATCCAGAGTTGAAAACGGATTCATCATAATTGCCCTCTCCGACGTCATTGAAAAGAAAATGGTCGGATTCACGTATGAGGGGAAAACAAAAACAGTTGACCTCATGGCATACATCAATCCGCAGGGGAAACTCGTTACCTCGATTGCCATGTGTGACCCGTGCAATTCGAAGAGTTTTCACACCGAATCGCAGGAATTGGTCTGCGACAATTGCGGGACCCGTTGGAGTTTTACCAACCTCGAAGGACTGAGCGGCACGTGTATGAAATATCCCCCCGACCCGGTCCGTAGTGAAGTTGTCGCAGGAGAAATTCGAATCAGTCAAAAAATTGTCGAAGATTGGAAATTAAGAATATAACTTTTCTCGTTCCCAACGTCTCGTTGGGAGCGTTAGCTTATTTCGGTGCACTAGTTGAAGCAGAGCTTCACACAATGCGTTCCCAATCAGAGATTGGGAACGAGTCGCATTTTGAAGATTGGAAATTAAGGACATGATGAAAAAGGACATATTGGGACTTTCGTTCATCATTTTGATGCTGCTGCCTGGATGCGGAAAATCTGTGGAAAATAAGCAAGCGATTGCTTCAAACAGCATCAACGTTGCAACTATTCAGCTCCCGACGGTGAAGTGCAAAACCTGCGTCCGCACGATAAAAAATGCTTTGGCTTCCGTCGATGGGATCGAAAGCGCGGACATCGATCTCCATTCAAAAAGCGCTTCGGTGAAGTTTATTCCCGCGAAAATGGATATCGGCAAAATTGAAATGGCGATCAGCCAGGCAGGTTATGATGCAGACAACGTTAAGCGGGATTCGGCGGCGTATGAGAATTTAGCGGAATGCTGTAAATAGAATCTCTTCTCGTGCCTTAACACGTTCTTATCTCGTTTCCAAACTCCGTTTGGGAACGACCTTTCGCCATCTCGTTCCCAACGTCCCGTTGGGAACGCAAATCTGAGAAGCTCCGCTTCATTCAGTACCTCGTTCCCAATCAGAGATTGGGAACGAGGTATACAAGCTATTACTTGCGAAACGAAATATCGAGCCAGGGTAAATCCACCCCGATTACGCTTCGTTCTTTCTTGCTTCGCTTCCTCTCCGAAGAATAGTAATAAAGAAGCCGGCTACCAATGTAATCGTTCCCACCCACACCAGGTTGATGAATGGTTTGATGCTTGCTTCGACTATTAATGTCTCGTTTTTCGGAGGCTGACCGGCGGCCAGCGGCGTACTGACAGTGATCGTGATCGACGATTTTCCCCTGCCGCCATTTCCCAGTCCCATTCCCTTGATCGCAATCGTCACGTCGCTGTTGGGTACTGTCGCGGGAATATAGCTCACCTTCCCTCTTTCGTTGTGCATCTCGGGCGTCAGGTGATATGTCTTGTTCCCCCGAATAACATCCAGCGAGACGCTGACGACATTGCCTTTTTCCGGCGAGGATGAAAAATTGTATCCAAGATACGTGATCGACATGTCCTGAAATTTCTGCACCTCATCTTTATTGACCGTCAACTCCTGTTCGTTCTTTGAATCCGGAGTTTCGAGCGAAAGAGGTGACACATAAAAATCCTTCGTCATCAGGTTGATGATATCCGGGTTCCTCATCAATCCTTCGCTCTCTTTGTTGGTATACATGACCGGAGCGATAATGAATTTCTGGTCTCCCTTTTCAACTTCCACGTCGAACGCGAACCTTCCCCTCTCGATCGGATGATAACCTATGTACCGCATCGAATAGCCAAGCGCCTCAACCTTCTTCCCCTGTTCCAGTGAGACCGTCTCTTTATTGTCATATTTTGCGGAAGAAACAAACCCGAGGAACATCAGCGCCAACCCGATATGAGCGATCGACCCGCCCGCCATTTTCGGATTGCCTCTGAAGATTCTAAACCCAACGGCTGCATTTGTAAAGAGAGCAAAGGAAGAAGCAAAGATGAAGATCAGCATCGCCGCGTGGTGGGCTCCGATAAAATATGTTCCGACAGTGAACAGGAAAGCGAGCAGAACAGGCCAGCGAAGACTTTTCAGGAGTGACTCGGTATCCGAATTCTTCCACCACAACAATTGACCGATCCCTGCCATCAGTGCAATGAACACTCCCAGGGGAAGAGTCGTGGTAACATAATACGAGGAATCGACTGCGGAGATTCTTCCTTTGAGAATGCTGGTGATGATCGGCGAAGACGTCCCAATGACGATGAACATTGCCGCAAAGACGATAGCCGAAGCGCCGAGAAAAAGTGCAAACTCTCGCGACAGAATACTGTGCTCCACCGGAACCTTTGGCATTTCCTTCATTCGCGCAAAGAACAGCCCGAACCCGATTCCGGCAAACAGAAAGAGACCGGCAAGCAGCATCCAGTATACCAGCATCCCTGGCTCTACGAATGAATGAACCGAGGTATCGCCAAGAACGCCGCTGCGCGTCAGGAACGTTGAGTAGAGCACCATGATAAAGCAGAGGATGCTCAGAATGAAATTCGTTTTGATGAAACTCCCGCTCCTTCGTTGGGACAGCATGGTGTGAATCGACGCGACACAGAAGAGCCACGGCACAAGGGAAGAGTTTTCGACCGGATCCCATCCCCAATACCCGCCCCAACCCAGCGTTTCGTATGCCCAGAAGCCGCCCATCACGACGCCTGTCCCAAGAACCATCGCACCGAAGACCGTCCAGGGTGTAGAAACGCGTATCCAACTCACGTAATCTCGTTTCAGCATTCCTGCGACAGCATACGCAAAAGGTACCGACATCGACGTGAAGCCGATGAAAAGTACTTGCGGATGGATGACCATCCAATAATTTTGCAGGAGCGGGTTCAGCCCCTTTCCTTCGTTCGGATACTGCGCCCAGATCCCCTTTGCCTGGTCCAGCCAGACATAATTAACGACGCTGGCCGGGATCGGGCCGGTATGTATCAGGTCTTTTGGGAATACATCCCAGATATACGTAAATGGGTTCTTGAGGATGAGCATCAAGAAGAGGAAGGACAGGATCGCCGAGTAGATCAACATCAATTCAGACTCATATCCTTTGCGGGAGGAATACCACATCAACGCAAGGCCGACGATACTTGTGTAAAATGCCCAGAGGGAAAAACTTCCTTCCTGACCCGCGTAAAAAGTCGAGAAAAGAAGCGGTCCGGGTAAATCTGTTGAGCTGTAATTCCACACATACGCATAATGGAATTGGTGTGTCATGATCAGATAGACCAGGAGCGCGGCGGCGCTGATCATTCCAGCAACCGCTGTCCGGTACGATGTTCGCGCAAGCACCAAAAGGCGAGCGGAATGCTTTCTGTAGTCCAAATAGTAGAAAAGCACTGCGAGCAACGACGCCCCAAAAGCTACCCGTATGATAATACTGCCGATCATTCTCTCTGCTCTTGATTGGTGGAAAATCTACAACGTCTTTTTCACGGCCGTTGCATCCCCTTCATATTTCGAGGGGCATTTCGTGAGAAGCTCGCTGGCATGAAAACATCCGTCCTTATACCTTCCCTTCGCCACAACACTCTTTGCCAGCTCAAAATTATTCGGCTTTGCTCCATCGAGCACGACCCTTTCTTCGCGCTGGCTGTCGTCCCTCATGTAGAAACTAAACTGTCCTGCCTTGGCATCGTACTGGGTCTCCTTCTCCTTTACCCACTCCCCCTTTACCTGAACTTTCTTTGCCGATTTTTCCGCCTTGGCAAAGTCGGTATATTCAACGTTGCTGTCCAGGAACGAGACAGCTCCAAAAACAAGAAATGCAACGATGACAACCGCTGCGACAATGATCTTTGCTTTCATAGACCCTTCCTCACTTCCGTAAACTTTGTTCGAGTTTGCTGATCTTCTTATCAAGCCGGAATAAATACACAATAAATCCGAACCAGATTATGAGCACGATGCTCATCACGATATAGAGTTGATTTTGCGCAAGAAATTCCACGGCCGGCACTCCTACGATTTTAGTGACTCCGCCTCCAGGCGGGTTAATCGAATTTTTAAGTTGAACATCCAAAAATAAAGTATCGTGAAGCCGATGATCGATGCGAAAAAGACGACCCGCATGTTCGGCGGCATATGAAGCTGCGCAACCGGAGTCGATCCGCTCTCATCGCCCTTTGCTCCCGGGTGAAGGCCGGTCATGATCCGCGGCATCACAAAGATGAAGAACGGGGCCGTAACGCCCGCGATGATCGCATAAACGGCCGACAACGTCGCTCTTTTTTCCTCGACGTCGATCGCCGAACGGAGGGCAAAGTATGCCCCATAGATTAACAAAAGAACGAAGATCGAAGTTTCACGCGGATCCCAATTCCAAAACGACCCCCAATTGAATTTTGCCCAGATCGAACCGGTCACGGTTGCGAGGATACAAAACATCGTTCCGAGCCCGGCGGCCGAGACCGACCGGAGGTCATAGTCCATTTTTTTTGTCTTGAGATACATGATCCCGTAGACGGTCGAGGCGATAAAGGCGACAAGCGTGGTCCATGACATCGGCACATGGAAGAAAATGATCCTCGCCTTGTCTTCCAACGCCGGGATGATCGGAAGTTCGAACCATTGCGAAGGCGCGGGCACCATTGGCATCGCGAACCCGGCAACGATCACGAGCGTCAGCCACAGGACAAGCCCGATTTTTCCGACGAGATGCTTAGTCATCGATATCAGTCCTTCCAAACAAATTCAAATAACAGAACGGAAATTGCCACAAGAACAACAGTATACGAAATGAGCACCTGGAACTGTCCTAAGGCTTCGGAGAAAAAAGCCCCCTCAAGAGAAAGTTGCGTCGCTTTAATCACGGTGATCAGCATCGGCAGCATGATCGGAAAAGAAATAACTGGATAGAGCGTCCCCCTCGTATTCGCTTTTGCGATGATGGCCGCCAGAATTGTAGAAGAGCTCGCAATCGCACAGCTCCCGAGAAATATCGTCGTCCAAAAGATGCCAGGCGAGGCGACAACGAAATTATTGATCATTAATATATAGAGGAGTGAAATGAGAATGTTGAGCGACAACGTCAACGCCAGGTTAAAAATCAATTTACCTACATAGATTGGCGTTGGCGCGGAAACGAGCTGGAGCGTCAGCGCGGTGCCCCGCTCTTCTTCACTCACAAATGTCCTCGAAAGTCCGGACATGCTCGAAAAAAAAATAATCACCCATAATATTCCTGCAAGCACATCCGGGCTCACCGATTCGCTGCCGAGGGAGAAGAGAATGATCGACAATGCCGTTACCACGAACATGAACAACGCATTCAGCGCGTACCGCGTCCGAAGTTCCGAATGCGAGTCCTTCAAGAAGATGTAGTATGACGGGACGAAGAGGGATTTCACGGCACTTGTAACATACGATTTTGCGCGGCCACTATCAAGGCAATTAGTATAGTGATGCTATGGCCGGGCCTTGCGGGAAATTAGAGGCGTCACATTATGTACGGCTTCATTGAGTAAACCATGCCATCAGGTGAATGAGCCTGCACCTCGAGTGTTTAGGTCGATTGTATTCTGAACGAATTGAAGGTCATCGTTGTCGTTTGTCGCTATGATAAGAATCCCCCTCTCGCATTGTGCCTGCATCGCATTGCGCACGACGCCGATTCCCTCCTCGTCGAGATTTGCAGCTGGTTCGTCAAGCACAAGAATTGCCGGATGATGGAGCAGGGCTGCGGCATATTTAAGCCGCTGTTTCATCCCCGAGGAATACGTACGCACCTCGTCGTTGCGGCGTTCAAAAAGGCCAAACGTTTTCAGCAGTTGTACCGCTTCCTCTGTCGAACTGTTGTTCAAACCCCTGATCCGGCCGATGACGTTCAAGTTCTCTATTCCCGAAAATTCATCGTACATCATGATGTACGGCGAGACGAGCCCGACGTGCTGATAGATTTGCGCCGGGTCTGTTTCGGTGCCGTCGATCGTACACGCGATGCGCCCGGTGCTTGGCGAGAGAAGGCCGCACACAATTTTTGCCAGCGTCGATTTACCCGATCCATTCTTTCCCGTGATCGCTAGAGAGCGCTTTTCGGTTATTGTGAAGCTGATGTTCTCAAAAATAACGCGTCGGTTGAATATTTTGGAGAGTGAATCGACTGATAGCGATATTCTTTTCATTCCTTCACTTTCCATGTGCGCGGGAGACCGATAATAACTGCATGTACCATCAAGAGAATTTTCCCGAATTCTTCACTTTCGGTTTACAAAATAGAATGTCACAACATTTTCCGCGGGGTTCGTGTAAACAATATCCAGAATTCCATCCCCATTAAAATCTCCACACCGGAACATCGCGTCCTTTGGCAGATCCAGGAAGAATGCGCCCGGCAAGAATTTTCCGTTCCCTTTCCCCTTGAAGTACGAGAGCTCCCCCGTCCTATCGTTGAGAACCATGATGTCGTTTATTCCATCGCCGTCGAAATCGATTACCTGAATATGATCGGCGTTCGTCACCTCGATATTCTCCGCGACCGATGTGAACTCGCCGTACCGTCCGCCTCCCTTTCCCAGAGATATGCGGATGGCATTTAAGGGAGTCGAGTAGAGGATGCAATCGGGGATGTTGTCCCCGTTGACATCGGCAAACAGCATATAACATTTCTTCATCACCGAATCCGGAAATACGTACGACAAGGTCTTTCCGCGGTACTGGCCCGCTGAATCACTGAACGTGATTCCAAGATTGTCATGGAGCGTTTCAGCGTCAAAATAAATATATGCCAGGTCCGGAAGTCCGTCATCGTTGAAATCATTCACAGAACCTGCCAGAATCCGTGCCGGGATGATCGGCTTAATATTGCGCTCGACATATCTCGTTCCTGATACCTGCCTGAAGTAGGAAAGCGATCGTATTTTCGCGCTCGAATATACATAAAATTCGATCGCTTTGTTTTGAAGAACCGCGTCTGGCAGAAGCACTCTCGGATTTTCAGCCGTGGAAATAGCATACGTATATGGCGATGTCATCTTCTGGCGCGCCGTCAACCTTGTCTGAGAAAGAGTCAGCACCGAAACTTTAGAAATCGATTCATGCGTCAAAAGAAATGTGAGCGACGTATCGTTCTTGGAGTACAGGCGGATCGTCGTCGGACTTTCGACAGTCGGAAACCCGATCTGCCCCGTCATACGATTGAGCGGCGAGCTGTAAAGAAGAGAGAGCGTCGACGACGCGTTATCGGCGACCGCCACGTCGTCGAAGCCGTCACCGTTAAAATCTCCAACTGCAAGGCCGAGGGGCCTCTTCCCTGCAGCGAATGAGATCTCGCCTCGCTGCGTGAGGTCCTCCTTCTGCCATGTTCCCTTTTTCTTAGCATTCCAAAAGCACGTCATCGTCTTGCCTTCTGAATCGATGACAAGAACGTCATTCCACCCGTCGTTGTCAAAATCGCCGATGAGTGTGGACCGGTTGTTGGAAGTGCAGCCGAATACGACGTCATCGTAAAACGTCCCGTCACCCTGGTTTGAAAAAATGCTGAACATTCCTCCCTGGTCATCGATTGCGACGATGTCGCTGGAATTCCTGGCGGAGATAGGCGCCGACACCAGGTTGCCTGGCGAGTGATTGTAGTCCAAGCTTTGATACTGAAAGTACGATGCCATTCCGTCTCCGGCGAAGAAACGAAGTGTTTTGGCGGCGGACGAGGCGATCGCGTAGTCCAGGATATGGTCCCGGTTGAAATCTCCAAAGACGACTCCAACGGTATCTTGTCCGAACGATAAGATATTTTGTTCGGCAAACTGCAGATCCCCCATCCCGTAATAGAACACCATTTGGTTCGTCAGCCAATTGTGTATGACGAGGTCGGGAAAATCATCGTCATTGAGTTTGACGACCGAAGCGTCGACCACTGGAATCTCGGGAAGGATAAGCGTCTTTTCACGGAACGTTCCATCCTTGTTGCCGAGGAGGATGGAAATGCCGGACGATAATTTGCCAAAACATAGAATATCGATCGTGCTGTCATTGTCGATATCAGCCAGCAGTACTTTTTCGGGATAAAAATTTACGCTGTATTTTGCAGTAGAATAAACGGTGTCATTCGGAGTGGTTAACCATACCTCCACCTGACTCGTCTGACGATGAACGATGACGATGTCATCTTTTCCGTCACCGTTCAAATCTTTAGCAGCGAGAAACGTCACGTCCGTTGAAGAGCCTATCGTCTTACAATCGTAGCTCGTTCCAGCTCCCGTATTGATGAGAACCACAATGTGCTGGGCCGCCTGATCGTAGCAAAGGATATCCGGAACCAGGCCCGCGTTGAATCGAATAAGCGTCGCCAGCGATGGGGAGAATGGAAGGGTCGTCGACGTCACCATACCAAGTGTGGCGACATTTTTTTGCTGGCTCAACACAACAAAAGAATGCACGGCAGTCGCAAGAAGGACTCCGATGACGACTCTCTGAAAAGAGGATGTTGGAAAGAAAGGTCTGTTCATGACGCCGTAAATGCGAACGGAGAATCTACTCATCGACTATCTTCGATCGCCTCCGAAGCCGCTCTTCACGCCGTCGTGTCGCATCGGCATACCGCCGGCGCTCGTTGTCATCTTCGGGACGCAAGTGCGGAGAGGCGACGGGAATGCCGTGATCATCGATAGAAACGAAAGTGAGGTAGGCGGTATTCGCATGCGATACGTTGCCGGTAAGCAAGTTCTCGCAGAGCACCGTAACTCCTACTTCCATCGAAGTTCGGAAAACACAATTCACAGAAGCGCGCAAAATCACCACCTCGCCTTGTCTGATCGGGTGGATAAAATTCAGCTCATCCACCGAAGCAGTCACGCACACACGCCGTGAATGCCGTGACGCGGCGATCGCTGCCGCCAGGTCGATCCAGTGCATCAACTGCCCGCCGAGAAGATTGCCGAGCTGGTTGGTGTCGTTCGGAAGCACCAATTGCGTCATCTCGACTTGCGAATGTTTTACCGAATAGGATTCTTCCGTCATTGGACCGTATTTGATGAGAGTCCAGGAGATTTCTTCGGGGACGGCTTGGGGACCGCCATATCGGACTCGATGTCCGTTTTCAGCGACTCCGCGTCACTCTTCAATTTGCTCGCCGGATACTTTTGAAAAAAGAGGGCAATGGCATCCAACGCAGCGCTATAATCATGACGCGCTCGAAGCGCAGCGGCCTTGCCAAGCAGAGCGTCATCGGCAAATTCGCTGTCGTGATACCGGTCCAGAACAACGTCGAAGTACGCTATCGCCGATTTGTAGTACTCAAGCCGGAGGTACAGCTTTCCGTTATCATATTCCTTCTTCGCCAGCTTGTTGTTTAGCTCAATAATCTTCGCCGCGGCAGTCTTAGCAAGGGAATCTGCCGGATAGTATTCAATGAACGTCTGAAAATCGTCGATTGCCTCCCGCGTGAACTTCTGATCGAGTTCCGATTTCGGCGAGAGTGAATAATTCGACATCGCTTTCATATACCTCGCTTTGAGCACGAGCGGGCTCGACGGCATGGTCCGGACAAGCAGGTCGTACTCCGCGCCCGCGAGAATAAATTCCTCACGCCGATACCTGCATTCCGCGATAAAGAATTGTGCGCTGTCTGCGAACGAACTCCCGGGATACTGGACCGTCACGGTCTTGAAATCTTCCGCCGCCTCCAGATAATTTTCGTTGGTAAATTTTGCCATGGCCGCAGCATACCGCACTTCGGCCGGCTGCCCCTCTGTTTCTTTGCTGGAGCCACATCCGGCAATTCCAAGGATGAGAACAGCACTGAGTGCTGCGATTGCAAATGATTTCTTCAATTGATGATGCCTCTGGTTGTCAAGGTAATTGGGATATTTGATAATAATTGTAGGCGTGACTTCAACTTGACCGCCGCGATTGAATCCGACAGGATGGACGGCTGGTAGCCGGCCTGCAAAGGGATACACTCGACCGAACTCACCATCGTCGTGCCGCCGTTCTTCGTCAACGTTATTTTTGCGGCAAAGCTCAACTGCGTCCAATACAACTGCGGCTGGTAGAACACAAAATTTCCAAGTGAATGGAAAATATAACCGTTGCCAAAATGTTCTACTCCATACGGTACATGTGGATGATGCCCGAGAACGATGGTAACTCCTTGTATCACAGACTGTTCTTCGAACGCCGTCAACCGCTTCGCCGGCCGGTCGCTGTATTCATCGCCGCCGTGTACACTGAGGATGACGACGTCAACGGACTCCGCAGCTTGCCGAATGGCAGGGAATAGCTTTCCCGTGTCGGTTGTAGCAACATACCCATGCCAGCCGTGCTTGAAATTCATCAGATCGGTAACGGCAAAGAACGCAAACCGGATTCCCTTCTTCTCAAACATGAGCGGCTCGTACAGCGTTTCTACCGACCTTACGGTGCCGACATGGCCGATATTTTCATCGTCCAAGTAGCCCAGCGTTTCAAGCAGGGCGCGTTTCCCGTAATCAAACGCGTGATTGTTGGCGGTCGAAACGAGTGTGAACCCGAACTTCACCAGAGACTCCGCGCCGCGGGGCGGACCGGTGAATATCAAATTGTGTATCGGATCCTGAGTGACTCCATGCTGATCCGACAATTGGCTCTCGAGATTTGCGAAAACGATATCCGCCGAATCGCGACTAAAGGAGATCTTCTGAAACGGAAAATCTACTTCACCGTTGATAATTTTCTGTCCAACCATCCTTCCGAGATTCACATCGCCGAACGCCAGCAGTGTGACTGCATTGCGCACGGGCATTTCTGCCTTCGATATCCTCCCGCGCATACCCAGGTACCGAGGCGCAACAAAACAGGAAATAACAATAATTGCGCACCATCCTGCCCGACGAACATAATTTTTTGGAAGAACTCTCACCGGCAGCAATGCCTAGCTTCGAATTGTGAAGAATAGATACACCGCAATGCCAGCTGCTCCGGCTATGATGAGCGGTCCGATAAAACGTTCCAACGCCGAACGGTCCGGCATCGGTGCGGCCGCGATATGCTTGCTCGATTCCTGCAAATCCGAGATTTCATGGACGTATACCGTGTCCGAGAATGACCGCCGCTTTGTTTCAGCAGAGAGGATCTTCCCGTCCGAATTACGCGTAGCCGACAAGCGCAATGAAACATCGATGACCCGTTGAGACTTTCGGGAGGAGAAAAAACCATCTGAGAACGCCGCGCCGTACGATACCGTGATTTCCGGTACTGCGACGGCGATGTCAATGTTCGACGAGCCGATGCGGGCATAGAGCGAAACAAAATGCCGGCGAAAAGTCTCCAGCAGCGGCCGGTTGAAGAACCGTTCGACCTCACCGTTTTCAAAGGTGACCGCGACCGAACACGTGTCGGGTATTTTCAGGTCAGCGCAGAATTCCTCAGCTGCCTCGCGAGACAGCTCTACCATTATTTCTGCGTTCGACCTCGGGTTCTCGCCGCTCCAGACAACATCGGACGTCCCCCAAACGAACAGGACAACGAAAACAGCAGAAAAGAGATTTGATTGTGCGCTCACGCGTAAATTCCACGGACCTTTAATGTTTTAGCGACTTTATCGATAGCCAGAATGTACGCCCCGATGCGCAGCGAAACCTTGTAATGCTCTGCTGTTTCATAGACCGAATTGAACGCCGACGTCATCATCCGTTCCAACCTGCGATTCACCCGGTCGATTGACCAGAAATATCCGACACGGTCCTGAACCCATTCAAAATAGGATACCGTGACTCCTCCCGCGTTCGCGAGAATATCCGGTATCACAATGATACCTTTGTCTTTCAAGATCGGGTCTGCTTTTGCGGTAGTCGGTCCGTTCGCTCCTTCAGCGATTATCTTCGCTTTTATTTTCGGAGCATTGCGTGCGGTGATCTGGTCTTCCTTGGCCGCCGGCACCAGAACGTCGCAGTCAAGTTCCAATAATTCTGATTGCGTGATCTTTTCGGCGTTCGGGAACCCGTTGAGCACCTTATGCGTTTTCATCCACTCGATCGCCTTGTCAACATCGATTCCTTTTTTGTTGTGGTAACCGCCGGTCACGTCTCCGAGGCCGACGATCTTGCATCCCTGCTGTTGAAGGAGCTGTGCCGACACCGAGCCGACGTTTCCGAATCCCTGTACCACGACCTCCGTTTCTTTCGGTTTCAGCTTGATCTTTTCCATGGCACCAATCGTCACCATCATGACGCCACGGCCTGTGGCTTCACGCCGGCCCAATGAACCTCCTATAATCAGCGGCTTCCCCGTCACAACGCCTGTGGCGGTCCGTTTCATGTGCATGCTGTACGTGTCCATGATCCACGCCATGATCTGCTCATTCGTTCCCATGTCCGGCGCCGGTATATCTTTGTCTTCCCCAAAAATATCGAGCATATTTGCGGTATACCGCCTTGTGACTTTTTCAAGCTCAACAAGGGTTAATTTCGACGGATCGCATCGCACTCCTCCCTTCGCGCCTCCGAACGGAATATTGACAACCGAACATTTCCATGTCATCCATGCCGCCAGCGCCTTAACTTCATTGAGATTGACGTCCGGTGCGAAGCGGAGTCCTCCTTTTGAAGGACCGAGAATGTCATTGTGGATCACGCGGTAGCCTTCGAAGACCTCAATTTCGCCGTTATCCATTTGGATAGGAATCGAAACGGTGATTTGCTTGACGGGGGTCTTCAAATATTCGTAAACCCCTCTTTCCAGGCCGAGCAATTCAGCCGCGACGTCAAAGCGTTCCATCATCGATTCAAACGGATTTTCTTTATCCGTGATCGGTGCCGGTTCTTTATAGTTTAGACTTTCGTTGGTCTCCATGCTGTCTCCTTTAATCAATACTCACCTTGTATGAACTCCGATTCGTATACGTCGTACCACCCGACCTTCGACGGAGGTATGGCCGGACATGATTTTCATTGGGACCATGCGGCAGACAACTCTCATGCACGGTGTTGACTAAATTTAGCAAAACGAGCTTGCACTATCAACGCATCAGACATCCCCGTTTTCTGCTCTCGCGTACTCTCCGCAGCTGGTCGATCGTAAAATCAAGCGACTCATCGACAAAGTGCCTCGACAATCGCCGGGCACGCCGCACAGCGTCTTCGTGAAGGTCGGCAAAGATCAGATCCTCATCAAACAATTTCGCCGAGGCGATGATCTCCCCCGAGGGGTCGACAACCTCGGAGCCGCCCCAGAAATTTACTCCGTCTTCAATTCCCACTCTGTTGCAGAAGACGATGTACGAGCTGAGTAATCTCGCATACGTCTTATGATGCTCGCTGTTGATCGTCGCCGACGGGAGATTCTCCGCCGAACCGGATATCCTCGTGGGGCTGGCGGCTATGGTGATGATGACATCTGCCCCATCGCTCGCGAGGATGTACGGCAGAGAGAGGTGCCAAAGGTCCTCGCAGATAAGGATGCCGAGCTTGCCGTGTTTGGAGTTGAAATTGCGGACCTCGGTTCCCTGGCTGAAGTAGCGCATCTCTTCAAACATTCCGTACGTCGGCGGATAGATTTTCCGATGCCCCGAGTAAACTTTACCGTCTTCCAAAACGAACGCAGAATTATAGAGGCCGAAATTTTTCCGCTCCTCGACTCCCCCTGCGATGATCGTGATCGACTTGCTGAGTTTCAGAAGGTCTTTCAAGATCGAGGGATCAGACAGATTGACCGCAACGTCCCAGTTCAGGTCTCTCACGGAATAGCCGGTGAGGCTCAGTTCCGGGAAGACGATGATGTCGGCTTTCTTTGCCACTGCTTTTTTGGTAGCGGCAATATGGCGCTTGATATTTTTTTCAACGTTGCCCACGGCGGCGTCTACCTGGGCTACAGCTACTTTCATTTTCATCAGAATGGTCTTTTGTGATCAAACCTACTTTATCGAAACGTCGTTCGAAAGTTCGTGGGGATCGTTTGCGCTGCGAGGAAACTCCTCTTCCAGCTTCTTCCCTATTTCATTGACGAGCTCGCAGATGCCCTCGCAAAATCTTTTCTCTTTAAAATGGGCGCTCATCGCGGCAGCGAGGTCGTCCCAGTAGCGGTCGCTGACTTTGTTGTGTATCCCCTCGTCGGCGATGATCTGGAAGGCTCGTTCGCTCATCGAGATGAAAAGGAGAACGCCGGTTTTATGCCGCGTCTTCTCCATCCCGAGTTCGAAGAAGTTCTTCAGCGCGTAACGATGGAGAGTGAGCTTCCGTTCGCTCCACGCGCGTCGCTTTCGGATGCTTACTCTGATCTCCCCGTTCGTCTTTCTCTCGACCTGGGCGATCGTGTCGGCAATCTTTTTCCGTTCATCGGGAGTCAGCAGCGGGTGTTTCGAAAATAGCTCCATAGTGTTCCTGATTAATCCGATATATCGATCATCCTGATATTCTTGATGTACTGCACTGTCTTGTCTTCTTTTAGCGATTTCAATCGGCTCAGTTTCAACTGCATGCGCTCGACATTCTCGCTGATGATCCGAAGATACATCTTCATGTCCGCCGCGATCCGGCTCGTCATCAGCACGTCCACGTTCTTTTTCATTGCCTCGAGGGGAGTTACCAGGTCCTGGCTGATCCCAAGTACCAGTTCCTGGATCGCTTCAATGCGCTGGCTGCTGATCTCCAGCGCCGAAAGCTGCTGCCGCAGTCTCACCCGTTCGAGTACGCTGACGATCGTCCTCGGGAGCACGGGCGTTGAGATTTCTTCTTTCACCAGAAAATCTTCGACGCCGAGTTTCATTGTTTCGACGGCAAGATTGAAATCGCGGTTCACTGTTATGAAAACAATGGGAACGGTGATCCCTCGCTGGACAAGCGCGCTCGTCACCTCCACGCCGTTCATCCCGGGCAAATTATAGTCCATCAAGATAACGTGATAGTTCGGGTTTTCCTCAAATTCTTTCAACCCGTCTTCACCGTTTTTCTTCCATTCCAAGTTGAAAATATAATCCGGATGCTGGGAAAGATAGAGTTCTACCAGTTTGCCAAAATCATCGTTGTCCTCGATCATCAAAATATTGATTCGCTCTTTCATTCCTGTCTGTTCCATGCGATTTGACGAATACTCGAAACGGTGAAATATTCCGTACTAGGGATCCCAGGATCACTTTGGGAGGGAAAAATAGAACGTCGTCCCTTTACCTATCTCTGATTCTAGCCAAATTTGGCCCTGGTAGAGCTCGATGATCTTTTTCACAATTGCTAAACCTGCGCCGCTCCCTTCGTATTCCGGGTTAAGTCTTTGAAAGATAACGAATATCTTGTCAAAAAACCTTTTGTCGATCCCGATGCCGTTATCCTGGATCGAACAGAGAATACGCTTCTCGCTTTCTTCAAACGAGATCTTAATGAAGGGGCTGCTGTTCCTGTTGAATTTTATGGCATTCGAAATGAGATTTCGAAGCACAAGCTTGATTTGCGTAGGGTTGCATTGATACGACGACGGTTGAGCGGGAAGTTCCAGGGCAACGTGTTTTTCCTGCAATGAAAATTTCAGATCGTCGAGCACTTCGCTCAGAACCTCGTTCAGGGAAACCGTTTCCGTCAGTTCAGAGAACCGGGAGACCCGGGAGAGAACAAGAAGGTCATCGATCAGGCCCTTCATCCTTGAGCAGGACTGAATGATCGATTGGATATATTCCGATGCTGCACTGTTCTTTTCGTGAACGTGATCTTTCAAGAGCACCCGGCTGTAGCCTTCAACCGTGATGAGAGGCTCTTTCAGGTCGTGCGATACAACGTATGTAAAGTCGTCCAGTTCCTTATTTCGATTTTGAAGTTGTATCGATTTTGAGATTGTCTCCTCGTACAATTTCGCTTTCTCGAGCGCGATTGCGGCAAGGTTTGCAAAGCTCTCAAGAAGCCGGATATGGGATTCCTTGTACTGATTCGCCGTATAGCTTTGCATGGAGAGTACGCCAATCGTCTTTTCTCTGGAGAACATCGGTATATATAAGAGCGACAACGAACGCCGTTCCTTGTCGCCGAACGGATATTGCATCGCCTCCGCCGAGTCTCTGCCGCGATTTTCAAGAATCGATTTTCTGGCCTCGATCACTTTTGCGATCCCGGTCCCGGCACGCAAAGGGCTTTCGCCCGCATCAGCCTGGACCTTGACCTTCATGTTGTCGATGGTGTCATAACAGACAACATTGCGGACTGTTCCCGTCGACTCATCAAAAAGGTCGATGAAGAACGCGTCGAACGGAAGCACTTCCACGAGATGCCGGTAAACCGCCTCTGCGATCTCATTGATCTTGAGGAGGGACGTAAGGGTTCTGCTCAGTTCGTAGAGAACGCGCAGGCGCTCAAATTGTAGACGGTTGACTTCTTCCAGGTTCTTCCGTTCAGTAATGTCGCGCGCCATGTTCATCATTGCGACGGGGCGGTTGAGCGCATTGTACAGCAGCGTCGTATTCATACTGACCGACACCAATCTTCCCTCGGTGCTTTTCCAATGGATGTCAAAATCGCGCAAGCTTTTCTTTTCCCGCAGTTCCTTGATCCAGAGGACGTACCGCGACATCTCCTCATCGAGAAGCCACTCATAAGGAAACTCTTTTCCGATCGCATCAGACCTCTTGATCCCGGTAAGCCGCTCGAATTCGCTGTTCACCTGCAGAACTTTTCCTTCGAGATTAGTGAGAACGAGAGCATCCCCGACCGTCAATACTCCGTCGATGACATTGCGGAACATCTGTTCCGATTGCTGCAGTTCTTTCTCGATGGCACGTCTGAGGGTGATGTCCCGATGCGCTGCTACGACGGCAGGCATGCCCTTGAATTCTATCAGGGTCACCACGACTTCAGCGTCGAACAAGGTTCCGTTTTTCCTTACGGCCTTGTACTCATACCGGTTAGGAACATTTTTCCCCTCGATACGGCTTCTGCTTCTTTCAATCACTCGCTCGCGGTCTTCCGGCGCGATGATCGTTTCGATGCTTTTACCGACGAGGGCATCTTCATCGCTATAGCCGAATATCTTCTTCAAAGCTGCGTTCGTGTAGACGATCTTCAAATCCCGGACTATGGTAATGCCGTCGCCCATTGCTTCGACGGCCGATTCGTACTCTCCGGCACTCATGCCATGCTGAGAAGTCGATTGCGTCGCATGCAAAAGGTACAGCGCGTACTGCCCGATCTTTCTTGCCAACTCTTCCGCATGATCACTGAAGCTGCCGCCGATAAACTCCACGACGCCCACAACCCGAGCATGATCGACAACGGGGATCTCTGTCACGGTGAATTTGTCAAACTTCTCTGACTTGCTTCCCTTTTCGGAAAACATCTTCTTTCCCCCAGGAAGAATGAGCTGGGGACTTTTCTTTCGGATAACACTTTTGAGGTGCGATTCGGAAAGACTTTGTTCCGAGAGCAGATTGCGCAGACGTTGAGGGTAGGAGCAGGATCCTGCAAGTTTCACTGATTTGTCTTCAATCTTGTAGATACCTGCAGCAGCACCGTTGCTGACTTTCAGAACCTTATGCAAGAACGATTGGATGGAAACTTCGAGTTTTTTCCCCTTCCGGCGGTCTTCGAGAATTCCCTCGAGAAGCCGGTTCAGAACGCCGTAGAACTTCTTCGCCAGAACGGCCGCGTCAGCGCCCCCGGGCGCATGAGAAGCGGCAGGTTGTCTCGTTCGATGGTTCGAAACTCGCTTTTGAGGCATAAGGCAAAATCGTTACATTCGTCTTTCGACAATTGCGGATACTTCATTCAGCTTCTTCATAAGATGAAGGAATGTCTCTGGCTTCAAAGATTGGAAACCGTCAGACATGGCCTGATCGGGATGAGTGTGTACCTCAATCATCAGCCCATCGGCTCCGGCAACAACGGCGGCAAGAGCCATCGGCGTCACCAAATCCCATGCGCCCGTGCCGTGACTTGGGTCGACAATGACCGGCAAATGTGATAATTTCTTTATGACAGGAACGGCATTTAAGTCGAGCGTGTTGCGCGTATACGTTTCGAACGTCCGAATGCCCCGTTCGCAGAGGATGACGTTATAGTTTCCTTTCGACAGGATGTATTCTGCCGCCATAAGCAGTTCTTCGATCGTCGCAGAAAGTCCGCGCTTGAGCAGCACCGGCTTTTGCAATTCGCCGACCCTTTCGAGAAGCGAGAAATTGTACATATTGCGAGCACCGATCTGGAGGATGTCGGAATGTTCCGCAACAAGGGAGAGAGTTTCCGTATCCTTGACTTCCGTTACGATTTTCAGACCGGTAGCCTTCGCCGCTTCACTGAGATATTCCAGCCCCTCCAGTTTCAGCCCCTGAAAAGCGTAAGGCGACGTCCTCGGCTTAAATGCGCCGCCACGGAGAAAGCGGGCCCCGGCACTCTTCACCAGTTCCGCAATTTCCAAAATTTGCGAACGGCTTTCCACTGAACACGGACCCGCGATGACGTTAAGCTCTTCTCCCCCGAATGCTGCGCCCCCTACATCGACGATTGTTTGTTCCGGCTTGAAATCGCGGCTGACAAGTTTAAATGGCTTTGAAACGGAAATGACATCGATAACGCCGGAAAGCGTAAGAAAATTCTCCGGGTCCACTTTCCCCTTGTTACCCGTTATGCCAATGGCAACACGTTGAACCCCAGGAATTTCATGAGGGGAAAAACCAAAGGAAGATATTTTTGCTTTGACCGCATCAATTTCTTTTCGCGAGGCATCAAGCCTCATCACGATTAGCATTCTATCCTGTAGATTGTACGTTGAGACAAAATTACGATTACCAGCTTCCGCTAGCTCCGCCGCCGCCGAATGACCCGCCGCCTCCGGAAAAGCCCCCTCCTCCTCCGCCGCCAAAGCCTCCACCTCCAAAAAATCCTCCGCCTCCAAATCCTCCTCCCCAATAACCCGACCTGTAATGTCCGCGCGATGATATGCCGTAGCGCCGGCCGCCGCCGAAAATGGACATTCCGAAGATAACGAACAAAATAATCGACATTACGACGCTTCCAAAATTCATTACCTTGTCTCTTGCTCGGCCTTCCGACTTATATTCGCCTTTCGTCGCCATAATGGCAGCGTCCACACCCGCGCTGATACCACCGTAATAATCTCCGTCCCGGAAGCGGGGCCGGATCTCGTTCCTGATAATTTGATCGCACAGAGCATCCGGGAGCGATCCCTCAAGACCATAGCCGACCTCGAATCTGATCTTTTTATCGCCTTTCGCGATCAGGATAACAAGCCCGTTATCTTTCCCCTTAGTCCCGATCTTGTTCGCTTCCGCGATTTTGAGGGAGTAATCCGCGATGTCGTCCCCTTGGAGCGTTTGAATCATGACAACTGCGATCTGGGTGGACGTGCTGTCCTCGAATCGCTTCAACTCTGTTTCGAGGGTACGCCATTCGGAGAACTGAAGCGTATTGGTAAAATCCGTCACATGTTCGTGCAGTTGCGGAACCGCGAGTTCTTGCGCATTGAGGACAATCCAGGCGCAAAGCGTAAAAGAAGCGAGCAACAAAATTCTGAAACGATATTTAAAATGGATTTTGATAATCTCACCTGCTCGTTAAAATTTAACTTTTGGCGCTTCTTCTGCCGCCGTCTGCGCCTGAAAATAAGCTTTTGGAGCAAATCCGCCAAAACCGGCAATCATGGAGGTTGGAATCGTTTTTATAGCGGTATTATAGATCTGAACAACTTCATTAAAATGTTTTCGCTCCACCGCAATGCGGTTCTCGGTCCCTTCCAACTGAGCCTGCAACTGAAGAAAGTTCTCGTTGGCCTTAAGATTCGGATAATTCTCGGTGACAACCATAAGACGCGAAAGCGCCGACGTCAGTTCTCCCTGGGCTTTCTCGAACATTTGAAACGCTTGAGGGTTTTTCAACACTTCCGGGGATATGACCATCTGGCCGACCTTGGCTCGAGCTTCCACGACATTTTCCAACGTCTCTTTTTCATGTGTCGCGTAACCTTTTACAGTTTCGACAAGGTTAGGAATAAGATCGAATCGACGCTGGTATTGATTCTGAACTTGTGACCACGCGCCGTTGACACTTTCATCCATCGCCACCAGCTTATTATAGATGCCAACACCCCACATAACGGTGACAATTCCGACGAGAAGTATGCCGCCAATCACCGCAAGTGCGATAACGAGACCTTTTGATTTCATTGCAAATATTCTCCTTGGTTAAACACAAAGTTGATTACACAGTCGCAAGATAAGGTAATCAATAGGAGTTTTAGAAACAAGCGGGTGAAATTCCCGATAAATCCTTGACAATCATCAAAATAGTAATTACTATTTCGTTCAGCCAAATCAACGACAGCTGCGAAGAAATCGACCCATTGAAGTAGGAGTTTCCATGCCTCGCATCGTAAAGGGTGGGCTTATCCAATGTTCTATTTCCGACTCTACGGAAAGACCCATTGAACTTATAAAAAAATCGATGATCGACAAACATATCGCGCTCATCGATGACGCGGGAAAGAAAGGGGTCCAGATTCTCTGCCTTCAGGAGATATTCTTTGGACCCTATTTCTGTGCCGAGCAGAAGACAAAATGGTACGCAATGGTTGAAAAAATTCCTGATGGCCCCACAGTTCGGTTGATGCAGGAATTTGCCAGGAAATACTCTATGGTGTTGATAGTTCCAATCTATGAAGAGGAAATGTCAGGGGTCTACTATAACACTGCGGCTGTGATCGACGCCGACGGTAAATATCTCGGAAAGTACCGCAAACATCATATCCCCCAGGTCGACCCGGGCTTTTGGGAGAAATTCTATTTCAAACCAGGCAACCTCGGATACCCTGTCTTTAAGACACGGTATGCGGACATCGGAGTGTATATTTGTTATGATCGGCACTTCCCGGAAGGGGCGCGCCTGCTCGGACTGCATGGCGCAGAAATCGTCTTCAATCCGTCAGCGACAGTCGCAGGGTTGTCGGAATACTTGTGGGAACTCGAACAACCGGCACACGCGGTTGCAAATGGCTATTTTGTAGGCGCGATCAATCGAGTTGGCACTGAACCTCCATGGAATATCGGAGAATTTTACGGGAAAAGTTACTTCTGCAATCCGCGCGGAAAGATCATCGCACAGGCGAGCCGGGACAAAACGGAACTGGTTGTCGCCGACCTGGACCTTGATATGATCAAGGAAGTCCGGTCGGTGTGGCAGTTCTATAGAGACCGCAGACCGGAGACGTACGGGGAAATTGCGGAAGAGATATGATTCTTTCAGCGAAAAGTTAAAAGTTGTAAGTTAAAAGACAGATCAAAATATCCGTAATCGGCCAGAATTTCGGTCCACCATGACATCACAAGAAATAATCGACGTAACGGCAAAGAATACCTTCGGGACATGGAGGTTTCAGAAGGGTTGGAAGCCGCTGCACATCACTGATGCCGAAGGATGTTATTTTGTCGACGGGAACGGTATTAGATATCTGGACTTGTCTTCTCAGCTTATGTGTGTGACTCTTGGCCACAAGAATCAGGCGGTCATCAAGGCGATTGAAGAGCAAGCCCGAAAACTTCCATACATCGCTCCAGGCTTCGCCACTGACGTCCGCGCAGAATTGAGCAAGCTCCTCCTGCAAGTGTTGCCGGCAGGGCTTGAAAAATTCTTCTTCACGACGTCCGGTACGGAAGCGAACGAGGCTGCATTCAAGATAGCTCGGATGTACACCGGCAAGACAAAAATAATCGCGCGGTATCATTCGTATCACGGCTCAACGATGGGATCGATCGCTGCCACCGGCGACCCGCGACGATGGGCGATGGAACCAGCTGGAAAGATTCCCGGCGTCATCTTCGGCCCTGAAGTTAACTGCTACCGATGCCCTCTTCATCACTCATATCCGGAGTGTGGGATTGCATGTGCCGAGTATATTGATCATATGATCGAAAATGAAAGCGACGTTGCGGCGGTCATTGTTGAACCGGTCGTTGGAACCAACGGCGTATTGATCCCACCAAAAGAATACATGCCGAGGCTGAGACAGATCTGCGACAAGAACGGCGTGCTCCTCATCGCCGACGAAGTTATGAGCGGTTGGGGACGAACCGGGGCCTGGTTCGCCGTCGATCATTGGGATGTGAAGCCGGACATCCTCACGACCGCAAAAGGAATCACGACGGCGTATGTTCCCCTAGGACTTTGCGCGACCACGAAAAAGATCGCTGATTATTTTGACGACCATTATTTTTCCCACGGCCATACATACGAAGCGCATCCGCTAACACTTGCTCCCGCTATTGCCGCGATCAACGAGTTGAAACGTCTCAACCTTGTTGATCGTGCGAAAGAGATGGGTGCGTACCTCGGACCTAAACTCGCCGCACTAAAGGTATCTCATCCCTCGGTCGGCGACGTGCGGGGCATCGGATTATTTTGGGCCATTGAGCTGGTAAAAGATCGTGCGACCAAAGAGCCGTTCAATTCGTATAAAGACAAGGTCAGCGGGTCGTCTCTTCTTGTCGACAAAATTACTGCAGAGATGATGAAGAGAGGCGTGTTCGTGCAGGCATGGGTCAGCCATTTTGTCGTCGCTCCGCCCCTGATCATTACGAAAGATGAAATCGACGCTGCGGTGGATGCGTTCGACGCAGCACTCCGTTTGGCTGATGAGCAAGTATCGTAGTTTGGGAGCGTCATCTGATTTGCCGGCGGCATCGGACAGTTTTTCGCATCATCAGTGCATATTCTCGTCATTGAACATCGGCATGCTGAATGAAAAACGTCGCGCCTAAACTCACGACCGAAGAATACGAATCTAACTTCGCGGAGATCCACCCTCCCTTTTCTCCGAACTCCGCCGTTGCAGAAGCTAACCGCTGCCTCTATTGTTTCGATTCACCCTGCATGAAAGCTTGCCCGACTCACATCGACATTTCCACCTTCATCAAAAAGATCGCATCCGGGAACCTCAAGGGATCGGCAAAAACTATTATGTCCTCAAATTGGATAGCCCTTACCTGCGCGAAAGCCTGTCCGGTAGACGAGCTTTGCGAAGGCGCTTGCGTCTACAATCAGAGGGGCGAAGATCCTATTCAGATCGGCCGGCTGCAGCGATATGCGATGGACTGGTATGTCGATCGCGGCATGCCGGAGCTATTCACTCCGGCGCCAAAGAATGGAAGGACTGTTGGCGTTATTGGCGCGGGACCCGCCGGACTCTCCTGCGCGGCCGAATTGTCGCTGATGGGGTACGGCGTTACGATATACGAAGCGAAAAATGAACCAGGCGGGCTCGACACCTTTGGAATCGCTCCCTACAAGATGAAACGACAGGACAGCCTTAACGAAGCCAAAATTGTTGAACGCCTCGGCGTGAAAATCAAGACCGGGGTTTCTGTCGGCGTCGATATTTCAATTGACGACCTGTCGCGAAAACACGATGCTGTCTTTCTCGGCGTCGGTCTGAAGACGCCCACTGCTCTTCGTATCTCGGGCGAAAACCTCCCCGGCGTCCACGATGCGCTCCGCTTTGTTGAGGAAGTTACGTCACGCAATTGGAGTTCAGTCCAGGTTGGCAAACGGGTCGCAGTGATAGGCGCCGGGAATACGGCTATCGATGCGGTCACCGAAGCGAAACGTCTCGGCGCGGAAGAGGTGATGATCATTTACCGCCGAAGCAAAGAGGAGATGTCTGCGTATGAATTCGAGTACGAACTGGCGAAGAGCGATGGCGTTGTTTTTCATTTTCTTACCGTGCCGACGCGGATCCTCGGTTCATCCCATGTCGAAGCCCTCGAGTGTGTACGGATAAGACCCGCTGCATCTGGAAACGGTGAAAACCGCGCCCTGGAAGTGATCCCTCATTCCGAATTTCAGATTCCAGTGGATATGGTCATCAAGGCTGTCGGCCAGACGCCGGAGCAAAGCTTTTTCTCACAGATTCAAAACCTCACGCTGTCAAAGGGCAACGTCTGGGTGGACCCCGAAACGTACCAAACTAGCAATCCAAAATTTTTTGCCGGCGGAGACTGTATCAACGGCGGCAAGGAAGTTGTGAATGCCGCGGCGGACGGGAAAAAAGCTGCGCGCGGAATAGACCATTGTTTAACCAGACTTACATCATAAAACGTCGGCTGTCATGGTAGACTTATCAATTAATTGCGGCGGGATAAAATCGCCGAACCCTTTCTGGCTCGCCTCCGCTCCGCCGACAAATTCGGCGTACCAGGTGTGCAAGTCGTTCGAGGCTGGATGGGGCGGCGCGGTCTGGAAAACGATCGGCGAACCGGTAATGAACGTCGTCAACCGTTACGGCTCGATGGATTACAATGGACAAAAGATCATCGGTCTGAATAACATCGAACTCATCAGCGACCGGCCGATTGAAATCAACTTGAAAGAAATCGCAGAGACGAAAAAGCTTTGGCCCGACCGGGCGGTGATCGCCTCATTGATGGTGGAATCGAAGCGCGAAACCTGGCACGACATCGTCAAGCGCACGATCGATACCGGGTGCGATGGCATTGAATTGAATTACGGCTGCCCTCATGGAATGAGCGAGCGCGGGATGGGGTCCGCCGTCGGCCAGGTGCCCGAGTACTGCGCCATGATCACGGAGTGGGTGACCGAAGTTTCTTCGATCCCGGTCCTCGTGAAGCTCACACCGAATATTTCAGACATCCGTTTTCCCGGCCGCGCCGCGAAAAAAGGAAATGCAGACGGTATCTCGCTCATCAATACCATCAACACGATCATGGGCGTCGATCTTGATACGTTCGAACTGAACCCATCGGTGGACGGCAAAGGCGGTCACGGCGGGTACGCAGGACCTGCCGTAAAACCGATCGCACTGAATATGGTTTCGCAAATCGCCTCCGATCCGGAGATCAACCTCCCCATCTCCGCCATCGGCGGAATTTCCACGTGGAGGGACGCTCTGGAATTCATCCTTCTGGGCGCCTCGTCGGTTCAGGTATGTACTGCGGTCATGCACTATGGTTTCCGAATTATCGAGGACATGACTGAAGGATTGACACATTGGATGGAAGAAAAGAATTACCGCAGACTTGATGAGGTGCGGGGCAGGTCGCTCGCGTGCATTTCCGATTTCGGCAATTTGAATCTCCTCTACAAAGCTGTCGCACGCATCGACGAGTCAAAATGCATCCAGTGCAATCTTTGCTATATTGCATGTAACGATGCTGCCCATCAGTGCATCGACCTTCTTCCGCACAACGGCAAACATCAGCCGAAGGTCCGCGAATCCGATTGCGTTGGATGCAGGCTCTGCTTCATCGTCTGCCCGGTCGATCAATGCATCTCCATGGCCCGCATCGACGGCGGTTCCGAAACGCTGACATGGAACGAATTGATGAAGCAGATGCCTCAGCCGGTAACATGGGAGGCGCTCCGCCAATTCCAGCACAAACACGGAATTGAAATTCACTGACTTTCGCGTTCATACAGACTGCTGCCCGATTTTTGACAACTTTTTTCGTTTTCGCACTGAACTCATTAGTTCATTCGATTACTCAATTCAACAAGAGGAGATTCTATGAAAGACAGCAAGTTCTGGATGGCGGTTGCGGCGGCCGGGGTCGTTATGAACATCATCGATTTTCTGATTCAAGGACTGGTGATGGTCCCGGCGTATTATTCAAAACACGCAGACGTCTTCATCCAGACAGGCAATCCTCTTTGGTTCGTCATCGGTGATTTTCTTACCGTATTCGTGCTGGCCTGGGTGTATGATAAAGTCGCCGGCAGTTTCAGCACCGGATGGAAAGGGGGATCGATGTACGGATTGTATGCAGGAATTCTGGTGAACTTTCCAACATGGATATTTCTGCATTTGCTGTTGAAAGACTTTTCCTATAAGTTCGCCTGGTTCTCCACTATCTATGGAATCGTATGGACGGTCATTGCGGGCGCGATCGTTGCCAGTATTTATGAGAAAAAAACCACTGCGCCGGCAGGAACGTAAGAGTATTCCCAATGTCCTGGTTGCCATACGCTTCTTTGATCCTTGGCGTTTTTTCGCTCAGGTACGCCTTCAGCGGCAAAACAATCGTCCAGTATCCGTCTCAGCGAGGAATGTTTGTGGGTACGGGGATCGCCCTGCTCGCGAACGGCGGGTGGTTCCTTTTCCACCCAACCTCGACAGCCTTAAATGCTTCCGCCTTACTGACGATAGTTTCAATATTCCTCACCGCACTCATGGCCGGATTGATGGCCAGCTACCCGTTTATAAAAAAACGAGCCGGCGACATCGTCTATGATGTCCCCCGTGCTCAGAGCAGAAAAATATCCGGGTTCGCAACTGCTGGTATGTTCTTCATCCTCAGCATCTTCACAATCCTTCGGGACGATTTCTCGCGCGAAACTATTGCCGAAATCGTGTTCTACGCTTCGGTCATTTGTTATTTTGCCTCTCCCCTTTTCGGCAAAGTCGAATTGCGGCAGAACGGAATACTCGAAACATATTCGCTGCTGCGTTGGAAGGACATCTCGTCCTACCGCTGGATAGGTCAGGATGAATCCAATCTGATGCTGAACATCAAAGGGTCGTGGCGGAAGAATACCACGATCATGCTGCCCCCCGATCAAAAAGAGCCGATAGACTCCGTCTTAAAGAAACAGCTCAGCATCATCGAGCATCGACCGTGACGTTTTTCAACATTGGAGGAATTCCTCATGTCAACGCTAATCAAAAACGGGCGCGTGATTACGGCCGATCAGGACTACAACGCAGATATCTACATCGAGAGGGATATTGTCACGACCATCGGCGCTTCACTGGATATGCCGGCAGACAATACGATCGACGCGAAGGGAAAATATGTCATTCCTGGGGGAGTCGATGTTCATACGCATATGGACATGCCGTTCGGCGGAACGACCTCCAGCGATGATTTTGAAACGGGAACGCGTGCGGCGGCATTCGGCGGGACAACGTGCCTCATTGATTTTGCCATTCAATCCAAAGGGACGAGGATGCGAGACGCGCTTGACGTGTGGTGGAAGAAAGGCGAAAAAGCTACCATCGACTTCAGCCTCCACATGATCATTACCGACCTGCCCGAAGCCCATCTCGAAGATATGAATGAGATGGTGCGTGAAGGGGTAACGAGCTTCAAACTTTTTATGGCTTACCCGAACGTGCTCATGGTGGACGATGCGACAATATTTCGCGCAATGCGTCAGACGGGAAACAATGGCGCGCTGGTCTGTATGCATGCTGAGAACGGCGGGGTCATCGACCTTCTCGTTCAGAAAGCCCTCGCGGAGGGAAAAACTGCCCCCATCTACCACGCTCTCACCCGTCCGACGACGGCTGAGAGCGAAGCCGTCAACAGGGCGATCGCCCTCGCTCAAATGGCTGGCGCTCCAGTGTACATCGTTCACCTTTCGTCTGCCGATGCGTTGGAGAAAGTCTCCGAAGCTCGCGATAAAGGCGTCCCTGTCTTTGCCGAAACATGCCCGCAGTATCTTCTCCTTTCGGTCGAGGATCTCGATCGGCCGAATTTTGAGGGAGCGAAGTACGTCTTTACTCCCCCTCTCCGTGAAAAATGGCATCAGGACAAATTATGGGAGGGTTTAAGAAAGAACACTCTACAGGTCGTTTCGACGGATCATTGTCCGTTCTGTTTCAAGGAGCAAAAAGAATTAGGACGCGATAGTTTTGCGAAAATCCCGAACGGCGGACCCGGAGTGGAAAACCGTTTGCAGCTCATCCATCATCATGGCGTCAACCAGAAGCGGATAACCCTGAATCGCTGGGTTGAGATTGTGTCGACGACCCCGGCAAAGATGTTCGGACTCTATCCACGGAAAGGAACGATCGCAATCGGCAGTGATGCGGATATCGTCATATGGGATCCGAACAAAGAAGTCACCATATCGGCACAATCTCACCATATGCGGGTAGACTATTCAATGTTCGAAGGGTTCAAAGTTAAGGGCGATGCAGAAATTGTTCTCTCACGCGGCGAAGCAATCGTCGACAAGGGAGTATGGCGGGGCAGAACCGGAAGAGGGGGATATGTTAAGCGCGGCACCTATGCCGGCGCTTGGAAATAGCATATGAGAGTCTTTTAATCCACATTGCATTGTTCTCTTCCCATTCAAACTGGAGGTAAACATATGGAGCGCCCAAAAATAAATTACGTTGCGGTGCTGGTCGTGGCATTCATTCAGTTTATTTTTGGAGCCGTTTGGTACTCGCCGATACTGTTTGGCACCAAATGGATGCAGCTCACAGGAATCACAATGGAAATGGCTTCGAAAATGAGCCCCTGGAAAGCGTACGGCCTGACCTTCTTGGCGTATGTTGCATTGTCGTGGGTACTCGTTCACGCTCTTTCGTACGCAAAAGCGAGAACGGCGATGGAGGGAGCAATGGTAGGGTTTTGGAATTGGTTCGGATTCGTTGCGACGATCATGGGCATCACGAATCGCTATCAAATGCAGCCGTGGGCTCTCTGGGCTGTCGACAGCGGCTACCAGCTTGTTAATTTCGTCCTCGGCGGAATCATTCTGACGTTGTGGCATAAGAAACTTTGGGAAGAAGAAGAAGAAGCGATGTAATGAGTGGTCATCGCAACAACTGGCAATCCAGAAATAATTGCCTGACGCAAGCGCCTCCTCAGATCTCGTCAAGATATAACATATATGCCCGAATCAACACGCACTGAAATTGTCGAGGTCGACCTTACACCGATCCGGAATAGTCCCCTCTTCAACGATGACATAGCGCCCACAAGAATCTCCCAGCGCAAATGGGGAACATACGATATC
>Ga0265336_10000283_pt1 | contig 35532 bp, 63 predicted proteins | sample 42119metaG_FD_193583 | JGI IMG/M metagenome (GOLD analysis project Ga0265336, IMG submission 193583) | Rhizosphere microbial communities from Carex aquatilis grown in University of Washington, Seatle, WA, United States - 4-21-19 metaG | ecosystem: Host-associated > Plants > Roots > Rhizosphere...
TCGAAAAGCACTTGAATCCGATGCATTGCGCTATGCCAAGGATTCAAAAAAGACGTCTTCGCAAGTGAAAAAAAAACATGATGCTGTAGAGAAAAAAGAAGCTATGTCAGCGGCTAAAGACCTAAATAAACGGGCTAAGTCTGCACACGAATACTAGGATAAATTAATAAGGGTGGAGAATGAAAAAAATCGTATCAAAAGCTGTAAAACCAATGAAAGCACCAGTAAAAGCGAGTCCTTCAAATAAAGGGTTAGATAAAAAAACATCTCCTAAGACATCAACAGCTACAAAGACGGCTACAGCCACTAAAACTTCGACATCCACTGATGCTTATACTCAGGGTAATATTACGGTTACAGGTGGTGCAGGAAAAGGGGCCACTAGCGTTACCATAGGACTTCCAGGAGGATCACTTGCAAATCGTGCAAAAAAAGCAAGCAAAGCAAAGGGGAAGTAAATTGAGTTTACCGGAAATTCCGGCATACTGAAAATATCCGTTGCTTTTAAAATTTAATATGATATGATATTGTTAAGGTTGTTAAGGGATAAGCTATGCACAAAGGTCTCTTAACAAGCAAGGTCTCCTTTAAGATATTTCATATAAAATCTTTTCATCCGATAAGATTAAAGAGTGTCTGGTGAGAACTAGACACTCTTTTTTTATAATGACATTATCCTCCAACTAGACGATGATGGCTTTCTGTAAATATCTAGATCTATATTTTTTATTTGTGGAATTTTTTGGTAGTCAACATGACCCTTTCTAGTGATCTGACAAAGAGATATGCCCCCACCTTTGGTGTTAGATTCTCCGCTTAGAAATATCAGTTGTTTTCTTAGGTCTTCTTCTTGTTTTTCAAGACTTTTCATTTCTTCTACAACGTTTTTCCATTCAGATGCACACTTATTCCACAAATCATCATTACGTTCTAAATAATCCCCTTCTGATGGTTCTGGGGGTATTTTGTTTATGATGCTTTCGTAAAACTTAAATTCCTCTCGTACTAATTTTTCGATATACTCCTCGTCTCTATCTACTTTTAGAGTCACTCCGTCTGTTCCATCAAAACTATAGTAGTATGCAAATGGTAGATTGGTCACATAAAGTTGGTGTTGGACTTGTGGGTAATAATGTTCAGGAACCTTTCCACGAATCGCTAGATCATGATCCTTTTCACCGGGACATTTTATTTCTACAATAAATCTTCCACATTCACTTCTACCATCAAGAGAAGCCATGGCCCAATCTTTCATTACGATACACGGATAGACCTGTATTCCGTTCTGAATGCAGAACAGTTCTCTAGCTATAGGTTCAAGGTCTAAACCTCTTTTCATCCGATCATTAATAAATGAAGGAAGAATTTGCTCAATTTTGTCATTGTATAGTTGTATTTTCGTTTTCCAATGACTTACACCCATGATGATGCTGGCATCTGTGGAGGTAATTTTTGTTGTACGGAGGGACAACCATTCAGGTGTCCCTTGTTGCATTTCACGCATTATTTCGATTGGTTCTGCTGACATTTAAGCCTCCTTTCGAGATAATCGATATAGTCGTTTAGCTTAACAATTTTCTGTGCTAAAATAATGCTTAGAGTCATTTCTGGATTAGAACTCATTTCAATCCATTCAGAAGCACTATGAAATGTTTCTTTGATAATTTCGTTAGCAGTTCTCATTGTGCCACCTCTACAGGCTCTTCTTGTGTTTGGGCAAACTCAGATAATTGTTTGGCGTGGTTTTGTTCCATATTTTTGATGGCAGCTGTTTTCATTTTTTCATAGGACTCAATTGGAAAATCCCCTATGTTATCTGAATTACACGTTTGCTTTAGACGATCATAAAACCAGATCTGATACTTTTTATCACATTCGTCTATGATCATTTTTAATTCATAGGCTTGTTGGGCAGTGATCTTTTGACGAATCACATTAGGCTCAATTTCTCCAGTATCATGATTTACATGAACCACTTTGGCATCTGGGATTGATTCCACTTCAGACTCATCAACCCATCCCATTCCGCAAATGCTCAACGTAACCCTTCTTTTGGCCTTAGTTTCGGCTTTCATGATCGCATTGGCTCTTGCCTCGCCTTTTAGGTTTCCTATCACCACAGCGCCTGTAGATTCGTCAGTTCGCCCATTTCGATCTTTTGCTTTTGCTTTCACGATGTAAAGATCATCGACGATTTTATCGTTTAGTTCTTCTATAGAGATTCCATTAAGTTTTCTTAGTTGTTCTGTACAGTCTTTTCTGGCATATAGAGTGAGTTTACCATTTAGTGTTATGTACTCAAACGGTCTTGTGACTGGGTTTAATCCAGCACTTTCACACACTTTATGATAATAACGAACCCGTTGTTCTTCGGTTAATTTTGACAGATCACCCTTGAGAAGTACTTGTTCGATCACTGAAGATTCTGTGCAAGAGTCTTTTTTCACTATATCGTGGGTCATTTTTTTGTCCCCTATTTTTGAAATTGGTTGATTTAAACCATCGTCGAGGATACGATTGTTCCCGCGGCGGCTTTGCAAGTGGTTTATTGGTAAACATCTTTGTTTAGTAGCTTGCATGTTATGTTCCTTTTTTAAAAAAAATTTATATTTTTGTCACCTTCAATTTCGCTTATTGGAGGTGATTTTTTTGTATTTATCGATCATATTTATTTGCTTTGCAGTCATTATCTTTCCAACATTAGACAGTAGTCGCACCCATTTCTGCATCTATCGCACTTGACCTCTGCATCAACGATTTCGTCCATATTGCTATGGACAAGATCCATGATTTCATCGTAATCCATTTCTTCGTACATATTTTCTCCTGAATTTTAGTTTCGCTTCGTTTTAACGCTCACCTGCTACAACCTGCTCGTTTTTCGCGAGTCACCAGGGAGACTGGTTTGTGTTTATGCTTAAAATATAGCAAAAAGCGTAATTTAAATCAAGCAAAAAGCGTAATATTTTACTTATCACCTAAGCGTTGACAAAAAAAACATTGGTTTCTATAATGGAAAACACCACAAAAAAGGACTAAAGATGGAATCAAAAAAACTTAAATCATATTTAGCTGACGAAGGTATGACTCTTAGGCAATTTTGCCAAAAAATAGACTGCAACTATTCGCATATGTCAGGGGTTGCTACAGGAAGAAAAACACCAGGAAAACGGTTAGCCAGAGATATATTTGCCGCAACTTCTGGAATGGTGTGTTTAAAAACTAGAGAACAGATAAAAAAAACTTCAAACAATGTAAAATGTGAAAAAAATGACAAAAGTACATAAAGTTAACAAAAACACACAAAAGTGATTTATTTTCACCAACTTAGGAAAAGAATTTTCAGAAATATCTTGTGCAGAAATATTTTTTAACTTTATAAAAAAAACAATCCTTTCCTAGCGACCTAGGGGACTACAAGACTTCGTGATTGATAGTTGAACAAAAATGCCGTGAACCTTTCGGAACACGGCATCAACGAAGCTTATAGAATACAGGATTCTAAAAACTATTGTGAGAAAAGCCAATCAGGCTTTCATCACATTGCGAGAAAAGACCAATCATCATGAGTTGCTATCATGATTAAACTAAAAATGCAACTTCAATGTACCATGATTGGTCTTTTCTCGCAATAGTTTTAAATTAAAAAAATATTTTGTGAGTAATTATATATGACCAGTGATGACTATTCAAATAATATTAATACCTTTAATCACTCTCCTAATGAAGAAAAGCCCACGTGGTTTTCGCTTCCGCGTTACGTGATCGAGTATTGCTGCATCTCTCCAGAGACGAAAGGTTACTATGCGATGTATATGGCTGAAGTCATAGAATGGGAAGATATTCCTTTTCAAAATCGAGAAGATCTTTACAGCATACCGAATTTTGAAGACGAGGAGCTGCAGTAATGAATGCTATATTTCAAGACGAAAAAATTGAGTCACATCGATATAGAGTCGACATTCCAAATTGCATATTTCAAATGAAATTACCTCCTAAAAAATTTTCAATTTTAGTGAACCATTTCTATCACGGACAAAATTTATCTATTAAAGATTGGAAATATTTTGAAAAAATGGGCATGGCAGAAAAATTTCAATACTCTGAAGAAGAGATTTTATTCATAATTAAAATAAAAAGATCTCAATCTTTTCCAAGAGCTAGACAAAGCTGTGATTGGTGCTCTGGAAGTACATTGATACTTCATGCACATCATTATCCGACTAGAAGATGTGAAGGTGGAAAAGAAACAGTTAACATCTGTGCCAATTGTCATTCGGAATATCATTTTCTTTCTGACGTTAAATATATATTTAAAAATGAATTTGTATGTGGGGTGATAGAATGAACGAAATTACATTTCAAAGATCTCCGCATGATAGAAAAAACCCATATGTCATGATCTCCAGAGAAATGGCCCAGGATAAATCAATTTCGCCGAAAGCTAGGGGTGTTTTGCTTTATTTACTTTCTTTGCCAGACGATTGGAAAATTTATCATTCTCAATTACAGGAAGGACTAGGAGTTGGTGAAGATTATCTCAATTCTGCAATGGAAGAACTTTTGCAAAATGGCTATGCCGAAAGAACTAGAGAAAAAGTAAAAGGAATGTTTCAGCCATATAACTACACTATTTTTGAATTCAAAAAATGTTTACCAGACCGGGAAAACCGGACCGGTTGCTCCGGCCCGGAAAACCCCGCCATACAAAGTAAACATTCTTCTTACGAAGAACAAAAGAAACAACAACAGGCTGCGCCGACTGCTGCTGCTTTTTCTCAATCAAAAAAAACAGAACAGAAACAGTCTGTCGGAAAAACCGACAAACCTCAGTTATCCAGAAATTCCGGACAACTCCCAATCGTTTCCATTTTGGAAAATGTTGATATCCCTCAATCTGAAAAGCAAAACATTTCATTGAAGTGTACCGATCATTCAGTTCTAAAGAATGCCATTGAATGGGCAACAGATCCTAATAATCCACCAACAAAATGTCTCGCAGCTTCTATCAAGTTTGGATATAATAATAAGCTCAGTAAACAAAAACCGACAGAAGACAAAGAAGCAGCAAACAAAACTTATGCAATGAAATATGATGGAAAAAAAGTTGGACCTACAACAATAAATGTTTTAACAAAATATGTTGAGATAGTCTCTGATGGATGTCAAAAATGCTTTACACTTAACTATGACTGTAAAGGATTCATGGATCAATTTCAAAACATGTTAAGAAAATCAAATTTTCCCATCTTAAAACCCATATGATAGAGCAACTATAATGTGAAAAAATACAATGAGAATAGCCATGAGGTTCTGATTTTAGCAAATCTTATGGAATATGCCAGCAGAAATCCTGATTTTGACCCAAGTTATGTGGAAAATATATATAATTTTTTAGACAAAAATAGGTACATCACCCAACATCAGCTTGACGAGTTGCATAAAATATATATAAAAATTATAAACAAAAATCTTGACGATAGACATGGATAAATTAATCTGGAACATCCCAATCAAAACCGTGAGCGAGGCCAATAGTTCCGAACATTGGACTGTTTCTAGCAAACGCCATAGAAGCCAGCAATTTTTGATTAGGGCGTTATTTCATAGTTTACACAGCCCAATACAGCTTCCGTGCAAAATAACGCTGACAAGGAAAAATAAACGGTTTCTTGACGAAGACGATAATTTGCCTATGGCTTTCAAGTGGATAAAAGACGAGATCGCTTTATGCATTTTTCCAGAAAAGAGAACGTTTTATCTAAACAGAAAAGGCAGATCTGTCTCGATTAAGGGACATGGAGATAATGATCCTCAAATTAAGTGGGAATATTCTCAGGAAAAAAGCCAAATTCCTGGTATTAGGATTGTGATAGAGCCATTGATTGAGATACCAGTTTAACTTTAAGAGGCTGATACTTGATGATCAACCAGATCAAAAAGACAATCATTTTTGTGATAAATCCATTGCGTCTTTTCATTTTTGAGGAGTCCAATCGTGCTTTTTAGACCTTCATTTTCATTCTTAATCTCAAGATATAGCTTTTTTACTTCTCCAAGTTCAGCAAATAATTTACGCCTGACCTTTCCCATACTTTCGTTCATTTCTTCGAGTTGCTTACGCATTTCGTCAAAAGCCAAGTCTTGTGGAGATTTATTATCAAGATTTAATTCTAACTGCGAATTCATAAATACCTCCTGAACATTTTGGGCTATAAGAATATTAAAATGCAATTTAACAAATTATTTTAATCGGTGGATATGGAAAAAGATGTTAAAGATGTTTTAAAAAAAATAAAAACATGTAAAAAGTACTATTCAGAATTTATTGCGCTTTTTGAAATGTGCGTTGAAAACGATTTTTATGAAATTTTGCTTTGCCAAGAAAAGGTAGAGGCTTGTTTTAAAGAGCAGATAAAATTATTGAGAAATCACCTTTGCCAATTGAGAGATGAATAATGATCAAATGGACACTTAAGACAGTCGCGATTAAAGATCTAAAAGAGATGCCTAAAAATCCCAGACAGATCGACAAGGATAAATTCCAGCACTTGAGCAATCTGATTGCTAAATATGGAGTTCTAGACAATCCCATTGTCAATGCAGATATGACAATCATTGGGGGTCATCAGCGCATCAAGGTTCTTAAAAAGGCAAAGGTGAAAACGGTAGACTGCAAAGTATTTGAAGAACAATTATCAGACGAAGATATTGATGAATTATGCATTGGATTGAATCTGTATCAAGGAAAATGGGACTATGACATCATGGCCGATCTTTGGGACCCGGTTCAGCTCTTCAACTATGGTTTTTCTGAAGATCAGTTGATGGGAACTTTTGAAGATGAAGAGGAGAGAGAAAAAAAAGCAGCATCAAAAAAGAAAAAAATGTGTCCTAGTTGTGGACATGAATTTTAGGAGAAAGAATGTTAGAAGAATATCAACCTTGTATGACAGAAATAGCATTAATAAGAAAATCCTTAGCAGAGTGTATTATAAACTCGAAAGTTGATCCAAGAACAGGTTTTTTGGGTGTTGCTAATCTTTTCGTTTCTGCAGCAATATCATTGGATATTCCTAAACCGCATTTATTGTCTATGGTATCCCAATTATGGGAGTTTATGGATAAAGAAAAAGAAGAAGGGAGAGTTTAAGATGGAAGAATTTTGTGAAAAAAAATACAAACAAAAAAAATCTTTGTCTAAATATACAAATGATGAACTTATTACAACCTTAAACAATTGTGATCTTATTGAGATATCAAGACAAGGTCCCATATGTGCTGAGATTTTAAAACGCATGAATAAAAAGAGTCCAATTTTGTCAGAAAAACCGTGTTGTAATCATCGTGGACCAATTTGCTGATGTCAGGAAAATGGTTTAAGAGTGATTAGGGATCATTTTGTTGACCTTAACAAAATGATTGTAGTTACATCATGAAACATAAAAAGGATCATATCGAAATGATCTAGGAGTATGTATGGAATGGCCACTAGTGATAATATTCTCGGTAGTCGCAATTTTTACTTTTTTAATGACATATATTGTATCGAAAATATTGTCCAAATAACATGTCTAGATCATACACAAGATCCTATACGGAAATGTACCCATAGCCTCAAAAAAATGGAAAATAGAGGCAAACCGCATTATCCGTTGATTTATATCTGAAAGAGGAAGTAATGGAATGGATTGATGTTGATAATTTCTATCCTTCAAATGGCCAAAAAGTTTTAATGACCTATAATGATTTAATAATGGAAGGCGAGTTTGCAAATGGAAAGTTTTATCACCCGGCTTCTTGCGCGCATGTTCCTGGATTTTGTAAATGTGAAGAGCAAGAAGGAATAACACATTGGATGCATTTACCAGATGCACCTAAAATGAGGAATATAGATGGAATGGATTAGGGTTAAAGATAAGTTACCTGAAAATAATGAAGAGTGTTTAGTAGCCTTTGATTTATCTCCTGAATATTTCATTTTAGGTAAATGCTATCATTTGTGTATTTATCAAGAAGAAAAATTCCATACTTGGGAATTGTCAAAAATAGTTCCGAATGTCACCCATTGGATGCCGTTGCCAAAGCCGCCTAGTGAGAAGGGGTAAAATGCGAACACCCGATATATGCCTGCCAGAGCATTTATATCAGGTGTCTTTGATATTGTGGTGTTGAACAATTCCCACCATATCAAATCAGAATAATTTTGTTAAGTATTTATTTTGTCAAAATAGGGTACTCCAAGAGTCTACCTATCAATTTTTGAAAAAATTCCCAATCTTATATTTCTTTGAAGTCCATTTCTTTTTAAGCGACAAAAAGTATCACAATCCCTTAATCTCATTGGTACAAATTATAAAAGCAGAGAGAAAAATGGATTGGATAAGCATTTCTGAAAAACTTCCTGAAGTTGGTCAACGTGTAAAAACAATGGTTATAAAAGAAATGACCTATATGGGGGATAAGCAAGAAGCGTCTTCTATGTGGAAAGACGATGGAGAAGGAAAGCGTGCAATTATATGTTGGAAAAATATTGAGGAGAATGATGGGTGGTAAGCGCATAGGATATAAGCGAGTAAGTACTAATGAGCAGAATCCTGATAGCCAGCTCATGTCTATCGAGTTGGACAAAGTTTTCATTGACATTGAGACCGGATACTCAACAAAAAACAGACAGCAGCTAAAAAATTTGATGGACTATGTCAGAGATGATGACATTCTTTTCATTGAATGCATGGATCGACTTGGTCGTAATGGGCCAGACCTAGATCAGATAGTGGATTTCCTGTTGAATAAAGGTGTTCAGATAAATTTTATCAGAGAGGGAATTTCTCTAGGAAAAAAACATGACCTTATGTCAAAACTAGCCTATGACATGATGAAATCGTTTATCCATTTCTTCTCTCAATTAGCAAAAGAACGTCAACGTATAGGTGTAGAAAAAGCTAAACGTGAGGGAAAATATAAGGGAAGGGAAAGAATTGATCCAAAAAAAATTCAGGCTTTAAAACATGAAGTTGCAACGACAAGAAAGTCTATAAATCAGATCGCAACGGAACTTGGAATTTCACGTATGAGCGCTTGGAGATATTTAAAAAATGAGAAAATTTCATGTGCGCGATAAGCTTTTTTTTAGGGATTGTTTTTTTAGCTTTATCATCTTTTTTTTATTTTGTGATAGGTGCTCGAATAGGTTTTAGAGACGGTGTGAATAGTTGCATGAAAATAGTGGACGAGCGAGTTAAGGAAATCGACGAAGAATTGAAAAAATAATACCCGAGGATAGATGAAATTGTTGCCAGAAAAATTTATTGATGCTTTAAAAAACGACTTAGGAGAGGATGGGGATCTTTTGCTGGGAATATTTTGTAAAAAGTGTGATGCACATTTCGAAATAGGTCATGAAGCAGCAGCTTTGGCAATTTTGACAGATGTAAAGTTCCTTGAATATTTGCGTGCCGTTCAAAGCTCAAAATGTCCTCATTGCAACGAATGTAAAGCGGCTTTACATTAATAGGATTCCTATAGATGGCCACCATCTATGAACGAAATCACCCGTCAGGACGCACAACATGGAAAATAACTGTAAGAATGAGTCCATATGATGCCTTCTGTCTAACATTTAATGAACTGGATGAGGCCGTAGATTGGATTGAAAAAAATGAAATGGAGTTTAGAAGAAACCCTGAAAAGTACTTTGAATGGAGAGAACTGGTATACTACGAAATGCATCGAGAAAGAAAACGATCGAAAAATGGGATCTTGAAACCTAAATTTAGAAAAATCCAATGTAAAGCGGCTTTACATAATGAAAATAATGACTGATGAAAGTGGAAATCATTGTTTAGAATGTACTTGTGAATCATTGTCTAAATGCCAGAAAAATGATCCAAGAGTATCTGTAAACATTATTGAAATTATTCCTCATGTCAATTATATTACATTCGACTATATCGATGACTAAATATCATCGCCATGTCTGAGTGCCATGGTACCTTCTGGCTTGGTAGACGCGCTGGAGCCCCATAAATAAGCGCCGTATATTAAGATCGTGAAACGTTAAATTATCAGATCTAGGCTTCCTCTGTGGCCTGCTTAGCGGCAAATCACAGAGGTTTTTTTTACAAAAAATATTTCGATGAGAAGGTATTGAATAAAGGGGTGGTTCAACCCCTTATTGTTTTATTTATAAAAAATATTATTGTTTTTTTTTTGAAAGATCCATTAAAGTAAGGAATGGATAAATTTACTCTAAGATATTATGGTTAGACCTCTTAAAGAAATCAATTGGGACATTGTAGAAAAGCGCATGGAAGCTGGTTGCAGTGGTATTGAAATTGCCGCATCTCTTCATGTTGATGCTGATACATTTTATAATAGATTTAAACTAGAATACGGTAAGAGTTTTCAGGATTATTCGGCTAAATTTTATAGTGTAGGGGATGCTAATTTAAAGTTTACACAATATATGAAAGCAATCAATGGAAACATACCAATGCTTCAGTTATTGGGAAAAGAAAGATTGGGACAAGGAAAAACAGATAATCAATCTAATAACATCATATCGGAACATCATCTAGAAACGTTGACTATTTTAAATCAAAATCCCGATCTAGTAAAGATAGCAAGAGATCCCGAGATTATGAAATTCATCAGAGAAAAATACAATGTGGGAAACGCACCCTCCAGTTGAATCATTAGTAGATAAGAGATCTAGACTTGAAAATCTCTACTACGTCATAGACAAATCAGGAAATAAAATTCCATTCAAACTCAATTGGGCTCAAGAGCAGCTTCACAATGATAGGTGGAACAAAACTATCATTCTAAAAGCTCGTCAATTAGGTTGTACAACATTTTGGGCCATCGATTTTTTAGATGATTGCTTCTGGAATACAAATATGACTGCTGGAATTATTGCACACCGTCGTGAGGATGCAGAAAATATATTTCGTTCAAAAGTTAAATTTGCATATGATAACATGCCTTCCTGGGCTAAAGATTATAACATTGCAAGAAATGATAGAGCCGGTGAATTAATGTTTAAAAACGGTTCAAACTATCGTGTAAGCACTGGATTTAGATCTGGCACATGCAATAGATTACTTGTTAGTGAGTATGGAAAAATATGTTGTCAATCCCCTGATGTATCGAAAGAAATAATGACTGGATCTTTGAATACTGTTGCAGAAGATCAGGTTGTCGTGGTAGAAAGCACAGCAGAAGGACGAGAAGGAAACTTTTATAGTATGTGTCAAGAGGCACGTAAAGTAAAAGAAAGTGGACGAAAGTTGACGAATATGGATTTTAAATTTCATTTTCTTAGCTGGATGGATGAACCAAGTTATAGATTAAAATAATCTATTATAAACATGATAAAATTAGGAAAATTATGACAGCAGATTTAGATAAAGGTCTTACACTTACGACAAAAGACCAAATATTGATAGATTTATGGGAAAATCCAAATAGAAAAAACAAAGAAAAAGCGGTTGTAGAATATGTTAAGTCATCTAAAACTACAATGAAAATATTTGTGTGTTTTTCTTCTGCTGTTATTGTGGCTGGAACTGCTGCTACAGGAGTTGCCGTTGGCACTGTTGCTGGTGCAGGAATAGGAACATGGGTAGAACCTGGACTTGGTACAAGAGTTGGAATGTATGTTGGAGGAAGTTTAGGAGGTATTGCTGGAACTGCTGTTGGTACTTTGGTAGCAAAACGTACAATCACAGTTGTAATACCAAGAACTAAATTTTTCGCAAGATGGAAGATGGAAGCTCTAAAAGAAAACCTATATCCTCTATTTGAAAAGCTTTTGAAAGAAAATGTTTTTTGCGATCTTATATGTCCAATAACATCTGAACTTCCTATTGTTCCAGTACAAGCTCCTTGTGGTCATATATATGATCAAGAAGCTATTGAAAAATGGTTAAACTCAAGACAAAAAGGCGCACGATACTGCACCCTGGGTTGTGAAAAACCTTTTACAGTTTATGATTTAATATATTGTGAAGAGCATTTAAGAAAGATAATGAATGCAGCAAATGCAAGGATTAAAGAGTTGAAAGCTCAAAATGATAAAAACTCTAGATACTTAGCCAATGGATTAGATTTTCACAATCAAGACACTTCTTCTGTGTCAAATAATGTTTTTAGTAGCGTGGTCAAAGATGAAATCCGATCTTCTTTAGATCGAGGAATGGACGAGGAACGTTTTTTGGAAGCAGCAAGACAACTATATCGTCAAGAAAAAAGCCTGAGTCAAAAAAAATTAACTGTGTAAGGAATTTATTATGCCAACAATGGAATGTGAATTAAGACGACCAAATCAATCTATAGGCATGCAACATGCATATAGACTTTATTTTGGTGAAACTGGACTCAAAAGAGAAGAAGCATATCAAATAAAGAAAAATTATCCAAAAGAATGTCATGTTATGTTTGGAAGGGCTCTTGTATCAGATGGAATACTTTCTGAAAATGATTTAAATGAAGATCAACTTAGCTTTATTGAAAAAAAATTTATTGAATTACTGGATTTGGCTTATGAAAATCCCAAGGCATCTCTTACGGCATCCTGTGTATATCTAGGTGGGATGACAGCAGCCATTGTTTTTTTTTGCCGTTATATCTCGCACCGGGGATTTTAATTACAGTGGTAGTTTATACAAAATCTTTTGAAAAGAAGTTTTCTAAGGACATCTTAAATGGACATAGTCATTAGCAAAGAGACCAATGATTACTTAGATCGAATCGAAAGAGAAAGTCAACGTAAAATTGACGAAGAGCAGAGACGTTGGTATGAGATGAAACAGCGTCTTTTAGGAGATTCTATTAAACAGGAGTACCCTAGCAATCCTGAAGAAGCGTTTGAGTCGGCTAATGAAGGGTTATATTATGGGGCGCAGATTTCAAAAATTCGTGAAAAGGGAGGAATTTGTAGTGTCCCTTATGATGAGTTTCAATTAGTTCATACTGCATGGGATATTGGAGTACATGATTACACTTCAATATGGTGCTTTCAGTTAGGTATGGGTGGACAAGTCAAGATCATTAATTTCTATGAAAATCATGGGGAAAAGGCCACATTTTATTGTGATTGGTTGAATGATCAGAAATATAAATTTGGCCGTCATATTTTCCCTCATGATGGTTTAAATCACGATGCGCAGATGACGACTTGGGTTGATCTATGTAAAGCGGTTTTACATGGAAAGTATGTGGTGTTACCTAGAGAAACTAAGGGCATATTTGATGGCATCAATGTGGTTAGATCTATTCTAGGGCGTTGTGTATTTGATGAAAAGAATTGCAGAAAAGGGATCGAACATTTAGAAGGCTACAGAAAATTATGGGATGATAAACTCGGCTGCTACCACAATACACCACTTCATGATCTTCACAGCCATGCAAGCGATGCATTTAGAATGCTAGCAATAGGTATAAAGGGAATGGAAGCATCTCAAGGTGGAAGCATTGAAAATGATCTGAAGGCAATCAATAGGTATTTTTCTTGACTAACAGTGAAAATCTAAAAAGACTGCAAGACATGATAAACGAGATTAAAGGTGTTGCAGCAATGTCTAGAGCATCTTTACAAGATAAAAAAGAATTTCAGGAAATTTCATCGAGCATGAAAGAAGTCACATATCAATTAAAAAGTTATGGATTGTACAGAGGCTATATTTACAATCACATAAGAAAAATCTACAAGAATTTGGATGATATCAATGACACGGTTGAAGATATTTCTAGAAATCAACATATTTTTATGAATCAAATGGCTGATAGATTTAAGATGGTAGAAGAATTGCTCATCGACCTACATAAAAAACAATCTATAAATCTCCCTTGAAATAATTAAAATTTTTTCCTCAAGATGAGTTTTTAACTTGAGGAGTCATTCGTGCCTGTCTTACAGCCTCCAAAGCTTCTTCTTTGGTTTCAAATTCTCCTATCAGGATATTTTTATAATTTCTCATACATCTTGCACGCCATTTTCCATTTTCTTTTCGATAAGAAACTCCTTTATTTTCTCCTTTTGATCGCACTAAACGACCTTTATCGATCATATCTTGAGTGTTTTCTTTTGGAGTTCCTAAAAAAAGGTGTTGAGGATTTACGCAAGCAGGCTTATCACATTTGTGACAGACATATAAATTCTCATCAAATTTACCATAAGCTAAAAAATAAGATATTCGATGCGCTCTATATTCTTTTTGTCTCAAAATATAACGAGCATATCCACTTTCAAATAAACTTCCTTTCCACATCCAGCAATGTCCATACCATTTTTTCGAATCCCGAATCATCTTTGATGATGAATCTTCCATCGTTTTCATCCAAAACTTTGCAATATCCAATGGTGTCATTTTTATCATGGACAAATTATATCAGGGATCGTAATTTATCACAAAAAGAGATTGTAAAATATGCCTAGGAACAATGACCCTCTCTTTTGGCCTGAAGACGGCATAAACACATCTCTCCGTCAATCGATGGAGAAAAACTACTCTGATTGCATCAATATCTTACAAACTCAATGGTATCAAGCTGATGTAGATCAACGATTCTATCTCGGCGATCAAGATATTTGGGGACTCATATTTCCAGGTGTAGCCACATACAGACGCAAAGTCTGGAATTTCAATATCATGAATCCTATTGTTCAGGCTATATCCGGACAACAAAGGATGACCAGAAAATCTACTGCGTGCATCCCTGTCCATAATGGTGAGCAAAAAACAGCAGACCAATTAACAAAATGTCTTTACCACAATCATAAGCAAGGTTTTTATCAGACATTTAGTGATGCTTTTGAATTAGGCGCATTAGTTCAGGGATTAGGATTCATGTATCTATTTTCAGATAGCAGTCAAGATCCTATTTCACCAGATCCGCGCTGGAGATACATTGACATGAAATCCGCTCTGTGGGATCCATACTTCAGAAAACATGACATGAGTGATGCTAGGTACTGGTGGCTGAGGACATTTTTTGATCGTGAAGAAGCAGCTCTACTCTATCCTCAATTCGCCGATGATATTCTCAGTCTTCCTAAAGGCACATATCGAGATGACAAATTTTACTACATGCCAGAAGTTTACCAAATCCAATTTCCCAATCTTATCGCGTTTGATGAGTATTGGTATCTTACCAATAGAGAAGCGGTATATCTCGTCGATAAAAAAACGGAAGAAACGCAAGAGTTCACAGGAACAGATGAGCAGTTAAAAGATATCCTCAAAACGTTCAAAGGAAAACTTGCTACAATCAAGAAACAAATTCCAACTGTTAGACGCTCTATCATTCTCAATGATCGTGTGATGGTCGATGAACCTAACCCATATGGACTCGATTGCTATCCAGTAGTTCCAGTTCTTGGATATTTCACCGCAGATACTCCATATTATGCATATAAGTTTAGGGGGGTCTGTAGGGACCTTCGGGACCCCCAATATCTTTTCAACCGTTTGAAAGTCAGTAATTTAGAAATCTTGGATGCTCAACAACAGGGCATAAAAGTCAAAAAAGGTGCTCTAGTCACTCCTGATGATGCATTTAATAGTGGTCATGGTAGAGCTTTATTTATCGATCCCGAATATAGCATGGATGATGTTCAACCCATGCCTATTGTGCCGCCATCTCCAGTTATGTTGCAAATGGAGGAAATGTTAAAGGATGTAATCTATCGCGTTTCTGGGGTGGATCCTGCTTCTATGGGAATGGATGTTGATGATAAGGCAGGAATTATCTCAATGATGAGACAAGCCGCGACTTCGCGAAATCTCACGAAGTTTTTTGACCAAGCAGATGAAGCACAAAAATTATGTGGAGATCTTGAAATTAAGTTTATCCAACGCAATTGGACTTATGGAAAAGTTCGACAAGTCATTGGAGAAGATCCTTCGCCGGAATTTGATAACAAAATATTCTTCAAATATGGTTGCAAAGTTGTTCAAGCACCATTGACAGAGACTCAACAACAGCTAGAACTTGCCCAATTGTTGCACTTACAACAAATTTCCCCAGAGCTGATGCCTCTTGAAGAAGTTATCGAAGCTATGACTATTCAAAATAAAGATAGGATCATAGAAAAAATTCAGGCGAAACAGAAGTCGATGCAAGAACAACAAGAGAAAATGGCCCAAGTTCAAATGCAACAAATGCAAGTCGATAATATGACTAAAGTAGCATATGCGCACTCTCAAGAAGGTCTTGCAAAGGAAAGAGTGGCTAAAATTCGTACAGATTCTGCTGTAGCAGAAGATAAATTACGAAGAGCTCATCAAGAAGACACAGCAAGTTTGTTAAATGTGGTTAAAGCTCTGAAAGAATTAAAGGGTATGGACTTGGAGCACATAATGCAACAAGTACAAATATTAAATTCATTGAGTCCAGCTGCAAATCCTGAAAAAGAAGTTGTCAATAATGAAAATGTTGCTTAAAGATAAAAATTAAAATTGACCATAACAAGGAGACGTATTATGGCACACAAACATCAGAGTCCAAAACATGAAGGTAAACATCCTATGCATGAATCTAAAAACCGTAATAAAGGTCACGAAACCTCTATGGCACATGCAGGATACAGTCAAGGGGACATGGCGCCAAAAGTTCATGATTATCAGAAACCAGAAGATGATTTTGCAGAAAGAGGTTTTTCAAAAACTTTAGAGTATGTTGAAAGACAAGATAGAATGCAATCAGGTATGGCTCATGGGATTAAAAAACAAGGCTATGTAGGGAGATATTCATAATGGTTAAAGAAAAACATCGTCCTGTAGAGATCCAAAAGGGTCCAATTAGCATGCGTGATCAATATAATGGTAATTTTCAACGCGAGCCTGAAATGACGTTACGTGATATTAGGAATAATGAATTGAGAATGGATTATCGTACACTAACATTGCATGAACCTAAACAATAAATTTTCCTTTTGGTGGGTGTGGGAAGGGTTGCTATTTGCCGGCAGCCCTTTTCTTTATAATACTATGAAAAACAAGCCTAAATCAAAAAATCAGACATTGAAGACTAGCTTTAAAGCTCCACTTGTACAGCAGATGCCATACAAAGAGAGACCGCGTCGTATTGTCAAAAACAAAAAGATAGATGAGACTTTTTCATGAATATTGAATTAGGCTTCGTTCCTGACATTATAATTTATTTCCAATTTATAAATGGAAATCCTTGGGTTCATAACATTTGGGGAGATCGAAATATTTATGAATACGGTAGGGAATATATCACTTCTTTAATGAAAGATAACAGCGGTTTCTTCTTTTCTCAAAAAGGTCTCGGAAAATATCAAATAATCCCAGGAAATATGACGAATGATTAATCAAAGCAAATACGACCCATCTAGAAAGACTGTTGGTGCTATTTACAGAGATGCTCAATTCAATGGTGAAAAGCAGATCATCACTGGAGACATGAACTACGAGCTCCGAAAAAGCCTCACAGAGGATCTAAACGACACCATTGAACAAGGTACTAAGGATTTCGAAAGACGACCATTTTACATTACTGTGCATGAAAAACGCGACCTACAGATGCCAAATGCTTTCATACGAAGAATGATTAAAACACTGTACAGACCATATCCAGAAGATGATACTCTTGTTTTTAGAGTAATTCCATATACGAATGAAGTCTACTTTTGCTGGGAATTACCTCACCGTTCAAATATGCTTAATATGCTTGCATGCCCTGAATTATATCCAGAAGAACAATTAAGAAAATATAGACGATGGGAAAATATGCAATTAGAACACTTTGGATTCATGAAAAATTATGAGGGAAATTGGACAGAAAACCCCTTATATCGTGGTGATGAACAGATTTCTTTAAAACCAAAAGAACTTCAAGTAGCTGTTATCTAAACTCAAGTTTGCAATTAATCTTATTTGTCCAAAAATTGTTTACCTGCTCTTTATGTGCATGTTGAGCACATTTTTCAGAACAATAAATACTCCTTTGTCTCACTTTTTTGTTGCCATCTCTTAAAATTTCATTATCACACACTTTGCACGTCTTTGGTTTTTTTTTCTGTTGATTCAAAATCATAATTTTATGTTTGTAGACACATTGAAAACAGACACTATTCTTCGAAAGGAAGGCGTCAAATGGTAGATCTTTTTTACATATATTGCAAATCATAAATTTTATTCTATATACACAATGTAATTTTTACTAGACATATAACAATGTTTTTTTTCATGGTCTAATTAGGGCGAAAACAGGCGATTTAGCCCACCGTCATCGGCGAAAATTGCGAGTGAGCCGACCGCATCAACAAAAAAGGAATCTATTCATGACAGATGAAACAAACCTAAATAGCGCAAATACAGAGGTAGCAACTCAGGTAGAGACACCAGTCAATGAAGTAAATGAGGCAGCAAAAGCTAGACAAGAAGCTGACGAGCGAAACTGGAAAGCAATGCGTCTTAAAAATGCCGAATTGGAGAGACAACTACGAGAACGCGATGAGATGTTTACAAAGCTAATGCAATCGCAAGTAGCTGCGAAAACACCTCAAGAGGTCGACGAATTTGACTCTATTGGTGATGATGAGTTTGTCACAAAAGGCAAGATAGCCAAACTTGTTGAAAAGAAGGCTCAGAAATACGCCGAAGATATTGCTAAAAGAGAAGTCGAAAAGCATCTCAAACAGCAGAATGATAGTCAATTTATGGATCGTCTCAATCGTCAATACTCTGATTTCTCCGATATCGTCAATCCCGAAACATTATCTTTATTTGAAGAACGGGAACCCGAGCTTGCTCAGACGATTGCGGATTTAAAAGATCCATATAAGATCGGAATGCAAAGCTATAAGTACATTAAAGCGATGGGGATTGCTTCAAAAGTACCTGAAACTAGAAGAGAAAAAGAGATTGATAAGGCAATTGAAAAGTCACAAAAGGCTGTTCAATCACCGATGGCGTATGATAAGCGTCCAATCGCTCAAGCTTTTCAGTTGACAGATGCTATGAAGAAAGATCTATATCGCGAGATGACTGGCTATGCTTCAATGGCAAGCGGAGTTCCTGAAATGTCTTAAGACATAAAGGAAAAATCATGACAGTTTCAATTGCTTCTTTACCTCCGCAGATTCAGCAGAGGTATAATGCGAAGCTATTGTCAACGCCAGAACACAACTTGATTCACCAATTATTTGCGACTCCTGTTGAGTTACCTGACAACAATGGCTTCATAGATCGTCAAAGCAGATACGACAGATTAGATCTGTTTGAAGTTCCTCTTGATGATTCACAAAACAACCCTCCTCCACAACAACTCAACAGAGTCGATGTCGATTGTAGGGTCAGAGTGTATGCAACATATATTGTACTTACACGCCAAGTCACAATCACCAATGAAGATCCTGTCCTTAATAGTGCAGCAGCACGTCTTGGACAATCTCTTCGTGAAACTCAAGATGCATTGCAAAGAGATAACTTGGAGTCTAGTGCTTCAATTATCAACTGCGTCGGTGGTTCAAATGGAGATATCCCAACTGAGATGACAATTTCAGATGTGGACGATGTCTTTACAGTACTACAAAACAATTCTGCTGAATACATAACAAATATTGTAGAAGCAGACTTGAAATTCGGTAAAGTGTGTGCCGAATTAAAATCTTCTCTGATTGACTTGGAGTGCCTTGCTGCATAAGCACAGGTTAACAAGGCGGAAGGCCAAAGCCACCGTGAACGACTAAGTGAGAAGACACCGAAAGGTGATGCGATAGTCTGAACACTACGAATAAATAAAGGTAGTGAGGGATCTCCGAAGAGGGAACCCCGCCAATGTAAAGCCGCTTTACATTGGTCATAAAAGTAACAGAATGACAAGTCCTATTGGTGATGCATATGGTTGCATGTTAACAACCAGAATGATCCCAGTATTGTATGGAATGACTGGATTTATCAAGAAATTCCAGTATCCAAATATTAGCCAAACTCTAAGCACAGAGCTTGGAGGAGCTAATAACGTGAGGTTCTTTGTATCTGAACAGGGTAGCGTGTCACCCAATGCTTCCATGCTTGGAAATGACATTGCAAACTGTTTTGTAGCTGCAAAGGAATCTTACAAGGTTGTTTGGCAAGCAGGTGGTAAAGCTAGATTCATTTATCTACCTCCTGGGTACAATAATGACCCATGTATGCTTCGTCATACAGCTGGTTGTTCGTTCTATCAAGGTCAATGCATTACAAACGACCTTTGGATTCAAAACTTGCGTTCAACAGGGATATAGGAGGTTACCATGTTACCATATAGTTTTATCGGTATCTGGAGTTACACTAACCCTGCAACTCCTATTTCTGTCAATATACCTATGACAGATCGTCCAGATTGGGTATTTGTAAAAAATTTAACCAATTGGGGCGATACAACAGCTATAACTGGCATTGAGTCTGAATGGTTCAGTGTTATGGCTCAAGGATCATATTTGGCTAAAAACCAAACTGTGACAACAGATGCATTAGTTAGTGCTGCTGGAACAAGTGGTGGATTTACTTTTATAGATCAAACTAATCCTCCTACCTTTACAAAAGTAGCCATTACGACTGGTGTTAATGGATCTACTTTTGTTGTAACCACTACAAACACCACTGGGATTAATGTAGGCGATTTTGTTCGTCTAATTAATGTCACAAGTGCACTTGAATTAAGTGGTTTTCTATACCAAGTTACAGCCGTCTCAGCAGGCACAAGCATTACTTTAGGTTATGCTGCTACTGCTGCAACAGCTAAAGGTTCTACATATGGAAATGGAACAGGGGGATTCCTTCAAAAGGTTTATCCTGGATTTATGTATCCTGCTTCAAGACAGGTTATGTTTATTAGCCAAGCTACACAAGCTAAAGTCTATTTTGCTCGTCAACATGACTTTACTATTGGTGAACTGGTTGATTTCCAAATCCCAACAGCTTATGGAATGACCCAGTTAAGTAATTTGACGGCTCGTTCTGGACAAGGTCCATTCAGTAATAATCCTGCTGGAGCTGCTAGAGTAATTACTACTACTAACACATCCACAGAGTCATCTATCACAATTGATGTTGATACTACTGGATACACAGCATTCACTTATCCATCATCAGCTAATTTCCAATTAGGTGGTTCTCCTCCAAACTGCTTCCCAGCAGGTTCAGGCGTAGTTCCTCTAATTACTGGAACAAGCACAGGAGTGATTACAGGCAGTTCAACTATCCCTGCATCACCTCCAGGAACAAATTTACAAGACGCATTTGACAATCATGCTCAATACGTCATGAATTTGGGTACTAACGTAGTTGGTGCAGCAAACGCAAATATGGTTGTAATGGCATTTAAGGCGGATTTCCCAAACAATTCGATAACTAATGCATAAATAAATAAGGAGGGGAGTTATATCCCCTCCTTTTAAAAAAATAGGTGGATTATATGGTTGAAATTAAAGAAATACATAAGAAAAAAACAAATACAATGCCTGCTATTGAACGAGATGAAATGGTAAAAAAAATGAGGAGAGAAGATGATAAGATACGCAAGGGAATGTTTGAATTTCTAGATGCTCAGGGTGGTTGGTTAGATTTTACATATAGAAAATACCCTGGGGAACCCATACAAACGATTCATATAGTTCATGGTGAAGTTTGCGATCTTCCTATGGGGCTTATAAAACATTTGAATAACACCAAGAAAAAAGTTCGTCGATATAATTTGGAATTACCTCAACAAGGAAGCAGGCCCCCAAGATCTTTTGAAGTAATTTCTAGATGCAGATTTACTCCAATGGATGTGATGTAATGACAAATCCAAATTTTGGCCCCCCATTTGGAGCTAATTTTATACCTAATTTGCAATATATATATAACATATCGCAAGCACAGCAAGCTGTAGTCACATTTGAGACGACAACTAATTTCTTTGTTGGGGAGTGGATAGGATTTCGTATCCCTCCTTCCAATGGAATGATTCAGCTAAATAATAAGCAAGCCAGAATTCTAGCCATAAATGATACCCTAGTTACGATTGATATTGACACCCTTGGTTTTTTTCCCTTTATATCATTTTCAGACCCTCAGTTTCCTTGTATAGCGGTTCCTGTTGCTTCCGGCATAATTCCGGGTACAAATGTGGTTACTTTGGAAGATGCTTTTGATAATGAACCAACGGTTTAAAAATGACGACATTTGTTCCAACCTTTCCTTTATTTCCGTCATTAAGAGATTCAATCGCAAAAGCTCGGCGTCTTACAGGTTCAACAAATAACTTTCAAATTACTGATTCTCAGATTGTCACATATATGAATAGTTTTTATTCATATGATCTACCGGCTAAATTTAGGTCATTAAAGTTAAAAGATTTTTATACATTCACTACGAATGTAGGTCAAGCAACATATTCTTTCAACAGCGAACTTTATACCACTGTAGATCAACCGTGTTATGTCGATAAACGAGAAACTAAATTCTATACAGATCCTTGGCAATTCTATGGGGTTAATTTTAATTGGCAACAAATAGATACCTTTTCCACAGGAAATGGAACCACGGGCCCATACAATGGTTTTACGACAGCCAGTCCTTTGATACCAAGTGTCAATAATGATCCTGGTGCTTTGACAAATACTTTTTCTAATCCTGCATTACAAGGTGGGTCAAATCTTAGCTTTCCTATGGGAAGGATTCAAAATATTTTAATATCTGCAAACGCATTTTCATCAAATGGGATTGGAAATACTCAAAACGTTACAGATGATGGTCAGGGAAATTTAATACAGATATTTCAAACAAATTCTTTGTCAGGTCAAGAACAGATTCAAGAATATGGATGGACATACTATCGTCAATACGCGTCTTCAACCCCTGCTGCTCCAGGATCAGCAACAATAAATTATCAGACTGGTGAGATTACTGATGTTTATTTTGATGCAATAATACCAGCAGGGACACCCATTAAGATAGCATATAATCCTAAGCAATTCTCCATTCCATTATCAATACTTTTCTATCAAAATAGTTTCACACTAGCTCCAGTTCCTGATGCAGGATATACAGTAGAATTGACTTGCTATCGTCAACCAATTAAAGCCCTCATTGCAGCATCTCAAACAGGAAATCCAGAACTCAGTGAATGGTGGGAGATATTAGCAGTTGGAGCTGCCAAAAAGATTTTTGAAGACAGGCTGGATAGTGATGGAGTTATCTACATTGATAAAATGCTTAAAGAACGTTACGACATCATAGAGACAAGGACATATGCGCAGTTGGGTCAAACACGTATTTATACAATCTACACTGATCAGGTTACTTATAACTATGCTAACAATGGATTTGGCGTTGGTGGATTTGGGGGTGTATGAAAAAACCAGTTAAGATTAAGAAAAAAAAACTTCAAACACCTCCTAACAAGCAAATAAAGTTTGGTCCTAATGCCTATTTTGTTGGACGTCACACTACAGGATAGATATGAAAACAAAAGATAAATCCAATAATTCTAAATCTAAACAGTATGAAATAAACAAAAGAGCAAACAAGGCCTTTGAGAAAAAACTAAAAAAGAATGAGTTATTCATATCCACTAACAATGTGTCTTGAGGTTGTATGGTCGTCATTAAAGGAAAAGAAAAAAAGCTAAAAGAAATTATGAAACCTGCTCAAGCAAAGCTGTCAAATCATTCTAAAAAGATTTTAAAAAGACGGCAAGATGCTCAACCCATTCAACAAGTTTCAGGAGCTCCATAATGCCTATTCCGACATATATTGAAGGATTTCCTCAAGATGGATCATCTCTAGGAAATACAAGAGTTCAGATTAGAAACAATCTAGATGGAACATTCGAAACTTTGGCTGTTGATCATATTGATAACAATGGAAATCCCGGAGGAAAACCTCCAGGATACCATAACGTCATCCATTTTCAAGATCAAGGAACTTTGCCAACTACTCCTCCTACTGTTTCTGGAGTGACACAATTATATACAAATACTGACACTCACTCTATCCAACAAGTAATTTTTGAAACTACAGCTGGAAATTACTATCAACAGACCACAATGCTAGATGCTTTTAGGGCTAGATTTGGAACTAATGGAGGAGGTAGCGGTAGGGGATGGACATATCTTCCTGGTGGTCTAATTATGAATTATGGGTTTACATCTGTACAGTCAAGTCCAATAACTGTGACATTTAGTACTCTTGGTCTTCCCACATTTTCAAACACAAACTACATAATTAATACAACTCCTTATGGTGGGTTGACTCCTCAATTTAACGTTTCAGTAATTGATGGGGATTCTTTTAGGATTTTATATTTAGTTTCTTCAGGAAGCTCAGGATTTTATTGGACTGCCATAGGAATTCCATCTTAGGTAAATATGTCATCATTTGATCAACTTTACATTGGTGGTTATCCTAGTGGGGGTCTAATAAATGACAGGAAACCTTTTCTAGTTCCTAACGAAGCTTTTACCACTCTTTATAATTCGTATGTCTGGCGTAATCGTGTTAAAAAACGCGAAGGAATTAAACTTGTAGGTAGATTGCAGCGTGTTTTCTCAAATATAAATTTTTTTCTTACTGGTACATCTCCTTGGACGTTCAATATTCTTACACGTTCTGGATATGTATCCTCAGCAAACAATGCAAACCCCGGAAAGATTACGACTAAAAGCCCTCATGGTTTAAGCAATGGTGACAAAGTCATTATAACGGGTGTAGTCGGAGCAACTGGATATAACAATACGACATTCACGATTACAGTAGTGGATACTACAAACTTTACGGTAGGTGTTAATGCAGCAGGATTTGGAGCATATACATCCGGGGGGTTTTTCATTTCTAATAGGTCATGGGGTGCTCTTCAACCTAATTCAGAAGTTGCTCCAGGATCTTTTTCAATAACATTTGGTGGAAATACATATGTTGATAATGGACACGGTATAATTGCGTTAAATACGTCCCCATTCACAGTTGTAGGAACTATTAACTATGCAACTGGATCTATAACTCTCACAAATACAGCAGGAGGGGGGGGTACAACGGTTCTTTCGTTTAATTACTATCCTGGACTTCCTGTCATGGGTATATCTAGGCGTGATATAGCCACAGAAGGAATTGATTCAACTATCTATTTTGATGAAGTTTATGCATATCAATTCACCAGTGGATCATTTCAAGAACTATCTCCTGGTACTGTGTGGACAGGAAATCAAACAAATTTCTTTTGGTCAACAAATTATCAAGGTTCAGATTCAAGTAAGAAAGTTTTTTTTGTTACGAACAACAACATTACGCAAGGTGCTTCGACCCCTTATGATCCTATAAGGTACTTTTTTAATGGTGTTTGGACAGATTTACAACCCATATTAACATCCACAGGTCCTACAATATTGTTTCAGGCTTTAATTTTAATTCCATATTATGGTCGATTATTGGCTTTGAATACATGGGAAGGAACGGCTGTTAATAACGCACAAAATTTCTATGCAAGATGCAGATTTAGTCAATTAGGTGATCCTACGCAAATCGGATCTACAGGTCCTTATGTTGCAGGATCATGGGCTTCAGATGTATTTGGTAAAGGGGGGTTTATTGATGCACCAACAAATGAAAGTATTGTCAGTGCTGCTTTTTTCAGAAATACCCTTATTGTTTCTTTTGAATACTCCACATGGCAGTTAAGATATGTAGGCGAATATGGATTACCATTTATTTGGGAAAGAGTTTCTTCAGATTTTGGATCAAATTCTACATTTTCTTCGATTGTTTTTGATAAGGGAGTACTTCAGGTTGGAAATAGGGGTATTACATCTGCTTCAGCTGGTGGAATTGATCGTATAGATGAAAATATTCCTGAAACTGCTTTTAGCATGCAAATTAGCAGCCCAATTTCAGGAACAAATAATCAAAATTTCGTGCATGGAATTAGAGATTTTGAAAAAGAATTGGTATATTGGAATTACATAGATTCATCGAAAATTTCTCCAAAGGTTATGACTGGAAGTCAAGAAGTTTTTCCAAATTCTGTAGTTTTGTACAATTATCGAAACAATACATGGGCAACATTTAGAGATAATGTCACATGTTTTGGAATAGCTCAATATTCCACTGGAATAACATGGGATAGTTTAACTGCGATGTGGGATTCATCCATTTCCTGGGATTCTCAAGACTCTCAAGTGGATACTAACTTTGTCGTTTCAGGAAATCAGCAGGGATTTATTCATGTTTATGAATTTGGAGGAGATAATCCAGATTTAAATTTAGTTTATCCTGCACCACTAGAATTTGACCCTAGCTTATCAATAACAGCAATAGATCTCACAAAGACTCCAATCCAAATCACAGTACCTAATCATAATTTAATCGATCTTGAAGTTATCTATATTGTCAATATGCAATGGAGTGGAGCAGATCCAAGTTTAAATAATCGAATCTATCAAGTCATTATCATAGACAACAACACGCTTGCATTGTACTCATGGAATGCATCAACTGGAATATATTCTGCTGTTCCTGCGGTTGGTTCTCCTCCAACATATTTAGGAGGTGGCGTATTGTCATTGCTCCCTGTGATTAATGTTGTAACTAAAGATTTTAACCCATATCAAAATAAAGGCATGCAATACAAGTTGTCATATATAGATTTTCTTTTTGAAACATCAAGAGAAAATGGCGTGACTGGTTTCAGTGTTCAGTTATTTACCAACACATACGTTGGTCCAGACACTCAATCTAATATGTTTTTAAGCAATCAAGATCTCTTAAATTCATCTCCCGCTGGAATTATTTCTGGGGTATCGTTGACAAATCCTTGCGTCATTACTAGCGATAATTTTTCTCTTCCAACAGGATCAAGAGTTTTTATATCTGGAATTTTAGGAACTACGGAGATTAACAGTGCTTATTATGTCATTACAGTCATCGATTCTAATACATTTAGCCTTGATGGTATTGATGCCACGGGTTTTACACCTTATATTAGTGGTGGGACATGGAATCTAAATAATAATCCTCTGATCGTGAGTGGATCACAATACTCTGACTATCGCTGGTATCGGTTCTATGCCACTTCTTTTGGTCAATATTTGCGTTTAGGAGTCACATATGACAATATCCTCATGAATCAATTAAACACGCACCAGACGGGATATGAACTTCATGGAATGAATTTTTTCTTTCGTCCCGGAGGTCGCCTAACGGGTCCTTGACTTGGTGGACTACTTATGGCACAATTCTCATAAAAAGGAGGATTGTATGCCAAGAGGCGAGTGTTTACCTGAGTGGAATCGTTTAAGAAGATTAAGTTTGATAGGACAAAAATTTAATAAGTTAACCATCATAGAAGAAGATGGACATGTTGGTAAATCTTATGCATATAAATGTAAATGCGAGTGTGGAACCATAAGAGAAAAAGTTAAGTGGTCAGAACTTAAAAGAGGAAAAACAAAAAGTTGTGGCTGTGATTATCCAAAAGGACATTGTAAACCAGGAAAAACGACAGAACAATATCATGAACATGTAAGAAAAGAACTTTTATGTAGAATTAACATAGTAGGAGAATGTTGGGAATACATAGGCCAAATTGATCATAACGGGTATGGAAGAAAAACATTTGGTCAAGGATTAGAAAAACGAAAACGACCTGTTAATCAAATAGCTTATATTTTATGGAAAGGAGAAATTTCGGAAGGAAAATTTATTTGTCACACATGCGACAATAGGAAATGTTTTAATCCAGATCATCTTTGGGTCGGAACATGCAAAGAAAATCTAGATGATATGAGAAAAAATGGGCGTGCAAATAGACCTAAAGGGGAAGATCACCACGATTCAAAACTTACTGAAAAAGATGTTATCGAGATAAGAAAATTAAGAAAAATGGAAAGAACTCTAGTAGAACTTGGAAAAATTTATAAAGTCAATCCGAAGACCATTGAAAGCATATGTAAATTTAAAAAATGGAAACATGTAAAGGAAGTTGAATGAGCTTTTCAAGCGACAATCCTATCCTATCGAATCAAGTTCCAGTCTCTATGGAGGTCAATCCAGAGGAGAAGAACTTCAATGCCACTCTGATGCTTTATCTTCGCCGAATGGCTAACTCTGTCAATACAAAAGATCAAGGAATATATCTTATTCAAGAGACTGGGAACTTTCAGCAATGGTTTAATGATCAGTCACCTGTAACGATATCTAACAATAGGAATGGCTATCGATTAACGTTAGATTTTGTCGCATTAAATGGAGGACCTATTGGACCTGCGGCAACGATTACTTTAACCACAACCACTCAACCTGCTGCCATTATTGGGTACATGTTTCCTACTCGTGGCTTTGGAGGAGCGCTTGATAATACAGGTGTTTCGTATTTTCCAAGCGATCCTAATGTCTCAGTCACATATAAAAACTCGACAAATACATTTTCTATTACTAATACTACAGGAAACACACTTACCCAATTTTATTGGGTTATAGAATATCTCAAAAATTGATCTAAGAGGTCAACATGCCTTCATTAAAAGATTATTGGTTAGGAAGAGATGCTAAAATACAAAAACTTCCTACAGGCACTCCGCAACAAGAAAATTTTGCAAATAATCTGTTGAATCAGTTAATGCAAATGCAATCAGGTATTTATGGAGGAGCGCAACAAGCTTTTGGACAAGGTCAAGATTATCTTAAAGGACTTTTTGGACCGGAAGCTTTTCAAAACTTTTCTCAACCCTATAATCAACAATTTGAACAACAAGTTTTACCAGGAATTGCAGAACGTTTTGCGGGTTTTGGGGCTAACTCAGGAGCTCTTTCTTCAAGTGGATTTGGTCAAGCATTATCCGGGGGAGCTTCTGATTTTCAATCCAAATTGGCACAATTGTTTTCTCAACTTCAAATGCAAGCCACGGGTCAATTAAATCAAAATTTATCAAATGTTGGAAATCTTTATAATCAACAAGCAGGATTAGGTTTAGGGTACCAACCATTTGCATATCATGAAAAACCAGGAATTCAAAGCATGGGTATGCAATTACTATCATCTTTGGCAGGTTCAGCAGGTGGATCAGGAGGTTTTTAAATGGTTCAGTTTTTTCAAGGTAGAGAAGACCCTAGGGCAGCGCAAGCTTCACAATTAGGAAATACTTTAGGACAGACTTTAGGAAATCAATTAAACAACTATTTTATAAACAGATCCTTAGATAGTGTTCTCAAGGATAAGTCTATTCAAAATTCCCCTCAATCTGTAAAAATGGGTCGGTTGGAAGAAGCTTTGAGACCTTATGGACAAAAAGGGTTGAGTGTACTTCAAAATCGAATGATGGTTGAGAAGCAAGAGGAAAATGAAAGACAGGCAGAAAAAGATAGAAAGAAGTCCGATCTTTTGCGTAGAAGACTTTCTGGAGAAGAAATAAGCGATGAAGAAAAAGTATTGTTCAGTTCTGAAGAAGAATTTGGAATTGCTAAATTGCAAAATGCTTTGAAAGTTCAGGAATTGAAAAATCAAGGAAGGGCAGCACCTGGAGGACTTTCTGGTCAATCCGTCCCTCAAGAAGTTTCGAGTAAAATTCAAAATGTTCTTTCAAAAAGTCAAGATTTAAACGCAGATCAATTAACACAAGAATTCGACGCTGAAGGCGTTCCTAGAGCATATTCCAACGCATATGTAGAAAATAGACGTCGTGATGACGATATGAGAGCACGAAAGTCTGACGAAGCAGAAAAATTGGATATGCAATCGTTTAAGGATAACAAAGATTATAGCGAAAAAATTCTTAATGGATACGAGGCATACAAAAGAGACGAATCTGTTTTAGATCAAATGGATCAACTTAGTCAAAAAGGTAATTTGCCAAAGCCATTAGCAGTGAGTTTATTGAATAAATTAGGAATCCCATTAGGGTTTTTCGAAAACCCAGATGCAGAGCAATTTGATAAATTGACACAAGAATTGATGAAAAACATTTCTGGCACCTATGGAAATAGAATTTTGCAAACAGAAGTGGTCAATTTTCTAAAATCCATTCCAAGTCTTTCAAATAGCGATGCAGGTAGAGAAAGGCTGATTAAGCAATGGAAAATTTTGAATCAGGGGAAAAGAATTTATTATGATTCATATAAAGATATTCGAAAAGAATATCCGAAAAGATTACCCCCCGATCTACATGAAAAAGTATTAGAAAGAGCAGAACCAAAACTTGCTGAAATGGCAGATCAATTTAAATCAATGAATATGTTTAAAACTGTTATTGATCCCAATGGAATTCCCAGATTGATACCAGAGGATCAAGTTGAAGCAGCGATTGGTGCTGGAGGGCGTTTAGAATGACTGCACAATTTGATTGGAATAGTTTTGAGCCTGTTACCACTCAAAAAGCAGCAGCAGGTTCTCAAGAATCTCCTAAATCTCAGCCTGAAGAAAAACCTCAAGAATTTAATTGGAATAGCTTTGAAAAAGCCCAACCTCAAGAGAAAAAAGAAGAAAGAGGAATGCTTAAAGAAGCAGGTAGACATGTTTCCAGAGCTGCCTCACGCGTGGCAGAAACATTAGGTGGAATTCCAGGAGATATTGTAAAACTTGCTGAAACAGTTTCAGAAAAATTGCCCAAAAGCCCAGAATGGTTATCTGGGAAACCTAATTTTATCCAAGAAAAGGGAAAAGAACTTTTAAAAAAAATTCCAGGAAGTGAATACATTAGAGAATTTACTAAAGACTATTTTGAAGGTTTTACTGAGCCTCAAAATGAATACGAAAAAATTGGGGACGAGGTTATACAGGATATTGCCTCTTTGGTAGGGCCTGGTAAATTTAAAAAATCACTTTACGTATCACTAGGGGCAAATGCGGTTAAGCAAGGTTCAAAAGCACTAGGTTTTGATGAAGGAAAGCAAAACATTGGAAAACTTGGGACCATGTTTGCTCTTTCAATGATAAATCCAAAGGGGGTTCAAAACATTTATAATAATAAATACGACATTCTTAAAAAAACCACTCCCAATATAGATTTACAAGTTCCAAATTTAGAAAGAGAACTTACTTCATTAGAAGACATACTTAGAAAAGGAGTTTCTGTTCCCACTAAAACAGCAGTTTTAAAACCCATAGAAGAGCTGAAAGGCAAGATTAAAAATGGAACAATTCCTGCTGAAGAATTGGTTCAAGCAAGATTTGACATAAACAATCTTATGGGTGATCCTGAATTATTAAAATATGGGAAACATCAATTTCCAAAGTTAAGTAAGGCTATCAATAAGTCTATTCAAGAATCTCCACAACTAGGTAAAGATTTTAAGAAAAACTTCATCTCTGCTGATGAAGCTTACTCTGCTTTACATCAAAGTAAAAAAGCCTCAAGATTTCTTAACAAATTACACCCAGTTAAGTCTTCTGTTGTTGCTGCAATGATCGAAGGTATTCATTTTCCTGAAGCAATTCCTTTAACTGCAGCAGGATTGGGGGCAGGTTTTTCTATTGTTAAAGCTTATGAGTTGATGCAAAGGGTTAATGCCAACCCTACCATGAGAAAATACTATGTGAATATGATAAAGTCCGCGTTAGATGAAAATAAAGTTGCTACGTTGAGAAATTTCAATGCATTAGAAAAAAAACTTAAGGAAGATAATCCTCATTAGAAGAAGTCCCATACTCAATCAAAAAACCCATAGAAATAAGACTTATAATTCCAATAAATACCATTTTATATACCCTATTTTTTTTATGATAAATGTCGTCAAAATTTAGCATAAATGGCCTTTTTCATCAATGTTCTTTATGTCTATAAAATAAATCTATTTTTCATTTGACACATCAAAAAATTTTTCCCCAATGTGTAACTTACACCTAAATATGGAGTGGGTTATGTCTAAAATGAATCAAGTTTATGGGTTAGGTCAAGGTCTTATTAATTCCTTACCTCCTCCACAGTTCTTTGAAAGCACACCAACTAGCACGGCAACTAATTATGAGATAGGACAGATTGCATTTACAGGTTCATCAGGAGCATATACATTTTATATTTATGCTGGAGCTGGTGTATGGGAGCTTTTAGATACAGCAACGGGTGCTCTAGATACATTAACAGGTGATTCAGGAACAGCAGTTCCATCATCTGGCAACATCAAAATTGCTGGTACAGCTAATCAGGTGACTACTTCGGCTTCTGGAAGTACGGTTACTTTATCGCTTGTTGGCCCATACACTCCTGCTACTTATACCGCTCATGGTGTTTTGATTGGAGAAGGTACTTCTTCAATCGTCGCTACAGCTGTAGGAGCTACTGGAACATTGCTTTCAGGAAATACAGGAGCAGATCCAACATTTACAGCCTCTCCTTCAGTAACTGGGTCAGTAACTGCTGGAACAACATTGACAGCAACATTAGGAGATATTACAGCTACTAATGGTAATTTTGTAAGCTCAACTTCTGGAAAAGGAATTTTCCTAACATCTACGACCGGTGCTGGAGTTGCTGCTTCTCCCGTTGTTGTTAACGGTAGATCGGGACGTGCTGTATTTACTTCTGTTTCTATTGCTGCAGCTGCTGACCTTACATTGACCATTACAAACTCTTCTATTACAGCTTCAACGACTCAAGTTTTAATAAGTATGAGTGGTGCGACAACAGGATCTGCTTTAAGCATTAAGAGTAAAACAGCATCTTCTGGGTCTCTTGCAATTGTGGTTACAAATGGCACTGGAGCCACAACAACAACGGCAGACATTCAAATCGACTTCTTAGTCTTAAACGCATAAGGAGTATTTAATGTCATTTACACAACGATTGCTTTATGAAACCATAAGATCTGCTGATACTGCATCTGCAGGAACATATTTAGCACTTGGCACACCTTTATCTCATCCCTCCTCACTCATAAAAATGGTGAATTTGAGCAATCAAGATGTGTTGATTTCTTTAGATGGAACTACAGCTGTTGATGTATGCCCTGCAAATGGATTTTGGTTGTATGATGTGACAACAAACTCTCCTCATACGAATCATATTTTTGTAGATCAAGGTCGTCAATACTACATCCAAACCACAAGTGGTATGGCTGGAACAGGATTAGTTTACCTAGTGGTTCAATATATTAAAAACCAAGGTGCAGAATAATGTCTCAAGCCGGTCAAAATAATAGCGGAGGAACTCCCTCTAGTGATGATTTGCATGTTGCGGAATTTATTGTTAACGTTAATGGAACTGTTGGCACTGGAGCAAACTATTCATCCATCGCCTCTGCAATGGCAGCAGCCTCCTCTGGAGATACCATTTTTGTTATGCCAGGCACATATGTCGAAAATGTGACAATAAAGGCTGGAATAGGTCTTACTGCATTTACATGCGATTCTTTGATAGGTAATGTTATATTAAATGGAACATTAACATTTTCTGAATCTGGTAATGCAGCAGTTACAGGGATCCAATTTTTAAATAGTGGTGCTCCCTGCGTGGTTGTTTCTGGATCCAATCCCTCTACTTTATATTTAAAAAATGCTGTATTAGCCTGTGAATTTGCACCCGCAATTTCTTATACAAACTCTAATATTAGCTCTGGAATAGATATATATGACTCTAGTGGAGATGTTAGGACTTCAAATACTGAATTTTTCTCTTTTTCGGGATCTGGAAATTCATTAATTTCTAATTGTTATTTTACAAACTCCGTTTTATCTACGGAGTCAAATACTTTAACATCTGGTAACTTGGTATTTGATTCAAGTACAATCTTTTCTCCGTTGACTACAAGCGGAACATCTTCTTTGACTATTGAAAATTCTGTTATTGATACTTCTCAAATAAATACAATTTCTTTGACAATAGGCAGTAGTGGAACAAATCTTGCAGAAGAAGTTATCATAAATTCCGGAAGTGCCTCGGCTATTTCCACAAGTCAAACATTGGTGACAAGTTTTTTAACAATCAATAGTAGCAATACAAACGCTATCACCGGATCAGGAACTATTAAATATGGAACTATTGATTTTACAGGATCTTCAAGTACAATAAATACCACTACTCAAACTTCCTTAGTTACTAAAATCGGATCATTATCTTTAAATAGTCCCCTCACTAATGGAAAACAGCCTTGTTTTTCTGCCTATCTGGGTACAAGTGTAACAAATGCAACGGGAAATGGAACACCATATCTTTTAGGATCAACTCAAGCATTGACCATTTTATTTGATAATACTGGAAGCATGAGTACTTCAGGTGTATTCACAGCCCCTGTTACAGGAAAATACTTTTTTACATGCTCTGTTTTGTTTTTAAATGCAGTGACTGCAAACGTAGGGCAAATATCTTTCATTACTCCTACATATCAACAAAATACTTATTTTTTTGGAGTATCAAATGCTACTTTGGGCATTGGTGCTTTTACTGCTCATGGAAATGCGATTTTGTCTCTGACCTCTGGTCAAACCCTTACATTTGAAGTTGTTGGGTCTGGAGAAGCAGCAAACACTTTAACTATACAAGGGACTACAGCTGCTTCACAAAATACATGGATTGATGGTTATATGTTAGTTGCTTGATCTATATATTCACATGGGCAATTTGGATCATGAACCATATAGATAGCTTTCCATTGGTGACCGCAGTATTCAATAATTGGGATCTCAGGATTCATCAATGTTTTAATCATTAGTGGTGCGCTTAAAGGAAGAATATTATCATCAATTAAAATTTCATCTTGGGAACCGCAAAAAGATGAAATGAAAGTAAAAACAGAGAAAACCATAAAAAATATTTTCATAACATCCTGGGTGTATAAGTGAAAACGATATATTTATTCATATCTGTTCTTGTAATTACACTTGCCGCACTTTTATTTTTAACATCCTGTACATATTCAATCACTCAAGTTCATACACAAGGTCAGGCAAGTGACGTTGTAGATGAAACAGCAACAAATACTCCAAGTACTACTGTGAAAATACCTACAAGAGCATTGTAAATCAAAGGAAAAGTTATGCCTTTAAAATTAGGAAAATCAAAAGCTACGGTATCAAGCAATATTGCAACAGAAATAAATAATGGAAAGCCTAGGCGTCAAGCAATTGCAATAGCGCTTAGCAAAGCCCGCGAGTCAGGTGCAAAAATCCCAAAAAAGAAAGGAAAATAACATGAAACATCAAGGTAAAAAAGACAAGTTAAACGAAAAACTAGGTATGAAACATGGAAAGGAATCCACGCATAAGCAAACGATGAAAGATCGTCGTGATGAAAGTGTAGCGATGACAAAAAAAAAGAAGTAGGTAAAAATGAGTCACAAAAAAATCATGGATAAGGCTCGAAAAGCACTTGAATCCGATGCATTGCGCTATGCCAAGGATTCAAAAAAGACGTCTTCGCAAGTGAAAAAAAAACATGATGCTGTAGAGAAAAAAGAAGCTATGTCAGCGGCTAAAGACCTAAAGAAACGGGCTAAGTCTGCACACGAATACTAGGATAAATTAATAAGGGTGGAGAATGAAAAAAATCGTATCAAAAGCTGTAAAACCAATGAAAGCACCAGTAAAAGCGAGTCCTTCAAATAAAGGGTT
>Ga0265336_10000284_pt1 | contig 35078 bp, 50 predicted proteins | sample 42119metaG_FD_193583 | JGI IMG/M metagenome (GOLD analysis project Ga0265336, IMG submission 193583) | Rhizosphere microbial communities from Carex aquatilis grown in University of Washington, Seatle, WA, United States - 4-21-19 metaG | ecosystem: Host-associated > Plants > Roots > Rhizosphere...
CGCTCTCACCCGTCGCGGACGCGGAGCCGCTCTCACCCGTCGCGGACGCGGAGCCTCTCCCACCCGTCGCGGACGCGGAGCCGCTCAAACCCGTCGCGGACGCGGAGCCGCTCCAACCCGTCGCGGACGCGGAGCCTCTCCCACCCGTCGCGGACGCGGAGCCGCTCAAACCCGTCGCGGACGCGGAGCCGCTCAAACCCGTCGCGGACGCGGAGCCGCTCACACCCGTCGCGGACGCGGAGCCGCTCGATTGCGACTCGATATACTTGACTCTACCCGACATTGTAAAAGCCATTGCGCCAGCCTGGCTCCCGAAATAAACGACTTCGGGCAATTCTCCATTGTCGCCGGGGACTGCTTTTACTTTGCCCGCTAAGTCAATAACATTTTCAGGTTTTGCGCGAAATACCAGCCAGTCGGCGCAAGCGTCTGGATCGCGCCCGTCGCCAATACCAAGTCCCCATGGCCAGCCGAACAATCCGCCGCTTTCGCAATCGGCTTTGCGGCTGCAATGGGGATTATTGACAGGGCCAGACTTCGGCCAAATAAATCCATTTTTGCTTGTGCCGTCTCGGTTTAGGCACTTCACAATTAGCACGTAACCATTTTCGTCGGTATGTTTTGCAATCATAATTTACTTTAATGTTTTGTTATTGACAGTTACCTCCCCTCGCGCGATGCGGCGCAGCAACGTTCGCCAGGAAGGCTTGTTGTTCCAAGTGGACTTGGTTTTTTTAGCCAGACCGGCAAGAGCCTGCCAGTCGGATTCAGGGAGTTCCAGAGATTGACGTTTCATAATTTCGTTCATTGATAATGGTTCTCTGCTTCAATTCGTGTAATGTAAAAATGTATCCCGCTGGCGCATTCTTTTGACCAGTCTTCGCAAAATGGATCAGTAGGCGTCACAGTTTCGCCCACGATGTACTTGAAACTCGAATCGTGCTGGCTTGTTGCCTCTTTCGCGCCCATGATTTCAAGCACATTTGCGAATTCAGCTCGGCACTTTCGGCCCGCAGAGTTAGAGCGTTTAGCATTCGCTGGAATTAGCAGCTTCACAATTACGTCCTGAGCGCATTTCTTCCAGCCTATAATGTCGCCGTCCGGCAAAATTCGCGTCCGCGCAATCGCCAGTTCGGCGTTTTTGGCACCGCTCAGGTCGGCACCGCGCAGGGCGGCACCGCTCAGGTTGGCACCGCGCAGGTCGGCACCGCTCAGGGCGGCACCGCTCAGGTTGGCACCGCTCAGGTTGGCACCGCTCAGGTAGGCACCGCTCAGGTTGGCACCGCGCAGGTCGGCACCGCGCAGGTAGGCATCGCGCAGGTCGGCACCGCGCAGGTCGGCACCGCGCAGGTCGGCACCGCGCAGGTAGGCATCGCGCAGGTAGGCACCGCGCAGGTAGGCACCGCGCAGGTTGGCATCGCTCAGGTAGGCACGTTTCTCGAACAGCGCAGTTGCCAGTCCGCTAAAATCGCCGTCAATTATCACTTTACCGAAAACGGAGTTAACCGTTATTTTCATAGTTGTCTTTTTCTTCGCAGCCTCAATCCGCTGCCGATTCGGGGTTAAAATTTACCATCTAATGGTAAATTCTTTGTCGAAGGCAGATGGGCCGCCCATGATTTCAGTCTTGGACCATTTCACCTTTGTGATCTTTTGCCGGATAAAAGAATTTCCGCCTCAATCCTATATCGTCAGGATTAAAAGTTAGGTGTGGCTCATTATTTTGGATGCCGGGATGCACGTAATAACCGTAACAATAAACTTGGTCGCCAATCTGCACGGCGCCACGAAATAAAATGACATTTGGCACAACGTAAATTTCTTGTAGCACAACCTGTAGCTGGTCGTTTACTATCTCCAAAATATTACTGTTAGAGTTCCAGTCCCACCCTTTCGGCAACTGCCCGCTTTCGCCGTTTTTTATTCGCAAAGGGAGCGACCCTTTTGTTGGCACGTCAACGTCAATTATGGCGATGTTGTTCACGACATGCAGCGTCATAACTTGAACACCGGGAAATCCGCCAATCGGCTGCCCTTTATTGCTTGGTCTGAAATCATCAATGTTAAAATGTATTGGGCTTGCCCCTTGGGCTATCAACATTTGAGAGTTCAAAATCCCGCCAAGCACAATTTGAATTCCGCTCACATCCCACGCCATTCTTGGCGGACGCCAATTAACGATTAGCAGCCCGTCCGTTTCGGTGGGCTTGGCGTCCAGTTGTTTTTGAAGTGCGTTTGCGTTTTGGTCTTCGTAAATAGCAGTCGGGGATAAAATAAACAAATGGAATATGAACATAATGAATGCCACTATGGTAGCAGCAAGGAATCCCCACGCCGTATCCTTTGCAAATTTCTTGGATGCTCCAACTTCGTGCCAATGGTGCTTTAAGAAAAACGTCACCAAAAATGAGAGAGCTAAAATCACCATCTTCCCCTCCCCGTAAAGCTGGAAGGTGTCGCGCAAAGCCCGCAACCAAACTGCTTTCCAAAAATCCAGGTCCATACCCCTAAATCCTGTCGCCCGCCATCGCAGCGGTCAATTCTTTTGGCGTGGCCGGAACCGTCTCCCATGCCGGTTCCCGGCAACGGCCCGGCGGCCAGCGCCCAAAAATCTGCATTTGCGAAGTATATAATCCCGTTTTTCATGCTCCCAACATAGCTCAGTATAGCTATGTTGTCCACAACTATTTTTAAGAATCGTTGTAAGTAGCTATGTTCCAAGCAAATTTAAATGCAAATTATTTTCCAGCGCGAAAGAAAATTCCAACCAAAAGGGCCAAGGTGATTCCAGTTAGTATTGACAGAAGGTCAAGAGCGTTTTCCATGGCTGAAACATAGCATCAGCCGTGCCAGCCTCATCGGGGATATTCAGCCCTCTAAAATTCGATATGGCGGGTTTTCCCCGACTGGGCGGAATAAAGTGCCGCATAATTCGCTGCAAGCAATTTGCCAGCAAAACCGCGCAATGCGAAAATGCCCGTCAAATCGCGTGATTTTCACACAGTTGCTTGCAACTTGCAATAAAACCATTGACGCGAAAACAAGCTTCTGCGAAAGTCTGCGCAATGAAACGCAATTTCACCAGCCGCTTGTCAAAGAAAATGATTGACAGTGTGCGCAAGGAGGCGGCGCGTCACGGGACTACCAACGACATCGTTCTCGCGACAGCTTTGGAGGATTTTTTTACCCGATGGGATTCCGACCGTCGCCGGAAATTCTACCAAACTCAAACCCCCTACGCGCGAAAGGCCGCTTGAATATTATACTTTACATCTGGTTTGCGATTTCCATTTCGTTGACCCTGTTTTTTGCGGCGGCGGGAGCATTGGAGAATCAAGCATGAGTAAACGTCCGGCCAAATTATGGAAGATCATCGTGAACGACGGCGCTGAAACAATCCGACCGCTTCCCCAATCGCATGTGAACAGTCAAATTGAATATCTAATGCGGCGACGAGAGCCTTTCACCAAAATAACGATTAGCTCCGTGCGTGTGACGGCGCATATTTATCAGCGCGCCCGCTGGGGTCAAAATGTTACAAAAGACATCGAACGATTTCAGAATTTGACGCTCGGAAATAGTGCGGCGGGAGAACCGCCGACAAGCGGGGCTCCTCTTGCCTCCGTTCGTTGAACATCCGGCGTCAATAATAAACACTCAACCGAAAGAAAACATCATGGCAAAGAAAACATCCACCGAAAATGCAACCGAACTTCCCGGAACGCCCGCGCCGCGCAAACGCCGCGAGAAAAGCCAGACCGTTATCGAGGCCGAAACCCGGCTCAGGGAGGCTCGTAGTCTTGACAAGGTGCTGAGTTGTATTCCGGGACTGTCAACATGGGGTTGTGAGCAAGTGCTTGAGGCTCTATCAAGCAATCCGGCCTGCAAACGCTTTCAAGCTATTTCTGAGTAATCCGCCATGCCCCGGATGTCTCCATCCGAATACCAGACCTTTCTGGCCCGGACTTCGCCGGCGGCGGTTTGCAGCGGCACTGTTGCGCTGACCGCCGCCGAGCATGAAGCCGATTTGCACGAGAGCATTCGGCAATTCTGTGCGGCGAAAGGCTGGCTTTGCTTTCATGGGTCAATGGCGCATCGGACACATCGAACCGCCGGTGAGCCTGACTTCCAAATATTAATTGACAGCGGTAAATTTCTGCTGGTCGAATGCAAAGCCGCGAAAACGAAAGTTTCAACCGAACAACTGGGCATAATCGCTTGGGCTAAAAAACTTGGCCACACAATTCACATCGTCAGATCAATCGAAGAATTTAAACAAATTGTTGACAATATATGAATACACAAACTGCGTTACAAAAATCGCCAGCAACTCAAACAAAGCCATCGGCGTTGACCGTTATGGCCAGCCGTCTTTCAGTTGAGCCGTCCAAAATGCTTGACATGCTCAAGGCGACGGTCTTTCAGAAGGCCTCAAATGAGGAGTGCATGGCCCTGGTCGTCGTCTCAAACGAGTATGGCCTTAACCCGCTGCTCAAGGAAATCTATGCGTTTCCCGCCAAGGGCGGCGGCATTGTCCCGGTCGTCGGAATTGACGGCTGGAATAAAATGATGCTACGCAATCCTGAATTCGACGGCATTGACTTTGAATATGTGGACAAGCCAGACGGGACTCCGCATTCATGCACGGTAACGGTCTTTGTCAAGAATCGGTCGCATCCGGTTCGCGTCACAGAATTTTACGATGAGTGCCACCGCAACACTGATCCATGGAATAACATGCCCCGGCGAATGCTTCGCAACCGCACCTTGTGCCAAGGAGCGCGGCTCGCCTTCGGATTCTCCGGCGTGTATGACGAGGATGAAGCGATTGACATTGTCGCCACGGTCATGCCGTCGGAGCCGTTGAAAGCCATTCCAGCGCCACGGCCCGAAGCGGAAGCGCAACCCGAACGCCAACCCGAAAATGCCGGCAAGGAGGACGTGCGCACTCCACAACAGCAACTCGAAAGCGTTATTGTTGACGGTGGATTTACATTCAACCATTTCCAGAAGTGGGGAATTGAAAGCGGGAACATTTCTGATGCCGGTTCCATCGGCAGCTTCGCTGAAGTGCCGGCGGATACCTGCAAACGCCTGCTCCGCGCGACGACCGGACTTCTCAAGAATTTGGCGGGGGTGCGACTATGATTCCATCTGACCAAATCATTTGCAGTATTGACACCGAAACAACCGGGGTTAATACGGAGACTGACCGAATTGTTACGCTATCGGTTTATAAACGGAATGCTGAAAATGAGCAGTCGAAACATTGGACGGTCAATCCTGGAATTCCAATTCCGAAATCGTCTTATGAAATTCACGGCATCACCGATGAGAATGTTCGTGACTGCCCGGACTTCGGGAAGATTGCCAATGAGTTTCTTGACTTCATTGGCAGTTGTCCGCTGGTCGGCTTCAACATTTACGCATTCGACATTCTCATCATCATGGCGGAATTAACGCGGCATGGAATTGACCGTGTGTTTCCCGGCGAAGACGTTTTGATTATCGACTGCGGCAATATCTTCAAAAAGAAAGAGCCTCGCACACTCGAAGCAGCCGTTCAAAAATATTGCGGGCGCAAGCACGAAGATGCTCACAGTTCACTGGCCGACGCCGAAGCGACGGCGGCAGTGTTGCACGGGCAACTGCGTCAATATGAAGATTTGGCCCAATGTCGATTCAAGACCTGGCTAAATTCTCCCAGCATGATGATATGGTGGATTTCGCTGGCAAGCTCGGCAAAGACAGCGAAGGTGAAATCATCTATCGCATCGGCAAATCGCGCGGTGTTCGCGTGAAGGATGATCCCGGCATGGCCTATTGGATGCTCGACCGGGACTTCCCCGCCGATACCAAGAATCATCTCCGGCGGTTGCTGGAAGAAAAGGAAGGTGCATTTTGAGCCTCGCGTTAATTCGTATTGACGGAAACCTAAAGCCGTCACTGGCGGCGGAATTCGAGGTTGCAAAAGAAGATGCCTTAGCGTCATCTGCCCTCATCGGCATTGTTGACAGTGATGCAGTCGAGCAAGAGGCGGTCAACGCCGCCGTGAAAATCTCCACGCTGCTCAAGCACGTCGAGGCTTCGCGCAAGGCGGTCAAGGAGCCGTTTCTTGACGCCTGCCAGCGAATTGACCAGGCGGCGAAAGATGCGGTTGCGGAATTGAAAGCCGAGGAAATTCGCATTCGCACCAGCATCGGCAATTTCCAACAAGAGAAGCTGGCCGAGGCGCGGCGCAAGGAAGCCGAGCGTCAAGCAGAATTAGACCGAATCGAAGCGGATAGGCAAGCAGAGTTGCGCCGCATTGCCGAAGCGGAAGCCAAGGCGAGGTCAGCCAAAGCCAGGGCGGAATTGGAAGAACAGCGGCTGCTTGCCACGGCTCGCGCGAACCAGGCGGTCGAGGCGGTCGGCGCGCCCGTCGCGACAACCAAAGCCATTGGCCAAGTAGTAACGCCCACATGGGATTTTGAAGTCACCGACATCTGGTTGCTGGCTCGCGCTCACCCGGCATTCGTGAAAATCGAACCTGTCCGAAGTGAAATCTTGCTGGCGATCAAAACCGGCATGAAAGACATCAAAGGTTTGCGCGTCTTTGAAGTCGTCAAATCCACCGTGCGCACACCGAAACAAAAAATTATTGACGTATGAACATCCCCGAAATGGTTCCTGTTGACAGTTCTCAAATCGAAAGAATCGGTTACGATGCTTAGTCTCAAACTCTGCATGTGAAATTCATTCGCGGCGGTCATTACACCTACGCCGACGTGCCGCTGGAAAAACACGCGGAGCTGATGGCCGCGGAGTCCAAAGGCAAATTCATCGGCAAGGAAATTCGCGGCAACTACGTTTTCACCAAATGGGAAGATGGCCAGCCGACAACCTACACCGGAAAATGGTGACCGACTATCAACAATTCTTACGCCGCAAAATCGCCCGCGCGGAAAACTTCGGCTTCGCGCCGGTAACGCCGCCGCATGAATCGCTCTTTGGCCACCAACGCGATTTAGCCGAATGGCTCTGCCGAGGCGGTCGCCGGGCTTGCTTTGCGGACTTCGGGCTTGGAAAAACCAGAATCAATTTGCAGGTTGCCAAGTGGACGACCGAACATCACGACGGCAAATATCTCATCATCGCGCCGCTGGGAGTGCGCCAGGAATTCACATTGTCCGACGGTCCCGCAATGGGGCTGGATGTCAAGTATGTTTCCACAATGGCCGAGGCGAAGGTTGCCGAATCGCAAATCCTCATCACTAATTATGAACGTGCCAGAGACGGCGACATTGACCCGGGGTATTTCATCGGTTGCGGTCTGGACGAAGCGAGCTGTCTCCGTAGTTATGGATCGAAGACCTATCAAACATTTCTGAGTAAATTCGCCAATGTCAAATATAAACACGTTTACACCGCAACACCGTCACCGAACCGCTACAAGGAGCTGATCCACTACGGCGGTTTTCTTGGCGTCATGGACACCGGCCAGGCGTTGACCAGGTTTTTCCAGCGCGACAGCGAGAAGGCTGGCAATCTCACGCTGATGCCGCACATGGAAGACAAATTCTGGACGTGGTTAAATTCATGGGCGGTATTCCTTCAAAAACCGTCTGACCTTGGATATTCCGATGAGGGTTACGACCTGCCTCCGCTGAAAGTCCACTGGCATCGAATTGCCGAGGATTATTCGGCGGTTCAATCCACCGCAGATTCATGGGGGCAATATCAGCTAATCCCGACGCAGTCGCGGGATCTCCGAAAATCAGCCGAGCATAAACGGTCAAGTATAAGTATTCGCGCGGCGGCAGCGAAAGCGATTATCGCGACCGAGCCTGAAAAGCATTGGCTGGTCTGGCACAATTTGGAAAACGAACGGGAACGTATTGAGCAAATTATTCCCGGCATTGAAACCATTTACGGTTCGATGGACTTGGACGAACGCGAATCAAAGTTGATGGATTTTTCCAACGGGAAAATAAAAATCTTCGGTTCAAAGCCGCAAATTTCTGGCAGCGGTTGCAACTTCCAGCGGCATTGCGCCGATATGATTTTCCTCGGGTTGGATTATAAGTTCAATGACTTCATTCAAAGCATTCATCGCTGCCGGCGCTTCCAGCAGAGCCGCGAAGTCCACGTCCACATTATCCATCTCGAATCCGAAGACGAAATCCGGGCCGTCCTTGAATCGAAGTGGCGCAAGCACGATGAACTGATGCAACGCATGGCAGAAATTGTCCGGCAAAATGGATTGTCAAACATAAGTTATGATGCTGAACGGCCATGATAAAAATGTTGACGCTGGACTTGACGCGCTTTTAGCAACTCGAAGCCCGGGCGAAACATTTTCATTTGAAGCCATCGGGAAATCTTGCGGAGTTTCCCGTGAATTTATCCGCCGAATTGCTATCCGCGCGATTGGAAAACTGAAAAGAAATTATGACCGAAACCTTAAAACGAACTCTCGGCGTTGACCGCTCCGAAGTAAAAGGCCAGCGTTTTGTCAGCATTCGCAACGATTGCGTGAACGAATGCGAACTCTGGCCAGACAACAGTATTGACATGATTCTAACGTCGATACCGTTCGGCAACCAATACGAATATTCCCCCGCACTGGAAGACTTCGGGCACAATGCCAGCGACAAGGAATTCTTTGAGCAGATGGGATACCTGGTCCCGAATCTCTTGCGCATATTGCGGCCCGGCCGCATTGCGGCGATCCACGTCAAAGACCGCATCCAGTTCGGCAAAGTCACCGGCAAAGGAATGCCAACGGTTAATCGGTTCTCTGACAAGACCGCCGATTGCTTCGAGCAAAATGGTTTTCATTTCATGGCTCGAATTACAATTGACACGGATGTTGTGAGAGAAAATAACCAGACCTATCGCCTCGGATGGTCAGAGAACGCCAAGGATTCAAGTAAGATGGGCGCGGGGATGCCGGAATATGTGCTGGTATTCCGAAAGCTGCCGACGGATACCAGCGATGCTTACGCCGACGTTCCCGTTGTAAAATCGAAAGAAGATTACACCCGCGCGGACTGGCAGCTCGATGCCGCCGGCTTCTGGCGGTCGTGTGGCAATCGGTTGCTTGATCCTGAATACCTAGCTGGTCTGGACGTGCAAGCCCTGGGAGCCTGGTGGCGCGGTTATTGTCTGCAAGGTGGCTACAACTATCAGGAACACGTTGACCTCGCCAAGCGCGTTGATGAGAACGGACGATTGCCGTCGTCATTCATGCTCTTTCCGCCAATCAGCCGCAACAAGGATGTCTGGACGGACATTACACGGATGAAAACGCTCAACACCGAGCAATCGCGCCAAGGGTGGGAGAAACACGTCTGCCCTTTGCAGCTTGATGTTATTGACAGGCTCTTACGCCGCTACACCAACGATGGAGATTGTGTGCTTGACCCATTTTCCGGCATCGGCTCCGTGCCGTATTGCGCGGTGAAAATGAACCGCACGGCGGTCGGGATTGAACTCAACGAGGATTACTGGAAGTTCGGCGTTGGCTACTGCGAAATTGCGGAGCAAAAGCTGACGGCGCCAACTCTGTTTGACACTGCGAATTTATGATTTGCGATGGAATCTTCTGTTTTTCGATTGGGATATTAGTGGCTGAATTAGGCTACGAAAAGAAGTGGCCAGTTTGGAAAGCATTTTTATTGTCATTTGGAATTATAACCATCGCGAATATTTTACAATGCATTTATGACCATCCTTGACCGCCTCAAACAGCAGGTAAAATTCTGGCGCGAATGCATCGCGGCCATTGAGTTGCGTTACGAGGCCGCAAACCCGGCACAAGCCTCCATCGCCATCGAAACTGAAATCATTAACCAAATGAAGCAATGAATAAACAATCTCCACCTGAAATCCCTGTTGCCCGATGATCCCGCCAGTCAAACGAATCCAGGTTGATTGAAGTCGTATGGCGGATGTATCGAGGTTATGTTTATCGAAACGAAATTTGAAGTGGCCCGCTGGCCGTCGTCCTTCTATGCCGAGTCATCGGCGCAGCCTGGATACATCCACCGGCGGGCCTCTTCAGTTTTTTGAAATTGCCATGCCACAACGATTTTTAAGACCTGGTATTCGCGACAGCAAAAGGTTCAACACCATTTCATTCAAAGCCCAAAGTTTTTACATCCGAGTATTGACTTTGGTTGATGATTACGGCCGATACGATGGCCGTGATTCAGTTCTTTGGGCGCACTCATGGGCTGTGTGGAACGAACAGAATCCATCACTTGTTGTCAATCCGCAGGAATCCGCTGCGCTTTCCTGCGAAATCCTGCGGTCAAAGCTGTGGGAAATGTATGAATTTGACGACAAGAGAATTCTACAAGTGACTCAATGGGAAGAACGTGCGCGTGGAAAAAGCAAGTGGCCGATACCGAATTCTGTCAATCCGCTGCGGAATCCTGCGGAATCCTGCGGAATCCTGCCTCCATCGCCATCTCCATCGCCATCGCCATCGCCATCGCCATTATGTCCGGAAGGCAAAAAATATCATTCTGATTCTCGCGTTGCGCTCTACTGGCTCAACGAAAAATCCGGCAGCCATTTCCGGGAGACTGATCCAAACCTGACAATCATTTCCGCCAGGCTCAACGAATCCGGCGTGGACATCGATGGCGTCAAGCAAATGATTGACAGACAGTGCCAACTCTGGAAGGGCACGGACATGGAGCAGTATCTCCGACCCGAAACTCTTTTCGGAAAAACAAAGTTCGACGGTTACTACGCCGCGCGTCAAAAGTCCGCGCAAACCAATAACTCCAACCCGCAGAAGAAAAATCTGAAATATCACCCGGACGGCAGCCCGGATTACAAAAGCCTTCCGTCGGCTCAACAAATGGCCATCGCCCGCGGTGAAATCAAAGACCCGTTTTTTGAATGAATGATCAAATCATCAACGAACGATGTGTGCTTGCCACTCTCATGTGTCAAGATGAGCGACCGGATTACAATCGTGACTTGACCAATGTCGCCCGGCAAATATCCGACGCCGGCGGGGATTCTTTGTTCACTCAGGAAACCCACAAAGAAATCTGGCGTCGTGTTGAAAAAGGTTTGACAGAGGAAAAGCCGACATGGACCTACGTTTGGAATAAAATCGAAAGCGATATTCCAAAATCTGAACTATTGGAAATCCTGGAACACGATTGCTGGCCAATGATTGTCGAGTCCACTTACATCCCGCAACTCGTAACCATGCGCAACCAATCGCGCATTCGTGACGCCATGCTCCAATGCGGCAACGGCGGCGCAATCGAACCAGCCGTGAAAATCATTCGTGAAAATCTTTCAGCCAACGTCAAACCAAAGCCACTGAACGAAATTGCTCAAGCTGTCATCGGCGATTGGGAAGATGCTGCAGCGAAGCCCGGCCAGATCACCGGCATCGCGTCAGGAATTCAGTCGCTCGATAAACTCACGTGGGGTTGGCAGAATGAAAACCTCATCGTCATCGGCGCGCGCCCGTCTCAAGGTAAGACGGCAATCCTGGTTGGCTTCGCGCTTCATGCTGCTGTCAAATGTAAAATACCTACAGCGTTTTTTTCCGTCGAATCGAGCAGCAAGGAAATTGTCAAACGAATGCTCTGCCAATTGGCCGAAGCAGATCAATCTCGATTGCGCGGCGGACTTGCATGGAATGACGACATTAAACGATTGCCATTCGCAGTTCAGTCTCTCAAAGAAGCGCCGTTGCATGTGATCTACTGCCCGGGCATTGCCATCAATGATTTGAAAGCCAAGTCCCGCGCTGTTCACCAGCAACACGGCGTCAAATTGATTCTTGTTGACTACTTGCAGAAAGTTAAGCCGTCAGAGAAACATGAGAAGCGAACTTACGAAGTCGCTCAAGTCAGTGAAGGTTTGAAGATGATGGCCACGGAATTGCATGTGCCGGTCATCACCGGCGGCCAGCTCTCGCGCGAGAATGAAAAATCCAAGGGCCGACGACCGCAGCTATCTGATCTCGCTGACTCTGGTCAAATCGAACGTGATGCTGACCTTGTTGCGCTCTTGCATCGCGAGAACGATTTGTTCGCGCTTTTGATATCGAAGTTTCGTGACGGGCCAATCGGTCACGTTGACCTGTTGTTTAATCCGTCATGCGCAAAATTCAGCGACGCGCAAAACGATTTATGAAAACCGCCATCACACTCCTGCTGTTGACTGTTAATGCGATTCTGCTGGGGTTTTGGAAACCGCGCGGTTTATCGGATGGCGTAACCAAAGGGGTTTTATTATTCGCAATGATGTTCACTCTGATTCGATATGTATTGTTGACTATCTTCGCCGATAAGGATGACTTTAAGAAATGATTGACAGCATCAACATCATGCAATGCACCACAGCTATTGTTGACAGACGTGCGCCGCAAGGCTACCGCCGATGCCGTCGCACCGCGCGACCCGGCAAACAGACGTGCTATAATCATCTTGACAGTCAAGCCTCACCTAAGCTATGGCCGACTGTCAATACCAATGGGTATAATCATGTTGACAGGAGAATAGGTTTGACACAATGAACAGGAGTTTATCATTACAGTTGACACAATGGGACATTGCAGTTGACACCGAAGATGCGCGGACTGTCATTAATAATTATCGTAGGTTCTCCCCGGCCTTGGCGTTCGGAGCAGGTTGCCGAGCCGTTGAAAGAGTCTGCTTACAAAACAAAACAATATCTCCGCCGAATAACTAAGTGAAATTATGAAACCTCAAATCACTCAAGACGTAAAACGCTGTGCCCGCTGCGGCGGCGATCACGCGAAGATAATTTTCCGCGCATTCCGGCGACCGCCGCCGAACACAACGCATTGGGGGAAATGTCCTACGACGTTGGAACCGATTCTGATGGAAGTGACCGAAGATTCGGAAACCAAAAAGGAAGCATGACTCCATTCGCATTTCCAGAATGCAACGTGAAGTTAGTTGCGCCGGCGGGGTATGATGAGAGCCAGGTGCAAACGATTGACGGATTCATCGGGCCGATTGTTGGCGGGGAATTGGACGGGCAAGAAATTTCAGTGGTAGCGTGGAAGCCCGACGAATCGGAGCTGGAAGATTTAAAAAACGGCAACCCGATTTATCTAGTGGTATTCGGACGGTCATTGCCGCCGCACACTTTGAAAACGCAGATGCAATTTACAAACATATAATTGACTATGAGTGAACCAAAGCCAATTCAAACCGAAGTAAAACTGGTGTGGGGGATTCAATCACCTAAGCCGCTTGAAGGGCTTCCAGCTTTCCGTCAAGAAGTGGAACTTGTGATTCGGGAAACAGGCTACGCTTACGCAGAGGTTGTGACACCTGATTCTACAACCCGTATTCTACTTGAGGACACCGGAGAAACTTGGCTCTGCCTGCCGGATTTAAGAATTCGATAAAACATGATTGACAATGGAAAGGATTTGAAATGCCAGTAACCGAAATTGAAACCGAAGGGCCGGTTCTTATCATGGATGAGGACGACGCGCGGAAAAATGCAACCCGAGAGTGCGCGGTCAAGTTCATGGAGTTTTTCAACCGTTACGCAATGTTTGTCTGCGGAGGGAAGAAAGAGCGGGACCGTCTGTTGCGCTTCGATTGCGCGATGCTGGCGATGGGCAAGGGTGAAATCATCAATCACCTGACGGCGGCATCGCTGGCGCGGGTTCACGGCGTTACGTCGGCGCAGATCACGCAGACGATGAAACGATGTCAAGAGGCGTTGAACCTTCCGGCACTTGCGCCCGGCCAGGATTCAGAGTCAGAGCGTTTGAAGAAAGTTGCGGCGCGAAAAAGAAACTTGAAATAATTTTATGATTTACACACCAGTAATGAACGATGGAAACCACGTGTTTGTTTTCGGCTCGAACACCCGCGGGATTCATGGAGCAGGCGCGGCTAAGGATGCTTACCGAAACTGGGGCGCGGTATTGGGTGATGGCATCGGTAGAACCGGAAATGCCTATGCGATCCCCACAAAAGACTCGAAACTCGCCACGCTAAAACTTTCGACGATTGATGTTCACGTCTCGCATTTCCTGAACTACGCCGAGGCTCACCCTGAGCTGATTTTTCTGGTGACGAAAATCGGTTGCGGGCTGGCTGGGTGCGATGAGAAGGACATCGCGCCGATGTTTCACAACGCCCCAAGCAATTGCGTTTTACCGGAAGGTTGGAAATCGAATCAATAATCTGTTTATGAAAAAATCTCTGTCAATAAAACCGTCGAAGCAATATCTGGCCGACAAGGAAACAATTCGCAAGGGCGAGAAGACGTTTATCGAAGTCGGGTTGGCATTGCGGAGGATACGGGATACGCGCAGTTACAAATGCGAACACAAATCCTTCGAGGCATTCTGTCAAGATGAGTATGGGTGGGGCAGAATTCGCGGGCACCAGCTTATTCAGGCCGCGATTATCGCAACGACCGTGCCGGACAAACTGTTAACAAATGTTAACACTGAGGGACAGATGCGGTCCTTGGCTGGCATCCCCGCCGGCCAAAGAACCGAGGCGTTGGAAATCGTCAAGTCCAGCGGAGAGAAACCGACCGCCACGGCTATCCGCGAAGCTGGCAAGCAATTGCAAGAACCGAAACTTGCAGCCGAACAAATCAACGAACTCCATCGGAACCTCGGCAAAGAGCAGTTGCGCCCGGATCAATCGCTGTTGCAAATGCTTCACGACATCCGGGAGATGGGAGGGCTGCTCGAATCTCTGATGGGCCGCAAGCATTCCTGGAGCAAAGCGAAGTATCGGAGCCTCAAGCCGGCGGTTGAAATGCCATTCGACATCGCGCGGCTCTGTCTGGCTATTTACACCGATACCGATAAAGAACCGACATTCGAGGAAGCCCTGCGCGTTTCGGAAAAAATGTTTCGCGTTGCTGGAAAAATCAAAGGTGAGGAAAAGCGGCTCGACAAACAGAATCGGGTGAATGCTGGCGTCGCGGTGTGGAACTCCGTGCAAGCATTCATTGCCGGTGTCAACAAACGAATTGAGGACAAGCTGGACGATGATTCCAAACAGCGCGTTGGCGAATCCCTGCTCGAACTCAAAGAGTGGTTGGAACCGCTCTTGCAAAAATTCAAACCGGCCAAAGGTGGCTCAAAAGACATCGACGTGCTTTGCGCGGCGATTGAGAACGGAAAGTAAAACATTATGGATACACGAACTGGTCAAGTATTAAGTCAAGAAGAAGTCCAAAAACTTCGGCAATAAATTAAAATGGCCAAACCTAAAACATCCATCTCCGAATTATTCGAGTTGACAGGAGCCGACCGGCGTTTCATTAAGAAATGGCTGAAAGAGGCTGGCGTCGGATTGGACAATAAAAATCGGTGCATCGAAGTCATTCAGGAACACCAGAGGAGCGGGAAGCAACAGAAGGCCGGTAGTGCGGTTGATCCTGCGACCGGCTTGACCTACGCCCAGGCGAACGTCGCCGAGCAGATGCGCCAGCGTCGGCTGGAAAACAACGAGCGGGAAATGGAGATGTCCAAGGAATGGATGAAAACCGAGGAGCATTGCCAAATTCTCAAAGGACTCTGCACCGCCTTGGATAATGTCGCCAGCAAAGCCAAATCACAATTAGGATTGACAGAAGAACAGCGCATCGGGGTGCAAAGGATTTTGGATGATGCGCGGAAAGATTACTCAGGAACTTTATGAGCGCACAATTGAAACGGAAACCCCGCCGGAATGCTCCATGTATCTCATGCGGCAAACCCGCCGTCCTTCGGAACGAAGATGGAGTTTATTGCAAAGAGTGTATGCAGGCTCACCTTGTCGAGAAAATGTTTGTGAATTTGACCGCGCTTCAAGGGAAACTATGAGCCGCTTTGATCGACAATATTCTTTACAGGCTGGAAGATGCTTCTGGTGCCAGCTATTTACGTTGCCGCAAAATTTGACGCGGGAGCACATTTATGTGCGGCGGAATAATCAGCGGAGAATGCATGGGAGCGGATATGTTTTGGCTCATGCGGCTTGCAACTCCGCTCGCGCCGGGCTGACCATTGGAAGCATTCGCTTTTGCAAATGGCTCCGTCGCGTGATGCGTGGGGACATTAGACGGTTTGAACGACGGGACAAAATGATTTTATGAAAACAGAGCAAACATCATTTCCTCTTTGCTGGCCGGAAGGCTGGACAAGGTCGAAATTCAAAACAAGAGCGCGGTTTTTTTCCCGCTCTGGAGGGGGCGGCACCCGTCCGAAATCAATGGTCGAGGCGCGAACATTTCTTAGCGACGAATTGGATCGGCTGGGCGCATCCAGAGTCGTATTATCAACAAATGTAGAATTGAAGTTGGACGGCCAGCCGTATGCCAATCGGACGCCGCCGAAAGACCCTGGCGCGGCGGTCTATTTTCGTTTTCGAGAAAAACCAGTCACCCTTGCTTGCGACAAATGGGATCGCGTCGAAGATAACGTTTGGGCAATCGGTTGCCATATCGAAGCTTTGCGAGGCCAAGAGCGATGGGGTGTAGGAACGATTGAGCAAGCGTTTCGCGGCTACATGGCCATACCAGAGCGCACCGGCATGGACTGGTGGACTGTTTTAGGTGTCGCAATCAACGCCAGCCTTGAGCAAGTCGAAGAAGCGTATCGAGCGAAAGCGAGAATAGCACATCCCGATTGCGGCGGTACCAATAGCGCGATGGCTCAACTTAATCTGGCAATTGAAGAAGCGAGAAAGATATTTGACAGCGCGAATTAAACCAAGAAAACGAAGATCAAAAAACAGGTGAACCCTGAAATCACTCAACGCACCAAAGAAATAATCTGCCCGCCGCCGCGATTGTCATGCGTGGAATTTGCAGAGCAGGTGACGGTCATCCCGCGAGGCAAAAACGCCGAGCCGGGTAAATATAGGCTGTCAAGAATGCCACATCAAGCTGCAATGCTGGCCGATACCGAAGACCCGAACATCAATGAAATCTTCTGGATGATGGCCAGCCAGTTTTCAGGAAAGACACTTTGCATGACGATAATCGTCCAATACCGATGCAAGGTGCATCAAGCGTCAACAATAGTCGTTTACCCGACAATCAAATCCGCGAAGAAATGGATTCAAAAAAAACTAGAGCCGTTAATGAACGCCAGCGCGGAAACCCGAGGCTTGCTGATTGACCCGCGCAAACGCGATGCTCAGTCAACAACACTCGATAGAGCGTTCCCTGGAGGCGAAGTGACAATGCTCGGAGCGAACTCCATGTCCGACTTTCGTGGCACCACGGTGGACGGCGTGTTGCAGGATGAAGTTGACGATTACGAAGATGACCCGAACGAAGGCGATGCGACCGCATTGGCCGACCGCGCAACTGAAACATTCACCGACCCGCTCAAACTGAAATGCTCTACGCCAACACTGGCGGGATTCTCGAAGATTCACGCGGGCTATCTGTCCGGAGATCAACAGAAATACTTTTTACCGTGTCCATGCTGCGGAGCATTTCAATGGCTCAAGACCGAGCGGTTGAAATTTAGTTTTACAGAGCAAGAACATCAAGAGCGATTGACCAAACATCCGAACGATTGCACCTGGACTGTATTTGACCAAGGCTCGAAATCGGCCGGTGCTTTGACTTACGATTTGCCGAACACGATTTACGTCTGCGAGGCTTGCAACCGCGGCTGGACAGACCACCAGCGCATCGCGGCGTATATGTCCGGGCACAAGGACAACCCGGCGATTATCGTCAACGGCGTTGAGCTGCGGGCCGAATGGCGGGCAACCGTCCCACCGACCGGGAAACGTTCCCGGCAATTCTCGGGCATGTATGCGACAATCGGACTCAAGAAAACCTACGCGAATTATTTGCACATGTTCGCGGACAAATTCCTGACAGCGGTCAAAGGTGGCCGGGCGAAGTTGCAAGCATGGACAAATACTTTCAAGTGCGAACCGTTCGAGGACGAATACGAAAAAGTGGACTGGCAGGAACTTCAAAAACGGGCAGAAGACTACGGTCCTGAACTGCCAAACCAAGTCGTTATCGTCGTTGCGTCAATCGATATCCAAAAAGACCGAATCGAAATTCTGTCAATGGGATTCGGCGACGAGCAAGAGGCGTGGATTCTAGATTACACCGTGATGTATGGGGACTTCGACATGCCGGAGTTTCAGGCGCGCGTCGAAGAGACTCTGCTCAATAAGCGATTCCAGCATTCCGTCCTTGGCTCCATCGGATATAAAGTAATTGCAATTGACAGCGGGCACCAAACCAAAGTGAAGTCCGTTTTCCGCTTTTGCAAAAAGCATCGGCTGAACAATTGGTATGCGATCAAAGGATTCGAGAGCATCTCCGGCGCGATTTATTCCGTGAGGAAAGAACGGGCGTTTCAGATTCCAGTTTTCAACCTTGGAACCGATTACCTGAAAAACACCATTGCGGCGAACCTGCAAAACGAACCTGGCCCGAATGCAATTCACTTTCCGAAGGGCAAACAATTTGACGAAAAATTCTTTCAATCGGTTTGCTCGGAAAAAAAGGTCATTACGAAATTGCCCAACGGCGGGGAAGTATCGAAGTGGCACAAAATCACTTCAACCAAACGCAACGAAGTTTGGGACATGATGGTCTATTGCTTCGGCATGTTTGAAGTCTTGCGACGCGAAGGCATTATCGAGCATATTGCCCGGAAGTGGAAAGAGATTCAGTCAAAACTAAAATCAGAGGAGCCGGCGACCGCACCGAAGGAATACATTTTAAAACCGCCTACGGAAGCGAAGCAACCGGAACTGAAGGTGGAGCAGCCTAAAAAGCGCAACCCGTTTCGGCGTGACAGGCGATTTCAGCGAGGAAGACCCGGAATATGGAACCCGTTAGGACTGTGAAAATAAAATTATGACTATTATAGAGTTGGGACTTATATACAACATTACCCCAATTGGAGGGCGGAATGATGGGTAAAATCAGGACTTTTTTACGGTGTCGGATGGATATTTTATCCAATCTGGCGGTTCATCTAAAAAGAGGATACGCAGCGGAATTTGAAAATTATTCGCCCACTCGAATAGAACACATAGAAACCGCATTTCGGTATCTAGGGGTATCAGCCAGATATTGTCGTGAATCTTTTGTGTTTTTCCGTTTGTCGGTAATTTCGGCAGGACGCTGGATAGGAAATCATCCCATTTTCGCTCCTGTGGATTTGTTACGGCGTCGTATGGCGGCTTCTCGCCGATCACGAGGGCATATTTTACGTTTTCCGTCGGGATCATGCGGGTCGAGTGGAAGTCAAAAGGATGTGGGTTCCGAGCGGGGATATTTTCCAAGCCAATTCAGCCCGGCCAATCATCCGAAGCCGCGCAATAGATGGATGGCCTACAAGGAGATTTTGACCAGCGAGTATTGCAATATGGTGCTCCGCTATGTTTTCCTTAATCCCAAAATGCCCGGCAATTTGGGATGCAGTCAGCTCTCCGCTGGAATCGCCAATGAACTTCAAAACATCCCATACTTCCCGTTCCCATTCATTTTTAAGTTTTTGCTTTGGGTCGGCCTTCAACGCCGCATTCTCCCGAATAAGTTCCGCATTTTGCGCCTTCAAATCATCTATTTCTTTGCTCATGGTTGCCTTTATAAATCAGAGGTTAATATTGCTTATCGCATAAATCCCGATATGGACTTGGACGCAGCCAACCGTATCGCCAATCCACAGGGTTATCAAGTGCAAAAAATAAATGGAGAAATCCTCATTTTGCCACTTGACGACCCTAATAAAATAGGGTAATCTGCTACCAGAATGAAAAGTATAGCGGAATTTGAAACGTTGTCGGACTTCTTGGAACACTTCAAGGATGAGGAAACCTGCCGAGCGCATTTTGCGGCCATCCGGTTTGCCAATGGGGAATATTGCCCTCATTGCGGCCATCAGAAAATATACAGCTTCGGCAACGGCAAGCGGTATCGTTGTGCATCCTGCAAGAAGGATTTTACCATTGTGACAGGGACGGTGTTTGGTGAAACAAAGTTGCCGTTGCGCAAATGGTTCATCGCAATTTATTTGCTGTCCACTACCAGCAAAGGCATCTCCAGCGTTCAATTAGCCAAGCACGTCGGCGTGACTCAGAAAACCGGTTGGTTCATGGACCATCGGTTGCGTGAGGCGATCAAAGCCAACAAAGGGAAACTGTTTGGCGAGGTGGAAGTGGATGAGACTTACATTGGCGGCAAGGTTAAGATGGACGCGCTGGCACCCCTGAGTTCACGCTGCAAAGTTTCCTCATCCATTTAAACACTATGAGCAGACCACAAAAAATACACAAGCCCATCAGGTTGGCTTTTAATTCCATCCTTGGAGCGGTGGCCATCGGGAAAGGCCAAGCCAAACGTGTCGGGTTAAAAGTGCTAAAACCCAAGCCAGGCAATCCGCCAGCCAAACCTTAAGCATCAGATGAACCTTTCAGAGGAAAATAAGGGTAGCAATGTATATAGGTCCCAATTAAAATAATGTGACCTGGCGAGGGGATAGAATCTTCGCCAGGTCTTTGATTTAAGCCCGTTTTATGAATGCTGGAAACATCATGGAGAGAGCCAATCGAGTTTGCCGCCGGTGACACGCTGTCGTTTAAACGGCGATTGCCGCAGTTCCCTTCTGCCACTTGGACGTTGACTTACGAGATTCGCGGCGGGGCCGCAGCGATCCAGTTCCAATCAACTCCCGATACTGATAACGTCACGCATCAAATCCACGTTGCGCCAGCCGTCACCGCACTTTGGCTTCCCGGCTCGATGTTCATGGAGGGTTACGCTGGCAATGGCGTTGACCGTGAGCGAATTTATTTCGGGGAATTGAGCATCGTTGCCAATCTCGAAGGCTCAGGGGCAAATATCCCTGTCAAGACTTTTAAGCAAATCCTTCTGGAACGGATGGAAACTTGCCTGCTGAATTTTACCACCAGCGGACTTCTGGAAACCCGCATCGGCGAAACGATGTTCCGCTATACTACACCCAAGGAATTATTTTTCGCCTACGGCTTGGCTTATCAAGCCCGTCAAAACGAAATCGCCAAACAGCGAGCGCAAAATGGACAGAATCCGGGGAATAAGATTTTGCCACGCGCGAGAGTGGTCAAGCCCGGACCGTATATCGGCAATGGGATTTATCCATTTGTGAGCGGTGACGTATGAGTAAAGTTAAATCCAACGTTTTGTTTGACATATCCAATTGCCTATCGTGCGGAGGAGTTCACAATGGATTGTTGTTTCGTCCAGATCAAAATCCAAATACGGAAGCTGACGTGATGTGGTCAACATGCCCCGTTACTGGAATGCTTATGACAAAAGAGATTCCACAGACTGCCAATGAATGCGTTTAAGAATTTGTTTCAATCTCTAAAAGCCAGGCCGACACCTGCGACTCGGTCACTGCCACGCACAAAGCGCACTCTTGGCGAAGTGCTGCAAAATCCGTCCAATAAAGACCGCGAGATTTACGGCGAAATCAACAAGCGCATGTTGAGAATGTATGATGCCGCTGTCACCAATAATCTTAATTTGGATTTTCCGATTTCGATCACTTCGGAGAATGCTGAAATATTCACCAGCATCATTGCGAGCCGTGGACGTGCCCGTCGGGTAGTGCGTGACAATCCGTTTGCGCGGTCGATTGTCGAAAGTCATATTGACAACGTTGGAGGCGATGATCCATTTCGATTGGAAATGAAGGTTGGCAAAAAGGGAGCGAACGGTCAATTTGTCGAAGAACGTGAAACGAATGAGGAAATCGAAGCATGGTGGAAAGAAGCCGGTGAGCCTGAAAACTGTTGCGCGAACGGGATGTATTCCCGCGCGGAAATGGATTGGCAGGCGATTGCCTGTATCGTTCGCGACGGTGGAGTGGTCTATCGGCATCACGAATTTTTTCCCGACAACGAATTTGGTTACGCCATTGAACCAATCGAAATTGACCGGCTTGACCATTACTACAACCGGCCATCGAACGGGAAAAACAACGAGATTCAGTTTTCGATTGAACTGAACAGCTACAAGCGCCCCGTCGCTTATTGGATTCTTGACAGACACCCTGGAGACGTATTCGCTTTCGCCAACACTCCGCGCTATCGGACGCAGTATCCCGCCAAAGACATCATCGCGCTTTTCGACATTCGAACCCGCGCTGGACAGCTCGTCGGAATGCCGCGCATCGCTGCGTCAATACAAAGATTGCATCGCATTGACCAGTTCGATATTGCCCATTGCACGGCGGCTATCTGGACGGCTTGCAAGCCGATTTTTTTTACTCAGGAATTCCCGAATGCGATGGAACTCGTCCCGGATTTTATCCGAGGCGCGATTGACAGGGCGCAACAAATCGCCAATGAAGGAGAAGGATTCGGCGGGGGTGAAAACCAGAAGTTCAACAACATGGACCCCGGCTCTGCTGAGGTCTTGCCGTTTGGCTACAAGCCGCATCAGATGGACGCGAAATTCCCCGTCGAGAGCGCACAGGGATTCACCAAGGACAATCTTCGCGCGGTCGGAGCCAGCGTGTCCATGCCTTATCACGCGTTGACCGGGGACTATTCCGAAATTAATTTCTCAAGCGGACGACTGGGGGAAAACGCCTGGCATGACACCTGTAAACGGTTGCAACATCATTTGATTGTCAACTATCGTGTTCCGCATTTTCGCCGCGCACTCTACTTCGCATTGTTGACAGGAAAAGTTAATCTTCCTGTTTCCAGGTGGAAAGAATTTTGCAAGGCGGCAACATTTTACGGCCGTCGTTGGCCGTATCTGCAACCCGTCCAGGATGCTCAAGCGGACTTGCTCAGACTCGAATCGAAAACCGATTCTCCGTCGCACATAATTGGGGAAAGCGAACGCGGCGGAAAGGCTGAGGATGTTTATTCCGAATGGGCATCGGACATCGAAGCTGCGAAGAAACACGGGTTGGATATTACCGGCGACTCTGTTTTGCCGGTTGTCAAGAAAGGCGATCCATTGCAGACAGAGAATCCGCCGGACGATAATCCTCCGCCGAAGGGCAAGAAATCGGCAATCTTTTGCCTTGAGTGCCATGCCCGCGCGCGCAACGGAGAAACCGTTTGCCGGGAATGTGGCTCGGATTCAATTGCGGTTTACCGTCAAGCATTGGAGTTGACCCATGCTCGCCGGTAATCGCCAAAATACTCAGCGAACACCGCCGCGATTTAACCGCGAAGACTTTGATTCAACAGAAAAGTTGAATGGCCAAAGCCACACAGACGCGGGAAAAAGGGTTGAGTCGCTTCCTGAAAATCGACCGGAGCAAAATCGACAAAGAGAAACGGACGGTCGAGCTGGCGTTTGCTTCGGAAACACCCGTTGAACGGTGGGGCGAAAATGAAGTTCTCTGCCATGAGGACGGCGCTTTCGACTTTACACGAATCAACGATGGCACTCATCCCCTCATGGCCGGCCATGCCGAATGGGAACCGGATGATCAAATCGGAGTAGTGGAACGCGCCTGGGTTGACGCTGGCGACAAAACCAGTCGCGCAATGGTTCGCTTCGGTAATTCCCCAAAGGCTCAAGAATATTTTCAGGATGTCCAAGATGGCATCCGTCAAAACATTTCCGTGGGTTACGACCGGACTGGCATTGTCAAGCAAGACAAAGCGGCTGATGGAATGGTAACGACTCGTTACAAATGGATGCCAACCCACATCGCAATTGTTCCCGTCCCGGCTGATACCAAGGCAGGTGTAGGCCGCGACAATTCCGAAACTGAAATTGATTCGTCACAAAAGTTGAATGTTGAACAAATCGCACAGCGACTGAGCAACGAGGAAAAACAGACTATGAGAATTTTATTGACTCCTACACCGGCTGCTGGCGGCGGCGGAACGGCCACTGAAGAGAATCCCGTCGTTATCGAGCGCAATCGCGTCAAGGAAATCCGCCACATCTCCACCGAGCTGTTGGAAAAGCGCCCGGAGGCCCGCGAGAAAATTGACGAATTGACCAACCGCGCTTTGACCACCGATATGAGCATCGGTGATTATCAGGTGGCCGCGATGAGGGAATGCTTGAACGCCAAGCCTGCCGTGCAACGCACGATGGCCAGCGAGGGCATCAATGCCAGCGAATATTCAATTGGCCGAGCGATCAAAAGTTGCGTGGCCCGCAACGCCACAACCCCGGACGGGTTCGAAGGTGAAGTTCACCAGCATTTCGCCGCGCGGATGAGTGACCAAAAGCCGAAGGGTTTTATCATTCCGACCGATGCCCGCATTCGTCCCTCTCGCAACATGCTTCGTCGGATGCAGCGCGATTTGGTTGCCAATGTTTTCGGAGCAGGCGGCGCGACTGTAGCCACCGAACTCATGGTGCCGATTATCGAAATTCTCCGCAACCGGATGAAATGTTTCGACTTCGGCGTTCAAACTTTGACCGGACTGGAAGGCAATGTTGTCATTCCCCGGCAGACCGGCGCCGCGACCGCTTACAGTGTTGCCGAAACTCAGGCACTCACCATTTCGACGCAGACGCTCGACCAAATCGCCCTGACGCCTCGGCGCGTTGGCGCTTACAACCAATATTCCAAGCAACTTCTGTTGCAATCTAGTATTGACGTTGAAAATTTCGTGCGCGATGACCTGATGAAAGTTCTGGCCATCGACATCGACCGGATCATTCTGAACGGCCAGGGCGGGAATTCCGAACCGCTCGGGATTATGAACACCGCCGGCATCGGTTCCGTTGTTCTAGGCGGTCCCGCAACATGGGGTTCCATCGTTTCGATGGAAACCACAGTTGCTACTAGTAACGCCGACATCGGAGAAATGGGTTACTTGACAACCCCGACCGCCAAAGGCCGTCTTAAAACTTTGGGCAAATTGCCAGTCGGCGCAAACGTTGTTGCGACCGAAACTCTGTGGGGCGGAATGCTCGGCGACGGAAGCAACGACGGCGAAATGAACGGCTATCGCGCCGGTTCAACCAACCAGATCCCGAACAACCAGCTTTTGTTCGGAGTGTTCAGCCAGGCGATTCTGGCGATGTGGGGTGGTTACGATGTGGTCGTTAACCCCTACTCACTCGACATCAACGCCGAGGTGCGAATCACGGTGAATTGTTTTATCGACGTTGCGATTCGGCACCCGCAGAGCTTCTGCGTTACGGCGGATTCGGCGGCTCAATAATTTCGACTCAAACTTTGACCAAAGAAAAATTATGAAACAGTTGAAAAACTTTTGGATTGTTGCGGTGGCCGCAGTGCTGGCATTGGCCTATTGTCCGAACGCCGGTGCGCAGGGGCGCGGGTTTGATTTGTTCGGCCCGGTGCGCTCTGCCATCATCACCACGAACATTCGGCTGATCACGAACAGCTTTCAATCCGACCCGATTTTCGTTCGGGATTACGAAGGCATCGCCGTGATGGATATTTCGACGCTGACGAACTACGGCACCAACACGGTGCCGATTGAAATTCAAACCTCTTCGGATACCACGAATTACAATGACCTGACCAACTATGCGGTTGGCGTATGGACTGGTGTTGTAAAGTCGAATTTCTATTACGGAGTGTCCAGCTACACTTACACCACGAACGTGGTTACGAATTCCTACGGCCAGGGAATTACCAATATCACGGCCAGCGGCGCAGGATTGCAGTCAACCAACTGGCTGACGCTTCCAGGAACTCCGACAACGCCAACGGCTTCCACGGCGGGATTTGCTACGCCGTATTTATTGCCAGCGCCATTCACCAATTCCGGGATTTACACCAATGCGAACTTCGATTCGACAACGGAAATCGCATGGGTGTTGAGAGATCAAGGCCCGTATGTCCGCGTGAAGATTCCCGGCACTGGGACAAATTACCTTTACGCTCAGTTCAAGGCAGTCATCAGTGGCAATTAAACAGGAAAACATTATGCCAAAATTTATCGTCAAATCCGACTTCGCCAACAATTTTGACCCGCCTTTGAAAGTGGAAGGCGCTAAGCACGAGCGCCACATTCACAAGGGCGCGGTGATTGTCATCGGTGACCCGAAGGTGGAATTCGAGGACATGGGCGACCGCGACAAAGACCGCGAGTTGTGTTTGCGCCTCATCGCCGCCGAACGCATCGTCGAGGAAAGCGACGAGAAGGCTGTCAAGAAAATCCGGCGCGAAGTCGAGGATGAAAAACAGCGCGATACCAACACGGCGTCAATGACTGCTACCTCGCTCAAGGCGGACAATTTCAAGGCATCGGTTGCGGCGGAAGTTGATAAGGCTCTGGTTGCCGCCGGCGTCAAGAAGGCCGCATAAACGACTTACTTTTCGGTTGGATGCGCCGCGCGGCTTTGGATGTTTGACCGCGCGGCGCATTTTTATTTATGGACGTGTTCCAATTTCACGCGCAGGCATTCGCCACGGCGCAACAGTTGACCGGCAATTGCCCGGTGTTCACTTGGGACGGGGTTGACTGGCTGGCGATCCCAAACGGCGCGTTGCTCAAAAAGAATCTGTCGGTTGGGGGGTTCTCCCTGGACTTCGATTTGAAGTTGTTCGCATTGGTGCAACAATTTATTGACAACGGCACCGCAGAAGATGCCGCGAGCCTCAAGAACCTGATGTTGGAAACACCGCTCGAATATTTTGGGGACAGTTACAAAATCGTTTCTGTCAATATCAATACCGGCGGACAGCAAATCGAAATCCTCTGCAACGCTCTGAGCCAAGGGGCATAAACCGATGGCCTCGATACTTCCACAATGCAAAGTCTCGACCAAGCAATTGAACGAGGCGATTGCTGAGAGAATCAAAGTCGGCAATCGCACGTTGCCGGAAATCGTGAATACAGCGGCGTATTACATTGCCGTCAAAACCGTCAATAAAAGCCCCTACGTAAAGCAGGAACAAATCGACAAGGACTTGAATGCTTACCTTGAACCAAAAGTTACAATTGACAAATTGGGCACGGTGAAGTTTGGACGGCAGAAACGCAAGTTTGGGCGTATCGGGGGAAAGACTTTGGTTGCGACCGGCAAGCGTGTGCCGCTGGCGGCTCTGATTATCGCCGCGCGCGCCAGCGGTCATTATCAAGGAAATCCACGTTGGAAACTCGATAAAAATCCGTTCAAGGATGTTTCCCGAGTGGCCGGACGTTCTGCAATGGCCAGGCTCACAACCAAACTTCTCAAAGGCCGACATTCCAGCACGAGCTTTATCCGGTCCGGGTTTGTCGCGGCCATCGTAATCCTGCGCGACTTTGTGATTCGCCGGATGTCAGGCCCGAAACCAGATTCTCAAGCCACTGGTCAAAGTTACGGGCCTGGAAAATTCGGTGACGCAACCCCGGCGAAAGATAATGGAACCGGGAAGGCATTCGCACAAATCGTCAACAACATCGGCGCGGAAGGATTCGACGCAGCCAAAGTCAACCAAGTAATGATTGACAAGGAATCTGGCCCACTTCAAGAGTCGATTGATGAGGAAGCGAAATCCATGTGGGAATACATCGCAACTCACCAAAACGAGGCGAATGCAAGGTTTAATCAAGCGACTAAGTAGATGGCAGCACCAGGCAACATACCAAACATCGGCTCGCAGATTGACCGGGCCATTGTCGCGTATTTGGCCAGCGTGAATGCGGGCTATATCACCGATGATTTGGCGGCGCAGATTCTCCCGGCGAATTCACCGGTTGAGAAGGGCCAATATACCATCGTCGTTCACGCCGTGCGCGGCCAGAACCAGCCTGAACGTGTTGGCAATAAACTTTTCAACATCCAAATCCGAATCGAGTACTCTGCAGTTACGGAAGTGTCAGACCCGAACCCGGAAGGCGCACGAGTGTTGCTGGATCAGGTCGTCGGCCAGGTTGCCTATGCGCTTTTGCAATCCGACGACGGCCAATCACTCAATTACACCGCTCGGGCCATTACGACGGCCGGACGGGCTTTGTCAAACACCGGGACTGCGCAATCGAAAGCCAACAATGCCGACATGGCGAATTTCACATTGCAATATTTATTTGACCAAGGCCAGACGCGCGGGGAACCGAATGAGGAAGGCGCGTCATGGGTGGAAGTTTTAAACTTTGACGCGACCTGTATCCCGGTTGCAGTTGACATGACATGAACGAAGAAACACCAGCACCGAAGGATTCTCCGAAAACCGGCAAGCCGATTGTCCCCACAACCAAGCCCGGTCCAGGCCTTCCCGGAAAGGTCAAGCCAGCTTTGCGCGAAGCGAAGGTTCACATTCACGCTAAGAATCACGCCGGTGTGACCGCAGATGTTCTCGCTGAAATCGGCCAGTCCGAAGCGCCGAAGCACCTCAAAGACGCGCTTGCGGCTGAAATCGCGGCCTCTGGATGCCGAGGGGCATCCGTTGATATTCACCGGCATGAAATCGATGGGCCGAAAGGAAAAACCATTATCATTCACGCGACGGTGACGCCACTGTTTAATTTATGAGAATTTTCAAAATAAAAGTTGAAGACGACGGAATCAATGAATTTCTTACCCCGGAAGCTGGCGGCCGAGTTTCCACCGTTGAGGAAATTGTAGCGTATGTGCGGGCTAACTTTGAAGACAGGGAAAACATGCCCGACAATGCAACCAGAATGCTCATAGAAGTAATCCGGTCAAACCTGCCGCCGAATTACGAGCCTAACCCCGATTTTCACTTGTGAAATTTTTAAGTTGTGGCCCTCAGCCTTCCGACCGATTGCGGTCGTTGGATTTCTCGGGTAGCTAATCCGTTACATCCAATTCCGCAGCCAATTTGGTTCCGGCCACATTGAACTTATCACCAAAAGAGGAAGCAGCTCACCGCCTCAAGGTTTAAAATCAGCTCGCAGACCATACGCTATCAAGCCAACCGTTTTGATTCAAGCCCCATTTTTGATGAGTGAAGCAGTTGACAATACCAATCAATTGACGGGCAAGCCCCGCAAAATCTCTGACGGCTCAAAGCTCGGCGATGCGACCGAGGCGTTCCATGCGGCGACTTCCCGCGTTGACCGTAAGAAACTTTTACTGGCGCACCCGGCATTGCAACGGCATTTCCGCATTGACGATTTTGCTGATGTGAAAATCGACGAAGCCCCGGCGACTTAATGAAGCGATATTTTTTCATCCTCGCATTGATGTTCACTGTTGGTGCGGCGTTCGGCGCCATAGTGTTCGGCAGTCTGACCACGTTGAATAACTCAACGGCAATTTCCGCTTCAAATTCCGTCGGCTCTTTCAGTCTTCCCGCGTTTACTTTGAACGTCACAAATAACGGACTTTCGCAGACGACGGATTTGAAAATCATCCAGCGCACGAGTCTCGATGGAACGAACTGGGCAACGAACTACGTTTGGAACCCGCCATCAACAAACGCCGGGACTTATCAAATGGCTTGCCCGGCGGCGACTCTCACCGTCCTGCAAGACTTTCAGGCCGTCACAACCAACAGCGTTCAATTCGGAGCGTATTAGAATTTTATGGCACTTCCAAACGTATTATTGACTGGACTGGCGCAGTTCACCGGGGTTGCTGGCGCGATTACCTACGCTTCGGCGGCAATCTATCCGTTGCAACGGAATATCAAGGTCAATCACGATTTCTCGGCTGAGGAAGGTAAAGACCCGAGCGGATTCGACATCTTCTGGGCCGCTCGCAATGAGTTTTACGAACTGACCATCGGCATGTATCTCGTGGACAGTTCCGGTTATACCAACAGTCCATCGGCTGGAACTGTTGACAACGCCATCAAAGGCGCGTTCTTTCCGACGCCGATTTCCATCGTCACGCTTTCGGGATTCGGCGGGGCTCATTCGGCAGATTTCCCGCTTATCAATTCCACGTTCCAAGTTCGGCCAGGTTCAACGATGGATCTCGACCAAATGAAGTGCAATGAACTGGAATGGAAGTTGCGCCGTTACACCAACGCTGCTCAACAGACTTTGATGGGATTGACGCCGACCGCTTAACTGTCAATATGAATGCGAGCGTTGCCTTTGCGGAAGCGGCTCGCCCGGCGCGAGCGGTTATCCTTCACACGCAGATGCTCCGATATTCCATCGGGCATGAACTCATTTTGACGGCGGAAAACAATCCGCTGCTTGGCGATCAAGAGCAATTCGATAAACTTCCCAGTCAACTGCAAGTCTTCGCCATCCGCCGATCGGTGCAAATTTGTTGCCGGACATGGAGGGAAAATGAAACCGAGCCTCTCTCATGGTGGTTTTTGAAACGGTGGAATTGGCTGAATCGAAAAGCTGATTATCCGACCGAGGTTGCGCTATTCCGAAATTACCGTCACGAGGGAACGACATTCCCGGCTGTTGGAAAAATCAGCACGGACTCGGAAGACTCACGGCCTTTGGGAGCACCGTTTATGTCGCGCATGCTGGCGTTCCACGGCACCGACAAGATGGACATGCCGCTTGGTCTAGCCCAGTGGACATACTTCGCCTGGGCGGAAGCTGAGGGCATGTGCAAGGTTCTGGATGAGGATGAGACAAGGATTCAAGCCGAACTCGAAAAGATCAAAAAGCATGGCCTTCCCAAAGAGGAAAGCGAGCGCATCGAAATGCTTAAGAAAGCTGCGATGGAAAGGAACAAATGCCAGCGTCCTTAATCGCGACAATGGGCGCAGACGCTGGACCGTTCAATCGTGAATTGGAAGCGGCGGCGGCGGCGGCGGCGGCGGCGGGAAATAAGATTGAACAAAATCTCAGTCCGGCTCATGCTAGAATCGGGGGCAGTGGATTTTTGCGCGAGACACTCGTTTTGCTTCGAGAGATTGGACGCGGAAACTGGACGCGAGTTCCCGGCTCGTTCACGCTTTGGATTCAATACGCACTTGTTAAATTCCCGGCTTTGAAAAGCCTGTTGAATTTGACGACATTGGCGTTCGGCGCAATGGCGGCGGCGGCGGGATATGCGGCTTACAAGATTCAAAGCCTCACCAATGAATTTGTTTCCGGATCGGCTGTTTACAACACATTCGCCAACACTCTCGAACATGCCGCGAATGCCTTGGAGCATTTGCAGACGCTTTCTGAAAATCAGGCAGAGTGGTTGCGCCGTTTGAACGAACACGAAATCACGTTGACAGAATCAACGAATGAACGTGTGCGGGCCATGCGTGAAGAATTTGAAGCGCAACAGCGGGTAGCCCGCGCCAACGGCCAGACTCCACGAGAAGCGCAACGGGCCAATATCGCAGAGCAAGAGCGCGAGCTTAGGGAAATCGAAATCGCCAAGCAAGAGGCGATCACCCGCGCCAACGATGCCAGACAAGCGGAGATTCGCGCGGCTCGTGAGAACGACCAATTGTTGCGCGGGCCTTTGGGTATGGCGCATACCGAAGATTTGAAAAGCCAGGCTGAGGAAGCTCGCGCAATTCTCAAAGCGGCAATGGAAGATGTCACTAAACAAAAAAGCAGCATTCTGAATTCATGGGGCATTACCACAGCCAATCCGATCCCTCACCGCTTCACCGAATCAGAATTAAACAGCCTCGACCGCTCCGTCCAAGGCCCGCGCGGGAATAAAGTATTGACAAATGTCAATTACGCCAAATACATGGCAGACCAAATCGAGGCGAATTATTTAGCGCACAAAGCGCAACAAGATGCTTCGGCGAGAAACCTTGAGGACGCCAAACGTGCGGCGGAACGCGCGGCGCGGGACCGGGATTCGCTTTCCCAGGAAGAGCGCCGGCGGGCAGATGCGATTCAAGCTGAGCGCAATAACCCCGTGAATAATCGAGGGCAGTTATTGCGCGGTGAACTCAATTCTTTACAGCGCGTCGGCATTGGCTTCGCGTTACCCGCGCAAGTCGAAATGCTGGACGTTGCGCGAAAGAGCGAGCGGCATTTGAACCATATCAGCAACGCTATATCTGGCCGTGGAACTCAAGTGCGCGGGCCGTCAACTAATTCTGGCCGGGGAGTGAGGTTCTAAAATGTCGTTACCATTTACTCCATTTGAATCGACGATAAAAAAAGGAAGTCCATTTCCTCAAGGCCAGCGTTATACGATTGACTACGACCCGCAACGCGGATTCACGTATTACAGCGATTACTTTGGGGGATCGCAAGAGCAACTACTGGCCTTGCAGCAAACGATGATTCAGAATGGCGTTGCTTGCCGCCTCGAACTTTACGAGGACGTTGGGACACTTCACGTCGATGATTCCACTTCTCAATGGACAATCGACTCTTGGGAAATTGCTGGTAGCAGTGAGAGTGTTGACGGATTGGCGCATCCGACAATGCTGGCGTTATTCGCCGGTGGCCTTGATACCAACGTGGCAAAGATGCGCCAGGCATTGCAGGACAATCAATCCGTTGATGATTTTTACAATGACTTGGTAAATTCGGGATTCAGTCCAACCGATGCGGAGACAGCTTCCAATTTTTACATCCTGCAACAGCGCGGGCAAACAGCATTCCGCCAGCCTTCCTATGTCTTGCGCCATCGAACGAATGTCAGCAATCGCTGGCAGGCGAACGTCTCTGATGTTGGAGTCAACACGATTTACACACCGGCGCAATTGTTGACCGAAGTCACCAGCTCGGGCGTTTGGATTTTCCCCTTGCCGCCTCGATTGCAATTCAAGCTGGCGGCGATTCCACCGCTGGCGCCGGAAGCTGGTTATCTGTGGGGCTGGCTGAAATCACCGAGCGTGGAAACGACGGCTGCAAATAATAGAGTTGACATCACAACGGAGTATCAAATCGGCTTAATCAGCCTCAACTATTACGCGCTATTCAACGGGATTTACAGCTCGCAACCCTACTACTAAATGCGCGACGGAATTCCACCACGGCCATCGGGGTTTGACCGCGAGGCGGTTTTCATGCAAGCCGTTTGGGATCGCCTTTTCGGGAAGGCTTATCAGCTTGTTGATTCTCCTACGCTCAAATGGAACAAAACTATTTCGGGAATTTCAGGGGTTGCGGCGGCGGCGGGACAGGGCGGCGGTTCGCTCACGCAATGCGTCATCACTCAACTTTACAACGAGAATTATATCGGTGTGACGCGATATTCTGGCACCAGCGGGCTGGTAGGCTCTCAATTCTTTTGCGCAAAATGCGTTGCGGGGAGAATGCCAGCGCAAGAAACAATCGACGGGCAACTTGTCACCTACAGCCAATACGGAAGCGTTCTTTTGCCAGTGGATAATTCGGACAACGTCCGGCTGGCGACTTATGATTCTGTCAACAATGAATATCAGGTAATGCACCGGCGCTACCTGACGCATCCAACAACCGACATCGGCCAATGCCTGGTTTACGTTTGCAGAATCAGCGGAAACACCAACATCGATGATCCCGATGGAAACCCAATAACTTATCTCGAAGTCTCACCAAACAGGGAATGGGCTTACTCGCCTTATTTGAACGGGGGTAACTCGTGAGCAATATTCTTGAGTCAATCAAAGAATCGAATGGAGGCGGATTGTCTGAGCATGGGTTTGCCGGAAATATAATCCGTCCACCGAATATGCTTTTGGGAAAAGCATTGCAAACCCGGCGCTCTACTGCTTCATGGTTTAATTCTCGTTCGATAGTTTGTTATCAAGAATCTTCTGGGTTTGATGGTGGAATTAGCGCCCATGCGTTGCTTATTGATTATTGCAGAGCCTTCGATGTTACGACTCTAATTTGGAATACAAGGAGATTGGCAATTTGGAACCCATTCAGTGTAAATACTAATCCTGATTCGATTGTGGTCTATGATTCAATGCGCCTTCCATACATTTACGAATGGGGTTTTCAATGTGCATCTTTTTATGGAACTTGTATGGAGGGAGGGACAAGCAATGTATTGATAGGTTCAGGCGCGAGTAAATCGGAGGTTTTTATTTCTCCGAGCCATGCCCCGGATGCGGGTTTTACAATTCCAGCAGGGTATATGATTGTTGCATTTGACAATCAACTGTTCAAGGCAGTCGCCGGTTGTTCATATTTATTTCCTGACACATCGAAAGACTATGTGATTGAAATTCCTGTTGACTCAGTGTTTTCTCCAACTCCAGTAGCTTCTGGATTCGATGGACTCGTTGGAATTCAATATTATTTCGGGTTAATCGGGCCGCTTTTTTTAAATCCATCGCACCTTGTTGGTAATTTAATTTCCCCAAACTGGTATCCAGATCTCGATTCGTTCGCTGCAAATATCGTCCCTGGGTTGGAATTTTCAGTGATTCCTTCAGCTCCTCCATTGGTGCCACCAACTGCACCAATGGCCACCGCGCCAAGCTGGAACACTGGGTTAATGTGCTTGGTTCCAACTGGTCCACCATTCGCATGAAATTGATTCCACGCCAAAGTTGAGAAGATGCTGACATGACTTTACCGCTCTATATTGACACTTCGAAGAATCAATTGTTGACATCTCTCAACAATGCGACGCCGGTTAATGCGCTGAACGTCCCGCTTTTCATTGGTGACACGATTCTGGTTCAGGTATTTTTATTGGCTCCCCTTCAAGTTCAAAATCCTTCTCAATTCAATTATTCCAACATCGGAACAGCGGGCAAAGCGTTGATGCTCTTTCTGGACAACGGGCAAATTGAGCAGTCTCCGAGTTACACGGTTTACACTCAGCTTGTCAATTGGAACACGGACCCGAACAACCAATATTTTTACGGCGTTCTTTCGCTCAACACGGCGGCGTTGAAAACTCTCATCGGCTCGGCCACTACCACGACCTGTTATTTGCATATCGGATATGTCGATGCCAACGGCAACACAACCGATTTGCTTTTGCCGATCACGTTGCTGGCGGGAATTCCAAACGCGGTCAACGACGTGCCAGCCGGGTTGACCCCGCTTTCCGTAGAGGCGGCGAATCAGATTTATGTCCGGGCCGACGGCAATCCGAATAATCCTGGTGCGTCATTCGTTCTTATTTCACCGCTCGGAAAAAAGATTCTGATTCAGGCGGTTGACAACGGCGATGGCACGGCGCGGTTTGATGCGAGTCCAATTAATTGAGATATGAGACGGTTGCTGACATTCCTGATTTTGATTCTGGCGTTCGCGGGCACCTCGGCGCGCGCGCAAATAATCACGGCGCAGATCACGGTGACGAACATGCCGACAAACGGTTTTACGTTCGCAATCAATGGCCATACGCGG